>Ga0308160_10001886_pt1 | contig 27272 bp, 19 predicted proteins | sample PhyFR1_FD_201036 | JGI IMG/M metagenome (GOLD analysis project Ga0308160, IMG submission 201036) | Phyllosphere microbial communities from UC Gill Tract Community Farm, Albany, California, United States - DLSLF.R1 | ecosystem: Host-associated > Plants > Phyllosphere > Unclassified | place: USA... | reverse complement strand
CACAGAGTTATCCACAGGCAGAGTTGGTTGTGGAGACGAGTGGCCCTATCGTGAGTCATCGGCGTCTCGGAACAGCCGGACGAGCAGGCTGAGCAGCCCTCGTCCGTAGCCCTCGAGCGCCCCGCAGCGCCCGTGCGTGTCGCATGCTCCTGCTACACCTGAGTCGTCACCACCCGCACCACCCGAGTCCACATCGAGAAGGGATGTCCACTTGTCGATCGCTCACCTGGGCCGCTCCGAAGGCGGCGGATCGTACGACGAGCCGCGCGGCAATGAGCGGGTCCCTCCGCACGACCTCCTCGCGGAGCAGAGTGCACTCGGCGGCATGCTGCTGTCGAAGGACGCGGTCGCCGACGTGGTCGAGACGCTCCGTGGCGTGGACTTCTACATCCCGAAGCACGAGGTCATCTACGACGCCCTCCTGACGCTGTACTCGCACGGTGAGCCGACCGACGTCATCACCGTCACCGACGAGCTCGTCAAGACGGGGGAGCTGTCGCGCGCGGGTGGCGCGGACTACCTCCACACGCTCACGAGCCTCGTGCCGACGGCGGCGAACGCCGGCTACTACGCCCGCATCGTCGCGGAGCGCGCGCTGCTGCGTCGTCTCGTCGAGGCCGGGACCCGCATCGTGCAGATGGGTTATGCCGCCGAGGGTGAGGCCGTTGAGCTCGTCAACTCCGCTCAGGCCGAGATCTACGCTGTCTCCGGTAACCAGGAGGTCGAGGACTACGTCCCGCTGACCGACGCGGTGAGCGCGGCGATCGACGAGATCGAGGCCGCCAAGCACACCGACGGTTCCATGACCGGCGTCCCGACGGGCTTCCGCGAACTCGACGAACTCACGAACGGTCTGCACCCGGGTCAGCTCATCATCGTCGCCGCCCGACCCGCTATCGGTAAGTCCACGCTCGCGCTCGACTTCGCCCGTGCAGCCTCGGTCCACTACAACCAGCCGTCGATCTTCTTCTCGCTCGAGATGGGGCGCAGCGAGATCGCGATGCGCCTCATGAGCGCGGAGGCGTCGGTGCCGCTGCAGCTCATGCGTAAGGGAACGGTCGACTCGCAGGACTGGACGAAGATCGCGCAGGTGCGTGGCCGCATCAACGACGCTCCGCTCTACATCGACGACAGCCCGAACATGACGCTCGTCGAGATCCGCGCGAAGTGCCGTCGACTCAAGCAGCGTGTGGGCCTCAAGATGGTCGTCATCGACTACCTCCAGCTGCTGACCTCCGGTAAGCGTGTCGAAAGCCGTCAGCAGGAGGTCTCGGAGTTCTCCCGTGCACTGAAGCTCATGGCGAAGGAGCTCCAGGTCCCCGTCATCGCGCTGTCGCAGCTGAACCGTGGTGCTGAGCAGCGGGCCGACAAGATGCCGGCACTGTCCGACCTCCGTGAGTCGGGCTCGATCGAGCAGGACGCCGACATGGTGGTGCTCCTGCACCGCGAGTCCGCCTACGAGAAGGACAGCCCGCGAGCCGGCGAGGCCGACCTCATCATCGCCAAGCACCGTAACGGCCCGACGCGCACGATCACCGTCGGCTTCCACGGGCACTTCTCGCGCTTCGCCGACATGGCGCCGGGGATGTAGCTGTGAACGCGCCACGCAAAGTGTCGCGTGGCCAAACTTCTTGTCGTTTCGTGTGAAGCGCGACAGATTATCTGGCATTTCTGCCTCGGCGCGTCTCTTCAGAATAAGAGACGGGGCGCCCCGCCGATGTGACGGGGCACCCCGGTGAGAGCAAACCCGAATTGCCCTCTGGTCCGGCCGTGGCGGAACCCGATCCGCCGCGGCCTGGTTTCAACCTTGGTAGGTGAAGCCACCCGAGTTCGTCTATCCAGCGGTTCACCGTACGAGATCGGCAGATCTCAGTGTGCAGGCGAAGCTTTGGGCTGCTTGGCGTCTGTGTACGTGGGCTGAGGCCACGAAGCCGGGCTCATGCGGACTCGAGTTTGCAGGTGGTGTCGACTATCCGACGTCGGTACGCGCTCTGGCGTCACCGTCTCACACCGCGTAACGGAGAAGCCCCACGGCTATTCGGAGGGGACCGGAGTAGCCGTGGGGCCCGAGCGACGTATCCACTTCCGCTCGGAAGTGCAGTGCTGCAGTCGTTCGGGGGAAACGGGTGCAGCACCGCGACTGGAGCTGGATGAGAACAGCTCCGGACAAGAACGAGTGTGGCGGGTGCCGTGATCGATCATCGTGGCTCCGTCGGAGATCCGTAGCTGTGCCACGGATCTCCGTAGGCTGATCGCGGCTTACGCGGCGGTGGTCCGCGCTTCCGTAAGCGCTGCCACCATCCGCGGTTCGCGATCGTCAGATGTGGCCGGTCCGGTGCCGGCGATCTCACGGCAGAGTTCTGCGATCTGCCGGCTTGCGGAACCGTCACCATAAGGCGATCGGGTTGCCCGGAGGCGCTCACTCAAGGTCGCGTCGAGCAGGACTTCGGCAGCGGCACCACTGATCGACTGGTGGGGAAGGACCAGCGTCGCGAAGCCGGCCTCGACCGATTCTGGGCGCTCGGTGCTGCGTCGTGGTACCAGGAGAGGACGTTTCAGGACGGTGCACTCTTCCTGGATGCCCCCGGAGTCGGACACGAGAAGCGCGGCAGCGCGCGCCAGATGCAGGAACTGCTCGTGCGTGACGGAATTGATCATGTGGAGGGTGTTCGAGTACTCGTCTAGCCCGAACTGTGAGATGGCCGCGCGTGTACGAGGGTGTGCAACGAAGATCACGGGCAACTCGATCTCTGACAGCTCACGAAGCACGCGCTCCAAAGCCGGCCGTGTGTCGGTGTTCTCAGGGCGGTGCACGGTGGCGAGAACATACGTCCCGCACGGGGGCACTGTCGGAACGTCGACTGGTGTCGCGAGAGCGTCGAAGGTCGCTTCGACGATCGTATTGCCAGTGACCCTGACCCGCTCCGGGGGTACTCCCTCCGATATCAGCCGGTCAGCGTTTCGCTGGGTGGCTGCGCAGTGGACGTCTGCGACGGCACCAGCGACGAGTCGATTGATCTCCTCAGGCATGTCACGATCATCGGACCGCAGTCCAGCCTCTACGTGGAGCACGGGAATCCCGACGTAGTTTGCTGCCTGCGCTCCAGCTGAAACCGTGTTCGTATCGCCCTGTACCACGACCACATCCGGGCGGGAACGAGCGAATTCCTCTGCAAGGGCTTCCATGGCTCGCGCGATCTGCGTCCAACGCGGCGTCCCTCCGACATCGGTCAAGACGACATCAGGCGCTTGGAGTCGCAAGCTGCGGAACAGCTGACCGGCCAGCTCCTCGTCGTAGTGCTGACCGGTATGGATGACGTACGCCTCATCGCCGAGCTCGCGGATGAGTGGCGCGAGCTTGATGATCTCGGGCCGAGTTCCAAGGACGACAGCGATACGGCGTCGTGAGGTGTGATTCTTCAAGGTTCTTCCCATCGGGTCGGTGAGTGCCTGCGGTAGCGCCCCGGGTGAGGGCTCCTCCGACCGTATGGAGCCGAGTAACGACCGCTCGGGGAAAGCGACTCATCTCAGTAACGACGACCCGGATCCCTGTGTTCGACGGGGGTCGGTTGCGCGTGAACGCTCTCATCTCCGTGGACGTCCGCTCGGTACACAGGCAGGCGTGGGCGCCTGGAATCAGCAGGAGATCGATCTCGCGCCGTACGCAGAAGACCCCATTCCACCGGGCAGCGAGCCATGGATCCACTGGTTTCGCCGCTTCCAGCACGGGGGTGTTGGAAGCGGCTGAGGCTCAGCCCAATAAGCGACATACGTTGATTCCACCGACACAAGTGAGACAACGGCAGGCCCGAACCTGCGATCTCGTTACCCGGACTTTTGGAGGCATTCTGTGATTGGTTTCTTCGCGGCGGTCGCCGCCGTCGTCATCAGCGTTTCATTCGCCTACCTATGGGTGATGTTCTTCGCGGGTCTGCGCACCATTCGGCGCAGCGGCGCAACGCTCAGCACCCTCAGCAACACCCGCTACGAAGACCCCTTCCTTGGCGAGCCCGGTACGTTCCACACGTATTTCTTGATCCCGTGTCTGGATGAGGAGAAGGTGATCGGATCGACGACCCGGTCTCTTGCCGGTTCGCCTCACTCGACCACCATCGTCATCGACGACGCCTCCGAAGACGGCACTCGCGCCGTCGCATACGAGAACGGCGGAGAGAACATCATCGTCCTCTCCCGAACCTTCCCGAACGCACGCGTCGGCAAAGGCGAAGCTCTGAACGACGGGGTCCGGTTGGTGCGAGACCTCGTGCGCGAGCGCGGCCAGGACACGGATGACGTCCTCGTCGTCGTCATGGACGCTGACGGCAGGCTGTCTGACGGCGCGATGGCCGAAGTGCTGCCGCTCTTCGATGACCCCGCCGTCGGGGCGGTCCAACTGGCCGTGCGAATCCGCAATCGGGACAAGTTCCTCACCCGGTACCAAGACTTCCACTTCTGGTCGACCACGGCCGTCACACAGTTCGGACGCGCGCAGACCGGCACCGTTTCGCTCGGAGGCAACGGGCAGTTCAGCCGCCTGGCAGCGTTGAACGAGACCGGCGACAAGCCGTGGTCCGAATCCCTCACGGAAGATCTCGACCTTTGCGTCACCCTCGCGTTGAGAGGGTGGAAACTCACAACCACGCCCAACGCGGCGGTGGAACAGCAGGGCGTCGAGACCATCTCGACACTGTTCCGTCAACGCCGCCGCTGGTTCCAGGGCCACATGATGATGGCGAAACGCATCCCCGAAATCTGGCGGACGCCGGCGCTCCCGAATATTCGCGCTCTTGAACTCTCCGCCTACATTCTCACGCCATGGATCACGATTCTTCCCTGGTCGATCCTCTTCCACTGGGCGGTCCTCGGGATCATCTTCGACGGAGGAGTGTTCTTCGCCTTCGTCACGAACTCTGCGAGCCTCCTGGCCGGGTTGATCCTCTGGTATCTGCTCACCCTCGGACCAGTGTTCGTCAATGCGCTCGTCTACTACAAGCGCGACGAGAAACGTGAGCTATGGGTGTCGCTCCTGCACGCTCATTGCTTCCCACTGATCAACTACCTCGCGTTCGCCGCGGTGTGGAGCGCGCTCGCCCGCATCCTCAAAGGCAACAACGGCTGGGAGAAGACCCGGCGAGTCGACGAAAAACCCACGCTCGCACCGACTGAAAACGAGGTTCTGACATGACCACGACACTCACGGCACCTGGAACGGGTGCGGTCGAGCGCCGCACCCAGATCCAGGACGAGAATGTTCGCGCACTGTTCGCGGACCTCATGGACGACGATGCGAACACCAGCTTTGACCACCCGTCGACCATCGATCCCATCCGTCGGCTCTCGACATCCAAGCATGACCAGAGCCCGCGATCTCGTTCACTCCATGCAACTCGTGGTGTCCGCACGTCCGCCGGCATCCGTCCGTCCACGCCGCTGGAACTGCCGGCTTCCTACTTCCCTGCCGTTGACGGCATGCGGGCGATCGCCATCCTCAGCGTTCTCGTGTTCCACACCGGGATCTATCAGAACGGGCTCTTCGGCGTCGACGTCTTCTTCGTCCTCTCCGGGTACCTCATCACGCTGACGCTCCTGCGCGAATACCACCGCACCGGCCGAATTCATCTGGGCCGCTTCTACGTTCGCCGAGCGAAGCGGTTGCTGCCGCTGCTCCTCGTGGTCATGGTCCTCACCCTTGCCGCTGTCGCGTCCTGGGGCACAGGCACGGACCTGTCCCGCTTCGGGAAGCAGGCGATCGCCTCGCTCGTCTACCTCACCAACTGGGAACAGATCGCAGCAGGACAGGGCTACTGGGACGGCTTCGGTGTCATCAACCCGTTGGGTCACATGTGGTCGCTAGCCATCACGGAACAGTTCTACTTGGTGTGGCCGGTTCTCCTGCTCGGAGTGTTAGCTCTCGGCCGTGCCGCAACGCGGCCATCGCGGGATGGATTCGCGTGGCAGCGGTCTCGGTTGGCCGCCGTCCTCGTCCTCGTGTTGAGCGTGTTCGGCCTGATCGCCGGCTTCCTCATGCCCCGGGCCGTCTACGACGGACACAACGCTGACCGGGTCTACCTCGGCACGGACACGCACTTCGTCGGCTTGGTCGCCGGGGCCGCTGCCGCCACGGTGACCTTCCTCTACCTGCAGAGCCGCGCTCGTCGCTCAGCCACCGCTCACGCGGCCGTCCCCTCTCGAGGAAGAGTCCGCACCGTCGGGCTCTCGGTCGCGGTCTCTGCTGCTTCGTTGGGATGCCTTGCAGCGATCGTGGTGTGCAGCGTGAACGCAACGACCTACCAGGCGAGCTGGCTGTACGAATACGGTTTCACCACCGTCGCTTTGCTCGCGGGAGTCCTCATCCTGACGCTGACGAGCAAGCACAATGTCCTCACCAAGGTCTTCGCGATCAAACCGCTCGTCGAACTGGGCAAAGTCTCGTACACGTTGTTCCTCATCCACCTACCCGTCTACTGGGTCATCGTCGCAACCGGTGAGTGGACGGCGCCGCAGGACATCCTCATCCTCGGCGTCCCGATTTCCGTGCTCCTTGCATCCGGCCTGCACCACCTGTTGGCCGAGCCGGTCAGACTGCGGACCTGGCGTACCAAAGGCCGCGCGATCTTCTTCACCGCGTTGGTCCTGACAACCGCTTCCGTCATCGTCATTCCCACTGCCGTGTCATCGTCGCCGAAGGGCTCCGGACACATCCGAGTGCTCACCCTTGGCGATTCCTTGGCCAACGACTTCGCGTCGTCGTTGTCTGCGAACGCCGCAGACAGGTTCTCCGTCGTCGACGGGGGTCTTCCGGGCTGCGGAATCTCCGGAAGCTCGGGTCAGCAGAGTGCAGCCGGCATCACCCAAGCGACGGACAACGGCTGCAAGCCCTGGGAGGAGCGTTGGAGCGCATTGCTGTCGACGAGCGACCCGGACGCCATCGTCGTCAACATCGCATGGGATGCGGTGACGCAGATCTTCGGCGAGGAGCACGTCGACCTGCTGGAACCGGCATACGCCGACGAGTATCGCCACGAACTGACGAAGATGGTCGCGCTGCTCGATACCACGCATGCTCAGGTGTTCATCGCCAACTCCCGTCTCCACAGCGCTGTCGTCACGCCCGAGCAGGCTGCAGCCTTCAACGAACTGCTGGGCGACGTCGTCCAAGGTCACGCCAACATCACCGTGCTCGACCTGCAGGGTGCCGTTTGCGACGACCGTGGTTGCCCCCTGGAAACCGAGGATGGTCGACCGATGTACCTCGACGACCGTGTCCACTTCGCCACCGCAGGCAAGAAGCAGGTGGCGACCTGGCTGACCCAGGAGATCCTCGACAGCCTCAAGACCGATGCGTCCACGAGCGGGCTCGGTCTCACCCGATGATGACCACAATGTTCACGGGTCCCCGGCGGCCGGACCGAGCAGTGATATCGAGCGAAGCATCGCCCCGCCCGCACCGGGAGGCGAACGCCACCAGAGCTTGCCTCGACACAGCCTCGGATGTCGATGCTGCAGGTGCCGAGAGCACCACGACACTCGAACACAGCGAAATGAGCTGACGGGAGATGATGAGAGAGCCTGAATCGCCGGTAGCCTCGACCAAGACCACATTCAGGTTCCGTGGCACCCCCCGTTCTGCCAGCGCACGGGAAGCCTTCGCGGCTCCCCCCGAGCACTGGTGGGAGCATGAAGGCGAGCGAAGGCGGACATCGATGTCACGAAACGAACTGTTCTTGACAGCTGTCGATGTCCTCCAAGGGGGGCGTAGCCTCGAGATCCTCGGCGATCATGGCAGCGGGCGAACGCACCTCATGCAACGGGTTCGCGAACACTTCGTCACGTTGGGCTGGAAGGTGGTGGAGGTCACCGGAGTCGAAGCCTTCCGTCGGGCACAGCTTGTCGCGCTTGCGCTGGCCGGGATCGGTGAGAAGGGTTCTGACGGCAGGACATCGCCCCTGGTAGCCGCCTACCGCGCGCTGAGCGAACAGGTCCAGGGAGGCAGGACGGTCATCCTCTTGGACGACAGCGACAGCCTGGATGAAGGGTCTTGGGGTGTGGTCAACACCGTGAGCACCCAGCTCGGTGTCCCGGTCGCCTACTCTCGACTGACGCACCGTCCAGCACACACCGCCGTGCATCCGACGAGTGGTTTCGCTGCGGTCTACAGTCTCGAGTTGGAACCCGTCGGTTACGCGGAACTCCAGTCGGCTCTGGAATCGCTCATGTCCATCGTCATCGATGCGAACACCATGAGCCGCCTCTTCGCAAAATCGGGCGGGAACATCGGACTCGCCAGCGTCATCTTCGACGCAGCCAAACGAGCGGGTCGAGTTGTCATCGACGACGGGACAGCCCGCGCCACCGGTTCCCTGTGGCTGCCTGCGCTCCGAGCGATGGTCGACGTCATCCTCCAACCTTTGGACCAGGACGACATCAGTGCGCTGAAAGTGCTCTCCATCCTCGGGCCGGTCGAATTCGAGACAGCGGTCAAGGTCGTCTCGGAGGCTCAGATCATTCACCTCGAGCAGCAGCGCTACGTCTCCGTCGTTCCTTCGGCAGAGCGGCGCACCGTGACCGTCAGTCCGCCGCTGCTCATCGAGTACTTCCGCCACGAGACCCAGCCAGCCCAGCGTGCGGCACTCCTGTCGAAGATCGACGACTCATTCGACCGAGAACCCTCTGGGAAGTCCGGCGAAGCCGAAGTGCGTGACACGCCCGCGCGGATCCGCCTCATCCACGAACGCATTCGGTTGCGCACCCTGAAAGCTCGCGAAGCATGGGCTGCCCACCCGACCATCCGACACGCGACCGAGCTTCTTCTCGCGCTCCAAGCCGACAGCACGCATATGCTCGACGAGCTCAGCGCGCTGCTCGCTGCTGTGCCGGGCCTCGAAGCCAACGACCGAGATCGAGCGGATTGGGAGATCGCCTACTGCTTCCACATCGCACGCCACCACGGCCGCCTGACGGAGGCGATCGCGTCCCTCAATGCGACCGCGCAAGCCATCCCGGCTGAAGCGCTCCGGCTGGTGGCCTCCGCGCTGACGCTGCGCCTGTCGCTCTCCGATGTCCCGGATCAAGAACCGTTCGCGGGAACCGACCTTGACGAACTCCCCGCGCAGTCACGGTCCCTCGTGCTCATGACACGAGTCAGCTGGTTCATGGTGGTCGGCGACGCTGTCCGCGCCGACGAGTTGCTCGCCGAGTACAACCCCTCCGGCGCTTCCGTTCCGGAACTCGATGCCCTCGCGGTCTACTGCCAGCTCGCATTGGACAACTACGAGCTCGCGTCGCGCATCGCCGAGACCCGACTCCGTGAAGCCCACGCCGAGTTCGATGCAGCCCAGATCCGCATCTACTCGTTCCTGGTCGCCTTATGCGCGCTCGCCTCCCGACGTTTGGAACAAGCCGATGCGACGGTGTCGGAAGCTGCGTCGCTCGGGCTCCCGCCCGGCGAGTCCCCGCTGAGCTACATCGGGCTGACGCTGTTCGGGGCGTACTTCGCCGTCAAACGCGGTCAACGCACGCTCATGGCGCAATACCTGGCAGAACTCGACGAGACCGGCCTGCCCGATGGGACGCTGCCCGGCCAGAACCGTGCGTTCGTGAACGCTCGCCTGACTCTGCTCGAGGGCGACAGTGAGGCTGCTGCCCGAATCTGCCGCGAGGCCGGCGACGAACTCTGGTCACGGGGCGCGCGCTTGGCCGCGGCCCACTCCTACTTGGATGGAATTCACGCGAATCTCTCAAGCGACGACTGGGCGCATGTCCAGCCGCGAATCGCACTGTTGCGCAGCCCAGCTCTCACCCGCACGGCGGCGTTCTACGACCACCTCCTGCGCGAGGACCTCAGCGGTGCACTGTCGGCAGTCGCGCAGCTCGTGAAGTCCGGCCGCACTGGAGAAGCGGTGTATTTCGCGCAGGCGGCCCTGCGGGTGTTCACCGGTCCTGAGGAGGACGCCGTCGATGCTCGCGAGCGGTTGACCGTGATCGTGAACTCGGCTCCGAACGCTGTCATCGGTTCCGGATTCCCTGAGCTGACGTCGCGCGAACGAGAAGTGGCCGAACTCGTCGCCTCAGGACTGTCGAACCCGCTCATCGCCGAGGCGCTCGTCGTTTCCATCCGCACCGTCGAGTCTCACGTCAACAAGCTCATGAAGAAGATCGGAGCCAAACGGCGCCAGGATGTGCGCGAGTACTTGCTCAGCATCAGCGCACACACATGACCTGACCACGCGGACATCTCGCCTGTCTCTACGGGCATCGGCTTCGCCAACACGGAACAGTGGCCGGATCGCGATCGTGATGGCATCGGTCGCGGCACCATGAATGCGACCTGGATCGCAGAGATCCAGTGCCGGAGCCGGTGGCCGATCGCGCTGTCCAAGCACCGTGGTCCGTGGCCCCGGCATCCGAAAGTGCACACCCGATTCCTGCCTGCGGCCACCCGACCAGGCGAGGAGAGACAGGAGACCATCATGTACGTCGCCCCACCCGTAGGTGGAGGAGTTGTCGGCGGTGTCCTCGTCGCCACCGGAAGCTCCCCAGCCCTGATCGCCGCCGGCATCACGTTCGCCACGCTCTCGATCGCCCTCGGCTTGCTGCTGATGATCCGCGAGCGCCGCCGCCACACGACAGCGGAGGTAGTGCGATCATGACGTCCGCTACCTACCCCAAGGAGCTGCGGCCCTGTCCTGGGCGAGCGGCCGCATCCCGCGAACCGAACGCCCCTTCACTGATACGGAAGCTCACGCACGGCATCGTGGGAGGGCTGTTCATCCTCGTTGGCGTGACCATCATCGTTGCCGAAGGCCCGATCAGAGCGTTCGAAGCTCACGCCGCCACCCAACTGGCCGGCCTGACGTACGCGAACGAGACGATGTTCACCTGGAGCGCGGGGGAACCGGCAATCGGCTTCACGATGGGCGATCGATGGATGGTCTTACGGATCACCATCCAGTGCGCGATCGCTCTCTACGTGGGGCCGATAGCCATCGTCGGCGGCCTCTTAGCGCTCAGCACCAGAATCAACCTCGCACGCATCGCCCTCGCGACGGTGATCGGTGTCGTGGGCATGACGATGTTGAACCAAGTCCGCCTGCTCGCCATCGGCTTGGCCTGGGGAACATGGGGCGAGACCGGGTTCTCGTGGGCACACGGACCGCTCGGGACGGCGCTGATGCTCGTCGGGATCGCAGGCATCCTCCTGACCTTCTTCCTCGTCGCCGTCCGCACACGGACAGGCACGCGAGCTCCTGGAGGGCACCGTATCGCTCAGTGACTTCGCGGTGCACCGAACACCGAGGCGCGGCGCTCAGTTCTCCTGGGCGCCGCGCCTCGGTTTCTGTCGTATCGCCCGGAGGTACCAGCGCATCGCCGACGGGCGTCTCTCGGATTCACGCTCCGGCCGGGATCCCCCCAGCATCCGGAGTGCCGATATCCCCAGTCCGGCGGCGACGGGTGACCCGGCCTGTCTGCACGGACCTGCCCCCGTTCACCACGTGCCCAGGTGTCCTCTCTACGGAGACGTGTTCTGTCTCTACCGAACTACAGTCCGTGCGCCTGCTGCGCGTCTCGGCCTCTTCTAACGTCGGACACGTCAACCACGAGACCCGTACCGCAGCAGGGCCGGCGCCTCGTCATCCGAACAGGTTGGAAACCCATGCCGAACTCCTTTTCACAACGTTCCCGTCGCACGCGGCCCCTGGTCGTTCGCGGCTATCGCAGCACCGAAGGCGAGGTGGCGGCATGACCTCGAGCACCGTACCGAAGCCACCCAGCAGTTCCCGACCCGACCCCTCCGCTCCCACTGCTCGCGTTCGAAGAGCGATCGTCGGTGCGACCTTCGGGCTGGCAGCACTCGTCTGTGTGTTCGGGTCCCAGCTCGTCCGGGAGTTCGAGGCGCGCGCAGCGACCGGCTTGGTCGGTTGGACGTTCGCATCGGATTCGGTCTACACCACCGTCTCGGACGAACCCAGCATCGGATTCGAGGTTGGCCAGGACTGGCTCAGTCTCCCGGTGACGGCCGATCTCACTGGTACCTATGTGCTGGCGGCGGCGCTGATTCTTGCCGCTGCGGTCACCATCTGCACGCGAGTCCCACTGACGCGTGTCCTGATCGCCTTCGGCGTCTCTGCCCTCACCATGATCGTCGTCGTCCAAGCCCGTCTGGTGATTGTCGCGGCGATCTGGGGCCTCGCAGGCACCAACGAGTATTACGACAGCAGGCCGTGGCTTGACGCCGCCACCGTCGTCGTAGCCATCATGGCGACCGCGCTTGCCTACTTCATCCTGGCCGGCCCTCGTGTCCCTCCTGGTGCGCCGTCACATTCCTCGTCCACTCACGCTCGATGACCATCAACTCTGATCCGCCGACGATCCGGTGCACCCTGAGCCCTTCGGTGGACCCGGAACACCTACAAGAAAGGTAGAGCGACTTGCTCTCGAACAAGAGAAGGATCTTCCGTACAATCGCCGTGGTCGGCACACTGAGCGCGTTGGGGCTCGGTACCGTCATGGCTGCAGCGCCAGCGAATGCAGCGGTATCTGGCGACCCTGACCTTTGGGCACCAGCCGGTTCCAGAGCCGTTGTCAGCGTCATAAACCAGGAGCAGTTCGCGTTCCCGTTTCCGGCCTACACGTCGGTGACTTTCAAGGGCGACAACGGAATGACATTCCCTGAGCAGAACGTCGTCTGGGGTCAAACGTCAGCCTCCGGTGGCTCGAAGCCCAACTGGCAGCGGAGCGGTGACGTGACCTTGCATGGATGCAAGACAAGCTTTGACTCGACTGAGCTGACGTGTGTATCAGTTTCCTCGCAGGAGGACCAGTTCCCGATGCAGTACGTCCGCTGGACACCCACGGTCCTCATCCCGGCGAACGCGAAATATGCGACGACGTATGAGATCACCTCCACCACGGACGACTCGGTCGGCTCCGTTTCGGCCACTGGAAGCGTGAAGATCAAGCAGTCACCAATGGTGGTCACGTCGCCCAAGCCTGGAGGGACTGTTTCAACGAACGGTGCGACGTTCACCGGTACAGCTAGCCCCTGTTTCCCTGTCGAGCTCCGCAACCGTTTGGATGAAACGTTGGCCCGCACCGAAGCCAGCTGTGAAACGGGCGCCTGGTCCGTCACCCTGCCCCCGATGAAGCCGGGTCAATGGCAGATCGATGCCGTGACGGCGTCGCCTACGAATGCACCTCCTGAGAACTTCCGCTGGTCGTACCTGTTCGCTAACCTGCCGAGGGCTCAGGTGACAGTCTCGAGGCCATTCTTTGACGGTTCCGAACTGCCGAAGACGAACATCCTGTTCACTGGCAAAGCGCCAGTGCATGCTCCCATCGAAATCACGGATGGTCAGGGAAAAGTAATCGGTTCCACCGTTGCCAATGATAAGGGAATCTGGTCCACAACGGTCGCGGGCCCTCTGTCTTCCGGCGAAAACGTGTTCACCGTGACGGACACCTATCCGAAGGGCACCAGCACAAACGTGACCTACACCGTCGCCACTGACGACCTCGTCGTCACTGGCCCGCGTGAAGGTGAGTCGGTCGGTAAGACCAACGTGGTCGTCACCGGCACAGCGGACCCCGGCCAGGCCATCAGGATCAAGGACGCGAACGGCAAGATCATCGGAACCGGTATCGCCAACGAAAGCGGAACGTGGATCGCCAGCATCCCCGGGCCGTTCACTGCCGGGAAGAACACGTTGACGGTCACGGATGCTCTCGGGCATTCGATTCCGATGGAACTCACCGTCGATTCGGACGCTGTGACCATCACGGAACCCACGACCGGTACGGCGTTGCCCAAGACGGACATCGCATTCGCTGGGTCCGCCGAGCCCGGCGCGACGGTCCAACTCACCGACGGCAACAGCAATGTCCTCGCAACCGGCACCGCGGACGCGAACGGTATCTGGACGGCCAACGTTGCCGGCCCGCTGCCCGCAGGCGACACCTCGTTCACCGTCTCCGACGGAACGAAGAGCGTCTCCCGCGACTACACGGTAGCCAGCGACCCGATGACGATCACCAGCCCTGCTGCGGGTTCTTCGATCGAGAAGTCAGGTGCCACGTTCGCCGGTACCGCCGAACCAGGCTCCATCGTCCAGATCAAGGATGCCGACGGCGACGTTATCGCTACCGCTTCCACGGACGCGGACGGCACCTGGAACGCCACGCTCGAAGGCTCCCTTCCCGCGGGTAAGAACGTCCTCACCATCACCGATGGCGAGCACACCACCACCGCCGCCGTCAGCGTGGCCAGCGCCCCGACGACGATCACCTCGCCGACGGCCGGCTCTGCGGTTCCGAAGGCGAACATCCCGTTCACCGGTACGGCCGAACCGGGCGCGACCGTTCAGGTCAGGAACGCCTCCGGTCAGGTGCTCGCGACGGGCACCGCCGATGCGAGCGGTGTCTGGACAGCGACGGTTGTGGGTCCGCTCCGGGCTGGTGACACGACCTTCAGCGCCTCCGAAGTGACCAGCGCTGCCGAGGTGAGTGTGACGGTCTCGGCTGACCCGACAGTGATCACCTCACCGACGGCAGGTTCCAGCATCCCGACGACCGACATCCCATTCGCCGGTACCGCGGAGCCGGGCACCACGGTGCAGATCACGGACGCGAACGGCAACGTGGTCGCAACGGGCGTCGCTGACGCGAACGGTGATTGGACGGCCACAATCCCGGGGCCGCTCGCCGAGGGTGGCACGTCGATCACCCTCAGCGACGGCACGACCGAGTTCACGGTCGAGGTTGCCGTCGCAGCCGCGGCAGCTCCGACTCAGGATCTGCTCATCACCTCGCCGAAGGCCGGTTCCACCGTCAACACGTCCAACGTCGTCGTCGAGGGCACGGCGACGCCGGGGGCGACGGTCCAGATCACTGACGCCGGCGGCAACGTCATCGGCTCTGCCACCGCTGACAACACCGGCAGGTGGAGTGCGACCATCGCCGGTCCGCTGCCTGGGGGCCCCAACACCCTGAGCATCAGCGACGGCACCACGTCCGTGACGGTCGACTATCTCGCAACCGACGACACCGAGGGCACTCCGATGCTGAACTCCATCTCCGGTGTGGGCATCGCCGGGCTGTTCCTCGGACTGGGCGCACTGGGCATGCGACGCCCCAAGACGAGCGGAAACCGGGCCTAGCACCTTACAGGCAGGGCGATGCGGGGAGGCTCTCAGGCCTCCCCGCATCGTGCGCTCTTCAACGAGATCTTCGGTCGTCTCGGGTGAGTGTATTCAGCCAGAACGGTGCAGCTGCGTCGGCAGAGCCCAGGCCGGTTCCGAAGCTCTCGTGATCCAGCACGCACCCGAAGCATCACAGCACCGACAAACATCGTTTCCCGCACCGGAACACGCTCAACGGACGCACCGGACAACCGAGGCCCGTAGACGATTGATCAAGCCCACACGAAGGAGCAGCCTGTGATGCACACCATCATGTCGGAAGTCGTTCGAGACCTCCTGCATCAAGGATTCAGTCGACGGACGCTCGGCGAGCTTCCCGTCACCGCTGCGGAGTGGGGCGTCATCGCCAAGACGGGCGCGCGCAAGTTCGGCATGACCATCGACGTGAGGCAGAACGACACGAGCGTCATCGCCACCCAACGACCTACGCGACACCTACCGGCGACCGACGGCATACCGTCATGCTGACCTCAACCCGTCCGACGATCAACCATCTGGGCATCCATCATGGATGACCCTCCGACGTCCACAGTGCTCCCACCGCGCTTGACCTCGATACTGAAACGGTCATTCGTGGCCGAGCAGTCCGCGTCTGGCGCTCGCCGTCGGTCGGCATTCCGAGCAACGCGGTACCTTATCGGCGCGGCCGTCGCCAGCGGCATCCACCCCACGGACATCGCGGAACTGAAGGGCGTCACGGTCGGCTCGGTGCGCACTCGAGCTGCAATCGCGGATGGCATCATTCCGCCGAAGGAGTTCGCAGAACTCGCGCGCGTTTCGGAGCGTCGCATCCGCCATTGGGAACGCGCAGGCATGCTCCCGGCCCCGTCGACCGACCACTGGGGAACCTTCGGATATCCCGCGCGAGCCCTGCTTCGTGCCCTACTCGCGCCGGCCGGGGCTCCGTCCTCCTCATCTCCATCGACGGGCCTGTGACCGTCTGTGTTTCAACCGGAACAGCCCCGCGCCATGGCTGAGGTTGAGGGATTCGAGCGACCTCGAACCCACGCGCGATTCTGGCGCACCGCCTCGACCCTCGCTGCAGTCACGATCACCCTCGCCCGACAGACTCCCTCGACACGCATCACGGTTGGTGCCATCACTCGAGATGCGAAGATCAACCGATCAACGTTCTACACTCACAGCGCGGACCCGACCTCGCTCCTGCGTCGAGCGATGCGCGCAGCGCTCGACGAGGACGCGGTCACCACAAACACCAGCGAACACGTCAACGGATCAAGATCCATCGATCACGCTCTGTGCCTTGCCACGAACCACGTGAATCAATTCCGAGAGGTCTACCGGACGGCGCTGTCCGACGACACAGCAGCCGCGTCCCTCTTCGCAGGGCTGACCAACTTCCTTGCACAACAGCTCGGGCACGCTGCCGCAAACTCCTCAACCGGGTCAACGGCAGCGCTCGCGGCAGCCATTTCGCAACTCATCAAGAACGCACTGGCAGGGGCCCACGGCAGACTGGACGCGGCTTGGATCCGGGCCGCTCTCCACGACACGATCGCGATGCTGTCTCCGACTCCTCGGTCGTCAACGACGCCTGACCACTGGCGTCCGCACGGCCAGCAGCCACCGCGCTGAGACAGCGGCATCCTCACCGGCTCACGAGCCAGTCGATGACCCGCCGGGCCTTGGTCTCGTTCAGCCCCTTCTGGCGGTCGAGAGCGGTCAGCTCGTCGAGCTCCTCGGCAGGCATGTCTCGGAGCCCGCTGCGTTCCTTCGCGATAAGGGCCCGCTCGCTGTCGCTCTGGTTGCTGACCGAGACGATGCCGACGTTGGCCCCGGGCACGCCTGCGCGCAACCAGTCCAGTCGCTGCGCGATCCCGCCGCGGTGTGGCTCGTCGGCGTGCAGCACACAGTCTTCGTTCGTGTGTTGAGGGCACTCCCGATCACATCTCTATCGGGACGAAGCGCCACCAGATGACGCCGTTGCCGCCTCGAGACCCCCGGAATGACGCGGGCGTGTTCGGAGCGACACGTTGTGTTGGAAACGCCGGCGACACTTTACGTCGGAAACCCGCTGATTCAGCGGGGCCACGGCGACACTTTACGCGCGCGTTCACATGTAGGTAGGACCGCGTTTCGCGAGGTCGCCCGCCGTTCAGCGAACGAGCTGGTCCGAGGCGGGTATCGCGGCGCAGGAGTCACGGACGATGACCTGTTCCAGGACCGCTTCGGAGAGATCCGGCAGCTCGGTCCCGCTGGCTTGGGCGATCGCGACGGCTGCGAAGTTCGCGCCGTCGGCTTCTTCGTTGCGGCGCACGGTCGTCAGGGAGGGGACGAAGAGGGCTGCGATCGGTGCGTCGTCGTGGCCGATCACGGAGAGATCGTTCGGCACGCTGAGGCCGAGTCGCAGAGCCGCTCCCACGATGAGGGCCGCGACGTCGTCGTTGTAGGCGGCTACGGCGGTGACTCCGGCGGCGCGCCAGTCACGGACCGCTTCGATCGCATCGTCCTGCCCGGCCAGTGTCCGCACGTCGAGTGGAACCCGGTCGTGTCGTTGCTCGTGCTGCTGAGCTGCCTGGACGCGCACGCTGGCGAGATCAGTCAGCCGGGGATCAGCCGTCGAGGCATAAGCGATGCGGCGGTGTCCGAGGCCGTGCAGGAACCTGAGTTGCTCGGCAGGTCCCGTTTCGGGTGAGGCGCTGCCGCCGATGTCGTCGGGGAAGATGTGATTGATGCCCTGAGCGCGCATGCTCACGAGTTGCTCCGGCGTGAACGGGGCGAACCCCATCACGACCTCCGGCTCGAGCAGCTCCCACAGTGGCCGAACGGCGCTTTCGCGGCGAGGCGTATACGTCACCAGGGTGTACCCGGCATCGTCGAGCACGCTGCTGGCTGCCTCGATCAACCGCTGCATGCTCGCGCCGACAGGCCAGTCGGGGAGGACGAGGAGGACGATGCGGCTCGCCCCTCGAGCGAGTGCCTGCGCTCCGGCGTGCGGCCGGTAGCCGATCCGCTCGGCCGCCTCCAACACGCGTGCGCGGGTACTCGACGAGATCGTCTGTCCGGCGGTCTGGTTGAAGACGAACCCGACGGTCGCGCGCGACACTCCGGCTTCGCGTCCGACGTCGGCGGCCGTTGGGCGTTTCTTCACGAGGGGATCGCTCACCGGACCACTCTGCCGTACTTGTGCTTGCGCGTGCTAGTTCGATCGGACTAGAGTGCAGAACTAGCGCGCGCTACCCGGCGCCATTTCGACAACGGAGTCCCCATGACACACGAGCCCCCACGCAACGAGACGCCGCGAGCGTCCGCTGCCCCCGCCCAGCCGTTCCCTGCAGCGCCGGCAGCCGTCGAGGAGGTCATCGACAGCGCACCCACCCGGGCCGAGCCGCAGGCGAGCCCGTCCTACATCTGGTTCCAGGTACTGGGGCAGTTCGGCGTCTTCGTCGCCTTCATCACTCCGCTGGCGATCTCCCTGGCGATCCGCCTCTCGGAGCTTGCTCCCGGCCGTGACGAGTACCTCGGCTACATCACCGGGTCGGGTGCCCTCGTCGTGATGCTCACCGCTCCGTTGTTCGGGGTGCTCAGCGACCGCACGCGTACGCGGATCGGGCGTCGTCGTCCGTTCATGATCGCGGGCACGGTGTTGGGTGTGGTCTCCCTCGTGGTGATGGCGCTCGCTCCATCCGTGTTGGTGCTCGGTTTCGGCTGGGTTCTCGCGCAGATCGGCTGGGGTCAGGTGCTGCAGAATCTGCAGACGTCGATGGCGGACAAGCTGTCTGAAACACAGCGTGGCAAGGTCGCCGGACTCGCGGGGTTCGCGACCCAGGTGGCGCCGGTGTTCGGTGTCGTGATCGCCGGGTCGTTCTCCGGGAACGCTCTGCTCCTCTTCCTGCTCCCGGGGCTCGTCGGAGTGATCTTCGTCGCCATGTTCGTGCTCTTCACGCGGGAACCGGACACGCGGGGGTCCCGCTTCGATGAGCGGCTCTCGCCGAAGACCTTGTTCAGTAAGTATCTGTACAACCCGCGGCGGTTCCCGGACTTCTCGCTGGTCTGGCTGGGGCGGTTCCTCTTCTACTTCGGTCTCACCCTGAACACGACCTTCACCGCGTTCTTCTTCGCCTCACGGCTCGGCGTCGAGGTGACCGAGGTCGCACCGATCATCGCCACCCTCGGCCTGTTCGGGATCGGAGCGACGACCCTGGGCGCGATCGGGGGCGGGTTCCTGTCGGACAAGGTCCGCCGCCGACGCGTCTTCGTCCTCCTCGGCGCCGTGCTGTTCGCCGTCGGCGCGATCGTGATGGCCCTGGCTTCCGACGTCCCGGTGCTGTACACCGGGTCGCTGATCACGTCGGTCGGCATCGGGATGTTCGCCGCGGTCGATCAGGCGCTGATCCTGGACGTCCTGCCGGAGAAGGCCACCAACGCCGGGCGGTACATGGGGATCATCGGCTTCGCCGTGTCGATCCCGCAGGCCGTCGCGCCGTTCATCGCGCCCGTCTTCCTCGCGATCGGCGTCACCGCCGGCGGCGGAAAGAACTACACACTGCTCTACATCATCGCCGCAGCGTTCACCCTGCTCGGAGGGCTCGTGGTCCTGAGAATCCGATCCGTCCGATAGCCCGTCACCACCGCCCGAGGAGCCACCATGTCGACCTGGACCGCGTCCTTCATCACTCCAGCCACCCCCCGTCCGGCGCCCGAGGGCCCTGCCGCGTACCTTCGCAAGGAATTCACGCTCACGAGACAACCTGCTGCCGCGACGCTGCGCGTCACCGCCGTGGGGTTGATCGAACCCCACCTCAACGGATCAGTGGTCGGTGATGAGGTCCTCACTCCGGGGTGGACGTCCTATCGTCACCGCCTCGTGGTGAGCAGCCACGAGGTGACCGATCACATCCGCCTGGGCGGCAACGTGATCGGTGCCGTCGTGGGCGAGGGGTGGGCGCTGGGTCGGCTCGGGTGGGAGGGCAAGCGCCGTCACTACTCGGAGCGACCCGCCGGCTGGTTGCAACTCGAGCTCGAATACGCCGACGGCAGCACCGAGGTGATCGTGAGCGACGACACCTTCCGATCCAGCACCGGTGGGGGGCTGACCGACAGCATCTACGACGGTGAAGAGTTCGACGCGCGCCTGGAGCCATCAGGGTGGGACGCGCCGGGCTTCGACGACAGTGCTTGGGATGGTGTGTCCCTGATGGACTGGCCGCAGGAGTCCCTCGTCGAACCCATCGCCCCGCCGATCCGGCGCATCGAGGAGCTCGCGCCGGTGGACATCCTCACCACACCCGCTGGTCTCACCGTGCTGGACTTCGGCCAGATCATCTCCGGATGGGTGCGACTGCAGGTCACGGGCCCCGCCGGCACGACCATCGCGCTCCGCCACGCAGAGGTCATGACCGACGGCGAGCCTGACTACGAGACGATCCGCACAGCGCGGGCGACGGACCGGTACATCTTGAGCGGTGGTGGCCCCGAGGTGTGGGAACCGCGCTTCACGTTCCACGGCTTCCGGTATGTGCAGGTCGACGGGTGGCCCGGTGAACTCACCGCCGATGCGATCCGAGCGATCGTCGTGCACTCCGACATGCGGCGCACCGGGTGGCTCGAGACGTCCGATCCGCTGCTGAACCAACTCCACGCGAACGCCGTCTGGTCGATGCGCGACAACTTCGTCGGCGTACCCACCGACTGCCCGCAGCGGGACGAACGGCTGGGCTGGACCGGCGACATCAACGCCTTCGCGCCCTCCGCTGCATTCCTCTACGACGTCCGCGGCGTGCTCGGGTCCTGGTTGCGCGACCTCGCCGCCGAGCAGGCGGCGCGGGGCTTCGTGCCCTGGGTCGTCCCCGACGTCCTGTCGACCCCGTCATCGCCGACCGCCCTGTGGAGCGACGTGGCCGTCAGTCTGCCCTGGACGCTGTATCGGGAGTACGGCGACCCGCGGATCCTCGCGGAGGCCTACCCCTCGATGACCGCATTCATCCGCCAGGTCGCCGATCTGCTCGACGAGAACGGGCTGTGGAGCAGTGGATTCCAGTATGGGGACTGGCTCGACCCCGATGCGCCGGCGGACAACCCGGCCGGCGGGAAGACCGATCGGCACCTGGTCGCCGCGGCCTATCTCTGCCGAACCACTCGGGAGATGGCCGACACCGCCGGCGTCCTCGAGCGGCCCGACGATGCAGCGGAGTTCCGAGCGCTGGCCGAACGCGTGCGGACCGCCTTCCTGAATGAATACGTCAGTGCGAACGGGCGAGTGGTCGACGAGACCGCGACCGCCTACGCGCTGGCGATCGCGTTCGACATCCTCGACGAGTCCCAGCGGGCACACGCGGGGGACCGGCTCGCAGCGATCGTCGCGAAGGCCGGCTACCGCATCTCGACCGGATTCGCCGGCACTCCGTTGGTCACCGACGCCCTGTCCTCGACAGGCCACCTCGATGCGGCCTACCTGCTCCTCCTGGAGACGGGCTGCCCGTCGTTCCTGTACCCCGTGACCATGGGGGCCACGACCGTCTGGGAGCGATGGGACTCGATCCGTCCCGACGGCTCGATCAACCCGTCCGGCATGACCTCCCTGAACCACTACGCGCTCGGCGCCGTCGTCGACTGGATGCACCGCACGATCGGCGGCCTCACCCCGGTCGAGCCCGGCTACTCCAGGATGCGCATCGCACCCCGGCCTGGCCGCGGTGTCACTTCCGCAGTGCTCAGACACACCACCACGCACGGCGACGTGCTCGTCGACTGGCGGATCGTCGACGGTGAGGGCCGCGTGCTCGTCACGATCCCGGACGGCACGACCGCCGTGGTCGAGCTCCCGCTGCACCCGGATGCGGCGGCGTTCGAGATCGCTGCCGGGTCGCACGAGTGGAACTACCCCGTGGAGGACGCGGGCCAGGGCGGTTCGTACAACTTGGACTCGACCCTGGGCGAGATCGCAGCCGATCCGAACGCCTGGCGCCTGTTCACCGACGCGTTCGGCCGACACGTCCCTGGCGTGCCGCTGGACGGCGACGACCCCGGCGCCGCGGCCCTGTCCATCAGAACCCTCCTGGACTACATCCCGGGCGCATCCGAGGAACTGAAGACCGACATCGAAGCGTCCCTCGACGCCGCAACCACTGGAGCATCAGCATGACGTTCGATCCATCAGCACTGACCCTCGCGCAGAAGGCAGCCCTCCTCTCCGGCGCCGACTTCTGGTCCACGAAGAGCCTGTCCGACGCGGGCATCCCATCGATCGTCCTCACCGACGGACCCCACGGCGTGCGACGCCAGGCCGGTGACGCCGACCACCTCGGCATCAACGACAGCCTGCCATCGACGTGCTTCCCCCTCGCCGTGGCGGTGGGCAGCAGCTGGGACCCGCAGCTCGCCGCACAGGTGGGTGCCGCCGTCGGCCGGGAAGCACGGGCGTTCGGAGTCTCCGTCGTCCTCGGACCAGGGGTGAACATCAAACGCAGCCCGCTGTGCGGCCGGAACTTCGAGTACTACTCCGAGGACCCTCACCTCTCCGGAGTGCTCGGCGCCGCTCACGTCACCGCGATGCAGGAGACGGGGGTGGGGGCTTCGGTCAAGCACTTCGCCGCGAACAACCAGGAGCACGAACGGATGCGCATCAGCGCAGACGTGGACGAGCGCACCCTCCGGGAGATCTACTTCCCGGCCTTCGAACGAGTCGTCCGGGAGGCCAGGCCCGCCACCGTGATGTGTTCGTACAACAAGATCAACGGGGTCTACGCCTCCCACAACCGATGGCTGCTCACGGACATCCTGCGCACCGATTGGGGCTTCGAGGGCGCGGTGGTCTCCGATTGGGGCGCGGTCAGCGATCGCGTCGCAGGTGTGGCAGCCGGGATGGACCTGGAGATGCCCGGCAGCGGAGGGGCCACCGACCAGCAGATCGTCGACGCCGTGCTGGCCGGTCGACTCGACGAAGCGCTCGTGGACGACTCCGTCCGCCGCGTCGTAGCGCTCACCGAGCTGGCAGGCGATGCCACCGGTGATCTCGACGTGGACGGCCACCACACGCTGGCCCGACAGGTCGCGGCGGATTCGATCGTGCTGCTCAAGAACGATGAGTCCACCCTCCCCATCCGGCCGGACGCCCGCGTCGCCGTGATCGGCGCATTCGCGACCACACCCCGGTATCAGGGAGGCGGCAGCTCCCACATCAACGCCACCCGCGTCGACGCCGCCCTCGACGCCATCCGCGACCAGTCGTGGGCGGAGGGGGTGACCATCGAGCACGCGACCGGGTTCACCGAGGACGGCTCCGGTGACACCGCCGCGCTCCTCGACGAAGCGGTCGCCGTCGCCGCCCGTGCAGACGTCGCGGTGCTGTTCGTCGGGCTGGGAGACCGCGACGAGTCCGAAGGGTTCGACCGCGACACCCTGGCCCTTCCGGCCCCGCAGGTCGATCTCATCCAGGCGGTCGCAGCGACAGCGGCGAAGACCGTCGTCGTGCTCTCGAATGGAGGCGTCGTCTCGCTCGAAGGCTGGCACGACGAGGTCGACGCGATCCTGGAAGGGTGGCTGCTCGGTCAGGCGAGCGGCTCAGCCATGTCGGATGTGCTGTTCGGCCGGGTCAACCCGTCCGGCCACCTGGCGGAATCGATCCCGCTCCGTTTGGAAGACACCCCCAGCTGGGTGAACTTCCCCGGCGAGCAGGGCCACGTGCGGTACGGCGAAGGCGTCTTCGTCGGGTACCGGTACTACACCTCGGCGGAGGTGCCGGTGCGGTACCCGTTCGGTCACGGACTCAGTTACACCACGTTCTCCACCGAGAGCGTCGTCGCCCGGGTCGTCGGTGACGCCGAGGTCGAGGTCGACGTCACCGTGACCAACACCGGTGAGCGCACTGGCAAGCACGTCGTCCAGCTCTACGTCGCCCCGGCACCGGCGCCGGTGCGCCGCCCGGTTCGAGAGCTGCGCGGTTTCGCGAAGGTCGACCTCGGTGCCGGCGAGAGCACCACGGTCACGCTGCGGCTCGATCGGCGCGCCTTCGCCTACTGGGACATCGAGCTCGACCGGTGGGTCGTCACCGCCGGCGACCACCTGATCCAGGTCGGCTCGGACGCCGCCACCATCACCCGCGAGACGGCCGTGACGCTGAGCGGAGACACGATCGTCCGCGAACTCACCCTGGCGTCCACGGTCGGCGACTGGTTCGGTCACCCCGAGGTCGGACCCTTGCTCATGCAGGGCATGTCCGCGGGGATGACCGCGGAGCAGGCCCAGCAGGCCGCGAAGAACCCCGACCAGCTCAAGATGGTCGAATCCATGCCCATGCAGCAGTTCCTCGCATTCGTCCAGGGCGCCATCCCCGAGGAGTCCCTCGAGCAGATGATGCAGCTGTCGCGATCCGCTGCGGGTGCCGCACGATGACGAGGGTGCCGCCGCCTGGCGGTCCGGGCTCGCCGGTCGGCCGGCCACAGAACATCCCGAGAACGACGACGCCGATGGAGGCACACATGAACAGATACGACGACAGGCGAGTCCTCATCACCGGGGCAGGCTCCGGTATCGGACAGGCGACGACCCTGCGGATCCTCGCGGAAGGCGGGACGGTCGTCGCCGCGGACATCAGCGACACAGGCCTGGCGGACACCGCGTCGAAGGCAGGCTCTGACCTCGAACGCTTCCATCCGGTGATCATCGACATCGGTGACGAAGGATCGGTTCGTGGCGGCGTGGAGGAGGCCGTCGGAATCCTCGGCGGGCTCGACGTCCTCGTCAACGCGGCCGGCATCCTGCGTTCCTCCCACACGGCGACGACCAGCCTGGAGAGCTTCCAACAGATCATCCGCGTCAACCTCACCGGGACGTTCCTCATGATCCGCGAGGCCCTTCCAGCCCTGCAGCGGGGTACTGGAGCCGCCGTCGTGAACTTCAGCTCCACATCCGCCGGCTTCGCCCATCCCTACATGGCCGCGTACGCCGCGAGCAAGGGAGGCGTGCAGTCGATGACGCACGCGCTCGCCGCCGAGTACGCCAAGGATGGCATCCGGTTCACCTCCGTCCAGCCGGGCTCCATCTCATCCGGGATGACCAGCGGGACGGGCTTGAGCGGTCAAAGCGTGGGTCCGGGCCTGCCGGACGACGTCGACTACAGCCTCATGATGAAGCTCCAACCCATGCTCGGTGAAGGCTTCGCCTCACCCGATGCCGTCGCGGGCGTCGTCGCGATGCTCGCGAGCGCCGACGGCGCGTTCATCACAGGCACGGAGATCCGGATCGACGGCGGAACCCACGCCTGACCCCTCGATCACCTGCTGACATCGGGTCGCGCGCGACATTCCGCGGTGAGAAGCTTGCGTTGTGACCGGTATCGACCTGACCTTCGCGCCACCGCTGAGGGGCACGTTCTATCGCGCCGTCGACCCGAGCTTCCGCGAGTTCGCGATCGCCGGATCGCGTGCCGCCGGGCGCTACTCGCGGGCGAACGAGCCGACGCTCTACCTGAGCTCGTCCATCGATGGCGTCGAGGCCGCGATGATCGCACACCAGGATGCTCGGGCGGCGGCGCGCGAGATCGTGGAGGTCGATGTCGAGGCGTCCGGCATCGTCGACCTGCGCGACGTGGGAGCGCTGGAGTCGGCAGGCATCGACCTCGCTGACGCGACAGCCCCGTGGCAGGACCTCGCCGCCGCCGGAGGCACGCCGACGTCGTGGAGGGTCCGCGACCGCCTCCTTGCCGGCGGCGCGAACGGGTTGATCGATCCCTCGCGAAAGCGCCCGGGGCTCTGGCATCTGGTGCTCTTCCGCTGGAACGAGCCCGGTGCGCCGACCGTCAGCTTGAGAGGTACCCATCTCGCCGCCGCGAATTGACGCCGCGATACGACGTTCGTCCTGATCCGAGGGCGTACCGGGCCGCTCAGTCCTGAGCGCGGCGCGCATGTGTGCGCGCCTTCATCCGGTTGCCGCAGACCGCCATCGAGCACCACTTCGCGGTGCCAGGGCGACTGTGGTCGACGAGGAACTGGGTGCACTCGTGGTTCGCGCAAGCACGGAGGCGCCCGGGGAACTCCGTGATCACGCTCGACCACGCCAGCACGACCCCCGCCACCAGGCGATCGTCGTCAGGGACCTGAAGCTCCCAGACCACGCCGTCCGGGGTGATGCGCGGCGTGCGCACGGCATCGTCGAGGATGCCCGCGAGGTCTCTGATCGCTCCTCCGTCATCTCCACGGACCATGGTCTGTAGCGCCTGTCTCGCATGTCGAAGGCGCGCCAACTCGTCCGCGGATCCCGTGCCGCCCCAGCTGCGCGCGAGGTCTTGTCCGGTCGCCCCCTCGAGACGGTCGGTCGGCGTGCCCTCGACGACCGGCGCACTGTTCAACAGGCCCAGCAGCAGCTCCTCGTCGCGAAGCATCGTTCTCCGTTCTCGTGCGCCGTCCGGCGCCCTGGATCCATGCTACCGTCTGACTAACCAGTAAAACAATCTAAAGGGGTTAGCAATGGTCACCGTCCACCACCGCACCGTCTCTGTCGACGGGCTCGACGTCTTCTACCGTGAGGCCGGCCCGGCAGACGCCCCCGTGCTCCTGCTCCTCCACGGGTACCCGAGCAGCTCCCACATGTTCCGGCACCTCATCCCGGCGCTTGCCGGCCAGTACCGCGTCATCGCTCCGGACCACATCGGCTTCGGTCGCTCCTCCGCCCCCTCGGTCGACGAGTTCGAGTACACCTTCGCGGCCCTCGCAGGGGTGACCGGCCGGTTCCTCTCGACCATCGGCGTGACGCAGTGCACGATCTACGTCCAGGACTACGGCGCCCCGGTCGGCTGGCGCCTGGCCCTCAACGACCCCACTGCCGTCGTCGGGGTCATCTCCCAGAACGGCAACGCCTACGACGAAGGCTTCGTGCCGAGCTTCTGGGACCCGATCTGGGCCGACGCCGCCGAGCGGACCACCGAGACGCGCGACGCGCTCCGTCCAGCCCTCGGCCGGGAAGCCGTCGAATGGCAGTACACGCACGGCGTGCCGGACGTGACGACCGTCGACCCCGACGCCTGGGAGCACGACCTCGCGCTCCTCGCCCGTCCGGGTCAGGACGACGTGCAGCTGGCGCTCTTCCGCGACTACGCCACCAACCGGGACCTCTACCCCG
>Ga0308160_10001884_pt1 | contig 27278 bp, 17 predicted proteins | sample PhyFR1_FD_201036 | JGI IMG/M metagenome (GOLD analysis project Ga0308160, IMG submission 201036) | Phyllosphere microbial communities from UC Gill Tract Community Farm, Albany, California, United States - DLSLF.R1 | ecosystem: Host-associated > Plants > Phyllosphere > Unclassified | place: USA... | reverse complement strand
CCGACAACGGCCGCGGCATCCCGACCGGCGTCAAGATGGACGACAAGCACGAGCCGAAGCGCTCGGCCACCGAGATCGCCCTGACCGAACTGCACGCCGGCGGCAAGTTCAACCAGAACTCTTATAAGGTGTCGGGCGGCCTGCACGGCGTCGGCGTCTCTTGCGTGAACGCGCTCTCGAAGCTGCTGCGTGTGACCGTGCGCCAGAAAGGCAAAGTCCATCAAATGGAATTCGCCCGCGGCGTCCCGCTGGACCGCCAGATCGAAATCGTCGACGGCTTCGAGGTCTCGCCGATGAAAGTGATCGGCGAAACGGACAAGCGCGGCACCGAAGTGCACTTCTGGGCCGATGAAGAAATCTTCACCACCGTCGAATTCCATTACGAGATCCTGTCGAAGCGTATCCGCGAACTCTCGTTCCTGAACAACGGCGTCAACATCAAGCTGAGCGACCACCGCACCGGCAAGGAAGAGGTCTTCGCCTTCGAGGGCGGCACCCGCGGCTTCGTCGAGTACATCAACAAGGCAAAGACTGTCCTGCACCCGACCGTGTTCCAGGCGACTGGCGACCGCGTGTCCGAGCAAGGCACGAATATCTCGGTCGACGTCTCGATGCAGTGGAACGACGCCTACAACGAGCAGGTGCTCTGCTTCACCAACAACATCCCGCAGCGCGACGGCGGCACTCACCTGACCGGCCTGCGTGCGGCGATGACGCGCGTGATCAACAAATACATCGACGAGAACGATTTCGCCAAAAAGGCGAAGGTCGAAATCTCGGGCGACGACATGCGCGAAGGTCTCACCTGCGTGCTGTCGGTGAAAGTGCCGGAACCAAAATTCTCGTCGCAGACCAAAGATAAACTGGTGTCCTCGGAAGTGCGCGGCCCGGTCGAGGAAATCGTCGCCAAGACGCTGACCGACTTCCTGAACGAAAAGCCGAACGACGCGAAAATCATCTGCGGCAAGATCGTGGAAGCGGCCCGCGCTCGCGAAGCGGCCCGCAAGGCGCGCGACCTGACCCGCCGCAAGGGCGTGATGGACGGCCTGGGCCTGTCCTCGAAACTGGCCGACTGCCAGGAACGCGACCCGGCCCTGGCCGAACTGTACATCGTCGAGGGTGACTCGGCAGGCGGCTCCGCCAAGCAGGGCCGCGACCGTAAATTCCAGGCGATCCTGCCGCTGCGCGGCAAGGTGCTGAACGTGGAAAAGGCGCGCTTCGAGAAGATGCTGTCGTCGGAGCAGATCACGACCCTGATCGCGACGCTCGGCACCTCGATCGGCCCGGACGAGTTCAACGTGGATAAACTGCGCTACCACCGCATCATCATCATGACCGATGCGGACGTCGACGGCGCCCACATCCGCACCCTGCTGCTGACGCTGTTCTACCGCCAGATGCCGCAGCTGGTCGAGCGTGGCCACATCTATATTGCCCAGCCGCCGCTGTACAAGGTCAAATCCGGCCGCGACGAGCGCTACCTGAAGGACGACGTCGAGGAAGCGAGCTACATGATGACGGTGGCGCTGAACACGGCCTCGCTGATCCCGCGCGAAGGCGCCGAGCCGATCACCGGCGAGGCCCTGTCCGAGCTGGTACGCCAGTACAACCTGGCGAACGCCATCATGATGCGTTTGACCCGCGTGATCGACCGCGCCGCGCTGACCGCGATCATGAGCGGCGTGACGCTGGACCTGACTTCGCTGGAAAATGCAGAGGCATCGGCCAAGGCGCTGGAAGCGGCGATCAACGACCCGGCCGTTCACGTTGTCGTGCGTTCGGACGAACTGTCGGAGAAGCATTCCCTGCGCATCGAGCGCATGCGCCACGGTAACGTCTACGTCACCTCGATCGACGCCGACTTCGTCCTCAGCAACGACTACGCCGTGCTGGCAAACGCCGCCGCCACCTTCCAGGGCCTGATGGGCGAAGGCGCCATCATGCGCCGCGGCGAAGGCGAAAAGATGAAGGAATTCGCCGTGCGCGAATTCCACGAAGCGATGCTCTGGCTGCGCGAAGAAGCCGAACGTGGCGTGTCGAAGCAGCGCTACAAGGGTCTGGGCGAGATGAATCCGGAACAGCTGTGGGAAACCACGATGGATCCGACCGTGCGCCGCCTGCTGAAGGTGCAGATCGAGGACGCGATTGCGGCGGACCAGATCTTTACCACGCTGATGGGCGACGAAGTTGAGCCGCGTCGTAACTTCATTGAGAGCAATGCGCTGCAGGCGGGGAATATCGACGTCTGATCGTCAACGCTGCAATAAAAAAGCCAACCGTCGAGGTTGGCTTTTTTTTCGCTTTCAGTTCTCTTCGGGGATCGGATGCACCACCAGGAAGTGATACGACATCGCACTCAGGAAGGCGATGGCTGCACCAGTCAGCAGGGCCGGCACGAAGGACCAGGCCTGCGCGATGTAGCCGGTGAGGATAGGCGCCAGCGCCCCGCCGAGAAAACCGCCGAAGTTTTGGATCGCGCCCAGCGACCCGATACGGCTGCGCGGCGCCACCGCCGTCACCAGCGACCACGAGCAGGCCGACGAGGCATTCGCAAGGAAAATCACGATCGAAATGCAGGCCACGGCCAGCGTATTGCTCTCGACCAGCGCCGCAGGGATCGTGAACGCCACCATGCCCAGCATCGACGCCACCACCGCCCGGCGCCGGCCGGCCACCGGCGAGGTCGCATGGCGCGTTACCCGGTCGGATGCCCAGCCGGCGACCAGGGCGCCGGCAAAGCCGCACAGGAAGGGAATCGAGGCCGCGAAGCCCGCCTGCGCCAGGTCCATATGGCGCTGCGTGCGCAGATAGCCGGGCAGCCAGGTCAGATACACCCAGTTCAGGTAGACCGAGCCGAAAAAGCCGAGCAGCATGCCCCAGGTGGCGCGGTAGCGGAACAGCGCGCGCCAGGAGGCGAAGCTCGTGGCCGGCACGGCCGTGGTGACCTGCCCTTCGTCGAGGTAGGCCCGCTCGACTTCCGACATTTGCGCGCGCACCGGATCGCGGTACAACGTGACCCAGATGACTGCCGCGACCAGGCCCAGCGCGCCCGTCACGAAGAAGGCCCAGTGCCAGCTGGTCGCCAAGATCAGCGGCGTCAGGATCAGCGGCGCGAGCGCGACACCGAGCGGAGACGCCGAATTGTAGACGCCGGTGGGCGTGCCGCGTGCCCGTAGCGGGAACCAGTTGCTGACGACCCGTGCCGCCGCCGGAAACTGCGGCGCCTCGCCGATGCCGAGCACGATGCGCGCGATTACAAACCAGCCGAATGTCGAGACGAGGCCGCCTGCAGCCTGGGCCAGCGACCAGACGACCAATCCGGCACCGAGCAGCCAGCGTGGGCCGATCTTGTCGACCAAGGCGCCGACCGGCAGCTGGCACAGCGCATAGCTCCAGGAGAAGGCGGACAGCAATAAACCCATCTGGCCGAGCGAGAGGCCGAGGTCGGCGCGGATGTACTCGTTGGCGACGGCCAGGGTGGCGCGGTCGAGGTAGTTGATGACGCCGGTGAGGACGAGCAGGATCAGGGCTAGGGTTTGGCGGCGGCGGATGCCTGGGGGGGTCGATTGATAGGTGGGGGTAGCGTTCATTTCGGGATGCTACCAAATGAACGTTGCCAGGTCGAAAGGTTTCTCGCGACGAAGGCGGGACAACAAGGTGATTCGTGTTGACGAGTTTATCGAAGGCTGGGCGTACAGTGTGGAGCAGACTAGAGCGTGACTTACTGTTAAGCTGGAGCTCAGCAGATGGTGGACGGCTCCAGTTAGGCGACCAAGACCTTACCAGCCTCCGCGCCTAGGGGAGCAGAACTGGTGTCTGAACAAATTTCGGCAACAAGCTGATCCAACCTTGTATTTGCAGCACTTCGCAGCTCGCATTCCCACACTACGATTACGTTCCATCCCAAGGCACGAAGCGCATACTCGTTGCGTCTATCCCGCGCAACGTTTTCATGAAATTTCGCGGCCCAGCGTTCAACGTTAGAAGAAGGGTTAGTCGCATATTTACAGCCCGGGTGGCGGTGCCAAAAGCATCCGTGAATCACAACTGCAGCCCTGTATTTTGGTAAGACCACGTCCGGAGAACCAGGCAGCTTGCGATCGTGCAAACGATAACGGAAGCCGCGTGCATGCAGAAACTTTCGAACTATGATTTCTGGTCGAGTGCCTTTCGACCGTATGCCGGCCATCATCTTGGACCGTTTGGCTGGATCGACTACGTCCATCTTTCCTAGTATCCTACCGCCCTACGCAAGTTTTTTTACGCAAGGCAAAATTGTTCATCGAACCACAGTCCACCTTCATACGTCACATCCCGATCGTCGATCTATTTGCAGGGCCTGGTGGCCTTGGCGAGGGGTTCTCGTCTGTGGAATCTGACCCATTCAGAATCATTGTATCGGCTGAAATGAATTCGGCAGCGCGCGATACGCTCCGCCTGCGGGCGTTCTATCGTCTGCTGAAACGCCGAGGCAGCGATGCGCTCGACTCTTACTATCGGTACTGCAATGATCAGTCCAAGCACTGGTATGACAGTTCAAACGAAGACCTTTGGCACGAAGCCGGGGAGGAAGCTCGCCAGCTTGAACTGGGAACACCAGAGCACAATAAAGAGCTGGACGATCGGATTGAAAAGTACGGACTTGGCCCGGACGCGCCGTGGGTGCTGATCGGCGGCCCGCCGTGTCAGGCATATTCTCTCGTAGGACGTTCACGCAACCGAGGAAAAGCAACCTACAAGGCGGAAGAGGATCACCGTCATTTTCTATACAAAGAATATCTACGGATTATTCAAAAGTATCGGCCGGCCGTATTTGTCATGGAAAACGTCAAAGGGATCTTGACCGCACGCGTCGGCGAAAACAAGATTTTCCAGACCATCTTGCAAGACTTGGCCGATCCGGACCGTGCTACGGGCATGCCTTTCGCAGGAAATGGATATCGCATTCATTCCATAACTTGCGCGACGAACTTTTCGCGAGGCGACGATCCAAGCACTGTCGACGTAGATGATTTCATCATCAGGGCTGAGAATCACGGCATTCCACAAGCGCGCCACAGGGTTATCTTGCTTGGAGTCCGAGAAGATATCGTTCAGGCGCCCGGGCTAATCCCCGTTGCACAGCGCACCTCAGCAGGGACAGTTATCGGCTCACTGCCTCGTCTGCGTAGCAAGCTCAGCAAACAGTTGGACTCAAGTGAACACTGGGCGATAGAGGTGCGAGCTCACTTTGCGCGTATGGCGACTGAAGTCAAAAGTGCGCGTGAATTAGCACCGCTGTGGGAGGTACTCAATGAGGCTGCACATGAGGTACCTCTTGGGTTGGGGACTGGTAGCCTCCAGCTCAAGAAGCACGCCTTCGACAAGGATGATTCCGCCACTCTCGGGGGTTGGTATCACGACCCGAAGCTATCCGTATGGCTGAATCACGAAGCACGGGGCCACATGACAAGTGACCTTCGTCGTTATGCCTACGCTTCGGCCTTCGCTCAAGCATTCGGTCGATCCCCAAAGGGGCATGACGACTTTTCACTTGAAGGCTTACGTCCAAACCACGAAAACTGGGAGACTGGAAAATTCTCCGATCGTTTCCGCGTCCAGTTACATGATCGACCTGCGACTACAGTCACAAGCCACATTTCGAAGGACGGACACTATTTTATTCACCCAGATCCGCTCCAATGTCGAAGCTTGACGGTGCGTGAAGCTGCAAGACTACAGACTTTCCCTGATAATTATTTCTTTCAAGGCAATAGGACTGAGCAGTTTCACCAAGTGGGAAACGCTGTCCCTCCATTACTTGCCAAAAAAATCGGCGAGATCGTCTTCTCCTTACTGCAAAGGTCGAGAGCGGAATCAAAGAGTCCCCTCCCCTCTGCCGCAGGCTACGTTTGACTCACACGGCCAACGTCCAAAGACCCACAGCCGGTCTTTGGGCATATTCCTGCCGCATTACACCTTTTTGTTGAAATTTATACGCACTGTTACTTTTCGTTAGTTTCGGTGCGAAGAAACAGACGATAATGATCGGAAACAAACTCGCTTACGATCGTTAAAGGCGCATGCATTGCATGGTTAATTTCAGAGGTGTTCAAATAGGTGGGGGCGAGCCCCGAAGACGTCTTCGAACTGGTGTACAAGCGGGGGCTCTCAGCCCCCGCGGCTTGCAGCGCGGACTCGAGCAGGAGCACTGATGTCCAGACGCCACCATTTGCCACCCAGCGCTGCCAGTCTTACGGCCTCACTCCGAGATCTAGGCTATTCGCTCGAAACCGCCGTCGCTGATCTCATCGATAACAGCATCTCCGCCGACGCGACCGAAATTCAGATTTTTTGCGACCTCAGTCGCAATATCCCGGTGCTTGTCGTATCAGACAACGGCCGTGGGATGACCGAAGCCGAAGTTATCGCGGCTATGCGTCACGGCGCCACCGACCCTCGTAAGAAGCGCGGGGCGAAGGACCTCGGGCGCTTCGGATTAGGCTTGAAGACCGCGTCCTTTTCGCAGTGTCGGTTGTTAACTGTGGTGAGTGCCAAACTAGGCAATCGCGCCGCTGCAGAATGGGATCTGTCGAAAGTTGAGAAGGACGATGATTGGTACATCGCCGTTCTCGATGCAGCCGAAATAAAAGAACAACCTTTCATTGAAACGCTCGGCGACAAAGGCACCTTGGTCATCTGGCGCGATCTCGACCGTTTGTTCGAGGACGAAACGGGACAAAAGCGGGATGAAATCGTCAACGAAAAACTATCTACCGTAGAGCGTCACTTGTCGCTCGTATTCCACCGATTCCTCGCCGGAGAGATCAAAGGGCAGAAAAAGCTGACGATCAGGCTGAACGGGCATGTGATTTTGCCCTTTGACCCTTTCTGCCGAAAGAACGATGCGACCCAGATTCTGCCAGAAGAGACAATATGGCTGGAGGACGTCCCGGTCGTAATGCAACCTTATATCCTGCCCCATCACAGCCGCTTGTCCAGATCGGAATACGACTATTACTTGAACCGCAGCGACTTCATCTCCAACCAGGGAGCATACGTTTATCGTAACGGCCGCCTCATGGCTTGGGGAGATTGGTTCAGGCTCGTACCGAAGGGGGAAGCTACGAAGCTCGCCCGTGTTCAGATCGATTTCCCCAACAGCCTTGACGAAGCTTGGACAATCGACATCAAGAAATCAAGGGCACGCCCGCCACATGCAGTCCGCGAGCGTCTCCGTCAGATCATCAACAAGATCACAGCCCGGAGCATCAGCGTACATCGCGGCCGCGGACAGAAGCTATTTCAAGATGCGGAAGCGCCGTTATGGGATCGCTATGCGAGCCATGACGGAATTCGCTTCGCAGTCAATCATGAACACCCCCTCGTTGCCGGCCTTAGCAGCCGGCTCAGCTCAGAGGACGGAAACACTCTTCGCCTATTGCTGGCTGCGATTGGCACATCCCTACCTGTAGAGATGATTTACTCGGACTTCAGTACATCACCCCGGGACGTGCGACAGGCCAGCCCGGAAGCAGCTGAATGCATCGAGGCACTACGACAGTTGAAGCAAGTCCTTTTCGGAGACGATGGCGGCACTCGCGAACAATTCCTGCGGGTTGTTCGCTCTACCCGTCTGTTCGACGGAAAAGAAAACGCAGTTGATAAATTTATTGAAGAGGCGTTCTAAATGGCGAGCGATCTGAACATCGAAAAGAGCCTTGTATCGGCATTAATCAACATGCTCGGTAACAGAGGGACACCGCCCACCAAGGCAGAGGTCGAAGCTACAGCGAAAATCGTGGCTCCCATAAGCGGCTGGCACGGTCCATTGGACGGGGTAATCGGCCAAGTCATGGCGACCATCGATACCCGAATGGGCATTGGCGTATCCCTAGTCGACCAAACAGCGAAACACGACGATCAATGGGTGTCCAAGCGTAAAGACATCGCTTGGACATACGCAACTGCGTACGAAACTTTTCTCCGAGACGAAGGGTGGCCTCCGCGCTTAGTCCAATCCCTGAGCGACGTCACAACACGTATTCTCGGCCACGTCCAAGACCCGCGAAGCGAAGGTTCTTGGGATCGCAGGGGGCTTGTGATCGGTCACGTCCAATCGGGCAAGACAGCTAATTACACCGGCTTAGTCGCAAGGGCTGCGGACGCAGGATACAAGTTCATTATCGTGATGGCCGGTATCCACAACAACTTGCGGAAGCAAACCCAAGAACGGCTGGATGAGGCCTTCATAGGAAGGTCCAGCGACCCGGCTGATCGCAAGGCTATTGGTGTTGGCCTAGCCGCCGGTTACCCCCATCCGGCCACCCTAACGAACGTCAACAACGACTTCAACAAGAAGACTGCGAGCGAAAGCGGATGGAAACTGAACGACTTCAGCAAACCGATTATCTTGGTTATCAAGAAGAACGTTTCAACGCTAAGCGCCCTGCACAAGTGGCTCAAGGAGCTGAACGCAGAAGGTGACGGGCAGATCTCCGACGTCCCCATGCTACTGATTGATGACGAAGCAGACAACGCATCCATTAATACCAACAAGGACGACTTAGACCCGACAAGGACGAACTCAATGATCCGACGGATCCTCAGTCTCTTCGCCAAGTCATGTTATGTCGGATACACCGCAACACCGTTTGCCAATATCTTCATCAATCCTGACGGATACGATAGCGAAGTACGCGAAGAGCTCTTCCCTCGAGACTTCATTTACTGTTTGGATGCGCCGACGTCCTATTTCGGCGCAGAAAAGGTGTTTCTAAACGAGGACTCCAGCGAAGCGATCGTGCGCCCTATCGACGACTGCGAAGACCTGATCCCGTACAGCCACAAACGTGACGATCCGGTGGCGGAGCTACCACCAAGCCTTTACCGAGCCTTAGACAGTTTCATTGTTGCCCGCGCCATCCGAAATTTGCGCGGGCAGGTGAACAAGCACTGCTCCATGATGATCAATGTGTCACGTTTCGTACCAGTGCAAAAGGCTGTACGCGATTTTATCAGCCTACGAGAGAAGAAAATTCGAGAGGCCGTACGAGCCAACTACATGATGCCCGAATCGGTCTCCTCAAAGAACGCACATATGCAAGGGTTAAAAGACGCGTATGAGGCCGAATATCGGGACGCAGGATTTACATGGGACCAAGTCAAATCAGCGCTGAACGGTGTCTTCGATCACCTTCACCTCTATGTGATTAATAGCAAGAGCGACGAAGTTCTTGATTACACGAAGTACGAAAAAGACGGCATTGGGCTAACGGCGATTGCGGTAGGCGGTCTCAGCCTTTCCCGCGGTTTGACCATCGAAGGTTTGACCGTCAGCTATATGTACCGCAATACTAGGATGTATGACACGCTGATGCAGATGGGGCGCTGGTTCGGCTATCGCCCAGGTTTTGAGGACCTATGTCGCGTTCACCTATCTCGTGACTCGATAAACTGGTATTCGCATATAGCCGAGGCATCGGAAGAGCTGATTCAGCAAGTGAAACGAATGCGCCGAGACGGCCTAAGCCCCAAGGACTTCGGCCTCTACGTTTTGTCGCACCCCGACAGCTTGTTGATTACAGCATCCAATAAGATGCGAAGTGGCGAAGAGATCACTGTTCAGCAAAGTTTTAGCGGCCGACTTCGGGAGAGCTACATAGTCTCCACCGATGCGAATGTGAACCGAGCTAATTTCACGCTTCTTAAACGTTACTGGCAAGAAGGCTTCGGCGGCAAGCCCGCAGACGAAACCCCAAAAGGGCTGATTTTCAGGGACGTCGCCGTTGAGGTTATTGAAGACTTCCTAACACGTTTCGAAACACATTCCGCATTCTCTGGACAGAAATCAGATGTAATGACGTATTTGAGGCGTATTTCAGATAAATATCGTTTCGGTGATGTGCTTCTGATCTCACCGCCCAGCGGGGGTGAGGTTGATGCGCCGTTCGTGCTCCGCAATCAAGTGCGCGCGATGGGTAAGGACCAGCCTAATGGCACGGCATGGCACCTGAATAAGGACCGTGTCGCATCACGAGGCGATGAGAAGCTCGGCCTCACCGATCTCCAAAAAGCTGAAGCGGAAAAACTAGCCGCCCGGGATGAAGGTTCTGGTGCCGTCTCAGACGCCCATTACCGGATGGTTCGCAATAAGCCTCTACTTATGCTGCACAGTCTAGCGGCGAGAGATAACGAGACACTCGGCCCCATTGCGGCCTACGGCATTAGTTTCCCGTACGGAGACTACTTAACGACAATCACAGTCGTTGCGAACAAAGTCTGGCTGCAGCAGATGCAAGGACCGCCTGACGATCCGGACGAGGAGGATGACTACGATGCGTGAACCTTCCCCATGGGACGATATCGCCGTACCTACTGCGAACTTAAATGTACGCCAGCTGAGTGGAAGCATGGCCGTGCCCTGCTTTTGGGGCCGCGACGCAAGTGGCGCCTGCCTCTTCCTCATGGAGCTTCAGGGGAACCATGCAGCTCAGTTTCGAAAAAATACAACTTCGGTGAATGGCATTCACGTAGACTTGCGTGCCGAAAATGCTGGTCTGCAGCGCCTTGTTCTGACTCTTGAGGAAGAGACAAACCGCGACCTTTTTCAGGGCCTCTGCAAAACGTTAGGCTCAGCGCTCGCATATGCAAGCGATTCCGCCAGCTCTCTAACCGTTGCCCTTGCTCACATCCGTAGATGGAAGGTATTTTTCTCGGGGCGTGGTGCGCAACATTTATCTCCCGAAGAGGTACGTGGCCTCTTCGCCGAACTTACCTTCCTTACCGAACTTCTCGACCGTTTGCCTTCGCCGAGTGTAACTGTTGACGCCTGGTTGGGAACCGAGAAATCCCATCAAGACTTCATTTTCGGAAACACGGCCGTAGAGATCAAATCGCTCTCCGGCACCGAACGGAACACGGTACGTATTTCATCCGAAGATCAACTTGAGTCGTTGAACGACGCTCTCTTTCTACGCATTTACCGTCTCAGCAGCTTGGCGGATGCGGTGGGTAGGCAATCGCTCAACGATATTATCAGCACGTTGCACGATCGCTTGGCCGGTGATGATGCGCTTGAGGCATTTAACCGCAAGCTCAGCAAATATGGCTATGCCCCGCTATCTGAATATGACGCACCTCACTTCGTGGTTACGGAGGTGCGGACTTATCGCGTTGAACAAAATTTCCCTCGCCTGATCCGGTCTGCGCTCCCAGTCGGGGTTGCGAAGGTTAATTACGACATCAAGCTGGAAGCAATCGCGCCCTTCGAATGTGACGCTAAATCGATTTTCGAGGAAAACTGATGGAACAGACAGTTGAAGAATTTTTCCATGACTTCCGACAAGAGATTCTCGTTGCGGCAGAAGCCAGCAGCACCTACCAGCTGGAAGTCTTCATGGAAGTCGTTTCGAACGAGTTGATCGAAACCGGCTTCATCGAAGGTTTTCAGTACTGCCATTACCGCGCCCCACGTGGTATGCGTGTAGACGGATACTGGTTCGATGACGAAGGTACGCTCGATATCTTTGTTGCCGACTTCGACTCCCGCCGAGAGCTCGCAACGCTAACTCGGACGGAAGTAGATGCCGCTTTTAAACGAGTCGTTAATTTCTTTGAAGCGAGCGTGCAAGAAACACTGGAGCCAGACGTAACGACTCCCGAATACGGGCTAGTTCAACAAATCATTACGCGTCGATCTGCTCTTAGGCAAGTCAACTTCTATCTTACTTCGGAGCGTGCGCTCAGCGCCCTATTTAAAGGGCTACCGGACAATGAGATTGATGGCATTCGCGCGACGTATCATGTATGGGACGTCACGCGCTTCCAGAGACAACGTAGCTCACGCGGCGGCAAAGAGGCGCTGAATATCGATTTCGTCGAAATGTTTGGCCAAGGGATAAGCTGCCTGCCAGCCAATCTCGGAGCCGATTTATATCAATCCTACTTGCTCGTAATGCCAGCAACTGTGCTGGCCTCCCTTTACGATCGCTATAGTGCTCGTCTGCTGGAGCAAAATGTCCGCACCTTCCTTCAAGCGCGCGCGCAGGTGAACAAAGGTATCAGGTCGACGATCCTTACCGAGCCGCATATGTTCTTCGCTTATAACAACGGCATCACAGCCACAGCTCAGCACGTTGAAACAAGGATGACTTCCTCCGGACTTCAACTCGACCGTTTGACGGATCTGCAAATTGTCAACGGTGGGCAAACTACAGCTTCATTGTTCCATACACAGCGTCGTGATAAGGCCGACCTCTCCAAGGTTTTTGTTCAGATGAAATTGTCGGTCATCGACGTCGATCAAAGCGAAAAGGTCGTACCGCGAATTTCGGAATACGCAAACACGCAGAACCGAGTAAACGCTGCCGATTTCTTTTCGAATCATCCGTTCCATGTTCGTATGGCCGATTTCTCGCGCAGAATATGGGCTCCAGCTCAGAAAGGTGCACAGCGTGAGACAAGGTGGTTTTACGAACGGGCGCGAGGGCAGTACCTCGATGCGCAGTCTAATCTTACAGCTGGCGAGCAAAAGCGATTTAAAGCCGAGCATCCTAAAACCCAGATGTTCACGAAGACCGATCTTGCAAAATTCGAGAATGTCTTCGACGATCACCCCAAGTGGGTACACTACGGTAGTCAAAAAAATTTCGCGCGCTATGCTACCCGGATCGGGACTGAGTGGGAGAGGTCGTCCGATGACTTCAACGAAATGTATTTTCGAAGAGCCATTGCGCGCGGAATTCTCTTTCGCGCAACTGAAAAACTCGTATCAGCCCAACCTTGGTACACAGCAGGTTATAGGGCAAACGTTGTAGCGTACACACTGTCTATTCTGGGAGAGATCGCCAAGCGTAGGAAGGCGGCAGTGAACTTCGAGCGCATCTGGGCTGAGCAGGCAGTCGATGAGGTTCTATCTCGTGCCCTCGCACTAATCGCGAAGACAGTGCATGACGAGATCACCAACCCCGCTCGCGGCATTTCAAACGTCACGGAATGGTGCAAAAGGGAGGCGTGTTGGTCAGGGCTTATCGAGCACGCAGATGCGATTTCGACGGCCCTTTCTGATGAGCTTTCTTTCACGTTCGCTTCAGAAGAGGAAACTCGGCATCACGCCAAGACAGCACGGCAGACCCAGAAGATTGATAACGGAATCGAAGCGCAGAAGCAGGTCTTTGAAGTACCCTCATCGCATTGGTCTGTAATAATTAAAGAAGGGGCGAGTCGCAGCATTTTCACTGAGAAAGAGCTTGGTGTCTTACGAATCGCGGAAAGGATCCCCACAAGGATCCCGACCGAGAAGCAAAGTGCGGTATTAATCGAAATCTTAGATAAGGCTCGGCTGGAAGGGATCGTATAAAGTTGTGACATGAGGCGGCCGCCGACCGTCATGCATACGGCTCGGCGGAACCTGTAATTTGGCAGCTTCACGCGTTAGAACATCCTTAACGGGCAATCAATTGAACAAATAGATCGAACGTCGCTTCCGGCGCACCCCAATTATCAGCCCGGGCGGCTGTTCCATCCAACGGAAAGGTGCTGCTCCAGCCACCAAGCTCGCTGTCTACGCGAGGACAGTCCCGACCAGCTGCGGCTTCGCATCTGCCGGTACAAGCTGCGTAGACGTTGCGCTTATCATTAAGCACGCCGGAAAGTGCACCAAGAAGATCAAATAAAATTCTTGCCCAGCCAACTCGCAACAGCCCCAGCACTGGGACACACGCCCCTGCCCCGCCAGCATCAAAGCACAAGCTGCGCTGAGCGCTACCGCAATCCGGCTCCGGAATTGACCTATAACTCAACAGCGACAAGCTCGGCCTGCCTCGAAGAAACGTGCGGTATGCCGACACGCTGAGGTTTTACACTGCCCCACAGACAATTGCATGCGGCATTGGCTCCCGGTTCATTTCGCCAACGCACATCCCACACGCCCCACTGCCGGCGCCCTGCTTCACGCACGCGCCGCACGCGGCATTGCATGCATCGCTCACGCCATCCCACCCCTCATGGAGAAACACGATGACATCTCAGCATTTATGGTCGGCCCCCATCCAATTAGGAAACGTCTCGCTCAAGAACCGCATCGCCGTCGCCCCAATGACACGCATCAGCGCCACCGAAGAAGGCCACGTGACCACCGACATGATCCGCTATTACCAGGGCTTCGCCGAGGGCGGCTTCAGCCTGATCATCACCGAGGGCATCTATCCCGACCTGGCCCACAGCCAGGGCTACCTGCACCAGCCCGGCATCGGCGACGACGCCCAGGCGCAGGCGTGGAAGCCGGTCGTCGAGGCGATCCACGGCGCCGGCGCGAAGACCGTCATGCAGTTGATGCATGCCGGCGCCCTAAGCCAGGGCAATTACCGGACCAAGGAGAACGTCGGCCCGTCGGCGGTGCAGCCGAAGGGCGAGCAGCTGGGCTTTTACCGCGGCGAGGGCCCGTATGCCATGCCGCGCGAGATCACGGACCAGGAGATCGCCGGCGTGATCGACGCCTTTGCCGCCGCCGCGCTGCGTGTCAAACAGGCCGGTTTCGATGGGGTCGAGGTGCATGGCGCCAACGGCTACCTGCTCGACCAGTTCCTGACCGACTACACCAACCAGAGAACCGACCGCTACGGAGGCGCGACCGAGAACCGGGTGCGCCTGCTGGTGGAGGTGGTGCAAGCCGTGCGCGCGGCGGTGGGGCCGGACTTCCTGGTTGGCATCCGCATCTCGCAAGGGAAGGTCAACGACTATACCCATAAATGGGCAAATGGGCAGCAGGACGCCGAGATCATCTTTAGCAGCGTGGCCGCCGCCGGCGCCGACTACATCCACACCACGGAACACGATGCCCAGGCGCCCGCCTTCAGCGAGGCGAACAGCGACGGCGACACCCTGGCCGGCTACGCCAGGCGCTTCGGCAAGCTGCCGGTCATTGCCAACGGCAAGCTGGGCACGCCCGACGCGGCCAATGCCATCCTCGCCGACGGCAAGACGGACATCGTCGCGCTCGGCAAGTCGGCCCTGGCCAACCGCGACTGGCCGCAACGGGCCGCGAATGGGCACGGGTTCGAAGAGCTCGACGCCGGCATCCTGCAACCGCTGGCCCATATCAAGAGCAGCGAACTCTGAGATGCCCTAAAAGGTGCGCCGCCTCAGCCTTTCAAGCCCAGCGGCTGCGGAGCGGCGCGCACTGTGAACAGCGACACGGCACGCCCGATCGGCAGCTCGACCCAGCGGCAGAACGCGGCCCCGGCCAGCAGGCTGCATCCCCATGCGAGCACGGTACCGGCGGCCTGCAGACCCACGTCAGCCGGCACGAAGCGGGCGAACGCGGCGTTGATGACCAGGCAGACCGGGAAGTGAACGAGGAAGACCGCATACGAGATTTTCCCCATCCTGCCGACCAGGCCCCACGCTGCGTTCGCATTTGACGGCGTGCGCGCCCGGCCGAACAGGACCAGCACGCAGGCCAGCGCCAGGGCGACGGCAATGCGGCTGCGGAAATCCAGCGTCAAGGCCAGCAGCGTCGGCACTGCAGCCATGAGCAGCAAGACGGCGACGCTGCGTGGACGGCGCAGGGGATCGCTCGCCCACCAGGCCAGGGCACCCAGGCCGTAACTGCCGAGGAAATACGGCGCCCACACGTCCCAGTCGGCATCCAGATTGAAGTACAGCAGCGAGCTGCCTACCGCTACCGTCATCACGGCAGGCACCAGCCAGGGGAGCCTGCGCTTGCCCGCCAGGCGGCCGCAGCCCCACAGCAGCAGGGCCAGCACCGCGTAGAGCTGGAAATCGATCGCGACATACCAGACCCCGGCCGACAGCGCCTCGTAACCCAGCACATCGTGCAGCAGCAGCGCATGCGCCGCCAGTTGCCCCACGCTCGGCGGGCTGGATATCGAATCGTGCGTCATCCACGTGCTGGCCAGCGCGGAGGCGCCCACCGCCAGCAGCATCGCCACGATGAACGGCGGCGCCAGCTTCAGGTAGCGGCGCCAGATTTTCCCCAGCGGATCACTGAGCCCGGACTCGCCCCGCGGCGAGAGCGACTTCGCGGCCAGGAAGCCGCCGATGACCAGGAACACCTGCACGGCGATGCGCGCATCCCCGGCCAGCCAGTCGAACAGGCTTGGTGCCAGCGGCTGCGCGTGGTCCGCCATCGGACCGTAGAAGGCGAGATGGTGCAGCACGATCAGCTGCGCTGCGACTGCCTTGAGAAGATTAATCAGGCCAAATTGGGTGTGCTGCGATCCAGCTCCTGCGGGTACGACGCGACTGTTTGCTTTCATTGACTTCCCATGCCAGACAACATTGCTTCCCGACCTTACCGGAGCGAACGCTGCTGATATTGCCGACCGGGCGCCATCATAGCCGAGCTGGCAGAAGTGTTACCACTCCGTACACAGTTTGAAACATTTCAGCGGAGAAAGCGCTCATCCGGACGTGTGCTACCCTACCGGCGTCCGATGCTTTGCCGCTTCAGCCAATGAAATTCGAATCCAAGATCAAGCTCGCCGCCGCCGCGATCATCCTCGTCATGTCCACCGTGGCTGTGCTGCCGATGATCGTGAACCACCAGGTCACGACCGTCATGTCGGAATTACGCAGCGCCTCGGAGGTCGAGCGCCTGCAAATGTCGCTGTTCGAGATGCTCCTTAATGCCGAGACGGCGCAGCGCGGCTTCGTGGTGACGGGTGACGAACGCTTCCTCGAGCCCTATCACACGGCGGTGAACGGCATCCCCGCGCTCCAGGTGGCACTGCGCAGGGAGCTGACCAGTCCGGACGAGATCGCGCGCCTCGCCGCCATCGAGCAGGGCACCGCGCACAAGATGAGAACGGTCGCCCTGACGATCGAGCTGCGGCGCGAACAGGGCTTCGACAAGGCCGGCGCTTTCATCGGCACCGGCACCGGCAAGATCCAAATGGACCGGCTGCGCCAGCTGATCGGCCAGGAGCTGACGATCTACGCCCAGCGCCGTACCGAACTGGGCGACCGCCTGCTGGCCACCTCGAATTCCGCGGCCAACGCCAGCCTGGTGGCGACGATCACCAACATCCTGTTCCTGGGGGCCGTACTGCTCGCGGCCACCCGCGTGCTGCGCCAGCGCGATGCCGCCGAGCGCAAGGCGCAGGCCGCCGCCGACCAGGCGCGCCTGACGACCGAGCGCATCTCGCAGCAGAACGACCTGCTGTTCCGCAGCGCCGAGCTGATGCACTCGCTGGAACTGGCCGAGTCGACCGACGAGTCGGCGAACGTCATCGCCAGCTACCTGCCGCGCCTGCTGCCGAATCTGGCGGGCAGCCTCTACCTGTACAACAACTCGCGCGACATCCTCGAGAGAAAAGCGGGCTGGGGCAGCGTCGCGGGCGAACCCGACACCATCGAGGCGCTCGACTGCTGGGCGCTGCGGCGCGGCAGTCCCCATGCCTATGCCGGCGGCGAAGGAGGCCTGGCCTGCCGCCATGTGCACAATCCCGAACTGGACCGCCTGTGCCTGCCGCTGGTCACGCAGGGAGACGTGGTCGGTTGTCTCACCGTCACCGGCGAGGGCCTGGTGCATGACGGCGAAGACCGGCGCGCCTGGATCGGGCAGCTGGCCGAGCAGCTCGGACTCGCGCTGAGCAACGTGCGCCTGCGCGTCTCTCTGCGCCAGCAGTCGATCATCGATCCGCTGACCCAGCTCTACAACCGGCGCTACATGGACGAAGTCTTGAAACGCGAACTGGCGCGGGCCGAACGCAACGGCGCGCCGGTCTCGGTGCTGGTGCTCGACCTCGACCACTTCAAGCGCATCAACGACACCTACGGCCACGAAGCGGGCGACGCCATCCTGCGCAAGGTGGCGCTGACCCTGCGCGAGAACATCCGCTCCTGCGACGTCGCCTGCCGCATGGGCGGCGAGGAGATGGTCGTGCTGCTGCCCGACTGCGGCCTTGATGACGCCGCCAAGCGGGCCGACGCGCTGCGCCTGGCGATCGCCGCCGGCGACGTGCTGCACGGGGGCGAGCGCATCGGCGCCACGGCCTCGATCGGCGTGGCCTCGTATCCGGCACACGCGAACAATGCGCAAGCGCTGGTGCATGCGGCCGACCTGGCGCTGTACGAGGCCAAGCATGGAGGGCGCAATTGCGTGATGGTGGCGCAGGACAGTAGCGGCGCCCCGGCCTGAGGCCGTATCAGGGTTCCTTGTCGAGAATGCCCGGCGTGCGCCGCCTGACGACCTTCCCGGCCACCATGAATTCGCCGTCTCCCGTGTAGTGCAGCGTGCGGGGATGGCGCGGCGAGCGCGCGACCTGCGCGGACACGACTTCCCAGATAAAAAAGTTGTACTTGTCGACCAGGCTGTCGTCATGCAGGCGGCAGCCGAAACTGGCTACGCATTCGGCAATCGCCGGCGCCTCGACGCCTTCCTGCCCCTGCGCGCTCAGGCCGAAGCGTTCGAACTTGTCGCCCTCGCTGCCGGTACTCGTCCCGATGCCGACCACTTCGTCGATCAGGTCCACGGTCGGCACGTTCAGCACGCAGGCGCGGCTCTGGCGCACCAGTTCGAAGCTGTGGTTTCCACGCGCGATCACGCAGCCGACCAACGAAGGACTGAATTCCATCACCGTGTGCCAGCCCATCGTCATGATGTCGCGCTCGCCCTGCCACGCCGAGCTGACCAGCACCAGCGGACCCGACTCCAGGTAACGGCGCACCTGCTCGAGCGGCAGGCCGACCTTGTCGTAATGGCGGCGCACACCTACATCCGGTCGAGCAGCTGCAGCGAGGCCCGGTCGCTCATCACCAGCACGAGTTTTAAACGCGCCCGCGTCATCCCCACGAACAGCTTGCGCAGCACGAGCTCCGTCATGTCCTCGAAATCGATCTCCGTAAAAATCAGCGCCGGCGCCGACTGGCCCTTGAAGCGGTACACCGATTCGGCCAGCAGCCCTCCTTCCCTGAACACCGGATTGCCGAACAGGTCGTACGACCCGGTGAAGGATTTCAGCGTATGCGCGTCGCTCAGCTTGTCGAGGTTGAGGATCGCCGACTTTTCGCGCCCGCGGAAGGAGCAGATGGCGATGTCGTGGCGGCCGAAACCGGCGGCCAGGCAGCTCGTCACCGCGCGCCGGGTCTGGGCCAGCATCGCCTCGGTATCTCCCTCCGGATAGGTCAGCTCCTCGATGTCTGCCCCTTTGAACGGGCTGCCGGCTTCGACCGGGTCGCGCGCGGCGCCGATCGATTTCAGCATCTGCACGATCTGGCGCGGGCTGCGGTAGTTGGTGTCGGAGTGCAGTTTCACCCAGCCCGGCAGGTCCACCATCTGCTTGCCATACAAATTCTGGTCGGGGTCCTCGAGCCAGATCGCGCGGCCGCCCGGCTTGAGCATGGCGAGCACGATGTCGCGCCAGCTTGTGGAAAAATCCTGCCCTTCGTCGACGATCAGCACGTCGTATTGCCAGGTCTCGGGGAACGCGACGTCGGCCAGCGCCTTTTCGATATCGTCCCAGACTTCGGGGGTGGAGTAATCGGGTGTGACGTCGCGTGCGCGCATGTAGGCGTCGCACAGCATGTGGAAGGTCGAGACGCGCCCGCCGGGCGGCACCAGCTTTTCGATGTGGTCGGCCAGCGGGCGGTTGAAGCAGACGTACAGGGGGCGCAGCCCGGCATCCAGGGCGGCCTGGTATTCGGCCAGCGCCAGTTGGGTCTTGCCGCTGCCGGCGGTGCCGACCACGCGCAAACGATACGGTTCGAATTCGAGGCGACGCGCCCAGGTGGCCAGGCCGCCGGACAGGCGCGTCACCATCTGCGTGGCCGAGCCGATCATCGAGCTGGGGTCGGGCCGCAGGCTCAAGGTGTCGCCAAGGTAGCGCGTGACCTTGTCGAATTCGTCGGTTTTATCCGTGATCGGCAGCGCCTCGCGGATCACCTTGGCCAGTTTGCCTTTGTTGGTGGCGTCGATGATGTGGCGCGGGTCGATGCCGGCCAGGTTCGGGTCGCGCACCGTGTAGTCGGGGGCGTAGAGCAGGTAGTCGATCGACAGCTCGCCCTGGTAGCGTCGGGTCAGGCCCTCGATCGTGTGCAGGATGTGGGCGCGGATCTTGCGCGGCTTGCCCTGGAAATTCTTCACCAGGCCGTCCGGCGTCTCGTTGAGGAAGCCGGCGACCTGCTCGATCAGCAGCATGCGGCCGTTGGGGGCGACGATGATGAAGTCGACGTCGCCGTACACCGAATAGCCCTGCTCGACATTGGTCCAGTGCACGCCGTGGTAGATGCTGTAGGGCGTGTCGCTGAGCCGCTGCTCGAGCAGGGACAAGGTTTCGATCTCGCGGGTGGCGGCACCGGTGACGGACATCTCGCGCCAGCCGGCAGGATGGATTTGGGCCATGATCGACGCTTCGCAGATGATGAAGATGACAAGATTGTAAGGCTGTTCACCCTAAGCAAACACACTATTGAAAAAGAAGGCGCCGTGCATGCCGCACGGTTTTGTACTATCATAAGTTACATGAGACGCGATTCCCGGCTTTCCTCGATCCTGCACCTGCTGCTGCACATGGCCCACAGCGAGCGCCCCCTCACCTCGGAGGAGCTGGCCGGCTTCCTGCACACGAATGCCGTGCTGGTGCGGCGCACGCTGGCCGGCCTGCGCGAACGCGGCTACGTCGGCTCGGGCAAGGGCCATGGCGGCGGCTGGATCATCACGGCGGATCTGCGGCAGGTGAGCCTGCGCGACATCTACGACGCCGTCGGCGCGCCTACCGTGTTCGCAATGGGGAATCGGGTCGACGATCCGGCCTGCCTGGTCGAGAAGGTCGTGAACCAGTCGCTGGCCAGCGCCTTCGACGAAGCCGAGGCGCTGCTTGTAAAACGCCTGGGCGAGGTCTCGCTGGCCGAGCTGTCCGAACGCTTCAATGCACAGTACGCACAACACCTGGGAGAACACCATGCACACCACCGTTCAGACACCTGAATTCGACGCCATCGTCATCGGCGGCAGCTATGCCGGCCTGTCGGCCGCGACCCAGCTGGCGCGGGCGAGAAAGCGTGTGCTGGTGATCGACGCCGGCCAGCGGCGCAACCGTTTTGCACGGCACTCGCATGGTTTCCTGAGCCGCGACGGCGCCGAGGCGTCCGCGATTGCCGCCACCGCGCGCGAGCAGCTGCTGCAGTATCCGACCGTAAGCTGGGCCGAGGGCACGGCGGCGCAGGCGCAGGCCGCAGGAGACGGCTTTGCCGTGACGCTGATTGACGGCGCCAGCTACCTTGGCCGCCGCCTGGTGCTGGCCACCGGCATGCGCGACGAACTGCCGCCGATCGAGGGCCTGCCTGAGCGGTGGGGCCGCAGCGTCTTCCACTGCCCCTACTGCCACGGCTACGAACTCGATGCCGGCGCCATCGGCGTGCTGGCCGTCGGCCCGCTGTCGATGCACCACGCGTTGATGCTGCCGGACTGGGGCAGGGTCACCTTCTTCCTGAACGGCGCCTTCGAGCCCGACCAGGATCAGCTGGCGGCGCTGGCCGCGCGCGACGTCACCCTCGAGCGCACCGGCATCGCGCGCGTCCAGGGCGAGGCCGAGGTCGTGCTGCAGGACGGCCGCGTGCTGCCGATGGCGGGCCTGTTCGTGGCCACGCAGATGCACGTCGCCAGCCCGATCGCGGCGCAACTGGGCTGCGAGATGGAAGAAGGCCCGATGGGCGCGTTCGTGCGCACCGATGCGATGAAGGCGAGCAGCGTGCCGGGCGTGTTCTGCGCCGGCGACATGGCGCGCCCTGCCGGGAACGTCGCCTTTGCCGTCGCCGACGGCGCGATGGCGGGCGTGGCGGCGCACCGCTCGCTGATTCCCGGGCTGGTTTGAGGCGCGCACGCTACATAAAATGACATCGCGCCCAGGATTGCTGAGCTAGAATCGAGCTCTTTCCATGCACGGCGCATACGATGAAGTCCATAGCAGCAGGCTTGAAGTTCGACGGATTGAAGCACGTGCTGTCGGACGCGGTAAGGGGTGCGCCCTATGACGTCATCCTGCAAAGCCTGCTGGAAGAGGCGCGGCGCCTGATCGGCCAACAGGCCTGGGCCGCGCTCTACCTGCTGGCCGCCCCGGCCAACGAGCTGCACATGGCCGCATCGGCCGGCCTGCCCGCCGCGTTCGCCGATGCGCTTGCGCGGCTCCCGGTCGGTCCGGAGGAAGCCTCCTGCGGCCGCGCAGCCCATAGCGGACAGGTTGTCGTCGTCGAGGACGTGCTGGACGAACCGCTGCTGCAACCCTACCTGCCCCTGGCGGCCCAACACGGCGTGCGTTCGTGCTGGTCCTTCCCGCTGCATTCGCCGGGCGGACGCGTGCTCGGCACCCTGGCCTTCTTTCATGCGGCGCCGAACGCCCCCGACGCGGCGCTGGCCGGCGAGATCGGCTACTTCACCGACCTGCTCGCCCTGCTCACCGAGCGCCACCTGCGCGAGCAGGAGAATGCGGCGCGCCACGCCGCCGCCGAGCGCGAGCTGGCGGCCATGGCCGAGGAATCCGAACGCCGCCGGCGCCTCTACGAAACCGTGCTCTCGAACTCGCCCGACCTGGCCTACGTGTTCGACCTCGAGCACCGTTTCACGTATGCCAACGCGGTGCTGCTGCAAATGTGGGGCAAGACCTTCGAGGAAGCCATCGGCAAGACCTGCTGGGAGCTCGGCTACGAGCCCTGGCACGCGGCCATGCACGACCGCGAGATCGAGCAGGTCAAGGCCACCAAGGCGCCGATCCGCGGCGACGTCCCCTTCAACGGTACCTTCGGACGGCGCATCTACGACTACATCTTCGTGCCCATCCTCGGACCCGACGGCGAAGTCGAGGCGATCGCCGGCACCACGCGCGACGTCACCGACCGCAAGCGCTTCGAGGAAGCGCTGCAGGAAGAAAACCACCGCAAGGACGAGTTCCTGGCGATGCTGGCGCACGAGCTGCGTAATCCCCTGGCGCCGATCAGCGCCGCGGCCCAGGTGCTGCGCCTGGCGCCGAACAATCCGGACAAGGTGCGCCAGTACAGCGAAGTGATCTCGCGCCAGGTCAACCACATGACGACGCTGGTGAACGATCTGTTGGACGTCTCGCGCGTCACGCGCGGGATGGTGCAGCTGGAAAAGGCGCCGGTCGACGTGAAAAGCGTCGTCACCAGCGCCGCCGAACAGGTGCACCCGCTGCTCGAATCCGGGCGCCACACACTGGTGCTGCAGCTCGGCTCGGCCCCGGCCGGCGTGCTGGGCGACCGCGCGCGCCTGATCCAGGTGACCGCCAACCTGCTGGCGAACGCCGCCAAGTACACGCCGCCGGGCGGACACATCACGCTCTCGCTGCGCGTCGAGGACGGCCTGGTCCGTATCGCCGTGCAGGACGACGGCAACGGCATCGAGTCGGCGCTGCTGCCGCATATCTTCGACCTGTTCGTGCAAGGCAAGCGCACGCCGGACCGGGCCCAGGGCGGCCTCGGGCTTGGCCTGGCGCTGGTCAAGAACATCGTCACCATGCACGGCGGCCAGGTGGCGGCGCATAGCGACGGTCCCGGCACGGGCAGCTGCTTCACGGTCGTGCTGCCGGTGGCGGCGCAGCTGCCGCATCCGGCAGCGCCGGCAGTGGGCGCAACGCCGCTTGACGCGTCCAGCCGGGCGCTGCGCATCCTGCTGGTCGACGACAACGTCGATGCGGCCGCGACCCTGTCCGCCCTGCTCGCCGAAGCCGGCCACCAGGTCCACGCCATCAATGACCCGCGCGACGCCCTCGAGGCGGCACTTGGCGATCCGCCCGAGGTCTTCATCCTCGACATCGGCATGCCGCTGATCGACGGCCACGCACTGGCGCGCCAGCTGCGTGCACAGCCGGCGCTGGCCGGCGCGCTGTACGTGGCGCTGACCGGCTACGGCCAGTCGAGCGACCGCGAATCCTCGCGCCAGGCCGGCTTCGACCACCACTTCGTGAAGCCGGTCGAGGCGGCGGGGCTGCTGGCCGCCCTGGCAAACCTGTAAAGGCCGGCGAACTGCCGGGTTGCCATTGGTGCTAGACTGCTCGCGCCCATTAACGATCGTCCTCATACAGCACTGCCCCGATGCGCGAATCAAGCCTGTTCAGCAAACTGACCGCCAGTTCGGTCGTCACCGCCACCTGCATCCTGGGCCTGCTGTATTTCGGCCGCGACGTGCTCGAACCGCTGGCGCTGGCCACGGTACTCAGCCTGGTGCTGGCGCCGCTGATCCGCGCGTTGCGCCGCGTCGGCCTGCCGCGCCTGCCGGCGACGCTGGTGTCGGTGCTGCTGGCCGGCGCCTGCGTGGTCGGCGTCGGCACCGTGCTCGCCTTCCAGCTGGTGGCCGTCACGCGCGACCTGCCCGAATACCGCGCGGCGATCAAATCGAAAATCGAACGCGTGCGCGAGCTGACCGAGCGCCCGTTCGCGCGCCTCGAAGCGGAACTCAGCGCCGTCGCTCCGCAATCGCCCGTCGCGCCGCCGCCGCCCGTCACCGTGCGCCGCGGTACCCTCACGACCAGCGCGAATCAGCCACTGCCGGTCGAGATCCGCGCCCCGCGTGCCACCACGCGCGATACCCTGGCGCGCCTGTTCTCGCTGGCCTGGGGACCGATCGGAGAAACGGGCCTGGTGCTGGTGCTGCTGGTGTTCATCCTGCTCGAGCACGAATCGCTGCGCGACCGCGTGATCAGGCTGGCCGGCCAGGCCGAGATCAGCCGCACGGTGCGCGCGCTGTCGGACGCGACGCGCGGCGTCTCGCGCTTCTTCCTGTCGCAATTCGTCGTCAACCTGACCTTCGGAGCGCTGGTCGGCGTGCTGCTGTGGGCCTTCGGGGTGCCGCACGCGCTGTTGTGGGGCGCCCTGTCCGGCCTGCTGCGCTTCGTGCCTTACGTCGGCATCATGGTGGCGGGCGTGCTGATCGCCATTTTTGTGGCCGCCATCGACCCGGGCTGGACGATGGCGCTGTCCTGCCTGGCGATGTTCGTGGCTTTGGAGCTGCTGGTGGCGAACGTGGTCGAGCCCAAGGTCTACGGGCAAAGTTCGGGCCTGTCTCCGCTGGCGGTGATCGTCTCGGCCCTGTTCTGGGGCGCGATGTGGGGACCGGTCGGCCTGCTGCTGTCGACGCCATTGACCCTGTGCCTGGTGGTGGCCGGACGCCACGTGCGCGCACTGGAGCCGATCACGATCCTGCTGGGCGACGTGCCGAACGTGAACGTGGCCCAGCGCTTCTACCAGCGCATCCTCGCAGGTGAGACACACAGTATCATTTCCGACGCACGCAGCTACCTCGAGCGCCACAGCTTCGCGCGCTATTGCGACCAGATCCTGCTGCCGGGGATCTCGATGGCGGCGGCGGAACAGCGCACCGGCCACCTCGAGACCGCGCAGGCGGCGCACCTGCGTACCACGATCGCCGAGGTCGCCGCAACCCTGACGCCGGTATCGAGCGAGCCGATGCGCAAGCGCCGCAAGGGCCGGGTGTCGCTACTGGACGCCAACGTCGGCGCGCACCTGCGCCAGATGCGCGAAGCGCGCCTGGGCCGCTGGCAGGGCTCGCTGGACGTGCCGTCACGCTCGATCGTGCTGTGCGCGGGTCTCGGCACCGAGCGCGACGACCTGCTGACGGAACTGCTGGTGCGCTCCCTGCGCGAGCTCGACGTCGATGCGCGCAGCGTGGTGGTCGGCGCCGACCAGGACAATCCGGGCCCGGACAAGGCCGACCTGATCTCGACCGTGTTCATCATCTACCCGGTCGAGGCGACGCTGGAGCAATGGACACGCGTGGCCGACGAGCTGCGCGCCGGCCTGCCGAACGCCTTATTGGTGACGATCCGCCTGCCTTTCGGCGAGACGGCGGCGAACCAGGCGGTGGTGCAGGAACACGTCGACATGGTGCTGCGCTCGTTCGAGGAAAGCCTGGCCTTCGTGGTGCCGGAACGCACCGAGGCCTGAGCTTGCGCTACCTTACCTCAGCCTGTGTATCATGGAAGCGCCATGCGCTACCGCCTCGCCATTTTCGACTTCGACGGCACCCTTGCCGATTCGTTTCCGTTCTTCATCAGCGTCTTCAACCGGATCGCTGACGAACACGGCTTTCGCCGCATCGACCACGCGCACGTCGAGCGCCTGCGCTATTTCGGCACGCGCGAGATCATGCGCCACGTCGGCATGCCGGCGTGGAAATTGCCGCTGGCCGCCGCCTCCTTCAAGACCTTGATGCGCGAGAACGCGGAGCAGGTACGCCTGTTTCCGCAAGTCGAACATGCCTTGCGCGAACTGGCGCGCGGCGATATCCAGTTGACCATTGTTTCCTCGAACGCCGAAGACAATGTGCGCCGGGTGCTGGGGCCGGACCTGTCGGCCCTGATCAGCCAGTACGAATGTGGCATGTCGATCTTCGGCAAGACCGCGCGCATCCGCAAGGTCTTGAAACGCGCAGCGACGGCGCCGTCGGCCGCGCTGTACATCGGCGACCAGGCCACCGACGCCGATGCCGCCCGCCGCGCCGGCGTCGCCTTCGCCGCCGTGCATTGGGGCTATGCGCCGATCGAAGTGTTGCGCAAGGTCGCGCCGGAACACGAGTTCGATCTGCCCGCCTCGCTGGCGGCCATCCCCAGCCTGCAGCCGAAACACCCCGCCCAGCCGTAATCCGCCTCGCCGGCTGACGCCTCCCTCATTCCGTATGTCCGATACGCACGCCTGCAACGTATAACTTGGAAGAAATTACTTCGCATGCTAAACTTTTAGATTCGAAAAGTATCTATCTGAACTAATTAATGAGCCTATCGGACCAGACCCTGAGCAGTCTCACCGCCGCCCTCACCCTTTCTTCGCGCGTCTACCGCGCCGCCGCCGACAAGGTCGCGGCCGATTACGGGTTGTCGCAGGCGACCGGGCTGCCGGTGCTGGTCATCAGCCGCTTCGGCGAAAGCGGCGTGCGCCCCGGCGTGCTGGCCGAAACGCTCAGCCTGGAGCCATCGTCGCTGGTGCGCGTGGTCGATCAGCTGCTCGAGTCCGGCTTGCTGGAGCGCCATGACGACCCGAACGACCGCCGCGCCAAGATCCTGCGCCTGACCGGCGAAGGCCGCAAGACCGCCGATCTCATGGACCAGGCGCTGCGTCCATTCCGCCGCAAGCTGTTCGGCGCCTTTGAACCAGCCGACGTCGAAGCCTGCCTGCGCGTGCTGGCCGGGCTGCCCGACGTGGTCGCCAACCTCGCCCTGGAGCAGGCCGCGGAGCGCAAGAGCGCATGAAGCTGGCTTCCCGGACGGAGCTGCTGTTCTCCGTCAAATCATTCGCGGCAGCGATGCTTG
>Ga0308160_10001883_pt1 | contig 27305 bp, 26 predicted proteins | sample PhyFR1_FD_201036 | JGI IMG/M metagenome (GOLD analysis project Ga0308160, IMG submission 201036) | Phyllosphere microbial communities from UC Gill Tract Community Farm, Albany, California, United States - DLSLF.R1 | ecosystem: Host-associated > Plants > Phyllosphere > Unclassified | place: USA... | reverse complement strand
TCAAGAAGAACGACAAGGTCGGCTACGTCAACACCATCGAAAAGCTGGCGGCCAACTACCCGAAAGCCCAGTACTGGAACGACCTGCTGAACCGCGTGCAGGGCAAGCCTGGCTTCTCGGGCCGCCTGTCGGTCGACGTCTATCGCCTGAAGCTGGCGAACAACCTGATGAAGAAGCCGAGCGAGTACATGGAAATGGCCCAGCTCGTCCTGCAAGCCAAGGCTCCGGCTGAAGCCCTGAAGGTCATCGACAAGGGCTACAAGGCCGGCGCCCTGGGCACCGGTCCCGACGCCGCCCGTCACCAGCGCCTGAAGGACCTGGCCGAGAAGACCCTGGCCGAGCAGAACAAGGGCGTCGCCGCCCTGGAAGCCGAATACGCGGCTGCCAAGGACAACGACGGCCTGGTTTCGCTCGGCTACAGCCTGGTGCAGTCGGGCCAGGCCGACAAGGGCTTGAAGATGATGGAAAACGCGATCAAAGCCGGCGGCCTGCGTTATCCGGACGAAGCCAAGCTGCGCCTGGGCGAAGCCTACGCGGCAGCCGGCAAGAAGCAGCAGGCAATCAACACCCTGAAGGGCGTCGCCGGCAAGGAAGGCACCGCCGAACTGGCCCGCTACTGGATCATGGCGATCAACAAGCCACTGGCCTGATAGCTATCCAGCTCTGCAAAACGCCGCCTGTTCTCAGGCGGCGTTTTTTTTGGCCATTCAACCAGATGCCGGGTCATCCACCGGGCATGCCCCGCCCGTCTCTCCGCATTGCAACAAGCCTTTACCGTATAATCAGGGTTTTCGCCCCGAGGCATGGCTCACCACGACATGCGTGGCAGGCTTGCCGGGCACTCTGGAACCATCAATGAAGGTATTTCGCGGACTTCCCAACGACGCAGCGCGCGCACCATGCGCCCTTACCATCGGCAATTTCGATGGTGTCCATCGCGGCCACCAGGCCTTGCTGGCGCGCGTCCGGGCTGCAAGCGAAACGCTGGGACTGGAAGCGGCGGTGATGACCTTCGAACCGCACCCGCGCGAATATTTTGCCCGCCGCAGTGGCGACCTCAGCCGCGCTCCGGCGCGCATCGCCAACCTGCGCGACAAGCTCGAAGACCTGGCCCAGGCCGGCATCGACCGCGTGATCGTCGAACACTTCAACGAACAGTTCGCTTCCATTTCTCCCGAAGATTTCATCGCGCGCGTGCTGGTCGACGGCCTGCACGTGAAATGGCTGATGGTGGGCGACGATTTCTGTTTCGGCGCGAAACGTGCCGGCAATGTCGCCATGCTGATGGAAGCCGGCAAGCGCTACGGCTTCCACGTCGAGACCCTGCCCACCGTACGCGAAGGCGACCAGCGCATCTCCTCGTCCGCCGTGCGCGCTGCGCTCGCGGCGGGCGACCTGCAGGCTACCGGCGCCCTGCTCGGCCACCCGTATGCGATGTCCGGCCACGTGATCCACGGCGCCAAGCTGGGCCGCACACTTGGCTTCCCGACCCTGAACCTGCGCGTCGCGCACCGCCCTGCCCTGCAAGGCATCTTCGTGGTGCAAGTGCACGGACTGGCCGAGCAGCCGCTGCCGGCCGTCGCCAGCCTCGGCGTGCGCCCGACCGTCGAAGACGCCGGCCGCATGCTGCTGGAAGTGCACGTCTTCGACTACGACCGCCCCTGCTACGGCAAGCTGGTGCGCATCGAGTTCCTGCAAAAACTGCGCGACGAGGAAAAGTATGTCGACCTCGACACGCTCACCGCCGCGATCCACCGCGATGCCGAGCAGGCACGCGCCTGGTTCGCGCGCAACACGCCGCAGCCCGAAGCGCGCGATTGCAGAAGCACCCGCGCCCGCGCCTTGAGCGCCACCGACCGAATTTGACGCGCGACGGCATCGTTCGCCCGCGCGGCTGCGCCTCGACACCGAGCCAGCCAACACTGCATTTCCTTACCGAAGAAATTTATGTCCGAAAACAGCAAACCCGTCCAGAACGCGCCTGCCCAGAAGGCGGCCAAGAAGCCTGAGAATAAGCCAGTGAGCAAATACCCGGTCAACATGACCGACACGCCCTTCCCGATGCGCGGCGACCTCGCCAAGCGCGAACCGGGCTGGGTCAAGCAATGGCAGGACAAGCAGATCTACCACCGCATCCGCAAGGCGGCCAAGGGCCGTCCGAGCTTCGTGCTGCACGACGGTCCCCCGTATGCGAACGGCGACATCCACCTCGGCCATGCCGTGAACAAGATCTTGAAGGACATGGTTGTCAAGTCGCGCACCATGGCCGGCTTCGACGCGCCTTATGTGCCGGGCTGGGATTGCCACGGCATGCCGATCGAGATCCAGATCGAAAAACTCTACGGCAAGAACCTGCCGACCGCCGAAGTGCTGCAGAAAGCTCGCGCCTACGCGCTCGAGCAGATCGACCGCCAGCGCGCCGGCTTCATCCGCCTGGGCGTGCTCGGCGAATGGGAAAATCCCTACATGACCATGGCCTACGGTAACGAAGCCGACGAGCTGCGCGCGCTGGGCAAATTGCTCGAGAAGGGCTATGTCTACCGCGGCCTGAAGCCGGTGAACTGGTGCTTCGATTGCGGCTCGGCGCTGGCCGAGGCGGAAGTCGAATACCAGGACAAGCGCGACCCGGCGATCGACGTCGGTTTCAAATTCGCTGAAGAAGAAAAGCTGGCCGCCGCCTTTGGCCTGCCGTCGCTGCCGACCATGAACGGTTTCATCGTGATCTGGACCACGACCCCGTGGACCATCCCGTCGAACCAGGCGCTGAACGTCAACGCCGAGGTTACCTACGCCCTGGTGCAGGCGGAACGCAACGGCGAGCCGCTCCTGCTGATCCTGGCGCAGGACCTGGTCGAATCCTGCCTGCAGCGCTACAAGCTCGAAGGCCAGATCATCGCCACCACCACGGGCGACAAGCTGGAAGGCATGCGCTTCAAGCACCCGCTGTTCGCCGCCGATCCGTTCTATGACCGCCTGTCGCCGGTTTACCTGGCCGACTACGTCACCACCGACAGCGGTACCGGCGTGGTCCACTCGGCGCCTGCCTACGGCCTGGAAGACTTCATCTCCTGCAAGGCGCACGGCATGAAGGACGACGAGATCCTCAAACCCGTGATGGGCGACGGCCGCTTCGTTTCAAACCTGCCGCTGTTCGGCGGCCTGACGATCTGGGAAGCGTCGAAGCCGATCTGCGCCGCGCTGACCGAAGCCGGCGCCCTGTTCGAACTCAAGATGTTCGACCACAGCTACATGCACTGCTGGCGCCACAAGACCCCGATCGTCTACCGCGCAACCAGCCAGTGGTTCGCCGGCATGGACATCACGCCGAAGGATGGCGGCCCGACCCTGCGCCAGACCGCGCTGGCCGGCATCGAAAAGACCCAGTTCTTCCCGGACTGGGGCCAGGCGCGCCTGCACGGCATGATCGAGAACCGTCCGGACTGGACCCTGTCGCGCCAGCGCCAGTGGGGCGTGCCGATGGCCTTCTTCATCCACAAGGAAACCGGAGAATTGCACCCGCGCACTCCGGAACTGCTGGAGCAGGTCGCCAAGCTGATCGAAGAAAAGGGCATCGACGCCTGGCAGGCGCTCGATCCGCGCGACTTGCTGGGCGATGACGCCGACATCTACGAGAAGAACAAGGACACGCTGGACGTCTGGTTCGACTCCGGCGCCACCCACCAGACCGTGCTGCGCGGCTCGCACGCCCAGCAATCGACCTTCCCGGCCGACCTGTACCTGGAAGGGTCGGACCAGCACCGCGGCTGGTTCCACTCGTCGCTGCTGACCTCCTCGATGCTGAACGGTACGCCGCCGTACAAGGCGCTGCTGACCCACGGCTTCACCGTCGACGAGAACGGCAAGAAGATGAGTAAATCGTTGGGCAACACGCTGGCGCCGCAAAAGATCTCGGACACCCTCGGTGCCGACATCCTGCGCCTGTGGGTGGCCTCGACCGACTACACGGGCGAGCTGTCGATCGGCGAAGAGATCCTGAAACGCGTGACGGAATCCTACCGCCGCATCCGCAACACCCTGCGCTTCCTGCTGGCGAACACCTCGGACTTCGACCCGGCCAAGCACGCCGTGCCGGTGGCCGAACTGTTCGAGATCGACCGCTATGCGATCGCCTCGATGGCGCAGCTGCAGAAGGACGTCGCCGCCCACTTCGACCGCTACGAGTTCCACCCGGTCGTCTCGCGCCTGCAGAACTACTGCTCGGAAGACCTGGGCGGCTTCTACCTCGACATCCTGAAGGACCGCCTGTACACGACCGGCGTCGATTCGCAGGCGCGCCGCTCGGCCCAGACCGCGCTGTGGCACATCGCCCATGCGCTGCTGCGCGTGATGGCGCCGGTGCTGTCCTTCACCGCCGAGGAAGCCTGGGCCGTGTTCGCGGGCCAGCAAGCCTATGCCGACAGTGACGAGACCATCTTCACGCAAACCCTGTGGACCTTCCCGGAACTGCCGGATGCCGAAGCCCTGCTGGCCAAGTACGCGGCGCTGCGCGAAGTGCGTGCCGACGTGACCAAGCAGCTGGAAGAAGTGCGCGCCTCCGGTGCGATCGGCTCCTCGCTGCAGGCCGAGCTGACGATCAAGGCCGCCGGCGCCAAGCACGACCTGCTGGCAAGCCTGGACGACGACCTGAAATTCGTCTTCATCACCTCGCAGGCCAGCGTCGAGCAGGCCGCCAACGAGGCCGAGGAAGCCGTACAGGTGACGCCGTCGGAAGCGCCGAAGTGCGAGCGCTGCTGGCACTACCGCCGCGACGTCGGCCACAATCACGAGCACCCTGGCCTGTGCGGCCGCTGCGTGAGCAACCTGTTCGGCGCCGGCGAAGCACGCCGCTTCGCGTAAGGACCCTGCAAGCAACCGCCATGTCGCGACCCGGCATGGCGGTTTTTCATATCCAGACCTGACCTCCCATGGCAACCAAGAAAAAACCAACGATTTCCAAGGTCCACAGCTCCGGCGCCGGCATCGGTCCCTGGCTCGGCATCGCCTTCCTCGTGGTCCTGATCGACCAGCTCACCAAGATCACGGTGCAGAAGACCTTCTCTTACGGCGAAACCCTGCCGATCACCAGTTTCTTCAACCTGGTGCTCGTGTATAACCCGGGCGCGGCCTTCTCCTTCCTGGGCGACCAGGGCGGCTGGCAGCGCTGGTTCTTCACCGCGATCGCGGTCGGCGCCATCGGCTTCATCCTCTACCTGATGAAGCGCCACGCCGGCCAGCGCCTGTTCTGCTGGGCCCTGGCCCTGATCCTGGGCGGCGCCGTGGGCAATGTGATCGACCGCGTCGCCTATGGCCACGTGGTCGACTTCCTCGATTTCTACTGGCGCGGCTGGGGCCACTTCCCGGCCTTTAACGTCGCCGACATCGGCATCTCGGTCGGCGCCTTCCTGTTCATCGTCGACGAACTGCGTCGTGTGAACAAGCACTGAGCAAGGAGCTGGACATGAGCATGGACCTGCAAGGTAAAAAAATCGTCCTCGGCCTCTCCGGAGGCGTGGCCTGCTACAAGGCGGCGGAACTGTGCCGCGCCCTCATCAAGCAGGGTGCGCAGGTGCAAGTCGTGATGACCGATGCCGCGACCCATTTCATCGGGCCGGTGACCATGCAGGCCCTGTCCGGCAACACCGTCTGGCTCGACCAGTGGGACCCGCGCATGCCCAACAACATGGCGCACATCGACCTCACGCGCGGCGCCGACGCCGTGCTGATCGCGCCCTGTTCGGCCGACTTCATCCGTAAACTCGCGCACGGCGTCTGCGACGACCTGCTCTCGACCCTGTGCCTGGCGCGTCCGCACGGCGTGCCGCTGCTGGTCGCGCCGGCCATGAACGTCGAGATGTGGCAGAACCCGGCCACCCAACGCAACGTCGCCACCCTGCGCCAGGACGGCATTGGCATCTTCGGTCCTGCGGCGGGCGAACAGGCCTGCGGCGAGACGGGCCTGGGCCGCATGCTCGAACCCGAGCAGCTGCTCGAGGAACTGGTCGCCTCCTTCCAGCACAAGATCCTGGCCGGCAAGCGAGTCTTGATCACGGCCGGTCCTACTTTCGAGGCGATCGATCCGGTGCGCGGCATTACGAACCTGTCGTCCGGGAAGATGGGCTATGCCATCGCTCGCGCCGCGCGCGAAGCGGGCGCCGAGGTGACGCTGGTGTCGGGCCCGACGGCGCTGGGCACGCCGCACGGCGTGCGCCGCATCGACGTGCTGTCGGCCCAGCAGATGCACGACGCCGTGATGGCCGGCATCGAAGGCCAGCACGTGTTCATCGGCGTCGCCGCGGTGGCCGACTGGCGCGTGGCGAATGCCAGCGAGCAGAAACTGAAAAAACAGGAAGGCGGCGCCCCGCCCCAGCTCGAATTCGTGCAGAACGCCGACATCCTGGCGTCCGTCGCGGCCACCACCTCGCTGTCGGGCTGGCCTTACTGCGTGGGTTTTGCGGCCGAGTCGGAAAACCTGGTCGAATACGGCGCCGCCAAGCGCGAGCGCAAGGGCATCCCTCTCCTGGTCGGCAACATCGGCCACCACACCTTCGGCCAGGACGAGAATTCGATCGTCCTCTTCGACGAGAACGGCCACACCGTGCTGCCGCGCGCCGACAAGCTGACGCTGGCGCGCCAGCTGGTGTCGGAAATCGGCAAGCGCCTCGAACAGCGCTCCCTACTTACCTGATTTACCCAGACAGCATTACATGAAGACTATCGACGTAAAAATCCTCGACCCGCGCATGAAGGAACTGCTGCCGGCCTACGCCACGCCGGGCAGCGCCGGTCTCGACCTGCGCGCCTGCATCGAGGCGCCGCTGACGATCGAACCGGGCCAGACCGTGCTGGTGCCGACCGGCCTGGCGATCCACGTGGCCGATCCGGGCTATGCAGCCATGATCCTGCCGCGCAGTGGACTCGGCCATAAGAACGGCATTGTTTTGGGCAATCTGGTAGGCTTGATCGACTCCGATTACCAGGGTCAGCTGATGGTCTCGACCTGGAACCGCGGCCACGCCGCCTTTACGCTGCAGCCGCTGGACCGCCTGGCGCAGCTGGTGATCGTGCCCGTCCTGCAGGTGGGCTTCAATGTCGTCGACGAGTTTGCATCGAGCGAACGGGGTACCGGAGGGTTCGGGAGCACCGGAAAACAATAACAAATCGTAGAAGGAGAAAAATGATTCGCTTTGAACGTCTGCGCCCAGCCGCGCTGGGTATCGCCACTGCCGTGCTGCTGGCAGCCTGCGGCACCCAGCCCCAGATCCGCCAGCCCGGCATGCCGGGCGGCCCGGTGACGGCGACGCCGGAAGGCGCGCCGCTCACGCCGCAGATGGCGGCCGCGGCCGATACGCTGACGAAGATGGCGGCGATGCAGGACCGCCTGTACCGCGTCGCGGCGCCGCTCCTGATCGACAACGCCGAGCTGTGCCCGAAACACGCGCGCAACCTGCTCGGCTTCACTGCGAAGAACCGTCACTCCTACCCGGGCGTCTACAACGAGGCCGCGCACGTGGCCTTCGGCATGGACGAACGCCTGCAGGTGACCGGCGTGCTGGCCGGCAGCGGCGCGGCGAAAGCCGGCCTGCGCCTGGGCGACGACCTGGTCGCGGCGGGTGGCAAGCCCTTGCCGACCGGTCCGAACGCGCCCTCGACGGTGGGCGGCGTGTTCGGCGGCCTGATGGCCTCCCACTCGGCCCTGCCGCTGACGATCGAGCGCGACGGCCGCCCGCGCGACCTGAGCATTCCCGTGACGCGCGCCTGCGGCTTCGGCATCGAGCTCGGCAACGGCGACAACGTCAACGCCTACGCCGACGGCGCCCGTGTGATGGTCACGCGCGGCATGCTGGGCGTGGCGCGCAGCGACGACGAGCTGGCCTATGTGCTGGCGCGCACGATGGCGCACAACATCCTCGAACACCCGAAAGCCCAGCGCAACCAGGCCACGCTCGACAGCGTGATCGACAACCTGACGCGCATGAGCCCCGACACCGGCATGCTGAACGGCAGCGCCGGCATCAAGGCCATGCCGCAGAACCTGGACGCGGCCGCCGACCGCCTCGCCATCTTCCTGCTGGCGCGCGCCGACTACAACATCGAAGGCGCGCCGGCCTTCTGGAAGCGCTTCGCGTCGGCCTACCCGGCCAGCGTGCCGAATGCCTTCACGGCCAACCACCCGTCGACGGCGGCAAGGCTGACGGCGATGGAGCTGGCGATCGAGGATGTGAAGGCGAAGAAGAGCGCGCGAAAGCCGCTGACGCCGTGAGGTGTTAATTCCATCCAGCCGGCATCATGCCGGCTTTTTTTGTATCATTGACATCCCTCACCAGCCGCACCCGCCAGACCATGGACAGCCTCGACCTCGACGTACTCAAGACCGCCGCCAGCTGGCTCGATGGCGGTCACCGCTGTCAGCTGGTCACCGTCATCAAGACCTGGGGTTCCAGCCCGCGCCCGATCGGCGCCACGCTCGCCGTGCGCGACGACGGCCGCGTGATCGGCTCGGTCTCGGGCGGCTGCATCGAGGATGACCTGATCGACAACGTGCGATCGCGCGGCATCGCCGAGGATGCGCGTCCCCACATCGTCAGCTACGGCATCAGCGCCGACGACGCCCATCGCTTCGGCCTCCCCTGCGGCGGCACCATCGAGCTGGCGATCGAGCCGCTGGGCCCGCATAGCGGCCTGCGCGAGCTGCTGCAGCGCCTGGAAGGCGGGGAATTGCTGGAGCGCCGCCTCGACCTCGGCAGCGGCGCAGTCACCCTCAGCCGTGCCGCCCCGGGCGCCGTGCTGCGCGTGGCGGACGAAGCCCTGTACACGCTCCACGGTCCGCGCTGGCGTTTGTTCATCATCGGCGCCGGTCCCTTGTCGCGCTTCCTGGCGCAGGTGGCGAGCGCCATGGATTACCGCGTGATCGTCTGCGACCCGCGCGAGGAATACCGGGCCGACTGGAACGTGCCCGGCGTCGAACTGGTGCACACGATGCCGGACGACCTCGTGATCGAGGCGAAGCTCGACGCGCGCAGCGCCGTGGTCGCGCTGACCCACGATCCGAAGCTCGACGACCTGGCCCTGATGGAAGCGCTGAAATCCGAGGCTTTCTATGTCGGGGCGATCGGCTCGCGCCTGAATAATGCGCGCCGGCGCGAGCGCCTGAAGCTGTTCGACCTCAGCGACGCCGAACTCGACCGTCTGCACGGACCGATCGGCCTCTACATCGGCAGCAAGACGCCGTCCGAGATCGGCATCGCCATCCTGGCCGAGATGACGGCCATTAAAAACGGCGTGTCGCCGGCGATGCTGGTACCGCATGCGGCTGCGCCGCAGCCGGCTACGGACGCGGTCTGCGCTCTGTAAAAGCAATAAACGGGATGCGCCGCGGTGCCCCATGTGGCACCATGCCGCTCCGCTTTCTGAATCGATCATGAACACAGCCAATTTCCTGCGCCTCTTGCTGCTGGCCGCCATCTGGGGCGGCTCCTTCCTTTTCATGCGCATCGGCGCGCCCGTGATGGGGCCGGCCGTGCTGATCGAATACCGGGTGCTGTTCGCGGCCCTGTTCCTGGCCGCCGTCGGGCTGGTGCTGCGCAAGCGGCTCGACCTGCGCGCGCACTGGAAGCATTACCTGATGCTGGGCTTCTTCAACTCCGCTTTACCCTTCCTGCTGTTCGCGTATGGCGCGCGCACGCTGACGGCGTCCGTGCTGTCGGTCCTGAACGCGACCGCGCCGATGTGGGGCGCGCTGCTCGGCGCCGTCTGGGCGCGCCAGCCGATCACGCTACGCAGCGGCCTCGGCCTGGTGCTGGGCACGGTGGGCGTGGCCCTGCTGGTCGGCTTCGACGACGTCTCGCGCCTGCCCGGCGCCGGCCTGGCCATCGCCGCGGCTCTGGCGGCCGCCCTGTGCTACAGCATTGCCAGCCTGTATGCGAAGTCGGCCAAGTCGGTCGAGCCCTTCGCGAATGCCCACGGGACCATGTGGGCCGCGACCCTGTTCGTGCTGCCGGCACTGCCCTTCTTCCCCTCGCCCGGCACCGCGACGCCCGGCGTCTGGGCGGCCGTGCTCGCGCTCGGCGTGCTGTGCAGCGGCATCGCCTACCTGATCTATTTCCGCCTGATCGCCGAAGTCGGCCCGACCTCGGCCCTGACGGTGACTTTCCTGAATCCGGTGTTCGGCATCCTGTGGGGCGCGCTGTTCCTCGGCGAAGCGGTCGGCTGGCATACGCTGGCAGGCGCCGCCATCGTGCTGGTTGGCACGGCGCTGGTGACGGGTTTCGTGCCGCGCTTCGGCCGGCCTGCGCCGGCGACCGCCAAGCCATGACGACGCAAGTGCTGTCGATCGCGCTGCCAGCGGATTACCGCAGCGCCGACGTGCTGGCTTTCCATGCGCGCGACGCCGAGGGATTGGCCGAACAGGTCGATGGCGCCCGGCTGCGCAAGGCGGTGCTGCTGGGCGGCGTGCCGGTGCTGTTCGATGTGGCGCTGACGCGGGAGACGGCCGAGTGCCGGATGACGGCCGACGGTCCGCTCGGTACGGCCACGCAGGCGCTGGCCGAGGAAGCGCTGCGCAACATCCTGGCGCTGCGCATCGACCCGGCGCCTTTTGCCGATTTCGTGCGCGACGATCCCCTGTTTGCGCCGCTGGTCGCGCGCCAGCCGGGACTACGCATCGTCCAGTCCGCCACCGTCTTCGAGGCCCTGACCTGGGCCATCATCGGCCAGCAGATCAATTTACCCTTTGCCATCAGCCTGCGCCGCACTTTCATCGAGCAGGCGGGCCGCGCCCACAGCAGCGGCCTGTGGTGCTATCCGGAAGCGCAGGACGTGGCGCGCCTGGAACTCGACACCCTGGCCAGCCGCAAATTCTCGCGCGCCAAGGCCGAAACCCTGCTGCGCGTGGCGCGCATGGCCGACGCAGGCGAGCTGGACCTGGCGCAGGACGACGACCCGGCGCGCACCGCGCAAGCGCTGCTCGCGATCAAGGGCATCGGCCCCTGGACCGTGAACTACACGCTGTTGCGCGGCTATGGTTATGCGGACTGCTCGCTCGAAGGCGACGTCGCCGTGCGCGGCGCCTTGGGACGCCTGCTGGGCGAAACAGAAAAGCCCGGCCTGGCGCGAACGCAAGCCTGGCTTGCGCAGTACAGCCCGCATCGCACGATGGCGGCCGCGTACCTCTGGGCCAGCCTGAGCCAGACGGCAGGGTAGTCAATTCCAGCGCGGCATCCCCTCCAGTTGCTGCGCCCCCTCCCCCGAAAAACGGATCAGCTCCGACAAGGGCACCGTCGCCAGGTTCTCGCTGCCGTAGTGGCCACCCAGCGCACTGGGAATCTTGAGGCAGTAGGTGCGGTCGTCGGTCAAGGGGCCGAGCGTGGACTCGGCCAGGTGCACCAGTTCCGGCATGTACCAGTCGTTGAGAAAATCCTGGTTGTAGGAAAGCGCATCGAGGGCGGCGCGGTCTTCGGCGACCGGTTCGCAACACAGGTCTTGCGGCCGCAGGCGCCAGTAGCTGCCGTCGGCGTCGCGCAGGATCAGGTTGCCGAAGGCGTTGGCGCCGAGGATTTCCACGGCCCGCAAGCCCATCCAGCCCCAGGCCTCGTTGATGTCTTCAACAGTAATCATGGTCGTATCCGCAGTGAGCGTTGGACGTGTCGGCGCGCGCCATGGCAAGCTTCATGGCCGAGCCAGCTTCTTGTTGGACAACGCCGAGTTCGGCAAGTGCGGCGGTTGGGTTTGATGCAGGTCGAGTCCGGCAGAAAGCGCCACCGGGACTGAAAAGGAAAAAGCCGCTGATCCTGTCGAATCAACGGCTTCCTGAATTCTGGTTGCGGGGACAGGATTTGAACCTGTGACCTTCGGGTTATGAGCCCGACGAGCTGCCAGACTGCTCCACCCCGCGTCTGATGAAGTGAATTATACGCGGATTCGGCCGTTTAGGCAAATCCAATGCCAGCGCTGCGGACGATTGATGCCGTGAATCACGCGAGAGCAACACTGCTGCCGAGCCGCCATGGCGGCACAGCCGAACGAATAGCGTGTAAAGTAGCCGTAAATTCATTCTCCCGATTCTCTATGAACTTTTGTTCCGAGTGCGGCCACGCGGTCGCGCTAAGCATCCCCGAAGGCGACAACCGGCCGCGCCATGTGTGCGTCCAGTGCGGCACGATTCATTACCAGAACCCGAAAATGGTGATCGGCTCCATTCCCGTGTGGGAAAAGGACGGCACGCTGCAGGTGCTGCTGTGCCGGCGCGCGATCGAGCCGCGCCACGGCTACTGGACGCTGCCGGCCGGCTTCATGGAAAACGGCGAGACGACCAGCGAAGCGGCCGTGCGCGAGACCGAGGAAGAAGCCGGCGCCAACATCGAGATCGGCCCGCTGTTTTCGCTGCTGAACGTCGCCCACGTGCATCAGGTCCACATGTTTTATCTCGCCCGCCTGCTCGACCTCGACTTCGCCCCGGGCGAAGAAAGCCTGGACGTGCAGCTGTTCGCGGAAGCCGACATTCCCTGGGACGACCTCGCCTTCCCGACCATTCGCACCACCCTGGAACTGTTCTTTGCCGACCGCGTCAAAATGCGAGAGACGCCCGGCAGCACGTATGGCGTGCACAGCCACGACATCCGGCGCCCGATGATTGCGCCGCGCGAACCAGACTGATTCCTGCGAGGTCTGCCCCATGATTCCCTGGCTTGACGCGCACACGCCGTTTCCCGACGTATCCCAGGCACTGACGATGGACGCGCCCGGCCTGCTCGCGGCCGGCGCCGACCTGTCGCCGCAGCGCCTGCTGCTGGCCTACCAGAACGGCATCTTTCCCTGGTTCTCGGAAGGCCAGCCCATCCTCTGGTGGAGCACCGACCCGCGCATGGTGCTCTATACCGATGACTTCAAGCTCAGCGACAGCCTCAGGAAAACCCTGCGCCGCGTCGAGCGCAGCCGCCAGGAAGACGGACGCTGGCAAGTAAAATTCGACAGCGATTTCGAGGCCGTGATGCGCGCCTGCGCGGCACCGCGGCGCGACGGCCCCGGCACCTGGATTTCAGAAGACATCATCGACGGCTATACCGGCCTGCACGCGCTCGGCTATGCCCACTCGGCCGAAGTCTGGCTCGACGGCGAGCTGGTCGGCGGCGCCTACGGCGTCTGCATCGGCCGCATGTTCTACGGCGAATCGATGTTCGCACGGGTGTCGGACGCCTCCAAGGTGGCGCTGGCCTACCTGGTCGCCTTCCTGCGCAAGAACGGGGTGCGCATGGTCGATTGTCAGCAGGAAACCGGCCACCTGGCCTCGCTGGGCGCGGCGCCGATTCCGCGCAGCGCCTTCCTGCAGCATTTGCGGGCTGCGATCCGCGAACCGTCAATTGGCCCGTGGGAACCCGTCGCACCGTTCGCCGCTTAACCGTGCGCGGGTGAGTATTCGCTAGAATAGGTCCATCAAGACGCTCCGAGAGCTTTGCATGACGCACCTAAACGACCTGCCCTTCTCCACGCTGCAGTTCTACACGACCGCCCCGTATCCGTGCAGCTACCTCGACGCCCGCCAGGCGCGCTCGCAGGTCGCCACGCCTTCGCACCTGATCAATGCGGACGTGTACTCCGAACTGGTGAAGAACGGTTTCCGACGCAGCGGCATCTTCACCTACCGCCCGTATTGCGACGGCTGCCAGGCCTGCATCCCGGTGCGCGTGCGCTGCGCCGAGTTCACGCCGAACCGCACCCAGCGCCGCGCCTGGAAGCGCCATGGCGATCTCACGGCCATGGTCGCCAACCTCTCGTTCTCGGACGAGCACTACGCGCTCTACCTGCGCTACCAGACGACGCGCCACGTCGGCGGCGGCATGGACCAGGACAGCCGCGACCAGTACGCGCAGTTCCTGCTGCAAAGCCGGGTCAACACGCGCCTGGTCGAGTTCCGCGAGCCCGACGGCACACTGCGCATGGTGTCGATCATCGACGTCCTGTCGGACGGTCTGTCCTCGGTCTACACCTTCTTCGATCCGGACGTGATCGGCGCCTCCTTCGGCACCTACAACGTGATGTGGCAGGTGGCCCAGGCGCGCGAACTCGGGCTGCCTTTCGTCTACCTCGGCTACTGGATCGAGCAGAGCCCGAAGATGGCTTATAAAATCAACTTCCGGCCGCTCGAAGCGCGGATCAACGGCGTGTGGGGCATCCTCGACCGTTAGCGGCCCGCCCCGCGCACGGTACAATGGCGCGAACTTTCTTTCGAGCGCTCCATGTCCGACAAACTCCTCTACACCCTCGCCCGTCCCCTGCTGTTCACGCTGCCCGCGGAAACCGCCCACAATCTCACCCTGCCGGCCCTGCGCCGCGCCGCCCAGCGCGGCATGACGGGCATGTTCAAGAAGCCCGCCGCCGATCCGCGCACCGTGATGGGCATCACCTTCCCGAATCCGGTCGGCCTGGCCGCGGGCCTGGACAAGGATGGCGCCTACATCGACGGCCTGGCCGCGCTCGGCTTCGGCTCGATCGAGATCGGCACCGTGACGCCACGCGCGCAGGCGGGCAACCCGAAGCCGCGCATGTTCCGCGTCCCGGCCGCGCAAGGCATCATCAACCGCATGGGCTTCAATAACGGCGGCGTCGACGCGTTCGTCGCGAATGTGCAGGCGTCGCGCTTCTACCAGGAGAAGCAGGGCGTGCTCGGCCTGAACATCGGCAAGAACGCCGACACCCCGATCGAACGCGCGGCCGACGACTACCTGGCCTGCCTGCGCAAGGTCTACCCGTACGCGAGCTACGTGACGGTCAACATCTCCTCGCCGAATACCAAGAACCTGCGCCAGCTGCAGGGCGCCTCCGAACTCGACGCCCTGCTCTCGCAGCTGAAGCTTGAGCAGACCCGCCTCGCCGACCAGCACGGCCGCTACGTGCCGCTGGCGCTGAAAATCGCACCGGACATCGACGCCGAGCAGATCCAGAACATCGCCGGCGCGCTCCTGCGCCACAAGATCGACGGCGTCATCGCCACCAACACCACGCTGAACCGGCGCGACGTCGAGCGCTACAAGCACGGCATGGAAACGGGCGGCGTCTCGGGCGCACCCGTGTTCGACCTGTCGAACATCGTGATCCGCGCGATGAAGAAGGAACTCGGCGACGCGATCCCGATCATCGGCGTCGGCGGCATCCTGTCGGGCCGCGACGCGAAGGAAAAAATGGCGGCCGGTGCCCAGCTGGTGCAGCTGTACAGTGGCCTGATCTACCGCGGGCCGGCCCTGGTGCGCGAATGCGCCGACGCGCTGCGCGCATAAGGAGATTTTTATGGAACGCAAACGGCTCGGGCGCAGCGACCTGCTCGTGTCGAAGGTCTGCCTCGGCACCATGACCTTCGGCGAACAGAACACGGAGAGTGAGGCCCACCGCCAGCTCGATTACGCCGTTGAACGCGGCATCAACTTCATCGACACGGCCGAGATGTACCCCGTCATGGGCCGCGCCGAAACCCAGGGCTCGACCGAGCGCTTCATCGGCAGCTGGCTCAAGCAACGCGGCCGCCGCGACGAGCTGGTGATCGCCTCGAAGATCGCCGGCCCGAACGCGAACATGAACTGGATCCGCGGCGCGGCGCACGACCTCGACGCCGCCAACGTGCGCGCCGCCGTCGAGACCAGCCTGCAGCGCCTGCAGACGGACTACATTGACCTGTACCAGATCCACTGGCCGAGCCGCAACCTGCCGATCTTCGGCGCCAACAGCTTCAACCCGAAGCGCGAGCGTGCGAGCGTGCCGATCGAGGAAACGCTGGGCGCGCTGGGTGAGCTGGTCAAGGCGGGCAAGATCCGCGAGATCGGCGTGTCGAACGAGAGTTCCTGGGGCGTGTGCGAATATGTGAAGCTGGCCGAGACGCACGGGCTGCCGCGCATCGCCACCATCCAGAACCTGTACAACCTGACGGCGCGGGCGTTCGAAACCTCGCTGCTGGACGAGACCTGCTTCCGCTCGGACGTGAGCCTGCTGGCCTACAGTCCTTTGGCGTTCGGGCAGCTGACGGCCAAGTACCTGGATAATCCGAAGGCGCATGGCCGCCTGACGATCTTCCCGGCGAACTGGAGCCCGCGCTACGTGCGGCCCGAGGTGCTGGCGGCGACGGCCGAGTATGCGGCGCTGGCGCGTTCAAATGGAATGACGCCGGCGCAGATGGCGCTGGCCTGGTGTTACTCGCGCTGGTTCGTGGGGTCGACCATCATCGGGGCGACGGCGCTGGACCAGCTGAAGGAGAACATCGATGCGGCGGAGATCACGCTGTCCGCCGAAGTCGTTGCGGCGATCGATGCCATCCACGCGCGGATCATGAATCCGGGGCAGTAAAAACCGCGCGGTGTCTCGACGACGACCGTTGAACGCGTGGACGGCGGAGCCGTCCACCCTACGCCATGTGATGTAGGGTGGACGGGTTTCCCGTCCACGCGTCGATCGTTACCGTTCGCTCAATCGCGACCGCACCGACACCAACTAGATCCCCACCGCCTCATCCGCCGCCAGCGAGCGCTCGATATCCTGCTTCGTGAACCCCGGCGCAAAACGCTCGATGAAGTGATAGGCATACGCCCGCAAGTAAGCTCCGCGCCGCACGGCGAGGCGCGTTACGTTCGGCGCAAACAGGTGCGAGGACTCGATCGCCCGCAGTCCCCTGTCGCGTCCATGGTCGAAAGCCATCGAGGCGATAATTCCGACGCCCATCCCCAGCGACACATACTGCTTGATGACGTCCGAGTCCATGGCGGTGAGCACCATGTCCGGCGCCAGTCCGGCCTTGGCGAACGCCTCGTCGATGTGGCTGCGGCCCGTGTAGCCGACGTCGTAGGTGATCAGCGGATGCTCGGCCAGGTCTTCCAGGCGCAGCGGCGTCTTACTCAGCAGCGGATGGCCGTCGGGCGCGACCACCACGTGGCTCCAGCGGTAGCACGGGAAGGACACCAGGTCCGGGAAGGCCGTCAAACCCTCGGTCGCGATGCCGATGTCGGCGCGGCCCGAGAGCACGTATTCGGCGATGTGTTCCGGTGCGCTCTGCTGCAGGGCGATGCGCACGTTGGGGAAGGCGTTGCGGAAGGACTGCACCACTTGCGGCAGCGCGTAGCGCGCCTGGGTGTGGGTGACGGCGATGGTCAGTGTGCCGCTGTCCTGGGCCGAATATTCCTGGCTGGCCTGCGCCAGGTTTTCCGCTTCCACCAGCAGGCGCTCGACGATTTTCAAGATGCCCTTGCCCGGCGCGGTGAGGCCGGTCAGGCGCTTGCCGTTGCGCTCGAAGATGACGACGCCGAGTTCGTCCTCGAGTTCGCGGATCTGGCGCGACACGCCAGGCTGCGAGGTGAACAGCGCACTGGCGACGTCGGTCAGGTTGAAATTGCGGCGCGCGGCTTCACGCACCGAGCGCAGCTGCTGGAAGTTCATATGCCACCGCCTTCGTCGACAAAGACTTGAATTTGGCGCGGCCGCACCACCAGGGTCTCGCCTTCCTTGAGACCGAGGCCGGCGAAGCGCTCGTTCGGAATCACGGCTTCGATCAGCTGGGCATTGTCCGTGCGCTCGAGGTCGAGCTGGGCCAGCGGGCCGATCGCATGCGCGCGGCGCAGCTTCACCACGATGCCCTGCTTGCCTGCCGCGTAACGTTCGACGTCGAGGTCGTGCGGACGCACGTAGCCGATGCCGTCGGCGTTCTGCACGCCGCCAAAACCGGGCGCGTCGAACAGCGCGTCGCCGCTGGCCAGCACGCCGTCATGCACGCGGCCGTGGAACAGGTTGACGTTGCCGAGGAAGCTGTACACGAAGGGCGACGCGGGCGCGTTGTACACGCTCTCCGGCGTGCCGAGCTGCTCGACGCGGCCCTTGTTCATGACCACCACCTGGTCCGCCACTTCCAGCGCTTCTTCCTGGTCGTGGGTGACGAAGATCGAGGTCACGTGCAGCTCGTCGTGCAGGCGGCGCAGCCAGCGGCGCAGTTCCTTGCGCACCTTGGCGTCCAGTGCGCCGAAAGGCTCATCCAATAACAGCACGCGCGGCTCCACGGCCAGGGCACGGGCCAGTGCGATACGCTGGCGCTGGCCGCCGGACAATTGCGGCGGATAGCGGTCGGCGATCCAGTCCAGCTGCACCAGTTCCAGCAGCTGCTTGACCTTGTCGCGGATCTGCTGCTCGCTCGGACGCTCGCGGCGCGGACGCACGCGCAGGCCGAAGGCCACGTTCTCGAACACCGTCATGTGTTTAAAAAGCGCGTAATGCTGGAACACGAAGCCGACCTGGCGCTCGCGCACGTGGCTGCTCGACGCATCCTGGCCGTCGAGCAGCACGGAGCCGCTGTCGGGATGCTCGAGGCCGGCGATGATGCGCAGCAACGTGGTCTTGCCGCAGCCCGAAGGGCCGAGCAAGGCGGTCAGCTCGCCATTCGGGAATTGCAGCGAGACGTCGTCGAGCGCCTTGAACTGGCCGAACTGCTTGCGGATGTGTTGGACTTCGATCGTCATTGCGTGCGCTCCGTGGTACCGGTGTCTGCGCTCCTGGATTGGTGCAGACGCCATTCGATAAAGGTCTTGATGGCCAGCGTCACCAGCGCGAGCAGCGCCAGCAGGGATGCGATCGCGAACGCGGCCGTGAAGTTGTATTCGTTGTAGAGGATCTCGACCTGCAGCGGCATGGTGTTGGTCTCGCCGCGGATGTGGCCCGAGACCACCGACACCGCGCCGAACTCGCCCATCGCCCGCGCATTACAGAGAATGACGCCGTACAGCAGGCCCCACTTGATGTTCGGGAGTGTCACGCGCCAGAAGGTTTGCCAGCCCGAGGCGCCCAGCACCAGCGCGGCTTCTTCTTCCTCGGTGCCCTGCTGCTGCATCAACGGAATCAGCTCGCGCGCCACGAACGGGAAGGTGATGAAGACGGTGGCCAGCACGATGCCCGGGACCGCGAACAGGATCTTGATGTCGTGCTCCATCAGCCACTCGCCGAACCAGCCCTGGGCGCCGAACAGCAGCACGTAGATCAGGCCCGCAATCACGGGAGACACCGAGAACGGCAGGTCGATCAGCGTGAGCAGCACGCTCTTGCCCTTGAAGTCGAACTTCGCGATGGCCCAGGCCGCAGCCACGCCGAACACGAGGTTCAGCGGCACCGCGATGCCGGCCGCGATGAGCGTGAGCTTGATGGCCGAGATGGCGTCCGGGTCGAGGATGGATTCGACATAGGTGTCCCAGCCGCGCTTCAGGGCCTCCGTGAACACGGCCACCAGCGGCACGAACAGGAACAGGGTCAGGAAGATCAGCGCGACGGCGATCAGGGTGTAGCGCACCCAGTTCGGCTCGAAGGCATTGGTTTTTACGCGGCGTGTGGTCGTTTGTGGCGTCACGAGAGGTTTATCGAGGACTGCGCTCATTTCTTGCCTGCCCTTCTGCGGGTCCAGGCCTGCAACAGGTTGATCGTCAGGAGCAGGATGAAGGACACGATCAGCATCACGACCGCGATCGCGGTGGCGCCGGCGTAGTCGTACTGCTCCAGTTTGGTGATGATGAAGAGCGGCGTGATTTCCGAGACCATCGGCAGGTTGCCGGCGATGAAGATAACGGAGCCGTATTCGCCGGTGGCGCGCGCGAAGGCCAGCGCGAAGCCGGTCAGCAGGGCCGGCACGATCGAGGGCAGGATCACGCGGAAGAAGGTCTGCAGCGGGCTCGCGCCCAAGCTGGCCGCCGCTTCCTCGAGTTCGCGCTCGGCTTCTTCCAGCACTGGCTGCACCGTGCGCACCACGAAAGGCAGGCCGATGAAGGTCAGCGCCACCACCACGCCCAAGGGGGTGAAGGCGACCTTGATGCCAAGGGTTTCCAGGTATTTGCCGATCCAGCCGTTGTTCGAATACAGGGCGGTCAGCGTGATGCCGGCGACGGCGGTCGGCAGTGCGAACGGCAGGTCGACCAGGGCGTCGACGAAGCGCTTGCCGGGAAATTTATAACGCACCAGCACCCAGGCGACGATGCCGCCGAACACGACGTTCAGCGCGGCAGCGATCAGCGAGGCGCCGAAGCTGAGCTTATAGGACGCGACCACGCGATCGGAGCTGACCGCGCTCCAGAACGCGTCCCAGCTCATCGTGAAGGTTTTCAGGAAGACGGCCGACAGCGGGATCAGCACGATCAGTGCAAGATAAAAGATCGTGAACCCGAGCGACAGCCCGAAGCCGGGGATGACCCGGCCTGGTGCGCGCGGCTGCAGTATGTTCATGGAGGCCTTATTACAAATTCTTCTAACGGACTGTAATAATCTCACTTCCAACTCATAAAACAAACGAAGGAATCTTCATTTGCATAGACGAATTACGCTATTAGCGTGGTGAACCTTACATCGCTTAATAGATGAGCTTGACTGCGACGCCGGTCAAAGTCATTGCCAGCAGCGCGCGCAGGAAGCGCTCCGGTACCTTGCGCGCCAGCATGGAACCGAGGGTAATGCCCGGCAGCGAGCCGATCAGCAGAGTCACCAGCAGCGTCCAGTCGATCGAGCCCAGCCACCAGTGACCGGCGGCCGCAATCGCAGTCAACGGCACGGCGTAGGCGATGTCGGTGCCGGCCACTTGCGCCGGGGTCAGCTTCGGATACAGCAGCACCAGCAAGGTGGCGCCGATGGCGCCGGCGCCGATCGAGGACACGGTGACGAGGGTGCCGAGGATGGCGCCGGCAAGGATGGTGGCCGCGCTCAGCTTTCTCCCCTGCAGCTGGCGCTCCGGGTGGGCGTTGACCCAGGCAATCATGCGGCGGCGGAACAGCAGCGCGACGACGGTCAGCATGACGGAACCGGCGATCGAGTAGCGGATGAGCTGGCCGATGGCCGCGTCGAGAGCGCCGTAGCGGCTCAGGATCAGGGTGGCGATCAAGGCCGCGGGCAGCGCGCCCAGGCACAGGCGGCGCACGATGGCCCAATCGACGGTGCCGTTGAAACGGTGGGTAATGGTGCCGGCGCTCTTGGTGATCGAGGCAAAGGCGAGATCGGTGCCGACCGCGACCGTGGGAGAGACGCCAAACAGCAGCGTCAGCAGCGGCGTCATCAGCGAACCGCCGCCTACGCCGGTCATTCCGACCAGCAAGCCGACCGCGAAGCCGGCGGTAATATAGGTCATCAACATGCCCCAAGAGTAAGCCGGGTCAGCCGTGGGACAAACGATGAGATTCTTATTTGCTTATGCGCGGGGCGGGAATGGGGTTGGCAGTCGCCGATAGCCGATATGCGAAATTCGCGGAAGATACGTAGGGTGGGCATTCATGCCCACGCGGTCGAACGGTTGAGCGTCGAAACGTATCCGCCGGTGAAGCCGCCGATGAGCAACCGATGATACCGCGTGGGCACGGAGTGCCCGGTGAATCCGCCATGAAGACCATTGGCCTTCATGGCCCCTACGAAACCGTTACTTGTTCGGCTGCGGCGTCAGGCGCAGATACGGGCGCGGCGACGTAAAACCTTTTGGATACTTCTCGGCCAGCACGGCCGGATCCTGCACGGTCAGCGGAATGATGACGTCGTCGCCATCCTTCCAGTTGCCCGGCGTGGCCACCGTGTAGCCGTCGGTCAGCTGCAGCGCATCGATCACGCGCAGCACTTCGTCGAAGTTGCGGCCGGTGCTCATCGGGTAGGTGATGGTCAGGCGGATCTTCTTCTTCGGGTCGATCACGAACAGCGAACGCACGGTCGCCGTGGCCGACACTTCCGGGTGGATCATGTCGTACAGGGTAGAGACGGTCTTGTCGGCATCGGCGATGATCGGGAAGCCGACCACGGTCTGCTGGGTTTCCTCGATATCCTTGATCCAGTTCTTGTGCTGCTCGGCCGGATCGACGGAGAGCGCGATCGCCTTCACGTTGCGCTTGTCGAATTCCGGCTTCAGCTTGGCCGTCAGGCCCAGTTCCGTCGTGCAGACCGGCGTGAAGTCGGCCGGGTGCGAGAACAGCACGACCCAGGAATCGCCCGCCCACTCGTGGAAGCGGATACGGCCGATGGTGGAATCCTGCTCGAAATCAGGTGCGGTGTCGCCGAGGCGTAAGGTCATGGTCATCTCCAGGGTTTGTCAGGAACAGGCGTGACGGCGGTAGACGACGCCGCAAGCCATCCGGCTATTTTGCGGCATTTTCGACAAGCTTGCTGTGCTGTTATCGCAGTTCCTTACGCGAATCGGTTATATAGCACCGTGCCCCAGGTGATCGCGGCCAGCAATACCGTCAGCCCGACGGCGGCGCTGCCGAAGTCCTTGGCGTTCTTCGACAGCGGATGGCGCTCGAGCGAGATACGGTCGACGATGGCCTCGATGGCCGAGTTGATCAGTTCGACGATCAGCACCAGCAGCAGCACCCCGATCAGCACCAGGCGCTCGAAGCCCGAGACCGGCAGCACGAAAGCGAAGATGAGACCGAGCGCACAGACCAGCACTTCCTGGCGAAAAGCGTGCTCGATACGCCAGGCCATGGCCAGGCCCTGTACCGTATAGCTCGATGCGTCCAGGATGCGCTTGAAGCCGCCCTTGCTCTTGAATTCGCTGGTCTGATGTTCCATCATATTTCTAAGAAGACATGAAGCTGCCATTATGCCCGTTCTACGCGGGGCCGGGAAACGGTGTGTGTTAGACGAACAATACTAGCGAATCGATCGCCGCTTTTCGCATTATGGTATAAAGTAGGGACAATACCGCACTGCACCAACCACATCATGAAAATCGAAACACTTGAACCGCCCAAGACATCGATCCAGGTGATTGAACGCATGGTCGCCCTGCTCGATGCGCTAGCGACCTATCCCGACCCCGTGAGCCTGAAGGAATTGTCGAAGGTCTCGGGCCTGCATCCCTCCACCGCGCACCGCATCCTGAACGACATGGTCGTGACCCGATTCGTCGACCGCGTCGAACCCGGCACCTACCGGCTCGGCATGCGCCTGCTCGAACTGGGCAACGTCGTGAAAAGCCGGCTCTCGGTACGCGAAGCGGCGCTCGACTTCATGCGCGCCCTGCACAAGAAAACCCAGCAGACGGTGAACCTGTCGGTGCGCCAGGGCGACGAGATCGTGTATATCGACCGTGCCTTCTCCGAGCGCTCGGGCATGCAGGTCGTGCGCGCGATCGGCGGACGCGGTCCGCTGCACCTCACCTCGACCGGCAAGCTGTTTTTATCGGTCGACGAGGCCAAGGCGATCCGCGCCTATGCCACGCGCACGGGCCTCGCGGGACACAACAAGAATTCGATCACCGATCTCACCAAGCTCGAACGCGAATTGAGCCTGGTGCGGGCGCGCGGCTATGCGCGCGACAACGAGGAGCTGGAACTGGGCGTGCGCTGCATGGCCGCCGGCATCTACGACGACGGCGGCAAGCTGGTGGCGGGATTGTCGATCTCGGCGCCGGCCGACCGCCTGCAGGAAGACTGGCTCGACGACCTGGCGCAGACAGCCAGCCAGATTTCGGCGGCGCTGGGGTTCCGGCCTGCCTCGGTTGCCTGAAGCGGCTTCATGAAACAAGAACGGCGCCCGCGGGCGCCGTTGTTTTTTGTTTTCGTCAAATTATCGTTTCTGCAATATCGCGCCGGCCGACAAGGTCGAAAACGAGGTCGGGGTGGCGTCGTTCGTGCTGACCGGGCTCGCGACCGGCACGCTGATGCTGTCCGGCGTCAGCGCCTCCAGCCAGCGGCGCATGCGCCCGGCGTCGGCGGTACGCGACATCTTGCCCTTGGAATCGAGGAAGACCATGATCACGTTGCGGCCCTGGATCATGGCCTGCATCACCAGGCAGCGCCCTGCTTCGTTGATGAAGCCGGTCTTTTGCAGGCCGATGTTCCAGTCCGGCAGCGCCACCAGGTAATTCGTATTGTTGTAGCGCATCGGACGGCCGCTGGCTTCGACCACCCAGTTCGGATCGGTCGAGTACTGGCGCAGCAGCGGCTTCTGGTGCGCATAGGCCACCAGCTTCGCCAGGTCGCGTGCACTGGAAACGTTCTGGCTCGACAGGCCGCTGGAATCGACATAACGCGTGTCGTTCATTCCCAGCTCGCGCGCCTTGGCGTTCATCGCCGCGACAAAGGCACTGATGCCGCCCGGGTAGTTGCGTCCGAGGGCCGATGCGGCGCGGTTTTCCGAACTCATCAGCGCGATGTGCAGCAGGTTGTTGCGGGTCATGCGCGCGCCTACCGGCAGGCGCGAGCTGCTGTACTTGTGACGGTCGACGTCGTCGTTGGTGATGGTCAGGGTTTCGTTCAGGTTCTGCTCGGCCTCGACCACGACCAGGCCCGTCATCAGCTTGGTGATCGAGGCGATCGGCAGCGCGACATTCGCATTCTTTTCGAACAGCACTTCCGAGCTGTTCTGGTCCATCACGAAGGCGACGTTCGAGCGCAGCGACAGCGGGTCGCCGGTCTTGTTCAGGCCGGCAAGGTCGCCGGCGGCACGGGCCGCGGGAATGGCCAGCACGGCCGGTGCGGCGCGGCGGATGGTCTGGTACACGACGCGGCGCTTGCCGTTGACTTTCACGACCCGGCGGATCAGACGCGGACGGTCGTCGGCGGCGGCAACGGTGGCAGCCTCTTTTCGCTTGCCCTTGGCCGTCGTCTTCTTGACGGTCTTTTTCTTGACCGCCTGGCGCTTCTGCTTGCTCGAACTGGCCTGCGCACCGGCACCGGCGCCAGCGGCCGACACAGGCTCGGCAACCAGGAACAGCGATACCAGGACAGACAACAGGAGCTTCAACATGGGTACTTCCTTTTTCACGCGAACCGATCAGGCACTAATCAAGTGTATTCGTCCGGAACTCAACTGCAAGCGAATTTAACACCCTCGCGTCTATTTTGCCGCACAACAACGGACTCATGCACAACGCATGGCCGCGTGTGCGGCGAACTTCTTCAAATATATAACGAGCGCAACACTTAATTTACAAAATGAACAAAGGCCGACAGCGGTTCGCGTTCGGTCACCAGCGTGTTCTCGATCTTCGACGGATCGGCCCAGCCCAGCGCCATGCCGCAGACGACCGTTTCGTTTTCCGGCAGTGTCAGTTGCTCGGCAATAATGCGGTGGTATTGCGTGAAGGCCGCCTGCGGGCAAGTGTCGAGACCGCGTCCGCGCGCCGCCACCATGATGTTCTGTAAAAACATACCGTAGTCGAGCCAGGAACCCTGCTCCATGATGCGGTCGATCGTGAAGATCAGCCCGACCGGCGCATCGAAGAAGCGGAAGTTGCGCGCATGCTGGGCCGCCATGCCGGCCTTGTCTTCGCGCGTCAGGCCGAGCAGGCTGTACAGGTCCCAGCCGACCTTGCGGCGGCGGTCGATGAAGGGAGAGACCCACTCGCGCGGATAGTAGGCGTATTCCTCGGTATGCTGGCGCGACTGCTCGGGATCTAGATGCACGGCGAGGATCGCATCGGACAGCGCGACCCGCGCCGCTCCCGTCAGCACATACACCTTCCATGGCTGGGTATTGGTGCCGGACGGGGCGCGCGACGCCACTTCCAGGATGCGCGCGATGTCGTCCTGCTCGACCGGCTTGTCGAGGAAGGCGCGGATCGAACGGCGCGAGGTGATGGCGGCATCGACCGCGTTTTGTTGCTCAATTTGTTGCTGACTTGAGATCATGAAACCTCCTGTTTCTTGACGACGAATGCGACACCGGTGACGGCCACCGCCATGCCCAGCAATCCGAGCGGGCTGAGCGACTCGCCGAACAGCAGCCAGGCCATGACGGCGGTGGTGGGCGGCGTGAGGTACAGCAGGCTCGTTACCTCGGTAGCGTTGCTGCGGCGGATCAGGCTAAACAGCAGGAAGATCGCGCCGATCGACAGCGCAAATATCGACCACAGCAGCGCGGCGACGAAGTCGGCGTTCCACCTTACTTTAGACAAGGATGGGTCCAGGTGTTCAAATAGGATCGCGCAGGGCAGCAAGGCGGCGACGGTGGCCGCGAACTGGATCACGGTGCCGGTGCGCAGGTCGAAACTGGGGCAAAAGCGGCGCTGGTACATGGTGCCGATCGTGATCGACAGCAGCGCGAACAGGCAATACCCGATCGCGAGCGTCGACAGCCCGCTGAGATTGATCTTGGCTGCCACCACCAGCGCCACGCCGCCCAGGCCGAGCAGCAGGCCGAGCCACTGGCGCGGACGCACCCGCTCGCCGATCAGCGGCGCCGCGACGGCGGTGAGGATCGGCTGCATGCCGACGATCAGGGCCGACAAGCCCGCCGGCATGCCGATCTTGATGGCGCTCCAGACGCCGCCCAGGTAGCCCGCCTGCAGCAGCAGGCCCGCCACCGCGACATGTCCAATTCGTCCATGTGGCCAGGGCGCGCGCGAAATCAGGACCAATGGCACCAGTACCAGCAGCACGCCGAGGCAGCGCAGCAGGAGAAAGGTCAGCGGCGGCGCATACGGCAGGCCGAACTTGGCCACGATGAAGCCGGTACTCCAGAGGAAGACGAAAAAGGACGGCACCAGCCAGCGGTGCTGCGTGAGGGATGCGCCTGGACTTGCGGTGGTGTCGGCCATGATCTCTTTAGTCGGGCGCTGTGACACCGGATGGCGAATAGCGCAATGGCAAGTCTAACATGGGCGGCAAAAGCCTTCCGGCCACTGCCTTTGTCTCTCCAACAATGGCAAACAGGCGATAAAAGTTGTCGGCAAGTATTTCTTCCGATGCAAGAACACAACAAAGATTTCCGGCATGGTGCGTCGCACCAAAATCGCTTGACGGGGTCGTCAAAATGGGCAAAACTGCGCTCTGTTGCGGTGCACAATGTCTAGTTCACCCGTTTCACAGCACAGATTTCAGCAACATATTCCCAGCAGCAAAACTCGCAGCAAAACTTCTTATAACGTCTTGTTTGGAGAATCTCATGTTTGCAATCCCAGAGCAGTTCTCGAATGCCACCAAAGCCAATTTTGAATCGCAATTCGCCCTGCTGTCCTCGCTGACCGCGAAGACCTTCGAAAGCATGGAGAAGCTGGTGGAGCTGAACATCAGCACCGCCCGTGCGACCCTGGCTGACAACTCGAACACCGCCCGCCAGCTGCTGTCGGCCAAGGACCCGCAAGAGTTCTTCCAGCTGTCCGCCGCCCAGGCCCAGCCTGCCGCCGAGAAAGCCGTCGCCTACAACCGCCAGCTGGCCGCCATCGCCACTGCCAATGGCGCCGAGTTCTCGAAAGCCGCCGAAGGCCAGATCGTCGAAGCCAACCGCAAGGTCATCGCCCTGGTCGACGAAGTGAGCAAGAACGCCCCTGCCGGTTCGGAGACCTTCGTCGCCGCCGTCAAGACCGCGATCAGCAACGCCAACGCCGGCTA
>Ga0308160_10001882_pt1 | contig 27311 bp, 20 predicted proteins | sample PhyFR1_FD_201036 | JGI IMG/M metagenome (GOLD analysis project Ga0308160, IMG submission 201036) | Phyllosphere microbial communities from UC Gill Tract Community Farm, Albany, California, United States - DLSLF.R1 | ecosystem: Host-associated > Plants > Phyllosphere > Unclassified | place: USA... | reverse complement strand
CCGCGATTCGGGCTTCACCATCTTCTACATGGGCATCAACGCGGGCGCCTTCATCGCCCCGATCCTGACCCAGATCCTGGCGCAGAAGCTGGGCGACGGCAGCACCCCGGCCTACAAGGTCGTGTTCTTTGCCTCCGGCGTCGGCATGCTGATCAGCCTCGTGTGGTTCTACATCGGCCGCCGCACCCTGGCCGGCATCGGCCGTCCGGAGCCGCAAGCCGAAGGCATGGGCCGTCCGCTGGCCGTCATCATCGGCAGCGTGATCGTGATCCCGGGCGTGTACTTCCTGCTGAAACTCGGCGCCAACACGCTGCAGGTGATCCTGACCGTGCTGTTCATCGCCCTGGCGCTGATGCTGATGGTCGAAGGTATCCGCAACGGCAAGGTCGCGCGCGACAAGACCATCGCCATGATGATCATCTTCGCCTTCAACATCCTGTTCTGGATGTTCTTCGAGCAGGCCGGTTCCTCCTTCACCTTCCTGGCCGACCAGATCGTCGACCGCGACCTGAACGGCTTCATCTTCCCTGTCGCCTGGTTCCAGAGCGTGAACTCGATCGCCATCATCATCTTCGCACCGATCATCGCCGCGATCTGGGTGATGCTGGGCAAGCGCAATGCCAACCCGTCGATCCCGCGCAAGTTCGGCCTCGGCCTGATCTTCAACGGCCTGGCCTTCGGCCTGCTGATGTTCGCGCTGGGCAGCCTGGTCGACATGGACAACAAGATCCCGTTCTGGACCCTGTTCACCGTCTACTTCATCCAGTCGGTGGGCGAGCTGTGCCTGTCGCCGATCGGCCTGTCGATGGTCACCAAGCTGGCGCCGGTGCGCCTGGTCGGCCTGGGCATGGGCGGCTGGTTCCTGTCGACCGGTATCGGCAACAACCTGTCGGGCATCTTCGCGTCGCACGTCTCGGGCGAATCGGGCATGTCGATCGCTTCGGCACTGGACGGCTACACCTTCGGCTTCTGGTCGCTGGTGGGCGGCGGCATCCTGCTGTTCCTGATCGCACCGCTGATCCAGAAGCTGATGCACGGCGTGAAGTAATCTTCTACGCACCATGAAAAACGGCAGCCGCGGCTGCCGTTTTTTTATGCCTTCTTCGGTTTCCTGTCCAGCGCCAGCTCCATCTGCGCCATCTCTTCCTCGATCCAGGCCCGGAAGCGCTGCACCTTGCCCATGTTTTCCTTGTGCGGATTGGCGAGGAAGCGGTAGCCCTGCTCGAAGCGCGCGCTCTTGCAGGCGATCTGGCGCAGCGCGCCGGAGGCGATGTCCTGGCAGGCGATCCCGTAGGGCACCAGGGCCACGCCCTGCCCGGCCACGGCCGCCTGCACCAGCACGCCCCAGTGGCTGTAGGCGCGCGAAAAGTCGTAATCGCCCTTCAGGGCGCGGTTCTCGTTGAGCAGCTGCAGCCAGCGCTCGGGCGACTTCTCGCACAGCAGCGGCCATTTGCCGAGGTCGGCCAGGGTCAGCTCGGCCTGGCCTGGCGCCAGCAGCTCGGGGCTGTAGACCGGCACCAGGCGCTCGCGGAACAGGGTCGACGGATCGCCGTCGCGCACCGGGCCATAGCGCACGGCGACGTCGGTCGTATCGGCTTCGAGGTCGACCGGGGCGTCGTTCGAATCGATGCGGATGTCGAGTTCCGGATACAGCTTGGTGAAGCGGTGCATGCGCGGCACCAGCCACTTGATCGCGAACGAGTGCGTGGTCGAGATGCGCAGCACCGATTCCTCGTCGCCGCGCTGCAGGGCCGCGACTTTCGCGCGCAGGTCGGCCAGCATGCGGCCCACGGCGATCGACAGCTCTTCCCCCTTGGCGGTCAGCGCGATATGGCGCGGGTGACGCACAAACAGCGGAAAGCCGACCGCCTCTTCCAGCTGTTTCACCTGCAGGCTGACCGCCGCCGGCGTCTTGTGCAGCTCGCGCGCGGCCAGCTTGAAGCTCCCCCAGCGCGCCGCACACTCGAAATCGATGAGCCCGGAGAGGCTGCGCAGCGGCTTCATCGCGCCTCCATGCATAAATTATTCTTATTCATAGCGCTCACTTTTTCTCGGTTGTGCGAATTTGTTGCTGAGCACAAAATATATCCGATTCGTCAAGGAGAAGCCATGCACAAGGATATATTGGTGATCGGCGGAACACGCTATTTCGGCAAGCTGCTCGTGCAGCGCCTGGTGCGCGCCGGCCACCGGGTGACGATCGCCACGCGCGGCTACGCCCCCGACCCGTTCGGCAGCCGCATCGACCGCATCCGCGTCGACCGCCGCAATGAGACCGCGATGCGCGCCGCCTTCGCCGGCAAACGCTACGACCTCGTGTTCGACCAGATGTGCTACAGCCCGCTGGACGCGGCCATCGCCGTGCGCACCTTCGCCGGCAAGGTCGGGCGCTATGTGATGACTTCCACGATCGACGTCTACCGTGGCGTTCAGCCCTCTTCCACTGCACTGCGCGAATCAGACCTGCCGGTGCTGGCCCAGCGCATCGATACAGGGTACCCCTGGCACGACCCGAAGCGCGCCGTCGAAAGCTACGTCGCCGGCAAGGTACAGGCCGAGGCCTATCTGTACCGCGACGGCTCCCTGCCCCTGGTCACCGCGCGCCTGGCGCACGTGCTGGGCGGGCCGGAGGAATTCACGGGACGCCTGTCCTGGTATGTGGACGCGCTGCGCTCCGGCATGGCGCTGCGCTATACGGATGCGCGGGCGCAGCTGTCCTTCCTTGGCACGCAGGAGGCGGCGGCATTTCTCGATTGGGCGGGTGCGCAGGACTTTACCGGGCCGGTGAACGCGGCTTCGCACGGCGCGCTGTCGGCGCATGCATTGTACGAACGCGTGGCGGACGTGCTGGATGCGCCGGCGCGGACGCAGCAAGTCGCGGGCATGGCGCCGGGTGTCCTGTCGCCCTTCGATTCGCCGGAGGCGCTGGTGCTCGATACGGGCCGTGCTGCGCAGCTGGGGTTCAGGTTCAGCCACACGGACGAGTGGCTCGATAACGTGGTTCGGCAGCACGATCTGGCGTTTGTTTAAGCGCCTCTGTTCAATCGGTGAGTCCGCGTGCGCACAAGTGCGCACCCTACCGAAAAGTACCGCCGCGTAGGGTGCGCACTCGTGCGCACGCGGGATCACTGTCTCGAACCACGCGCATCCAAACAAAAACGGGCGCTATAAAAGCGCCCGTTTCACTTACCGCTGCGGCTTCTCCCGCGCCACCCAATACAAGAGCAGCACGATCGCCGCATACGGGATCAAGGACAGCGCGTCCGCATTCGGCCCCGCAAAGAACGGATTCGAGGCCTCCGCCCACTTCGCCATCATGCTGTCGAAGTTGGTCATGACACCCGCCGTGATCGCGATGATGATGCCCGCCAGCGCGCCGCCGGCGATGTAGCCCGAGGCCAGCAGCGTGCCCCAGCTGCGGTCGCCCGCGGCGACGCGCTCTTCCTCGTTCAGCTTGGCGTACTGCGGCAGCTTGTTGTTGCGGCGGTCGGCCGCCCAGCGCACGGCGCCGCCGACCGCGATCGGCAGCGTCGACACCAGCGGCAGGTACACGCCGACCGAGAAGGCCAGCGCTTGGATGCCGGCCATTTCCAGCACCACCGAAATCATCACGCCGAACAACACCAGCGTCCACGGCAGCTGCTGGTCGAGGATGCCCTTGATGATGTAGGAGATCAGCACGGCCTTGGGCGCGTCGTACTTCTTGACTTCGGTGCCGTCCGGACGGGTGTGGTGGTGGCCGTTGATGCCCGGGTCGACCAGGTAGGCCAGCTTGCCGTCCTCGCCCACCAGGTACTTGCCTTCCGGTCCGCCGACGGTATCCGTCTTGCGCCAGACTTTATAGGTCTTGCTGTCGCTCTCCGCCTGCGGGCCCTGCAGCTGCGCCGTCTCCGTCAGCTTCGACGCATCCACGGTAATCCCGGGCGCGACCTGGGCCGCCGGCACATACACGGTGCCGGCGTCGTTCAGTTTCAGCAGGATCGGCCCGAGGATCAGCGCCGAGGCGAAGGCGCCGCACAGGATCGCGTACTGCTGCAGCTTGGGCGTCGAGCCGACCAGGAAACCGGTCTTCAAATCCTGCGACGTGGTGCCGGCATTACTCGCGGCGATGCAGACGATGGCGCCCACCGACAAGGCGGTCACGTAGTAACGCCCGCCGGTCCAGCCCATCAGCAGGAAGATCAGGCAGGTGAACAGCAGCGTGGCCACGGCCATGCCGGAGATCGGGTTCGAGGAGGAGCCGACCTCGCCGGTCAGGCGCGAGGACACGGTCGCGAACAGGAAGCCGAACACCAGGATCAAGAGCGCGCCCAGCAGGTTCATGTGCAGCGGCGTGGCGACGGTGATGATGGCGATGATGGCCAGGCAGCCGATCGCGACCCATTTGAAGGGGATGTCCTGGTCGGTGCGCTGCGTTGCCTGCGCCGCGGTCTTGGCGCCACCCATCCCGGCCAGGCCGCCCTTGAGACCCTTCCAGATCGAGGGCAGCGAGCGCACCAGCGAAATCAGGCCGCCCGCGGCCACGGCGCCGGCGCCGATGTACAGCACGTAGGCGTCGCGGATGTCGTCGGGCGACATGTCCTTGATGAGCATGGTCCCGGGCGAAAGCGGCACGGTAAGCAGCTCGCCGAAGAACTTGATCATCGGGATCAGCATCAGATAGGACAGCACGCCGCCGGCCGCCATCGTGAAGGCGATGCGCGGGCCGATGATGTAGCCGACGCCGACCAGCTCCGGCGAAATCTCGGCGCCGGCGGAACCCGCTTTCAATGGTGCGCCGAATTCGAAGTTGGCGACGTCCTTCCAGCCCTTGAACGAGACGTTCGCGACTTTATACAGCAGCCCGAGACCGAAGCCGCCGAAGATGACGGCGGCGCGGCGCTTGGCGTCGCGCGCGGCGTCGGAACCGGCTTCGCGCACTTCGCCGGCGGCTGCGCGCGAGGTGTCGGTGGCGGCGGCCTTGAGCACCTCGGCGCAGGCCGTGCCTTCGGGGTACTTCAGTTCGCGGTGGGCGTCGACGATCATGGTGCGGCGCATCGGGATCATCATCAGGATGCCGAGCAGGCCGCCCAGCACGCCGACCAGCATGACGCGCGAGATCTCGAGGTCGAAGCCGAGGATCATAATCGCCGGCATGGTCACGCCCAGGCCGAAGGCGAGCGATTCGCCGGCCGAACCGGCCGTCTGCGTGATGCTGTTTTCCAGGATGGTCGATTCGCGCCCGCCCATCTTCTTGAACATGCCGAACAGGGTGATGGCAATGACCGCCACCGGGATCGAGGCGCTGACCGTCAGGCCGACTTTCAGCACCAGGTAGAGCGAGGAAGCGCCGAACACCATGCCCAGCACGACGCCCATGACCAGGGCGCGGATGGTGAATTCGGGGAGGTTGGCCGTCGCCGGTATGTAGGGCTTGACGGGCGCGGGAGCAGGATCGTAGGGCATCGTATTCCTAGTGGCTGAATTCTTGGCCAGTCTTAAGCCGGCCTGAAGGCGTGACTATGGCATATGCGGAGAGCGAAAGAAAGCGGATTATAATGCGCCGCCGGGCCTGCCTTTTGCGCGGTCCATAGCAGGAGAACACCGTCTTGACCAAGTCCCTTCGCAGCGTGCCGAACAGGCAACGCGGTTTCATTTTCTTCATCCTCGCCGCCATCGTCCTCGCCATCGCCGGCGTCGCCGTGTGGTTCCTGATGGCGATCGTGCCGAACGTCCCCTCGATCGACGCCGTCACCGACTACAAGCCCAAGATCCCGCTGCGCATCTACACGGCCGATAACCAGCTGATCGGCGAATTCGGCGAGGAGCACCGCGACTTCGTGCCGATCGCCCAGATTCCGCCGATGATGAAGAAAGCCGTCCTCGCCATCGAGGACGCGCGCTTCTACGAACACAAGGGCATCGACTGGATGGGCGCGGCGCGCGCCGTCAAGAGCAACGTCATGGGCGGCTTCGGCTCGGGCGGCGCCTCGACCATCACGATGCAGGTGGCCCGCAACTTCTTCCTGTCCAAGGAAAAGGTCCTGTCGAGGAAACTGAACGAGATCGTGCTGGCTTATAAGATCGAGGATGCCCTGACCAAGGACCAGATCCTCGAGCTGTACATGAACCAGATCTACCTGGGCCAGCGTTCCTACGGTTTCGCCAGCGCCGCGCGCAGCTACTTCGGCAAGCGGCTCGACCAGCTGACGGTCGCCGAGGTGGCGATGCTGGCCGGCCTGCCGCAGAATCCCTCGCGCCACAACCCGGCCGTGAATCCGAAGCGCGCCAAGGTGCGCCAGGAGCAGGTGCTGCGGCGCCTGCGCGATCTCGGCGACATCGACGAGGCGCAGTATGCGCAGGCCGTGGCCGAACCGCTGCGCGTGCACTCCAAGCCGCAGGAATTCGGCACCCACGCCCAGTACGTGGCCGAGCTGGCGCGCCAGGCCGTGTTCGCCCAGTACGCCGAAGAGAGCTACACGCGCGGGATCAAGGTGATCACCACCATCGATTCGAAGGCCCAGGAAGCGGCCTACGATTCGGTGCGGCGCAATGTATTAGCGTATGACAGCCGCCATGGCTACCGCGGCCCGGAAGCACGCATCGAGCTCCCCGAGGACAAGGAAGAGCGCGAGGAAGCCATCGTCGAAGCGCTGCAGAAGCGCCCGTCGAGCGACGGCCTCGAGCCGGCGGTGGTGATCGCGGCCTCGCCGAAGTCGGTCAAGGTCGAGAACATCGACGGCGACGTGATCACGATCACGGGCGCCGGCCTGAAGTTCGCGGCCGCCGGTCTGTCGGAGAAGGCAAAGGAAGCCCAGCGCATCGCGCCTGGCGCCGTGGTCCGCATCAGTAAGATCAAGGATGGCTGGGGCATCACCCAGGTGCCGCTGGTGGCAGCCGCTTTTGTAGCGCTGGACGCCGATACCGGTGCCTACCAGGCCCTGGTCGGCGGCTTTGACTACAACCTGCAGAAGTTCAACCACGTGACGCAAGCCTGGCGCCAGCCGGGTTCCGCGATCAAGCCCTTCGTGTATTCCGCGGCGGTGGAAAAAGGCTATAACCCCGGCACCCTGATCCTCGACCAGGAACTCGTCATGCCGGGCGAGAACGCCGGCGCTGACTGGTCGCCGCAGAACGACGACGGCGTCTTCGACGGTCCGATCACGATGCGTTATTCGCTCGCGCATTCGAAGAACGTGCCGACCGTGCGCCTGCTGCGCGCGCTCGAGGTGCCCTACACCCACGACTTCCTCGGCAAGTTCGGCTTCGATCTGGCGCGCCATCCGAAGAACCTGACCCTGGCCCTCGGCACCGGCGCCGTGACGCCGCTGCAGATGGCGGGCGCGTATGCCGTCTTCGCCAACGGCGGCTACAGCGTCAAGCCCTACCTGATCGCGCGCATCGAGGACGGCGATGGCACCGTGCTGGTCGAGAACAAGCCGCCGCAGGCGCGCCAGGAAACGGCGCGCGTGCTCGACGCCCGCAACGCCTTCGTCACCGACTCGATGCTGCGCGACGTAACCCGCTACGGCACCGGCGCGGCCGCCACCAAGCGCCTCGGCCGCAGCGACATCGCCGGCAAGACCGGCACCACCAGCGACGCCATCGACGGCTGGTTCGCCGGCTATGGCGCGAATGTGGTGGCGGTGGCCTGGATGGGCTACGACGAGCCGCGCTCGCTCGGCGGACGCGAGTTCGGCGCCACGCTGGCGCTGCCGATCTGGATCGACTACATGCAGGTGGCGCTGGCGAAGAAGCCGCAGCTCGAACGCGAGCAGCCGGAAGGCGTGGTGCGCGAGAACGACGATTGGGTCTACACCGAGTTTGCGGAAATGCCGCAATACCGCGGGATCGATGTCGAACTGGCGCCGCCGGCGGCACCGGAGCAGCCGTATCTCACCGACGACGAGGAAGGCGAAGAGCATCCGCGTGCGGATGGGGCGCCGGCGGCGCCGCCGCCGGCACCTGTCTTCGTGCCGGCGCAGTAGGTTTGATTCAACGCAGCGCCAGTTCGACGGTGTAACGCGTGGGCTCGGAGAGCCCACCCTACGGCGCACAACAGTCAACGTAGGGTGGGCTCTCCGAGCCCACGCGTGAACGATGATCACCACGCGGCGTGGTTCAGGAAGCCACCGCCGCGACAGAACCTGCGCGCACTGGCACCACCGTTGATGCCGTCGTCTCACCGGCCGGTACATCGAAACGGTGATCCTTCGCCTCCAGCACCTCCCACGCCCCCTCCCCCTTCAGGTGCAGCACGTGCGTATGGTGCCGCAGCACCGCCGCGCGGTGGGCGATGCTGATCAGGGTCGCGCCACTGGCGCGCAGGCGCGCATACAGCGAGGCTTCGTTGCCGGCGTCGAGGGCGCTGGTCGCTTCGTCCAGGATCACGATGCGCGGCTCGTGCACCAGCACCCGGGCGAAGGCCAGGCGCTGCTGCTCGCCCACCGACAGCAGCTTTTCCCAGTCCTGCACCGCGTCCAGCCCGCCGACGCGCTCGGCCAGGTGCGGCAAATGCACCTCGTCGAGTATCTCGAGCAAGCGCGTATCGTCCAGATCCGAATCCGCGCTCGGATAAATCAGCTGGCTGCGCAGCGTGCCGGCCTGCAGGTAGGGTTGCTGCGGCAGGAAGAAGAAATCCTCGGCCGGCGGATGCTGGATGGTGCCGCTGCCGCGGCTCCACAGGCCGGCGATCGCGCGCAGCAGCGAGCTCTTGCCGCAGCCGCTGTCGCCGGTGATGAAGAGCGCATCGCCTGGCTTCAGGATCAGGTCCAGCTCCCTGATGAGCACGCGCTCGGATTGCGGCGGATGCAGGGTCAGCGCTTCGAGCGCCAGATGCTCGCCCGGACGGCGTGCGATGCGCGGCTCCTGCTCGCCCGCGCCGCCATGCGTTGCCTCCGGCAGCAACAGGCGCGACAAGGCTTGCAGGCGGTCGATGCCGGCCACGAAGCGGCTCAGGCTTTCGAAGTTGTCGACGATGACGCCCACCGCACCGAGCACCGCCGTGAAGGCGCCGGCCGCCTGGATGGCGCGCCCCACTTCGAGCTCGCCCGTCAGCACGGCGTCGGCCAGGATCACGGCGGGCAGCACCAGGGTCAGCTGGCTGAAGGTGCGCTGGAACAGGTTCAGCGAGCGCTGCTTCCTGATCAGGCGCGCGTAGTTCTGGATCACCTTCTCGAACTTGCTGTTGATATGGGCGCGCTCCTGCCCCTCGCCGCGGTAGAAGGCGATCGATTCGGCGTTTTCGCGTACCCGCATCAGGCTGAAACGGAAATCGGCCTCGCAGCGCAGCTGCCAGAAGTTCATCCGGATCAGCGGATTGCCGAAGACCCAGAGCGCGATCACGGTGCCGGCCAGCGCATACACCGCGAGAACGGCGACCAGGATATGCGAGATCGACCACAGCACGGCGCTGAAGGCGACCAGCTGCATGATCGATCCGAGGAAGATCAGCAGGAAGTGGATCGAGCGCCCGGTGAAGGTATTCACATCCTCGCTGATGCGCTGGTCGGGGTTGTCGATCTCGCTGTCGCCGCCGAGCGCGTAGTACTTGCGGCCTTTCAGGTAGCCGTCGAGGAAGCGGCCGGTCAGCCAGCGCCGCCACTGGTTCGCGAACACGTCCCGCATGTAGTAATAGAAGGCGTAGGCCGGAACGGCGAAGGCCAGCACGAGCAGGCAGGCCCGTACCGAGGCCCAGAAGCGTCCGCCGTCCTTTGCGGCCAGTGCCGACGTCATCTCGCCGGCCTGGTCGTTGAGCATGACGGCAGCCTTGGTCTCGACCAGCATCAGCACGATCAGGACCAGCAGCAGGCACCAGGCGCGGGTCCTTTCTTCTTCCAGCCAGTAGGGTTTGGCTACATGGACAAATTGTTTCCAGGCGGCCAGCGAGAGGGGCGGCCTGCGGCGTCGTTCACGGGAGCGCGCCGGCTCCCCTTGCGTTGCGGTTTCGGTATCGGCGGGGCTGGGCGTGGTCTTCATATCGTACATTCCGGAAAGCGGCCAGGCGTCTTTACCCGAGCCGCAGCACCAGAATACGGCCGCGTACAACTTCGTTCAGTGCGGAAACAGACATAGCGCGGCCGCCGTGTCCGGAAGCCCCCTACGCCCAGGCGTCGATGATCCAGTCGGCCGGCTTGCCGCCCGGCTGGCGTGGCAGCGCGGGACCGAAGGAATACGCGGCGGGCCGTTCGGGCGGCGTCAGGCGCTCGGCGATCCAGGCGTCCAATTCCGCGCGCAGATACGCGGGGACTTGCCCATCCACCGGCACCACGAAGGCTTTCAAGCGCGCGCCTTCGTCGGGCCGCATCGCGCGCACCACGCATTCGCGCACTGCGGGATGCAGCGCCAGCACCTCCGCCACGTAAGCCGGATACACGTTCGTGCCGCTCACCTGCACCGCCTGGTCGATACGGCCGCGCGGCAGGAAATGGCGTTCGTCGAGCCATTCGAGCCGGTCCTGCAAGCTAAAGCGTTCGTCCTCACGTTCGATCGTGTTCTCGGCTGCCCCGCGCCGCCAGTAAGGCAGCAGGCGATACGGCGCCCCGGCCGCCTCGCGCGTGCCGACGCCGGCCGTCTCGGAGCTGCCGTAGACCTGCAGCAGGCGCAGTCCGGCGGCCGCCAGGGCATCGGCCGTGGCGTCGGGACAAGGCGCGCCCGAGCTGGTGCCTGCCACGTCTGCGGGCAAGCGCGGGGACAGTGCGGCTACCGCGTTCCAGAAATCGGGATGGGCCACCACCAGGTCGCCCGGCGCCAGCTGCGCCGCCAGCGCCGCCGGCGAGGCGCCGCGCAGGTCGAGCACCGGCAGCGCACACTGCCCTGCCTGCGGCAGCAGCACCGTGAACAGGAAACCGTAGATATGGTGGGCCGGCACGCCCGTGAGGACGCGGCGCCGGCCTGGGAGCAGGCGCGCCAGTTCGTCGACCTCGCGCCAGAGGTGCGCCAGCGAATGCGCACAGCGCTTGGGGCTGCCGGTGCTCCCCGATGTGCGGAAGGTCAGCAGCGTGTCGTCGCGCGCGAGGCTGGCGCGGGCCGTGGCGACCCAGTCGGCAAGCCGCGTTTGCGCCAGCAGGGCATCCTCCATCCCGGCGCGGGCAAAGCAGAGCAGGTCGGCCAGGCTGGTGGCTGCGCCCATCAGGTCGAGCGAATCGGCGCCGAGGTCGGCGGCGAGGTTGATATCCTGCGCCCAGGACGCGGCGGCGGGCAGGCTGCGGCCGGGCCGCGCGGCCGCAAGCTCGGCCGCGACGAGGTCGCGCACCAGGCGCGCCAGGATTTCGTCAATACGCCACCAGGCGGGATGCCACAGCTCTGCCATTGTCACTTTCGCACGAATCAGGGCTGGCGATGGTGCAGCGGCCGGGCTATTCTGTCAACCGCAGCCAATTTGTGACACAAAGTGGCGCGTTCGATTGACACTCGGACGTACCCGTGCCAACATTTGTTTCCTCAAATCAATCAATTCATAAGGCGGAGAAACCATGACGAGTGCCACCCCTACTTTCGACGCGCGCGGCCTGGCCGACATCCTCGACGCCAGCAGCCCCGAACAGCTCGACGCGCTCGACTTCGGCGTGATCGGCTTCGATGCCGATTCGAAGGTGCAGCGCTACAACGCCTTCGAGTCGCAGGCCGCCGGCCTGTCGCCGCAGCGCGTCATCGGCGAGCCGCTGTTCACCAACGTCGCCCCCTGCCTGAACAACTTCATGGTGGCCCAGCGCTTCGAGGACGCCGCCTTCGACGCGTCCGAACTCGACGACACCATCGACTACGTGCTGACCCTGCGCATGCGCCCGATCAAGGTCAAGCTGCGCCTGCTGGCCAGCGCCGACAGCACCACCCGCTACGTCCTCGTGCAGCGCCGGTGATGCCTTTCGACGATAGCGTGGAAAGTTTACGCGCCGAGCACGAAGCCCTGATGCAGTTCCTGTACCTGGCCCCCGTCGGGCTGGTGCAGGCGGGCATCGACGGCGAGATCGTGATGATCAACCCGATCTCGGCCCAGCTCCTGATGCCGCTGTCGCCCGACGGCTGCCTCACCAACCTGTTCACCGCGCTGGAAGGCGTGGCGCCCGAGCTGCGCCTGCAGTGCGCCCAGTATCCGCAGCCGAACGGCATGGTGTTCGAGGGCCAGCACATCCACCTGCGCGCGGAGGAGCGGCGCGGGGTGCCGCAGATCCTCTCCTTCACCCTGCTGAAGCTGGACGAGGCGCGCGTCATGGCCGTGATCCAGGACGTGACGGCCGAAGTGCGGCGCGAACGCCAGCTGCGCCAGAGCGACGCCTGGCTGAACGCGATCCTGACCCGCATCAGCGATTACGCGCTGGCCGCGATCGACTGCGAGGGCCGCCTGTGCGACTGGAACGACAGCATCGCGCGCGTGACCGGCTTCGGCGAGCACATCGTCGGTTCGCCCTATTCGATCTTCTATCCGCATGACGCGATGACGGGCGAGCACCTGTTCGACCGCCTGCGCGAGGCCGACGCCAACGGCTGGAGCATGGACGAAGGCCTGCGCCTGCGGGCCGACGGCAGCCAGTTCTGGTGCAGCGCGCTGATCGCGCCGCTGCCGGATCGCGAAGCTTTCGGCGACGATCCGAGCGCCCCGGCCTACTGCCTGATCCTGCGCGACATCAGCGACAAGCGCGCCGCCACCGAGAAGCGGCGCCAGGCCGCCTTCTGCGACCACCTGACCTCGCTGGCCAACCGGCGCGCCTTCTTCGAGGCGGCCGAGCTGGAACTCGAGCGCGCCGCCCACACCCCGCGTTCGCTGGCCCTGATCGTGTTCGACGCCGACCACTTCAAGCAGGTCAACGACCGCTACGGCCATCCGGCCGGCGACCGCGTGCTGTGCGACCTGGCCAACGTCCTGCGCGATACCTTCCGCGCCGTCGACACGGTGGCACGCCTGGGGGGCGAGGAATTCGCCGTGCTGCTGCCCTCGACCGGCATCGACCAGGCGCTCGCCAGCGCGGAACGCCTGCGCCTGGCCGTCTCCACGCGGCTGGTGGCTGCCGACGGCGCGGAGATCGCCTACACCGTCAGCGCCGGGGTCGCCGTGCTCGACGCCACCGCCGAAGGCAACATCGACCTCCTGATCAAGCGCGCCGACGAGGCGCTGTACATCGCCAAGGCGCAGGGCCGCAACCGCGTCGCCTCCTGGACTCCCGAGTTAACCCACCATGCAGACACTCCACAGCGAAGCCGCCATGCAGGTTGAACAGATCGACGCCTACGAGGCCCTGGTGCAGTTCCTGTACCGGGCGCCGATCGGCCTCGTCCAGACCAATCTCGAGGGCGCGGTGGAGATGCTCAATCCGATGGCCTCCAGCCTCTTGATGCCGCTCGCGCGCGACGGCGGGCTGGACAACTTGTTCGCGACCCTGAACGAGGTCGCGCCCCAGCTCAAGGCGATGGCCGACAGCTTCGACCAGCCCTCGGGCGTGGTCTGCGAGGCGCTGCGCGTGCCGCTCGGCCCCGAGTACAGCGCGCCGGGTGCGCCCCAGGTGCTGTCGATCAGCCTCCTGAAGCTCGACCCGGAACGCCTGATGGCGGCCATCACCGACGCGACGCTGGAGATGCAGCGCGAGCAGGAAAACCTGCGCCGGCGCCTGCGCAGCGCCGCGCGCACCGACACGCTGACCCGGCTGCCGAACCGCTCCGCCGCGGTCGAGCAATTGCAGACCCTGCTCGGGCGCACCGGCAGCGAAGATCGTTTTGCCCTGCTGTTCATTAATTGCGACCGCTTCCGCCAGATTAACGACACCCTGGGCCAGAGCGCGGGCGACCGCCTGCTGACCGGGGTCGGCGACCGCCTGCTGGCGGCGCTGGCCGACCGCATGCGCGCCGGCGGCCTGCCGGCCAACGGCCGCATCGACCCGGCCGCCGGCGGCGCCGGCCTGGTGGCGCGCCTGGGCGGCGACGAATTCGTCGTGCTGCTCGACGGCCTGCGCCATCCCGACGAAGCCGAGCGCCTGGCCCTGCGCCTGCTCGACGCGCTGGCGCGCCCGCACCAGGTCGACGGGCACGAAGTCGCCTGCCGCGCCAGTATCGGCGTGTTCTGGGACGGCGGCGCCGACGGCCGCGACGCCGACGCCGTGATCGGCGACGCCAGCATCGCGATGGTCGAGGCCAAGCGCGCCGGCGGCGCCCGTCACGTACTGTTCGAAGCGGCGATGCGCGAACGCGCCGCGCGCCGCGCCGACATCGAGGCCCAGCTGTGCACGGCGCTGGCCGAGGAACAGCTGTTCGTGATGTACCAGCCGGTGGTCGGCCTGAACCCGGACGGCTCGACCGACCATTCGGCCGGCGTGGAAGCACTGGTGCGCTGGCAGCATCCCGTGCGCGGCCTGGTGCCGCCCTTCGACTTCATCGGCGTGGCCGAGGAATGCGGGCTGATCGACGCGATCGGCGACTTCGTGCTGGAACGCTCCTGCCGCGACTTCATGCGCTGGCGCGAACAGCTGGGAGACGCCGCGCCGCGCCTGATGGCCGTCAACCTGTCGCGCGCCCAGCTGGGCCAGCCCGACTGGACGGCCAAGGTGGCCGCCATCCTGGCGCGCACCGGCATGCCCGCCGCCAGCCTGCAGCTCGAAGTCACCGAAAGCCTGGCGGCCCAGGACGAACACATCCAGGTGCGCCTGCACGAGCTGAAGGGCCTGGGCATCAAGCTGGCGCTGGACGACTTCGGCACCGGCTACTCCTCGCTGTCGAGCCTGCACCTGCTGCCGGTCGACACCGTCAAGATCGACCGCTCCTTCGTGTGCAAGGCCGACACCAGCCACCACCACCGGGTGCTGATCGAAGCGACCGTGAAGGTGGCGCAGAGCCTGGGCATGAACACGGTGGCCGAAGGCATCGAGACCGAGGCCCAGGCCGACGCCGTGCGCGCCCAGTCGTGTGCCAAGGGGCAAGGCTACTTCTACAGCCGCCCGCTGGTATCGAACGCCCTGGTCGAGTGGATCGGCGCGCAGCGCTGACGCTGTCCGGCCCGTCCTACAAGGCCGTCGGTCGATGGCCTATGGCGCCCTTGCGCGCCCGGTCGCATGATGAACCCGTGTTCACAACGGGAGAGCGACCATGAAGCACCTGACCACCTGCATGCTGTTCGTTGCCGGGCTTGGCTTGGCGGGCTGCAGCAACATGAACAGCGGCATGAACAGCAGCGGATCGACCGAGGGCGCGGGCGCCATGACCGGTAGCGGCGCGGGCGGGACTGCGCGCACCAGCGGCGGCGCCGAGGCGGCGAATGCCGACGTCAAAGGGTCCACCAGCGCAACTGGAGCAACCCCGGCCAACACCACCGATAGCACCAGCGGCGGCGAACGGCGCTGACCTGTGGTTACACCGGACATTGACTGTCCGGTAACTCCTACACATATTGTCGCTCCCTTCCTATGGTGGCGGCAAACGTGCGCTCGCATGATGAAAGCCTCAAACCAATATGGAGGGAAAAGAATATGAAACGCACCATCACCACCGTCATCGTCGCCGCTTCGCTGGGCCTGGGCCTGGCCGCCTGCAAATCGACCAACTCGATGGACAGCACCTCGGGCGCGAGCTCCTCGGGCACCACCGGCAGCGGCGCCATGACCGAGCGCGGCAACCCGACCACGGGTGTCACCGGCAGCACCCCGAGCACCACCACTACCGGCCAGCCTTCGGGCACCTCGGGTTCGTGGGGCACCGGCTCCAGCAGCGGCACGGGCACGGGTACGACCGGCACCACCGGCACCTCGGGGTCGACCGGCACCACGGGCACCACCGGCACCTCCTCCGGTACCTCGACCACGACCGGCACCGGCCGCTGATCGAGCGACACGGCACGCGACGGCGCGTGTCTGCGGAATGGGCCTCTCGAGGTGCCGTTCCGCGCATTTCCACGCCAGCGCCTGCCGCTGGCGTCTTCACGTCAGGCTGGCTTCTTTTTTCTCGAGAGAGCCAGGCCGGCGAAGCCAAGACCCAGCAGCGCCAGCGAAGCAGGCTCGGGCACCTCGGCCATCTTCTCGAAATTCATGAATGCCATGTAACTCTGGTTATTACCGTAGTCGAAACCGCCAGTCCAGGCAAAGCTGCCCACATAATCGGGACCGCTTCCATTGACATACCATGCCGAGGTCACATTGCCGTTCGAGATTGCATACGGTATCCACATTTCGCAAAAGCCGGGCCTGTCGCAGCTGTTGACCAGCTCGGGTTTGCTGTCGAAGTTGTAGCGGGTGCCATTGATCAGGACATCATCGACCAGGACCTGGGCATATACCGCGTCCAGCGCATTCAGGGCTCCATGTTGGGTCGTGAAATCGAAGAGCGCGCTCTTGCAGCCATCAAACATCGATGCGCACGAATCGCCAAAGCTGACTTTGTATTTCTGGCCTTCGATCTCGACGCCTTTTGCGCTGACCAGTTTTCCATTTTCAATGGTGAAGCTCACGCCTGCCTGGGCGCCGGAAGTAAAGAACGCCGCTCCCGCCATGGCCAGGCTGATGATCGTCTGTTTCATGCTGATCCCTTTAGAATTATTGTGTATAAGATATTTCACTGGAGAATAAGCAATTGTCGTGCCATTGGGAAATATTTTATGACAATCAATAAGCTACGGGTTTAGCGGGAAGACGGACACGTGTATTTGTAAAGTTTTTCGACAGGGATTTGAGCTTGCCAAGAATATTACACTGAGGCAATCACGCCACACTGCAGGGGCGCCAAGCGCTCGAATACGCTCTTCCAACCGGTATCGGCTCCCGGTCTTGGCAGGGGCTCGCGTATCATAGCCGACCATTACCCCTCCTCTTTTCATTCAATGAGCACGGATTCAAGCAGCCAGGACATTACCTATGACGAGGTCGCCAACGCGGCCGCCAATCTGCACAAGGCGGGCACGCCCGTGACCCTCGACGCGCTGGTCGAGGAACTCGACGGCGCCTCGCCCAGCGCCATCGGCCGCCACCTGCGCGCCTGGCGCGCCGAACACGAGCAGCCGGCGGAACCGCCGCCGGTCGAACTGCCGGCCGCGCTGGCCGCCGAGCTGGCCAAATGGGCGCGCCAGCATGCCGAGGAAGCCGGCGCCGGTCCGCGCGAAGCGATGGCACGCCTCGAGCGCGACATGGACGAGCTGATCGAGGCCGGCAGCCGCCTGGAAGCCGATCTCGACAGTGCCAACAGCGCGCGCTACGCGGCCCAGGCAGCCGCCGACGAACGCTCCGAGGAAATCGAACGCCTGAACGCCGAACTGCGCAACGCCCGCCAGGTCGCGATGGACGCCCTGGTCAACAAGGCCAAGGACCAGCTGGCGATCGACGGCAAGGATGCCCAGCTGGCCGACCTGCGCACCCAGCTCGAGCGCAGCGTGGCCGCCCAGGCGGCGCAATCGGATGCGCGCCTTGCGGCCGAGATGGAACTGGTCGGCGCCACCACCGCGCGCGACAGCCTGGCCGCGGAGCTCAAGGACGTGCAGGCGCAACTGGCGCAGGCCAAGAGCGACCGCGGCGCGCTGCGCATGGAGCTGGACGCGCTGCGCAAGAAGGCGAAATAACAGCGCCAACAATGGTGCCGGCGTTGCATCCTGGGCTGGCCTGCGGCCAGCCCAGGCTACGTGATTGGATACGTGCGTGTCCCGCAGTTCACGGCGTGACCGACACGGTCCGCTTCAGGCAGCGCAAGGTAAACGTCGAGCGCGTATGGCGCACGCCCGGCAGCTTGTACAGCTTCTGGCGCAGGAAGCGCTCGTAGCCTTCCGTGCCCGACACCGCCACCTTGATCAGGTAATCGTATTCCCCTGAGAGCAGGTAGGCTTCCATCACTTCCGGCAGCTCGGCCAGGGCGTCGGAGAAGGCCTGGAAGATCTCGTCGTCGTGGCGGTCCACCGTCACCTCGATGATCACCGTATCCGGCAGACCCAGCGTACGCTGGTCGAGCACGGCGACATAGCCGCTGATATGGCCGGCCTCCTCGAGCGCGCGCACCCGGTGCCAGCAGGGCGTCGGCGAGAGGTTCACGGTCTCGGCCAGTTTCTGGTTGCTGATCCGGCCGTCGCGGCTCAGGGTGCGCAGGATCTTCCGGTCGATCTCGTCCAGTACGCCTTCCTTCATGTACAGTCCCTCCTGTCTATACGAGCATAAATAGATATTCCTTCTCCATTTTAGCGCAACCATAGCAGGACTATCCAGAACTGCCGCATATCGCCGGGCTGAACGAAAGAATATTTTTTGTGCGCTGCAGTAAAATCCTTGTTCGCCTTTTACATAGGACAAAGCGCCACATGCCCTCGCCCGAGCGCAGCTTTTGTCCGCAATGCAGCAACAGGATTCTGGAGTATTCGTGTCGGAAGCAGTATCTCGCGCAGGACTTGGACTTCGGGTCGATGCCCGCAACACCGAGCTGCCGCTCATGTTGGTCACCCCCGCCCTCTTCGCCGCCAACCTCGTCGTCGCCCGCTGGGCCGAGAGCGCGGCGCTGCCACCGCTGTTCCTGGCCTTCGGACGCTGGGCGCTGGCCTTTGCCCTGCTGCTCCCAAGCGTCGGGCCGCGCCTGTGGGCGCACCGCCACGTCCTGATGGCCCACTTCCCGCGCCTGATGCTGCTGGCCGCGCTCGGCATGGGCCTGGCCGTCGGTCCCCAATACATCGGCGCGCGCCATACCAGCGCGGCCAATATCGCCATCATCTTCGCCGCCTGCCCGGCCCTGGTCATGCTGTTGGAGACCCTGGTGTGGAAGGTGCCATTGAGCCGCAAGCAGGCCGGCGGCATGCTGCTGGCCATCCTCGGCGTGCTGGTCGTGCTGTCGAAAGGAGACGTCTCCGCGCTGGGCGGCATGGCCTTCGGTACCGGCGACCTGTGGGTGGTGCTGGCCGCGAGCGGCTGGGTGCTGTACACGGTGCTGGGCAAGCGCATGCCGCTTCCCGCCCTGCCGAGCATCGTCAAGCTGGCCTTTCTCATCGGCGGCGGTGCGCTGGTGCTGGCGCCCTTCGCCGTGCTCGAAGCCTCGCTCGGCAATGTGGCGAACTTCAGCGATCCGCGCCTCTACATCGCACTGGCTTTCCTGGCCGTGGTGCCGAGCCTGGGCGCCTACTTCTGCTTCGACCGCCTGGTCATGCTTGCCGGTCCGGCACGCGCCAGCCTGTCGGTCTACCTGATCCCGCTGTTCGCCACGCTGGCCGCCTGGCCGCTGCTGGGCGAAGCGCCGCACCTGTACCACGCCGTGGGCTTCGGCATCATCCTCGGCGGGGTCGCGCTGGCGGCGTCGCGGCGCCGCTGAGCTACGGCTCGCGTGCGGGGCGTGGGCGTGTCGGTTCGTCTATAATGAACGACCCAACGGCCAGACCTGAACCCGCACGCCTGCATGCCTTTCGATCTCAAAAAGCACCTCCCGAAACCCGGTAACCGTTTCGTCCTGCCCGCCCTCGCGGGTTCGTCCGACGCCTATGCGCTGGCCGTCGCCGGCCTCGAGTTCAAACGCGAGAAGCGCATGCTCACGGTGGTCGTGGCGAACGCCAGCGACGGCCAGCGCCTGCTCGACGAAATCGCCTGGTTCGCCGACGGCAAGTTGTCCTGCCACCTGCTGCCGGACTGGGAAACCCTGCCCTACGACGCCTTCTCGCCGCACCAGGACCTGGTGTCCGAGCGCCTGGCGACGCTGCACGAGATCCGCAACGGCCAGTGCGACGTGCTGGTGGTCCCGGCCACCACGGCGCTGGTGCGCCTGGCGCCGCCTTCGTTCCTGGCCGCCTACACCTTCTTCTTCCGCCAAGGGGAGAACCTGGACGAAGCGAAGCTGAAAGCCCAGCTGACCTTGGCCGGCTACAGTCATGTCTCGCAGGTGATGTCGCCCGGCGAATACTCGGTGCGCGGCGGCCTGATCGACCTGTTCCCGATGGGTTCCGCCCTGCCTTACCGCCTCGACCTGTTCGGCGACGAGATCGAGACCATCCGCACCTTCGACGCCGACACCCAGCGCTCGCTGTATCCGGTGAAGGAAGTGCGCCTGCTGCCGGGCCGCGAATTCCCGATGGACGAAGCTTCACGCACGGCCTTTCGCAGCCGCTGGCGCGAACGATTCGAAGGCGACCCGTCGAGGGCTCCAGTGTACAAGGACATCGGCAGCGGCATCGCCTCGGCCGGCATCGAATACTACCTGCCGCTGTTCTTCGAAGAGACGTCCACGCTCTTCGATTACCTGCCCGAAGACGGACCGCTGGCCCTCGTGGGCGACATCGAAGCGGCGATTGCGCGCTTCTGGACGGATACCGAATCGCGCTACCGCTTTTTGAAAAGCGACCGCGAACGGCCTATCCTCGAGCCGCGCGAACTGTTCCTGTCGAGCGAGCAGTTCTTCACCTGCGCCAAGCCGCACGGGCGCTGGAACATCGGGCGCGATCCAAACGCACCCGCATCGGAACTGTCGGCGCCGATTCCCGACATCGCGGTGAACCGCCGCCTCGAAGACCCGCTGGCGCCGCTGCGCGCCTTCATCGCCAGGACCCCCTGCCGCGTCATGATCTGCGCCGAGTCGAACGGCCGCCGCGAAACCCTGCAGCAGTACTTCAACGAATACCACTTCGACGTCACGCCGGTCGAAGGCTTCGAAGGCATGCGTGCCAGCGATGCGAAGCTCGCGCTGGGCGTGGCGCCGCTGCAGGCCGGGTTCGAATTATTGGAGGAGTCGAGCGGCTGCATCGCCTTCATCACCGAGACCGAGCTGTATGCCGGCTCGGGACGGCGCGCCGGCAAGAAGAAGCAGGAAGCCTCGAGCCAGGTCGAGTCGATGGTGCGCGACCTCTCGGAGCTGAAAATCGGCGACCCGGTGGTGCACATCAACCACGGCATCGGCCGCTACATGGGCCTGATCTCGATGGACCTCGGCGAAGGCGAGACCGAGTTCCTGCACCTCGAGTACGCAAAAGACACCAAGCTGTACGTGCCGGTGTCGCAGCTGCACGTGATCTCGCGCTACTCCGGCACCTCGCCCGAAGACGCCCCGCTGCACTCGCTCGGCTCCGGCCAGTGGGACAAGGCCAAGAGAAAGGCGGCCGAACAGGTGCGCGATACGGCGGCCGAGCTGCTGAATTTGTACGCCCGGCGCGCGGCCCGCACCGGCCACTCCTTCGAATATTCCGCGACCGACTACGAGAACTTTGCCCAGAGCTTCGGCTTCGACGAGACGCCGGACCAGGCCGAGGCGATTTCCAACGTCATCAAGGACATGACCTCGGGCCGCCCGATGGACCGCCTGGTGTGCGGCGACGTCGGCTTCGGCAAGACCGAGGTCGCCCTGCGCGCCGCCTTCATCGCCGTCATGGGCGGCAAGCAGGTGGCGATCCTGGCGCCGACCACGCTGCTGGCCGAGCAGCACGCCCAGACCTTCGCCGACCGCTTCGCCGACTGGCCGGTCAAGATCGCCGAGCTCTCGCGCTTCCGCACCGGCAAGGAGATCAACAACGCGATCAAGGGCATGGCCGACGGCACGCTCGACATCGTGATCGGCACCCATAAACTGCTCTCGCCGGACGTGAAGTTCACGCGCCTGGGCCTGGTCATCATCGACGAGGAACACCGCTTCGGCGTGCGCCAGAAGGAGGCGCTGAAAGCCTTGCGTGCGGAAGTCGACGTGCTGACCCTGACGGCGACGCCGATCCCGCGTACCCTCGGCATGGCCCTGGAGGGCTTGCGCGACTTCTCCATCATCGCCACCGCGCCGCAGAAGCGCCTGGCGATCAAGACCTTTGTCCGCAGCGAGGACGGCTCGGTGATCAGGGAGGCCTGCCTGCGCGAACTGAAGCGCGGCGGCCAGATCTACTTCCTGCACAACGAAGTCGAGACCATCGAGAACCGCCTGGCCATGCTGCGCGAACTGCTGCCGGAGGCGCGCATCGGCGTCGCCCACGGCCAGATGCACGAGCGCGACCTGGAAAAGGTGATGCGCGACTTCGTGGCCCAGCGCTTCAACATCCTGCTGTGCACGACCATCATCGAGACCGGCATCGACGTGCCGACCGCGAACACGATCATCATGCACCGCGCCGACAAGTTCGGCCTGGCCCAGCTGCACCAGCTGCGCGGACGCGTCGGCCGCTCGCACCACCAGGCCTATGCGTATTTGCTGGTGAACGACGTTTCGAACCTGACGAAACAGGCGCAGCGCCGCCTGGATGCGATCCAGGCGATGGAGGAACTGGGCAGCGGCTTCTATCTCGCCATGCACGACCTCGAGATCCGCGGCGCCGGCGAAGTGCTGGGCGAAAACCAGTCGGGCGAGATGCTGGAGATCGGGTTCCAGCTGTATTCGGACATGCTGAACGAGGCCGTGCGCGCCCTGAAGGCCGGCAAGGAGCCCGACCTGGCCGCGCCGCTGTCGACCACCACCGAGATCAACCTGCACGTGCCGGCCCTGCTCCCGGCCGACTTCTGCGGCGACGTCCACGAGCGTCTCTCGATTTATAAACGCCTGGCCAACTGCGAAAGCCAGGGCAAGATCGACGACATGCAGGAAGAACTGATCGACCGTTTCGGCAAATTGCCGGAACAGGTGAAAGCCCTGATCGAGACGCACCGCCTGCGCATCGCGGCCAAAACCGTCGGCATCGTCAAGATCGACGCCCACAGCGAAGCGGCAAATCTCCAGTTCATGGAACAGCCGCCGATCGATCCGATCAAGATCATCACCCTGATCCAGAAGAACCGCCACATCAAGCTCGCGGGCCAGGACAAGCTGCGCATCACGGCCGCCATGCCCGACCTGGCGGCGCGCGTGCTGCAGGTGAAGCAAACGATCAAACAACTACTGGCTTAACGATGATGAACCTGGTATTACAGGGGCCGCAGGCCTCGCAGGACGTATTGAATGCAGTCGCGGCGCTGGCACGGCCGGCACGCACGGTTTTCCTGTCTTCGGGCGCACTGCGCGCCGAAGACGTCGACCACACGCCTGACGTCGCCGAGGCCGTGCAGGCCGCGGCCCTGGCAGCGCGGGTCGACGCCACCTTCATCGCAGCGGGCCGCAGCCTGTCCGACTTTTCCCTGGTGGCGATGGACATGGACTCGACCCTGATCACCATCGAGTGCATCGACGAGATCGCCGACATGCAGGGCCTGAAAGCCCAGGTCTCGGAGATCACCGAAGCGGCGATGCGCGGCGAACTCGATTTCGCCGCCAGCCTGACGCGCCGCGTCGCCCTGCTCGAAGGCCTGGAAGCCTCCGCGCTCGAGCGCGTGTATGCGCAGCGCCTGCGCCTGTCGCCAGGTGCGGAAACGATGCTGGCCGCGGTGCAGGCCGCCGGCCTGAAGACCCTGCTGGTATCGGGCGGCTTCACTTTCTTCACCGACCGCCTCAAGCCGCGTTTGAAGCTGGACTACACCCATGCCAACGTGCTCGAGACCGAGAACGGGCGGCTGACCGGCCGCGTGCTCGGCGGCATCGTCGACGCCGAGGAAAAGATGCGCACCGTGCAGCGCGTGTGCGCCGAATTGAACGTGCCCACCTCGCGCGCGATCGTCATGGGCGACGGCGCCAACGACCTCAAGATGATGGGGATCAGCGGCCTGTCGGTGGCCTTCCGCGCCAAGCCGGTGGTGCGCGCCCAGGCGGACGTGGCGCTGAATTTCAGCGGGCTGGATGGGGTGCTGGCGGTGCTGGGCGCGTAGCCGCGGGCCGAGTTAGCCGAAAATTGCTCGGCCCCAAGCGCTATCTCATCAATATCTGCGTTAGCGCAAATCCCCTGTCGTGCGTCTCTTGAGCCATCCACGTCCCGCGCTTTAGATTGGTCATTGCACCCGCCCTGCATTTTCCCCGCATGGCGGCACCAGTTCCCAACCTGTCCGACGGAGCATGACCATGACTGACGATTCGCCCGCACCCGAAGCCGGCTCGAACCGGCGCGCATTCCTGAAAGCCGGCCCGGCCCTGGCCGGCTCCCTGGCGGCCACGCTCGCCCTGCCGACGCTGCCGGCGCGCGCGCAGACCGGCAGCGGCGTGCGCTGGTGCACGACCTGGGGCGCGGCGCCGGCCGGGCCGCCGCCCGAGGCCAGCATCCAGACCTATTCCAGCCAGACCATCCGCCTGATCGTCCATACCAGCATCGGCGGCAGCCGGGTGCGGATCCGGATCTCCAACGAAATGGGTTCCACGCCCCTGCGCATCGGCCGCGCCACCATCGCCCTGCGTTCCAGCAACGCGTCGATCAACCAGTCCAGCCTGCGCGAGCTGCGCTTCGGCGGCGCGCCCTCGGTCACGATTCGCGCGCGGGCGCCGGCCGTCTCCGATGCGCTCGACTTCGTGGTGCCGGCGCAGGCCGACCTCGCGGTCAGCCTCTACCTGTACGGCAGTACGCCGGGCACCACCCTGCACAACACCGCGCTCCAGCACAGTTACGTATCGCCGGGCGGCGACTATACTTCCACCGTCTCGATGCCGGTGACGCGCACGCTCACCTCCTGGCCCTTCCTGACGGCGGTCGACGTCAACGCCGCCGTCCCCAGCCTGGTGGTCCTGGGCGACTCGATCACCGATGGCCAGGGCAGCACCATCAACACGAACCGGCGCTGGCCCGATTTCCTGGCGCGGCGCCTGCAGGCCTCGCTGGGGTCGGCGGGGCGCATCGGCGTCGTGAACCGTGGCATCAGCGGTAATTTCCTCCTCTATGACACCCCGAACGGCCTGCTCGCGGGCTACGCCGCGCCCGAGCGCTTCGACCGCGACGTGCTGGCCACCAGCGGCGTGCGCTACCTGATCACGCTCATCGGCACCAACGACGTGCGCGCCATGTCGAGCACGAATCCGGTCCCTGCAAGCGATCTCATCGCCGGTTACCGCCAGCTGATCATGCGGGCGCAGGCACGCGATATCACGATCATCGGCGCGACCCTGCCGCCCTTCGAAGGCTTCTCGTCCTACGGGCCGGTGCAGGAAGGCGTGCGGCGCGCGGTGAACGACTGGATGCGCGCAAGCGGCGAATTCGACGCGCTGCTCGATACCGACTTGGCCGTGCGCGACCCGGCGCAACCGACGCGCATCCTGCCTGCCTACGACAGCGGCGACCACCTGCATCTGAACGATGCGGGCTACCAGGCGGTCGCGAATGCGGTCCCGCTCGCGCCTTTCCTGGCGGGGGCGAGCGCGCCGATCGAGCAGAGCGCCTGACGCCGGGCGGGCCGCTCATGTGTCGATGCGGCCCGACGTGTAACACTCTGTAATTCCTCGCCAAAATGGACACGAAAAAACTATCATGGCGACATCAGGAGGACCGCCATGAAAAAACTCATTCTCGTATTTGCCTCGCTGGCTGCGCTTGCCGGCTGCGCCGCGCCGGGTCCGGGCCCGACCAACTACGGCACCCGCGCCTATGCCCAGCCTGATCCGAACGGCTGGCAGACCGTGTCCGTGACGCCGGTGCCGCTGGGGACCGGTGCCCGTGCCGGCGACGCCGGTGTCGTCACCAGCTCGAACGTCGTCGTCAACCCGGCGCCAACATATGGCGGCCAGCCGCTGTACAGCGCACCGCCGGTGTACGCGCCGCCCGTCTATGCCGCGCCGCCCGTCTATGTGCAGGACCCGTACTGGTATCCGCCGGTCTCGATCGGCCTGGGCTTCAGCTTCGGCCGCAGCTGGGGCGGACACCGCCACGGTGGCTATCGCCGGCGTTGATCCGGGCTGATGCCAGTCCGCGCCGGCCCGCACGCTGGCGCAACAATGCACCAAAAAAGGGAGGCCGCACGAATCGTGCGGCCTCTTTTATTTTGCGGCTTTATACGCGCTATTTCTTACCAATTTCTTACAACGTGTTATCTAGGTTGCATTGTGCAATGCGTCATAGCAATCGTTTGCTGTTGGCCAATTGCTATCCTACAATGGGTCGGTCGATGGCCCAACAGCGGCAGGTTCCGCGGCGGGTTCAACGTCACGCACCACTAAAAACACACTACGGAGACGGCAATGAATTTCAAGTTGAAAGCATTGGTTGCAGGGGTAGCACTGGGTTTTTCGATGTCGGGCATGGCTGCGGAGCCGATCAAGATCGGGGTGTCCGGCCCATTCACGGGCGGTTCGGCGCCGATGGGCGTCTCGATGCGTGACGGCGTCAAGATGGCCGTCAACGAGATCAATGCCGCCGGCGGCGTCCTCGGCCGCCAGATCCAGCTGATCGAGCGCGACGACGAAGCAAAGAACGAGCGCGGCGTGCAGATCGCCCAGGAGCTGATCAACAAGGAACGCGTCGTCGCCACCGTCGGCTACATCAACACCGGCGTCGCCCTGGCCTCGCAGCGCTTCTACCAGCAGGCGCAGATTCCGGTGATGAACAACGTCGCCACCGGCTCCGTGATCACCCAGCAGTTCGCCACCCAGCCGACCAACTTCGTCTTCCGTAACTCGGCCAGCGACGCCATCCAGTCGCAGATGATCGTCGACGAGGCGATCGGCCGCCGCGGCTTCAAGAAGGTCGCCATCCTGGCCGACTCGACCAACTACGGCCAGCTGGGCCGCGCCGACCTGGAAAAGGCGCTCGAGAAGAAAGGCATCAAGCCGGTCGCCGTCGAAAAATACAATCTGCAGGACGTCGACATGACCTCGCAGCTGCTGAAGGCCAAGCAGGCCGGCGCCGAAGCCGTGCTGACCTACGGCATCGGCCCCGAGCTGGCGCAGATCGCCAACGGCATGGAAAAACTGGGCTGGAAAGTGCCGATGATCGGCAGCTGGACGCTCTCGATGGCGAACTTCGTCGACAACGCCGGCAAGAACGGCGAAGGCACGCGCATGCCGCAGACCTTCATCCAGGACGCCAACACGCCCAAGCGCAAGGCCTTCATCGACGCCTACGTGAAAGCCTATAACCCGCCGGGCGGCCGCATGCCGTCGGCCGTGTCGGCAGCCCAGGGCTACGACTCGATCTACCTGCTGGCCGCGGCCATGAAGCAGGCCAACTCGACCGAAGGTCCGAAGATCGTCGCCGCCCTCGAAAACCTGAACACCAAGGTCGAAGGCGTCGTCACCACCTACGACAAGCCATACAGCAAGGCCGACCACGAAGCGATCAACTTCAACAACACCGTGTTCGGCGAAGTGCGCGGCGGCCGCGTGATCCACGCCAAGTAAGGCAGCGGCAGCTTCGCTGATCGTGGCCAGCCGGGAGCATCCTGACTGGCCATTTTCTTGTTGACCGGAGGCGCCGGGCGAGACGCCTGCGCGCCTTCTTTGGGTGGAAATCAATGGATATCCTTTTACAGCTGGTCTTCAGCGGAATCGCGCTCGGCATGATCTATGCCGTCGTCGCCTTCGGCTATCAACTCACCTTCGCCACTTCCGGCACCCTCAATTTCGGCCAGGGCGAGGCGCTGATGCTCGGCGCCCTG
>Ga0308160_10001881_pt1 | contig 27312 bp, 20 predicted proteins | sample PhyFR1_FD_201036 | JGI IMG/M metagenome (GOLD analysis project Ga0308160, IMG submission 201036) | Phyllosphere microbial communities from UC Gill Tract Community Farm, Albany, California, United States - DLSLF.R1 | ecosystem: Host-associated > Plants > Phyllosphere > Unclassified | place: USA... | reverse complement strand
CAGTGAGTCAGTCAGGATCTATAACAGCCAGCGTCCTCATCTGTCATTAAAATACAAAACGCCTGATGAGGTACATCAGGCGTTTTAAAAGATAAAAAAAGTGTCAACCTATGCCAGGACTAGTCACACTTTAGCACTTTAGCACTTTAGCACTTTAGCACTTTAGCACTTTAGCACTTTAGCACTTTAGCACTTTAGCGCTTCAGCGCTTCGCTCAGCTCATCACGCATCGCGGATAACAGCGATTTCACCACGCGAGGATTACCGGCAACGATGTTGCCTGATTGCAGGTAGCCGTGGTTGCCTGTGAAGTCAGTAATCAGCCCGCCAGCTTCACGCACCAGCAGTTCACCTGCGGCGAAATCCCAGGGTTTCAGACCAATTTCGAAATAACCGTCAACCCGACCTGCCGCAACATAGGCCAGATCCAGCGCAGCAGAACCTGTGCGACGGAAGTCGGCACACTGGGTAAACAGTTTCGTCAGGATGTTCATGTAGGCTGGCGCGTGCTGCTTGAGCTTAAAAGGGAAACCTGTGGCAAGAATCGTGCCGTCCAGATCGCGAGCAATGCTGCCACGCAGGCGGTATCCATTAAGTTGCGTACCCTGTCCACGCACGGCGCTGAACAGTTCATTACGCATTGGATCGTAAACGACAGCCACTTCTGTACGGCCTTTAATACGGACGGCAATAGAAACGGCGAAGTGGGGCAGACGTTTGATAAAGTTGGTGGTGCCATCCAGCGGATCGATTACCCATTGAATGTCCTGATCTTCCCCCTCCAGCTCACCGCTTTCTTCAGTGATGATGGTATGTTTTGGGTAGGATTTACGAATGACTTCGATAATCAGGCGTTCTGCGTCGCGGTCAACATTAGTTACGAAGTCGTTGCTGCCTTTCTGGCTGGCCTCGACGGCGTCCGGGGTTTCATAATTCTTGGCAATTAAATTTCCGGCCTTGCGCGCTGCGCGCACGGCAATGTTGAGCATTGGATGCATCGGTATCTCTCGCTGGATGTTAAAGAACGGGGAAAACGGCGCGGAGTATAGCAGGGTGTTCGGTAAATGTCCTGCTTTATGTTAGAGTACGCCCCATCATTTTCTGACCGATCCCAACTATGCTGCAAAATATTCGTATCGTGCTGGTGGAAACTTCTCATACCGGCAACATGGGCTCCGTAGCGCGCGCCATGAAAACCATGGGGTTAACTAACCTCTATTTGGTCAACCCGCTGGTGAAGCCTGATTCTCAGGCTATCTCTCTGGCTGCGGGTGCCAGTGACGTGATTGGCGAGGCGAAGATTGTTGACTCGCTGGATGAGGCCATTGCCGGGTGCAGCCTGGTGGTGGGCACCAGCGCACGTTCCCGCTCTTTGCCCTGGCCGATGCTGGACGCCCGCGAATGCGGTGTTAAAAGCATTGAAGAAGGACAGCAGGCACCCGTCGCGCTGGTGTTTGGCCGTGAACGTGTTGGCTTGACCAACGAGGAACTGCAAAAGTGCCACTATCACGTGGCGATCCAGGCCAATCCAGAATACAGCTCGCTCAACCTGGCGATGGCCGTGCAGATTATTGCTTATGAAGTGCGCATGGCCTGGTTGCAGGCGCAAGAGAAGCAGAGTCCAAAACCGCAGTACGACGCTTCACCTTATCCGCTGGTGGACGATCTGGAGCGCTTCTATCAGCATATGGAAAACATGATGCTGGAAAGCGGGTTTATCCGCGAAGCCAACCCCGGTCAGGTGATGAGCAAACTGCGTCGTCTGTATACGCGCGCCCGTCCTGAACGCGATGAGCTGAATATTTTGCGCGGTATGCTCTCATCTTTTGAGAAGCGCAAAAAGACGAAGCCGGACAGCGAATAATAGTTGAGTAAATTACCAGGTTAAATACTTGAGTAATTTACTTGGTTAAATAGTTGACCAAATTACTCGGGAATGTCAGACTTGCTGTCATCTTCGCTAATCCTCCGATAACCGGACGCTATTGAGGTTGTATGCTATGAGACTGACATCCAAAGGACGTTATGCTGTTACCGCTATGCTGGACGTTGCCCTGCATTCTCACCAGGGCCCGGTTCCACTGGCTGATATCTCTGAACGCCAGGGCATTTCGCTCTCCTATCTGGAGCAGTTATTCTCGCGTTTACGCAAGCATGGCCTGGTCGCAAGCGTTCGTGGCCCGGGTGGCGGCTATCTGTTAGGCAAAGAAGCCAATGCGATTGCAGTAGGTGAAGTGATCACCGCCGTGGATGAGTCCGTGGACGCGACCAAGTGTCAGGGTAAAGAAGGCTGCCAGGGCGGCGAACGCTGCCTGACTCACGTCTTATGGCGCGATCTGAGCGTGCGCATCAGTGAGTTCCTGAACAACATTACGCTGGCCGAGCTGGTGAATAATCAGGAAATCCTGGACGTGGCCGATCGCCAAAATGCCAACGACAACCGCCGTTTCCAGAACTCCCGTGCTCAGGAAATCAACGTTAACCTTCGCGCCTCGTAATCCTCCGCTTCTCCGGCCCTTACTGCTAACGCGGTAGGGGCTGAATCTGCTATAAATACGTATGATTTTCTATACGGAGCTGTAGCGCAATGAAATTACCGATTTACCTGGATTATGCCGCCACCACGCCGGCCGATCCGCGTGTGGCCAGCACAATGATGCAATTCCTGACGCTGGATGGCACGTTTGGTAACCCGGCCTCCCGTTCACACCGTTTCGGCTGGCAAGCAGAAGAAGCGGTGGACGTTGCGCGTAATCAGGTTGCAGAGCTGGTCAATGCTGACCCGCGTGAAATTGTGTTTACCTCCGGTGCGACCGAATCCGATAATCTTGCGATTAAAGGCGCCGCCCATTTCAATCAGGCGCGTGGCAAGCACATTGTCACCAGCATAACCGAACATAAAGCGGTGATTGATACTTGCCTGCAACTCGAACGAGAAGGGTTTGACATCACCTGGTTGACGCCCGCCGCGAACGGCCTGATCGCTGTTGAGGATCTGCGCGCGGCGCTGCGTGACGACACGGTTCTGGTGTCGATCATGCACGTGAACAATGAAATCGGCGTGATTCAGGATATTGCCGCGCTGGGCGCGCTTTGTCGCGAACAGGGCATCCTGTTTCATGTTGATGCGACCCAGAGCGTGGGTAAACTCCCGATTGATCTCAGCGAACTCCCTGTCGATCTGATGTCTTTTTCCGCCCATAAAGTTTATGGTCCCAAAGGCATCGGCGCGCTGTATGTGCGCCGTAAACCGCGTATCCAAATCGATGCACAAATCCACGGCGGCGGTCATGAGCGTAATATGCGTTCGGGCACCTTGCCTGTGCACCAGATTGTCGGTATGGGTGAAGCCTATCGCATTGCCCGTGAAGTCCGTGAAGACGAGATGGCGCGCCTGGCTGCACTGCGTGACCGGCTCTGGCAGGGACTTCGTCAGACAGGTGGCGTGAGTGTCAACGGTGATTTGCAGCACAGTTGCGCCAACATTCTTAACGTGAGTTTTGCTGACGTTGAAGGTGAGTCGTTGATCATGGCGTTGAAAGATCTCGCGCTGTCGTCTGGATCGGCCTGTACCTCTGCCAGTCTGGAACCTTCCTATGTCCTGCGCGCGCTTGGCCTGAACGAAGAGCTGGCACACAGTTCGCTTCGCTTCTCGTTGGGACGCTTTACCACTGAAGAAGAGATCGACTATGCCATCGCGCTGGTGCAGAAGTCTGTTACCCGGCTGCGCGAACTCATGAAGTCATAATGCATTTGCCAGCCGAGGCTGACAAACTGTGCGCCGACAACGTCTGCGGCGTGCAGCGTAACATCTGAATTAAAAGCCGTCGCAAAAACAGGCTGGATGAAACGAATAACGAATACGGAGCCCTACAATGAATACACAACCCATGAAGATAACTCTCAGCAGCCAGCCCGCCGATGCGCGCTGGGGCGAAAAAGCGCTGTTAAGCAGCAACGAAAACGGCATGACGCTGCACCTGCGTGATGCGGATGCATTGATGACCATCCAGCGGGCTGCCCGTAAACTGGATGGACAGGGCATTCGTCATGTGGCACTGGCGGGTGAAGGCTGGCACCTGGAGCAGTGCTGGGCGTTCTGGCAGGGCTATCGCGGTCCAAAAGGTAAAAACCAGGTGGACTGGCCGCAACTGGGTGAACACGAGCAGGCGGAGTTTGATCGCCGCCGTAAGATCGTGGGCTGGGTGCGCGATACCATCAATTTACCTGCAGACGATCTGGGCCCGGAAACACTGGCGCACAACGCTATCGACTTACTCAGTGAACTGGGTGGTGAAGCCGTCAGCTATCGCATCACCAAAGGCGACGATTTACGTGAACAAGGCTATATGGGCCTGCACACCGTCGGTCGCGGCTCCAACCGTCCGCCGGTCTTTTTAGCGCTGGATTTCAACCCAACCGGCGACAGCGAAGCTCCCGTTTACGCGTGTCTGGTGGGCAAAGGCATTACCTTTGATACCGGCGGCTACAGCCTGAAACCGAGCGCTGGCATGGACTCGATGAAGTCAGACATGGGCGGCGCAGCCACCGTGACCGGTGCACTGGCTATGGCAATCTCTCGCGGCCTGAATAAGCGCGTTAAGCTCTACCTCTGCTGCGCGGATAACATGGTCAGCAGCAACGCCTTTAAGCTGGGCGACATTATTCGTTACCGCAACGGCAAGTCAGTGGAAGTGATGAACACCGACGCTGAAGGCCGCCTGGTGCTGGCTGATGGTCTGATTGATGCCAGTGAGCAGAACCCGACGCTTCTGATCGATGCGGCAACCCTGACCGGTGCAGCGAAAACGGCGGTAGGTAACGATTATCACGCACTCTTTACCTTTGACGATAATCTGGCGCAGTCGGTAATGGGCAGCGCAGTCAGCGAAAACGAACCTTTCTGGCGTCTGCCGCTGGCAGAATTCCATCGCAACCATCTGCCGTCGAACTTTGCCGATCTGAATAACATCGCCAGCCCGGCGCACTCGGCGGGTGCCAGCAGCGCTGCCGCGTTCCTGTCGTACTTCGTCAGCAACTATCAGCAGGGCTGGTTACATATTGACTGCTCAGCAACCTACCGCAAAAGCGCGGTGGATCAGTGGGCTGCCGGTGCAACCGGTCTTGGGGTGCGGACCCTCGCCAACCTGTTACTGAAATAAGCGCAATCCAGCGGTGGCCTGGCCACCGCTTTCTGAAGGTAGAAGTAAACTATGAACCGTCTTGAAGAGGTACTGAAGCTGGCAGCGACCGAGCCTGCGCACCGGCCTGAATTTTTCCAGCTGTTGCTGGAAGCCGATGTCTGGGTCCCCGGCGAAAGTACCAGCCAGCAGTTGGATGCCAGCACGCCAGTCGATCTCCAGCACTGGGAGAAAGAGGATGGCAGCAGCGTCATTCCGTTTTTTACTTCCGAACAGGCAATGAGCGACGCCGTCGATGACGAACAGGCGTATTTACGTTTACCCGTGCGCACCCTGTTTGAAATGACGCGCGGCGAAACCCTGTTTCTCAATCCAAAACTGCCTACCGGCAAAGAGTTCTCCGCCGCGGAAATCAGCCATCTGCTGGGCGAAGAAGGCAGTGCACTCACGCAGCAAAGCGTGCTGGAAGGGGGACAGTCGCTGTTGCTGTCAGAAGTGGCAGAGCCGCCCGCTCAGATGATCGACTCTCTGACCCAGCTGTTTAGTAAATATAAGCAGGTGAAACGCGCCTTTGTTGCCAGCATCCGAGAACATGCTGATGAGCAGGCTAACTTGCTGATTGGAATTGAAGCGGACAGCGATATTGAGACGATTATTCAGGCCGCCGGCAGCGTTGCCAGCGACACATTACTGGATGATGCACCCATTGATATCTGCGAGGTCACGGCAGAAGATCGCGGCATTAGCCACTTTTTTACCGCCCACATTACGCCCTTTTATGAACGCCGCTGGGGAAGCTTCCTGCGCGAGTTCAAAGGCGGTCAGCGTATTATCTGACAACGCGCGCGGCCGCTCTGGCCGCGCGTTTCCTTATTTCGCAATCGGCAAATCGTCCCGGCTGCCCCATTCGCCCCAGGAACCGTCATAGAGCGAGACATCCCGGACACCCAGCGACGTCAGCGCCAGAATCAACACGACGGCGGTCACGCCTGAGCCACAGGTGGCGACAATGGGTTGATGAATATCCACGCCTGCTTCGGCAAACAGGGCGCGCAGTTCGGACGCCGGCTTCAGTTGTCCCTGTTCAACCAGCAGGTTCCACGGCAGATTCAAACTGTTGGGAATGTGCCCGCGATGTAAACCGGGACGCGGTTCATCTACCTCGGCATTGAAGCGGTTAGCCGCGCGCGCATCCACAATTTGCGCACCACCTTCATGGCTAATCAGCAGCACGTCAGTCAGGCGTTTCACCAGGCCGTCATCAAACTCTGCGTCAAATTCACCTTCAGGCAGGTTCACTTCGCCCTCCGCCAGCGTCAAGCCTGCGGCTTTCCAGCCTTGTAAACCGCCTGCCAGAATGGAAACCTGCGCCACACCAAATGCGCGTAGCATCCACCAGGCGCGGGGCGCAGAAAACAGGTTGCCCTCATCATAAACAATCAGATGTTTATCACTGTTCACACCCAGCTCGCGCATGGCCACGGCAAAACTTTCAGCGCGCGGGAGCATATGCGGATAAGGGCTGGTGTGATCGGAAAGTGCTTCAATATTAAAGAAAGGTGCCTGGGGCAAATGACCCGCCAGGTATTCAGCCTGGATATTGCGAACCGCATCCATGCCTGGCGGCAGCATACGTGCGTCCAGTACCTGCAGCGTTTCATCATTGTAGTGTTCTTGTAACCAGTCGGCGGACACAAACAGTGGCGTCGTCATAACAACCTCATCTCAGCAATCTGTCATGCCAGTGTCGGGTAATGTGCACACCATCTCAAGAGAAGCGTTGATTAAATGCGAGCATTGATGTGAAATTGCCCAGCGTTATACAACAATTCCCCCGGGACCCGGTGAAGGATTTACCATGAAAAAACGCATTAACCGGCTGCTGTTCAGCATGCTGATAGGTGGATCGCTGCTGTCTGTCGCCACCTTACCTGTTTTTCCCGTCAGTGCAGAAACCCCTGCAGCCAGCGCGCAGGCCAGCAAACCGCTCACCATTATCGATCTCTCTGAATTACAGCTTGATGGCGCGGCGGCGTTGGTTTTAACCTTTAATCAGCCGCTGGATGACAAGCAGGATCTGGCGCAAAAGGTCAGGTTGATCGACGATAAACACGGCAAAGTCGATGGTGGTTGGGAGCTTTCCAGCAATCGTAAAGCCCTGCGTTTTCGCCATCCTGAACCCTCTCGTCAGTTCACCGTGACCGTCGATTCGGGCTTGCGCGCCGCCAGCGGTGAGACGCTGGCAACGGCCTATAGCAAAAAAATCACTACCCGTGACATTGAGCCGATGGTGGGCTTTGCCAGCCGAGGCTCCCTGTTGCCATTGCGTATCGCTCAGGGGCTGCCGGTACTGGCGTTGAACGTGGACCAGGTGGATGTGGATTTTTTCCGAATCAAAAATGCGGGCCTGGCGGAATTCCTATCCCAGTGGAATTACGGTAACAACCTGTCTACCTGGCAATCTCAGGAACTGCTGAAAACCAGCCAACTGGTGTATACCGGCCGCTTTGAACTCAACCCAGCCCGTAACACGCGGGAAAAACTGCAGTTGCCGCTGAAAGATATTAAGCCGCTTCAGCAGCCAGGGGTTTATCTGGCGGTGATGAAGCAGGCGGGCACTTATCACTACAGCATGCCTGCGACGCTGTTTACCCTGAGCGATATCGGCCTGTCGCTGCACCGCTTTCCCACCCAGTTTGAACTCTTCGCACAGAGTCTGGAAAACGGTGCACCGCTTTCCGGCGTCAGTATCAGGCTGTTGAATGATAAAGGCCAGGTGCTGCAAAACGGCACCAGCGACAGCAGCGGTCATTTGCGCCTTAATGCGGATGAAAAAGGCAAGTTCCTGCTGGCCATGAAGGGCGAGCAAACCTCGCTGATCGACCTGGCGCGTCCGGCTCTGGATTTAGCCGAATTCCCCGTAGCGGGGCCCGAAGGCTATGACAAACAGCTCTTCGTCTTCGGCCCACGAGATATTTATCGGCCTGGCGAAACGGTGATCGTCAATGCGCTGCTGCGCGATGCTGACGGCAAGCCTTTACCGGCCCAACCGGTTAAAGCAGAACTGGTACAGCCTGACGGCGAGGTAGTGCGCACGGTGGTCTGGCAGCCGCAGGACGGTTTCTATCAGCAGCGGTTTGCTTTACCGACTTCGGCGATGACCGGCGGCTGGATGCTGCGGCTGAATACCGGTGATAACCAGCTGCGGCAGTGGCATTTTCGCGTTGAGGATTTTCTGCCTGAGCGCATGGCATTAACGCTGAAAAACGATGAACAACCCCAGCCAGCGGATGCCGATATTACGTTCGACATTGAGGGGCGCTATCTGTATGGCGCGCCTGCGGCAGGCAATCAGCTGCAGGGACAGCTCTATCTGCGTCCGGCCCGTGAAGCGGTTGCTGCGCTGCCGGGCTACCAGTTTGGTGACATCACCGAACAGGGCCTGAAGCGCAGTCTGGACGATGTCGATCTTAAGCTTGACGCCAACGGCAAGGCGCAACTGACCGTGGATAATCAGTGGGATCAGCTTCACTCACCGCTGAACCTGATACTGCAGGCCAGCCTGCTGGAAACCGGCGGTCGCCCGGTCACCCGACGTGCTACTCAGGCCATCTGGCCCGCGGATGCGTTGCCCGGCATTCGTCCGCTGTTTGGCAATAAGTCGGTTTACGATTACCGCAATGACAGCTATCACGATGAGCCGACCGTGCCAGAAAACAGCCTGGCAGAATTCGATATTGTTTATGCCAACAGTCAGGGCGATAAGCTGGCGGCAGAAAAGCTTGATGTGCGTTTGATTCGTGAACGGCGTGATTATTACTGGAGTTTCTCTGACAGCGAAGGCTGGCAGTCACGTTACGATGCCAAAGACCTGCAGGAAGATGAGCAATCTGTCAGCATTCCCGCTGACGGCAGCACGAAGGTCAGCTTCCCGGTTGAGTGGGGCAGCTACCGGCTTGAAGTCCAGTCGGGTGAAAAAATCATTAGCAGCGTGCGTTTTCAGGCGGGCTATGACTGGCAGGATAATACCAATGGTACAGGCGCACTGCGTCCGGACCAGGTCAAGCTGAAGCTGGATAAAGCCGCGTATCAGCCGGGTGAAACCGTCCATTTGCAGGTCGAATCGCCCACCGCCGGGAAAGGCTATCTGATGGTGGAATCCAGCAGCGGGACGCTCTGGTGGCAACCCTTAACGGTGCCGCAGGGTGGAACGCAGGTGGACGTGCCGATCGCGGACAACTGGCAGCGTCACGATCTCTATTTCAGTGCCATTGTGGTTCGGGAAGGGGACAAGGCCAGCGGCGCAACGCCGAAACGGGCGGTCGGACTGTTACATCTGCCGATGGCGACCGAGGCGCGACGTTTAACGCTGACGCTGGACGCACCCGATAAGGTCCGTCCTGAGCAGAACCTGACGGTGAACGTTCAGGCCAGCCGTGAAGGCGGCCCGCTGCCTGACAAGGTGCACGTCCTGCTGTCAGCGGTAGACAGCGGTGTGTTAAGCGTGACGGATTATAAAACGCCAGATCCCTGGACGGCTTTTTTCGGTCGCAAGCGTTATAACGTCGATCAGTACGATGTGTTTGGTCAACTGATTGAAGGCGGTGGACGGCTGGCCGCTCTGCGCTTTGGCGGAGACGGTGAAGACGAATCCATGACGCGCGGCGGTAAAAAACCGGTCACCCATGTCAATATCGTGGCACAGCAACTTCAGGCCGTTACGCTGGATAAAAACGGCAAGGGCTCAGTGACGCTGCCCATCCCGGCCTTTAACGGCGAGCTGCGGCTGATGACGCAGGTCTGGAGCGATGACAGCTTTGGCGCAGCAGAACGCAAACTGGTGGTGGCTGCCCCGCTGGTCAGCGAACTGGCCACGCCGCGTTTTCTGGCCAGCGGGGACAGCGCGTCACTGGCACTGGATATCACCAATCTGACGGACCTGCCGCAAACCCTGAAGGTAGATTTGACTGCCAAAGGTCTGATAGGACTGTCGGGCGCGGCCACACAAAACGTGACGCTGGCAAAAGGCGAAAGGACCACCTTGCAGGTGCCCGTGACGGCGAAAACCGGGTTTGGTGACGGCGAAGTGCAGGTGCAGATTTCAGGACTGAACCTGCCCGGTGAGACGGTGCGGCCCAGTCAGCAGACGTGGAAGATTGGCGTAAGGCCGCCTTATCCTGCGCAAACCCTCAATTTTGCCGCTGTCATTGACCACGATAGCCCCTGGCAGGTCACGGCGGCGGCATTTGCGGGTCTGGATGCAGAAACCCTGAGTGGACAACTGACTCTGAGTAATCGTCCGCCTTTAAATATCGCCAGCTACATCAGTGCGCTTTATGCCTATCCCTATGGCTGTCTGGAGCAGACCACCAGCGGTCTCTGGCCGTCGCTCTATACCAGTCAGGCGCAGCTCAGCGCTATGGGGATAAAAACCAGCAGTGATGACGTTCGTCGGGCCGCCGTTGACACCGGCATCGCCCGTCTGGCCGGGATGCAGCGTGCTGACGGCAGTTTTGGGTTGTGGAGTAAGCAGAGTGAAGAGGAGTTCTGGCTTACACCTTATGTTACCGACTTTTTACTGCGCGCCAGCGAAGCGGGCTATGCCTTGCCCCCTGACGTGATTGATCGGGCTAACGCACGGCTGCTGCGTTATTTACAGGACCCTTCACAAATCACCGCCGGTGGCAGTGCCGACACCGATGCATTGCGTTTCAGCGTTCAGGCTTATGCCGGCCTGGTGCTGGCGCGTCAGCAGCGTGCGCCACTGGGTGCGTTGCGTGCGCTTTACGAAAAGCGTGACAAGGCCAAATCGGGGCTGGCGCTGATGCAGTTGGGTGTAGCGCTGAAGCTGATGGGGGATGGACAGCGTTCGCCGCTGGCTGTGATGCAGGGCGCCACGCTGTCACGACCTGAAAGCCGCTGGTTTGGCGACTATGGCAGCACGGTGCGCGATGAGGGGATGATGATCGCCCTGTTAGCGGAATATCAGCTGCAGCCGGAACTGCAAAACAGCCTGCTGCTGTCACTGTCAAAAGAGCTGAACGGGAAGCGCTGGCTCTCCACCCAGGAGAACAATGCGCTTTACCTGGCGGCGCGCACGCTGCAAACCGCACAGGGTAAGGACTGGCAGGCGATATTACAGGGTCATCAACCGCCCGTAAGCAGCAGTGGGCCTGTGAATAAAGGGCTGGATAATCAACAACTGGCGCAAGGCGTTGAGGTGAGTAATCCTGGCACGGCACCGCTGTATGGCAGCCTGAATGTGGTCGGTTATCCGCTGACGCCGCCGAATCCGGTCAGCCATATGCTGTCCGTTAAGCGAGAGTACTTCACCCTGGACGGTAAACTGGCGGATCTCAATAATCTGCGCAGCGGTGAATTGCTGGTGGTCCGTCTTACCGTAGCCGCGAAACGCCGCATCAGCGATGCGCTGGTCGTGGATCTGTTACCGGCCGGACTGGAGCTGGAAAACCAGAACCTGGCAGACAGCAGTGCCAGCCTGGGTGACAGTGCGGATGCGTTAAAAGAGAGCATGATGGATATGCAGCAGGCCAACATCCGGCATATTGAGTTCCGTGACGATCGCTTCGTTGCCGCGCTGGCAGTGGATACTTATCGTCCTGCCACCTTGATGTATCTGGCGCGCGCGGTGACGCCGGGCCTCTACCACATGCCGCCACCGCAGGTGGAATCGATGTACGTACCTGAGTGGCGGGCGATTGGCGCTACGCCGCAACAGCTGCATGTACAACCGTAGCCGGGCCGGGTTGTGATCAAAAACAGGCACATCAAAAAGCGGTGGGTAGCCCTGCCGCTTTTTATTCTGGCCTTGCTGTTTATCCCGCTGATTCTGGATCGGTTATTCCCCTTGCCCCTCAAAGAGGTGCAGCCCGCACGCGTGGTGGTCGCCGAGGATGGCACGCCACTGTGGCGCTTTGCCGACAGCCAGGGCATCTGGCGCTATCCCGTCACCCCCAGTGACGTCTCGCCTGCCTATTTACAGGCGTTGCTGACCTATGAAGATCGCTGGTTCTGGTACCATCCCGGCATTAATCCCCTGGCCCTGCTTCGCGCAGCCTGGCAGGATCTGCGTCATCGCAGTGTCATTTCGGGCGGCAGCACCTTAACCATGCAGGTGGCACGACTCATTGACCCGCAACCGCGAACACTGCGCGGCAAACTGATTCAGGCATGGCGCGCTCTGCAACTGGAGTGGCATCTTTCTAAACGCGACATCTTAACGCTTTATCTGAATCGCGCGCCCTTTGGTGGCACGCTGGAAGGGATTGGGGCGGCAAGCTGGAGCTGGCTGGGAAAAGCCCCGTCGCAGCTGACACGAGGCGAAGCGGCCCTGATGGCCGTATTGCCGCAGGCACCCAGTCGTCTGCGCCCCGATCGCTGGCCAGAGCGGGCGGAAGCCGCACGTAACAAGGTGCTGGACAGGCTGGCACAGTATCATGTCTGGTCGCCCCGCCAGGTCGCCGAAATCCGCGAGGAGCCGGTCTGGCTTCCGCCGCGCCAGATGCCGCAGATGGCGCCGTTGCTGGCGCGACGACTGCTGTCGATGACCACGCACGATAAAATTGTCTCGACGCTGGACCCGTCCCTGCAGCGTGAGCTGGAAAACATGGCGCTGAATGTTAAAAACCAGCTCCCCCCACGGACCTCGCTGGCGATGCTGGTGGTGGATCACACGACAATGGCGGTACGGGGTTATGTCGGCTCCGTAGACTTTAGTGATGACAGCCGGTTTGGTCATGTCGATATGATTGCCAGCGTGCGTTCGCCAGGCTCGGTATTAAAACCTTTTGTCTATGGCATGGCGCTGGACGATGGGCTCATTCATGCTGAGTCCTTACTGCAGGATGTCCCGCGCCGCTTTGGCGATTACCGCCCAGGCAACTTCGATACCGGTTTTCATGGCCCGGTCAGTGCCAGCGAGGCATTAGTACGATCGCTAAACCTGCCCGCCGTTCAACTGCTGGAGGCGCTTGGCCCCAAAAATGTCGCCGCACGTCTGCGCAACGTGGGGCTGAATTTACGTTTCCCACCGGGGGCGGAGCCAAACCTCTCCTTGATACTCGGCGGCACCGGGGCGCGCATGGATGATATCGTCGCGGCCTATAGTGCCTTTGCCCGTCATGGCAACGCCGCTCAACTGCGCTGGATGGCCGATCAACCTTTACAGGCGCGCCCGCTGCTTTCGCCGGGTGCCGCCTGGATTATCCGCCATATTCTGGCGGGAGAGGCCCAGCCTGCTGGCAATGGCAGCGCGCCTGCTGTCGTACCGCTGGCGTGGAAAACCGGCACCAGCTATGGCTACCGCGATGCGTGGGCGGTGGGGATAAATCCTCGTTATTTAATTGGCGTCTGGGTTGGACGACCGGATGCCACTCCGGTGGCCGGCCAATTTGGCTTCGCGTCTGCCGTGCCTGTCATGAATCAAATTAACAGCGTACTGATGAACCGCGTAGCCGCTCAGGAAATGCCCACCGATCCGCGTCCAGCGTCGGTCAGCGTGGCCAGCATCTGTTGGCCTGGCGGTCAGCCATTGCCTGCCGGGGATGAGAACTGTCGACAGCGGCGGCAGAGTTGGGTGTTAAATGAGACGCTACCGCCCACCTTACTTGCACCGGGGCAGGAAAGCCTGAGCGGCTTACGCCTGCACTACTGGCAGAACGAACAGGGTTTGCGGGTTGCGGCGGATTGTCCGCATGCTATCAGCCATGAACGCCTGGTGTGGCCGCTGCCGCTGGAGGCCTGGCTGCCGCCGCAGGAGCGTCGGGCGCAGCGTTTACCGGCTATCGACACCCGGTGTCCACCTTTGCAGCAGGGCAGCAGCGCGCCGCTGATTGTCACCGGCGTTATCGAAGGACAACGCGTTCAGCCGCTGCCGGGTACTACGACGCTGGTGATGCCGGTGGCAGTGCAGGGTGGTCAGGGCGTTCAGCGCTGGTGGTTTTTAAATGGCGAGTCGCTTGAGACGGAAAGTCAGAACGGCACGCTGTCGCTGCGCCTCGACCGGGCTGGCGATTATCAGCTGGTGGTGATGGATGAAGCCGGTCAACTCGCCTCCGTCGGCTTTACCCGCGATTGAGTGTTTTTTGCGCTAAATCACAGTGGAAAGCTGTCCGCACAGACGCAGATCAAGATTTTTCAATAAATTATGGGTTCTGTGATAGGCAACGTCACACTCAACCCCTATAATCGGCGCCGTTTCTTAGCCGGGGCGCGCCTCCGGTTTCTTCAGAACGTCAAGACAGAGGTCATCATGGCAATCGAACGTACTTTTTCTATCATCAAGCCAAACGCCGTCGCGAAAAACGTGATCGGTGCTATCTACAACCGTTTTGAAAGCGCAGGCTTCAAAATCGTTGGCGCAAAAATGCTGCAGCTGAGCAAAGAGCAGGCTGAAGGTTTCTACGCAGAGCACCAGGGCAAGCCGTTCTTCGACGGTCTGGTTGAATTCATGACGTCTGGCCCGGTTGTGGTTTCCGTGCTGGAAGGTGAAAATGCCGTTCAGCGTCACCGTGACCTGATGGGTGCAACTAACCCTGCTAACGCACTGGCCGGTACACTGCGTGCTGACTATGCTGACAGCTTCACCGAGAACGCCACTCACGGTTCAGATTCTGCAGAATCAGCAGCCCGTGAAATTGCCTACTTCTTCGGCGAAAACGAAATCTGCCCACGCACGCGTTAATCCCTTAGCGGCTGACGCGTACGCGGCTTTACAAAAATCTGCTGAACACAGGCAAGTCTCACCTGTTATCAGGCAGCAGATGTTGTACAATATTGCGCCTTCATTGAGTCAGCTTAGTGAAGGCGTAATTTTTTTCTTTTCCCAACAGCGCCATAACGTGTAACAACGAGGCCAGAGAACATTATGTCCGAACAGATTGTGACGTCCGCGTCCACCTCGCCTATTTCCGTCTCTCCGAAGAGCCAAAAAATCAACCTGCTGGATCTTAACCGTCAGCAGATGCGTGAATTTTTTGTCTCGCTCGGTGAAAAACCGTTCCGTGCCGATCAGGTGATGAAGTGGATTTACCACTACTGCTGCGATGATTTCGAGCAGATGACCGACATTAACAAGAAGCTGCGTAACCGCTTAATGGAACTCACCGAAATTCGCGCCCCGGAAGTGGCCGAAGAGATGCGCTCAACGGATGGCACCATTAAATGGGCTATTCGCGTAGGCGATCAGCTGGTTGAAACGGTTTATATCCCGGAAGGTGAGCGCGCGACCTTGTGCGTGTCATCTCAGGTGGGTTGCGCACTGGAATGTAAATTCTGCTCGACGGCACAGCAAGGCTTTAACCGCAATCTGCGCGTTTCAGAAATTATTGGCCAGGTCTGGCGTGCTGCAAAAATTGTCGGTGCCGCCAAAGTCACCGGCCAGCGTCCTATCACCAACGTGGTGATGATGGGCATGGGCGAGCCGTTGCTCAACCTGAATAACGTCGTCCCGGCTATGGAAATCATGCTGGATGACTTCGGTTTTGGTTTGTCAAAACGCCGTGTCACCTTGTCGACATCGGGCGTGGTTCCGGCCCTCGACAAGCTGGGTGACATGATTGACGTTGCGTTGGCGATTTCGCTGCATGCGCCAAATGACAAACTGCGCGACGACATCGTACCCATTAACAAGAAGTACAATATTGAAACTTTCCTGGCCGCGGTTAAACGCTACATTGGTAAATCCAATGCAAACCAGGGACGTGTCACCATCGAGTATGTGTTGCTGGATCATGTTAACGACAGCACGGATGATGCGCATGAACTGGCAGCATTGCTGAAAGAAACGCCCTGTAAAATCAACCTGATCCCATGGAACCCCTTCCCGGGTGCGCCTTATGGCCGGAGCTCTAACAGCCGTATCGACCGCTTTTCTAAGGTGCTGATGGACTACGGTTTTACCACCATTGTGCGTAAAACCCGTGGTGATGATATTGATGCCGCCTGCGGTCAGTTAGCCGGTGAAGTCATTGACCGTACCAAGCGTACCCTGCGTAAGAAAATGGCGGGCGAAGCGATATCTGTGAAGGCGCTCTGAAAGGCTGATTAACAGCGTTTCCCATTCTGTCTCTGCGTGGCAGGCTGATGCCCGCCACGGAGATAACAGGATGGAGACGATATGTGCAAAGGGATGCGCGCGGCATTACTGGCCGTTTTTGTTGTAAGCGGTTGTGTCAGTTCACCGTCACAACCCGGGGCAGCAGAACTGCGTTTGCAATTGGGTATGCACTACCTGGCAGTGGAAGATTACCCCGCTGCGCGCCGCAATCTCCTGCGGGCACAGGCTGCTGATCCCCAGGATTACCGGGTGCCCCTGGCGTTGGCCAGGCTGGCTCAGCGGCAAGGGCAAAACGCCGCTGCGCATTTCCATTTTTCAAATGCGCAGCGAATTGCGCCACATAATGGTTACATCCCTAACAATTACGGTGCGTTTCTTTGCGCTTTAGGGCAGTATGATGATGCGCATCAACAGTTTATCCGGGCGAAGGGTGCGCAGGAAGGAGACGCCCGTATCGATGCGTATGAACTGTCGGGGTATTGTTATCTGCGGGCAGGGGACAGACAGGCAGCGCGTGCTGCGTTGTCATATGCGCTCGATGCGGACCAGAGTAAAGGAGAGGCGCTACTAGCCGAAGCTGAAAGCGCGGTCGAAAATGACCAGTGGGCTAACGTAGCGCTATTATTAGAGCTTTACCAGCCGCTGCCGACGACGGCACGCAGCCTGGCGTTACACATACGTTTCGCCGCGCAACAGGGAAATGCCGCAGACGTTACACGTTATGGCGACCAGTTAGCGCGACGTTTTCCGCAATCGATACAGTACCAGCGTTATTTAGCTAATGAATACTGAAGCCACTCAAGAAAATTCTGCAGTTCATTCCACAGGTACACGCCTGCGTCTGGCCCGTGAACAAATGGGACTCACGCAGCAACATGTTGCTGAACGCCTGTGCCTTAAACTTTCTACCGTACGTGAAATTGAAGAAGACAGATTACCTGCGAATTTAGCCTCTACCTTCCTGCGCGGTTACATCCGTTCTTATGCCCGTCTGGTGCATATTCCTGAAGAGGAACTGCTGCCGATGATGGAAAAACAGACGCCGGTTCGCGCCACAAAAATTGAGCCGATGCAGAGTTTTTCCCTGGGCAAACGCCGTAAGAAACGCGACGGCTGGCTGATGATTTTCACCTGGCTGGTGATCTTCGTGGTCGTCGGTCTGACAGGTGCCTGGTGGTGGCAGAACCATAAAGCCTCTCAGGATGAGCTGGTGTCGATGGCCGATCAGAACGGCAGTAGCAGCGACAGCAGCCAGTCAATCCCGTTAGGGCAAACTAACGCCGCATCAACGGATAACAGCACCAGCGTGCCGCTGAACAATAATACCAGCAGTACACCGGCTAACACTGGCGCAGCGACCAGCACGGCACCCGCTGAAAGCAGTAACGGCAATAACACGGCTGCGGCGACGCAGCCGGAAGAGAACAACGCGGTCGTGTCGCCTTCGCAGGCACCGACTGATACCAGTAGCACTGCACCGGCTAACACTGCGCAGCAGATGCCAGTAGGCGCAGCGGCGGTCAGCGAACCGGCTGCCGATCCCAATTCAGTGGTCATGACCTTTACGGGCGACTGCTGGCTGGACGTCACGGATGCTACCGGTAAAAAACTGTTCAGCGGTATTCAGCGTAGCGGCGGCAAGCTGAGCCTGTCAGGCACAGCGCCTTATCGTCTGAAAATTGGCGCGCCATCCGTTGTTCAGGTGCAATATCAGAATAAACCCGTTGATTTAAGTCGTTTTATCCGTAATAACCAGGTTGCTCGCCTGACGTTGGGTGCGCAATAACAGCGTATCGCGTGTACCGGGCAATTGTGGAGAAGAAATATGCATAACCAAGCACCCATTATCCGCCGTAAGTCCAAACGTATTTACGTCGGCCAGGTGCCCGTTGGCGACGGCGCGCCAATCGCCGTCCAGTCGATGACCAACACCCGCACCACTGACGTGGCCGCGACGGTAAACCAGATTAAAGCCCTTGAGCGCGTGGGCGTTGATATCGTGCGCATTTCGGTACCGACCATGGATGCCGCAGAAGCCTTTAAGCTGATTAAGCAGCAGGTCAATGTGCCGCTGGTGGCCGATATCCACTTTGACTACCGTATCGCGCTTAAAGTGGCTGAATACGGCGTAGACTGCCTGCGTATCAATCCAGGCAATATCGGTAATAACGAACGTATTCGCGCCGTCGTTGACTGCGCCCGCGATAAAAATATCCCTATTCGTATCGGTGTTAACGCCGGATCGCTGGAAAAAGATCTGCAGGAAAAATACGGTGAACCTACACCGCAGGCCCTGCTGGAATCAGCGATGCGACATGTCGATCATCTTGATCGCCTCAACTTCGATCAATTCAAAGTCAGCGTTAAAGCCTCGGATGTTTTTCTGGCGGTTGAATCTTATCGTCTGCTGGCAAAACAAATCGAGCAGCCTCTGCATCTTGGGATTACCGAAGCGGGCGGTGCGCGCGCAGGTGCGGTGAAGTCTGCTATCGGCCTGGGGCTGTTGCTGGCCGAAGGGATTGGCGACACGTTGCGTATTTCTCTGGCCGCCGATCCGGTTGAAGAGGTGAAAGTCGGCTTTGATATTCTGAAGTCGCTGCGCATTCGTTCTCGCGGTATCAACTTCATTGCCTGCCCGACCTGCTCGCGTCAGGAGTTTGACGTTATCGGTACGGTTAACGCTCTGGAGCAGCGACTGGAAGACATCATCACCCCGATGGACGTCTCCATTATCGGTTGTGTGGTGAATGGTCCGGGCGAAGCCACGGTATCCACGCTGGGCGTGACCGGCAGCAACAAGAAAAGCGGCTTCTATGAAGATGGCGTGCGTCAGCGCGTGCGTCTGGATAATGACGATATGATCGATCAACTGGAAGCGCGCATTCGTGCCAAAGCGGCCATGCTGGATGAATCCCGTCGTATTGACGTGCAGCAACTGGAAAAATAATCCGGTTCCTGTACGGCATGCATGACTTTTTTAGCTGAGCCTGTGCGGTTTCATCCTCATGAGGTATGATGCCGGACAGGTTTTTTTGTATTAAGAGATTTTAACGTGGCGAAGAATATTCAAGCGATTCGCGGGATGAACGATTTTCTGCCTGCGGATACGGCCATCTGGCAACGGATTGAAGCGGTACTGAAGTCAGTGCTGGCGAACTATGGTTACAGCGAAATTCGCTTACCCATCGTAGAGCAGACTCCTCTGTTCAAACGCGCCATTGGTGAAGTTACCGATGTGGTTGAAAAAGAGATGTATACCTTTGACGATCGCAATGGCGAAAGCCTGACGCTTCGTCCGGAAGGGACGGCGGGCTGCGTGCGTGCAGGTATCGAACACGGTCTGCTTTATAATCAGGAACAGCGCCTGTGGTACATGGGCCCGATGTTCCGCTACGAGCGACCTCAGAAAGGGCGCTATCGCCAGTTTCATCAGATAGGCGTTGAAGTGTTTGGCCTGCAGGGGCCGGATATTGATGCCGAACTGATTATGCTGAATGCGCGCTGGTGGAAAGCGCTGGGTATCGCCGATCATGTTCGTCTGGAACTGAACTCCATTGGTTCGCTTGAAGCCCGTGCCAGCTATCGCGACGCGCTGGTGGCATTTCTGGAACAGCACAAAGACGCGCTGGACGAAGACTGCAAGCGCCGCATGTACAGCAACCCAATGCGTGTACTCGACAGCAAAAACCCCGATATTCAGACGTTGTTAAATGATGCGCCCCAGTTGGGCGATTATCTGGATGCGGAGTCACGCGAGCATTTTGACGGTCTGCGTGCGCTGCTGGACGACGCCGGTATTGCCTATACAGTCAATCAGCGCCTGGTGCGCGGGCTGGATTATTACAACCGCACGGTGATTGAATGGGTTACCGACAGCCTGGGATCGCAGGGCACCGTTTGCGGTGGTGGTCGTTATGATGGCCTGGTCGAACAACTGGGCGGTCGGGCAACGCCTGCTGTTGGTTTTGCCATGGGAATGGAGCGCCTGGTGTTGTTAGTGCAGGCGGTTAATCCCGAATTTGAACCCGCGCGCAATGTCGATGTCTATGTTATCGCTTCCGGCCAGGGGGTTCAGTCAGCGGCGATGCAGTTGGCTGAAAAGCTGCGTGACCAACTGCCCGACATGAAACTGATGACCAACTTTGGTGGCGGTAACTTCAAGAAGCAGTTTGCCCGTGCGGATAAGTGGGGCGCTCGCGTTGCTCTGGTGCTGGGTGAAGATGAACAGAAGGCCGGTCAGGTCGTGATTAAAGATCTGCGCAATGGCGAACAGCAAACGCTGGCGCAGGCGGATGCGGCTGCTGCACTGCGCACGCTGTTGCAGTAAGCGTGTCACAGCACAACCATTGAAAGGAGAAGGATTGCGTGGAAGTTTATAGCAATGAGAACGAACAGGTTGATGCGCTGCGTCGCTTTTTCGCCAACAACGGTAAAGCCTTAGCTGTCGGTGTCGTCATCGGGATCGCTGCGCTGGGCGGCTGGCGTTACTGGTCCAGCCATCAGCAGGATTCAGCTAAAACCGTGTCAGCTGAATACCAGAAAGTCACCAGTGCGATGCAGGCCGGTAAGCCAGAAACGCTGGAAGCGGTAAACACTTTCGCCAGCGAAAACAGTAATACCTACGGTGCCCTGGCGGCACTGGATCTGGCGAAGCAGTATGTCGACAGCAATCAGCTGGACAAAGCCGCAACCCTGCTGCAAAACGGATTGAAAGACACGAAAGATGCCAACCTGCAGGCGGTCATTAACCTGCGTCTGGCACGCATTCAACTGCAACAAAATCAGGCTGATGCAGCACTTAAAACCCTTGACGGTGTGAAGGGTGATGGCTGGACAGCCATTGTTGCTGACATCCGCGGCGAAGCGCTGCTGAGCAAAGGCGATAAGCAGGGCGCGCGCGATGCATGGAGCAAAGGCGTCGAATCTGATGCGTCTCCTGCACTGAAGCAAATGATGCAGATGAAGATGAATAACTTAAGCTAAGCCAGTCAAGAGAGAGCGCATGGAATTACGTAAATACCTGCTGCCGGGGCTGATCTCAGTCACCTTGCTCAGTGGTTGCTCGCTGTTCAGCGGCGAAGAAGATGTAGTGAAAATGGCCCCATTGCCGAAGGTGGAAAATCAGTTCACGCCTCAGACCGTGTGGAGCACTGGCGTGGGTGATGGAATCGGTGATTTCTACTCTAACCTGCACCCGACCTGGCAAGACGGCACCGTTTATGCTGCTGACCGCTTTGGTATCGTAAAAGCGCTCGACGCGGCGGATGGTAAAGAAAAATGGAAAGTCGATCTCTCTGAGAAAACCGGCTTCTTCTCGAAAAACCGCTCTGCCATGCTGTCTGGCGGTATCACCGTGAGTGGCGACCGCCTCTACATCGGCAGCGAACGTGGCCAGGTCTATGCACTGAACACCAGCGATGGTGCGATTGCATGGCAAGCCAAAGCCGCGGGCGAAGCGCTGTCGCGTCCGGTGGTCAGCGATGGCCTGGTACTGGTTCACACCAGCAACGGTATGCTGCAGGGACTTGATCAAACCAGCGGTGCAGTAAAATGGACCGTTAACCTGGATATGCCTGCGCTGTCACTGCGCGGTGAATCTGCCCCGTCTGTTGCCTTTGGTGGCGCAATCGTGGGTGGCGATAATGGCCGCGTGAGCGCCGTTATTCTGAACCAGGGCCAGCTGATTTGGCAGCAGCGTATTTCACAGCCGAGCGGTGCGACAGAAATCGACCGTCTGAGCGATGTGGATACCACGCCGGTCATTGTTAACGGCGTTGTGTATGCGTTGGCCTACAACGGCAACCTGACTGCACTGGATTTACGTTCTGGTCAGATTTTGTGGAAACGTGAAATCGGCGGTGTGAAAGATCTGATTGTGGATGCGGGTCGTATCTACCTGGTGGATCAGGACGATCGCGTGATTGCCCTCAACGCGGATGGCGGTGTGGCTATCTGGCGTCAAAGCGATCTCCTGCATCGCAATCTGACTTCACCGGTCCTGTATAACGGCTACCTTGTGGTCGGTGACAGCGAAGGCTATCTGCACTGGCTGAACACCACCGACGGCCGGTTTGTTGCCCAGCAAAAGCTGGACAGTTCAGGCTTCCAGACTGAGCCAGTCGTCGCCAGCGACAAGTTGCTGATTCAGTCAAAAGACGGTGAAGTTTACGCCATTACCCGCTAACGGGTAAGTTGTCAGGCAGGGTTATCCTTCCGGCACAACGGCTCCTGATTTCATCAGGGGCCGTTTCGTTTTTAGTCAGGCATGGTATCCTTAGCGCCTTAAGCCTGAACTGAGCGGCTAAAGCCGTTATAATCACGCCATTCGGGCGATTTAATACATTATTGAGGCATTGTTATGGTACCTGTGGTCGCGCTGGTTGGGCGTCCCAATGTGGGAAAATCTACGCTGTTTAACCGTTTAACCCGCACACGAGATGCGCTGGTAGCGGATTTTCCTGGACTGACTCGCGATCGCAAATATGGTCGCGCCGAAGTGGAAGGGCGCGAATTTATTGTTATCGATACCGGCGGTATTGATGGCACCGAAGACGGTGTTGAAACGCGTATGGCAGAGCAGTCGCTGCTGGCGATTGAAGAAGCAGACGTTGTGCTGTTTATGGTGGACGCGCGCGCAGGCATGATGGCCGCCGATCAGCAAATTGCAAAACATCTTCGCTCTCGCCAAAAAGCGACGTTTCTGGTCGCGAATAAAACTGACGGACTGGATCCGGATCAGGCGGTCGTAGACTTCTATTCTCTGGGGCTGGGTGAGATTCACGCCATCGCCGCTTCTCATGGCCGCGGTGTCACCAGCCTGATTGAAACGGCCCTGCTGCCGTGGATGGAGAAGGTCGATCCGGTCGAGATGACCGAAGAAGACGAAAACGAAGCTTACTGGGCAGCCTTAGCGGCAGAAGAAAACGGTGAGGAAGAGGAAGAAGAGGATGATTTCGATCCTACAACCTTGCCAATTAAGCTGGCGATTGTTGGCCGTCCTAACGTCGGTAAGTCTACGTTGACTAACCGTATTCTCGGTGAAGATCGCGTGGTCGTTTACGACATGCCAGGCACCACCCGTGACAGTATCTACATTCCCATGGAACGTGACGGTCGCGAGTATGTGTTGATCGACACCGCTGGCGTACGTAAGCGCGGAAAAATCACGGATACGGTCGAGAAATTCTCGGTAATCAAAACGTTGCAGGCGATTGAAGACGCTAACGTCGTGATGCTGGTGATCGATGCGCGTGCCGGCATTTCCGATCAGGATCTGTCCCTGTTGGGCTTTATCCTGAACAGCGGACGTTCACTGGTGATCGTGGTGAACAAATGGGATGGCTTGTCGCAGGAAGTCCGTGACGAAGTCAAAGAAACGCTCGACTTCCGTCTGGGCTTTATCGATTTTGCGCGCGTGCACTTCATCTCGGCGTTGCATGGCAGCGGCGTAGGCAACCTGTTTGAGTCCGTCACGGAAGCATACGATTGCTCCACGAAGCGAGTAAACACGTCACTGCTGACGCGCATTATGAACATGGCAGCGGAAGACCATCAGCCACCGCTGGTTCGCGGTCGTCGCGTTAAACTGAAATATGCCCATGCGGGCGGTTATAACCCACCGATTGTGGTGATACACGGTAATCAGGTTAAAGACCTGCCGGACTCCTACAAACGTTATTTGATGAACTACTTCCGTCGTTCACTGAACGTGATGGGGACGCCAATCCGCATTCAGTTTAAAGAGGGTGAAAACCCTTATGAAGGCAAACGCAATCTGCTGACGCCGACGCAACAGCGAAAGCGCAAGCGTTTGATGGCGCATATGAAGAAAAATAAGCGTTAACTGATCGAGGGCCAGATGGCCCTCTTTTTTTTGTCCTGGAATTGCGCTTATTTGCCTGGCCGGATGAAAAAATATGAGCGCAACCTGTGAAAAATGTCAGCAACCCTTAGCCCCGGACGCCACCGATCTTATCTGTACAGGTTGTGGTGTCCGTTATCACTATCAGCCTGTCTGCCCCGACTGCCATCAGCCCCTTGAGCAACTCAGAAGCTGCGGCGCGACTGACTACTTTTGTAATCATGGTCACGGCTTAGTTTCAAAACATCGTCTGACTTACAGGATTGTTCCTGCCTGACGCTTGGGTGCTTCAACCTGCAACACATAACGATCCAAACGCTGCGAGTCGTAACGGTAACGGCGTAAAAATTTGTAGCGAAAATGCTATTGCTTCGTAACGAACACGTATAAACCTTCACGGGATAACGTACCAGGTGGTACAATTTTTGCCGCGTCATGACGGAGTCACGCCAGCACAGGCTGCCTCCGGAACACATCATTCATTTCATGAACGCGGGTCCGCTTTAATTGGAATAAAACAACGCTGTTTCTTTTACCTGCACCGTGACCGGCGATGAGCCGGGTCGCACAGGACAGGAACGGCTTTGTTTATCAGGAGAGTAAGTGTTATGGCTGAAACATCATCTCGATCCGGTAAAGGGTTGAGAATATGGTCCGTGCTGCTCGGGCTGGTGCTACTGGCAACCGGCCTGTTCTTTGCTGTTGGCGGGGGAAAACTCGCGACGCTGGGCGGCAGTTGGTATTTTCTGATTGCAGGCATCGTGATGGTGCTGTCCGCCATTCAGTTTGTCCGTGCCAAATCATCGGCAGTGGTCCTGTTCCTGCTGGTGTTTGTCGGGACGTTAATCTGGGCCGTTATCGATGCCGGGCTGGATTTCTGGCCACTGGTTTCCCGCCTGATGGTGCCTGCGGGTTTAATGATCCTGGCATTCATCACATGGCCCGCGCTGCGTAAGCGTGAAAATAAGCCTTCTCTGGCAAAAGTCTCGTATGCCTTTTCTGGCGTCATTGCCGTAGGCATGGTTGCCACATTAGTGCAGATGTTCCAGCCTCATCCTACCGTTGCTTCAACCGGTCAGGAACTGCCGCTGATCCCGGTGGATAAGTCAAAGCAACAGCAAAACTGGGATCACTATGGGAATACCGCCGGGGGAAGCCGTTTTGTTGCGCTGGACCAGATCACCCGCGATAACGTGAAGGATCTGCAGGTCGCCTGGACTTACCACACTGGCGATATTCCAGAAAGCCCAACCGGCAATGGTGCTGAAGATCAGCAAACCCCGCTGCAGGTGGGAAATACCGTCTATCTTTGCACCCCGCATAACAATGTGATTGCGGTTGAAGCCGACAGCGGCAAGCAGATTTGGAAGCGTGAAATTAATGCCCAGGCAGAAGTCTGGCCGCGCTGCCGTGGACTGGCCTATTTTGATGCCACCAAACCGCTTACCCAGCCAACTCAACCGGGATCAACGCCGGTCCCAGGCGTGACTCTGGCTGCCGGAGACAGCTGCCAGCGCCGTATTCTGATGAATACCATTGATGCACGTCTTATTGCTATCAATGCCGACAACGGTGAATTCTGTGAGGACTTCGGAAACCACGGCATCGTCGATCTCAAAGCGGGCCTGGGTGATGCGCCCGATCCCCTTTATCAGCTCACGTCTGCACCCACGATTGCCGGTACAACGGTTGTCGTAGGCGGGCGCGTGGCTGACAACGTTAAAACAGACATGCCTGGCGGTGTGTTGCGCGGTTTTGACGTGATCACCGGCCAGATGCGTTGGGCCTTTGACCCGGGCAATACCGATCCAAATGCCATTCTGATGCCAGGTAAGGACTACACGCGGAGTACGCCGAACTCATGGGCACCCATGTCCTATGATCCGGCCATGAACACCGTGTTTATTCCAATGGGAAGCTCCTCAGTCGATCTGTGGGGGGCGAACCGCAACGCACTGGACCATAAATACGGTGCCTCGGTACTGGCGCTTGATGCCACAACCGGCAAAGAGAAGTGGGTTTATCAGACCGTACATAACGATCTCTGGGACTTCGATCTGCCGATGCAGCCCAGCCTGATCGACTTCCCGATGAAGGACGGCAGCACCAAACCTGCGGTGGTTATCGGCGGCAAGACCGGCATGATCTTTGTGCTGGATCGTCTGACCGGCAAGCCTCTCACTAAAGTGGAAGAGCTGCCGATGCCGCAGGGGCATATCCCGAACGAGCAATATACGAAAACCCAGCCGCATTCGACCGGTATGCCAATGATTGGCAATCAGAAACTGAAAGAGTCTGATATGTGGGGCGCCACGCCGTTCGATCAGCTTGCCTGCCGTATCGCGTTTAAATCCATGCGCTATGACGGCCTGTTTACCGTGCCGGGCACCGATAAGTCGCTGAGCTTCCCTGGCTCGCTGGGTGGGATGAACTGGGGCAGCATGTCCACCGATCCAAATAACAACCTGTTGTTTGTCAACGACATGCGTTTAGGATTGTGGGTACAGATGATTCCGGTGGATACCAGCAAGGTTTCCCGTGGCAGCAACGGCGGTGAAGCGATTAATACCGGTATGGGCGCCGTTCCTCTGAAAGGCACACCTTATGCGGTGAACAAGAACCGCTTTATGTCACCGCTGGGCATTCCCTGTCAGGCACCGCCGTTTGGTACCTTGTCAGCTATCGATATGAAAACCCAGAAAATCGTCTGGCAGGTCCCGGTTGGTACCGTGCAGGATACCGGTCCGTTTGGGATTAAAATGCGCGCCAAAATGCCAATCGGTATGCCAACGCTGGGCGGCACGCTGGCAACTCAGGGCGGTCTGGTCTTTATTGCCGGCACCCAGGATTACTATCTGCGGGCATTCGATAGCGCAACCGGTAAAGAGGTGTGGAAAGCGCGTCTGCCTGTGGGAAGTCAGGGCGGCCCGATGAGCTATGTCTCACCAAAAACCGGTAAGCAGTACATTCTGATCTCGGCAGGCGGTGCACGTCAGTCACCGGATCGCGGTGATTACGTGATTGCTTATGCGCTGCCTGACAGCAAGTAACAGCACGTCGTAACGGATAAAAGAAAAGGGCCGCTAGCGGCCCTTTTTTCTGCTTATTGTCCCGTCCTGAATAGCGTTGACACATTTTCCACTGGTTTTGAGGAGAATGTGATGAAACAGTATGTTAAACGCACTCAGCGGGATTACTCTCTGTCCTTTAAGCTGGCAGTCGTGGAGCAGGTT
>Ga0308160_10001880_pt1 | contig 27315 bp, 24 predicted proteins | sample PhyFR1_FD_201036 | JGI IMG/M metagenome (GOLD analysis project Ga0308160, IMG submission 201036) | Phyllosphere microbial communities from UC Gill Tract Community Farm, Albany, California, United States - DLSLF.R1 | ecosystem: Host-associated > Plants > Phyllosphere > Unclassified | place: USA... | reverse complement strand
TCTGAATCTGGAGCGGGAAACGAGACTCGAACTCGCGACCTCAACCTTGGCAAGGTTGCGCTCTACCAACTGAGCTATTCCCGCTTGGGAGCCAGCCATTCTACAGCCCTCCTGGGCATTGCGCCAGCCTTCCGGCAAAAAAATCCGGCGGTGGCGTCCGCGCGGCCGGGAAGCACGGTAAAGCGTGCCGGCCGCAGCGGATCCGCGACGCGCGGCGATGCCTGTCCAGGCGAAGACCGCTGCAGCATCGGCAGCGCCGCCGACGCGAGCGCGGACTGGAATCTACACCACAGCGCCTCGCCCATCGAGGTAGACAAGTGCCTGGACGCGCGCGCGACGCAGCGCACCCGCGCCGTCCCGCCCCTAGCATCGCAGCGACACCCATCCCGAGGAATCGCCATGAACCGATGGACACGCTGCAGCGGTGCGATGGTTTGCCTGATCGCGGCCGGCGCCGCGCAGGCGCAATCCTGCCGGCTGCAGACGCAGACCCTGCCCTTGCCGCTGGTCTCGCAGAACATGCCGAAATACGCCTATCAGGTGCGGGTGCAGGTCGGCACGCCGCCGGCCTCGGCGAACTCCGCCGCCGCGGCCAGCCAGGTGCTGGAAGTGGACACCGGCTCCACCGGCGTGGTCGTGCCGCTCAGCGCGGCGATCCAGCAAGCCTGGGATGCCTCGACCAAGCTCGGCCACATCTTCTATTCCAGCAACAGCAAGTACCACCCGGGCAAGTACGTGCAGGTGCCGATGCGACTGGGGGTGTCGGCCGACGGCAACAGCGCCGTGGCGCGCATCGACTCGATCGAGGTGCTGGCGGCGCAATGCAGCTGCGACGTCGCCGCGATTAAGCCGGAAACGCCGCTGGGTTCAGTCAAGACACTGACCCAGGCGCCGGACAACTGCGCCGCCTACAACACCACCCTCGCATTGAGCAGCAACGGCAAGCAGACCTTGAAGAACTGCACAACGATCCCTTCCAACTTCGGCATGATGGGCGTGGGCTACGATCGCGGCGTCGATGCGGCGCGCAATCCGTTCCTCAACCTCGTACAGATGCATGCCGGCAGCATCAGTCCGGGCTATATCATCAGTGCGTCCGGCATCACCCTGGGCGTCAGCGACCAGACGCTGCAGGGCTTCTCGATGATCCCGCTGCAACGCGAAGCGGCGAACGCCGCAGGCGGTGCCGACTGGCAGGCGCCGAACGCGTGCGCCAGCTTCCCGGCCAGCGGCAGCGACTACCAGGTCTGTGGCAAGTTGCTGCCGGATACCGGCATCACCTACATGATGCTGACCCCTACCAACCAACCGCCTGCGCCAGCAAAGTTGCAGCAGACGCTCACTACGTCCGCAAAGCCTGCAAGCGCAGCGTCCGGGCAGACCTCCGACACAAGCGCGACTACCTCGCTGGTGGTGCCGGAAGGAACGCCGATGACGCTCGCCATCGGCCCGGCCGGGCATGCGGTGTTCAGCTACGACTTCGAGGTCGGCGGCACCACGCCGGCGACGCCGGACAGCGTGCAATGGCGCGGACCGCTCGACGCACCGCCCGCGCACATCAACAGCGGCCGCCACCTGCTCGCGGCGGGCGACTACGCGTACGACGCCAGCTGCGGACGCGCGGGCTTCCGCGCCGCCGCGAAGGCCACGGCGCCCTGACCCATCGTGTCGTGGCGGGGTGCAGCGGTGGTTCGCCGCCGCACCCGCCACGACAGCCTGCAGCGCGCTCATCGGGACGATCACGCGCAGGCGTTGCCGGCAGACGCGTCGCCACATCCCGTCCGTCGCCGCCACCTTCGTCGCGGCCAGCGCTGGCGCAGCGCGCATTCACGCCGTGTTCGCGGCGCAGCCCACGCGACGTTTATCCGTGCGTTCGTAGATTCGTGGCTCCGCCCGATCCCACGACCTGCGATGACGCCTCCCGCAGAAGCACACGCACCCGACGCGCGGCCGCCGCGCCCGCGCGGCCTGTTCCGCCTCCTCGGATCCGGCGTGGTCACCGGCGCCGCCGACGACGATCCCTCCGCCATCGGCACCTACGCCAGCGCCGGCGCACGCTTCGGTTTCGCGTTCCTGTGGATCGCGCCGGTGGTGCTGCCGATGATGTACCTGGTGGTGTACCTGTCGGCGAAACTGGGGCGGGTCTACGGCAAGGGGCTGTTCGCGATCATCCGCGACCGCTATCCGCGTTGGGTGGTGTACCCGGCGGTGCTCGGCGCCTTCGTCGGCAATGTGATCGAAGCGGCGGCGAACCTGGGCGGCATCGGCGCGGCGCTGAACCTGCTGGTGCCGATCCCGGTGCCGGTGATCGTGGTGGTGGCCGCGGTGGCGATCTTCGCGCTGCAGGTGTTCGGCTCGTACGAACTGCTGAAGCGGATCTTCCGCTGGCTGGCGCTGGCGCTGTTCGCCTACGTCGCCGCGGCGATCATGGCCAAGCCGGACCTGGCGCAGGTGCTGCGCGGCACCTTCGTGCCGCATGCCGAGTTCAGCCGCGAGTATCTTTCGATGATAGTGGCCTGCATCGGCACCTCGCTGTCCGCCTACATCTTCACCTGGCAGTCCAACCAGGAAGTGGAAGAGCAGATCGCCGCCGGACGCCGCAGCGTCGCCGAACGCAAGGGCGCCAGCGCCAGCGAGCTGCGCCGCACGCGCCGCGACGTGATGCTGGGCATGCTGTTCTCCAACATCATCCTCTACTTCATCATCCTCTCCACCGCCGCCACCCTGCACCGCTCCGGACAGACCGAGATCGAAAGCGCGGCGCAGGCCGCCGCGGCGCTGGAGCCGCTGGCCGGTCCGGCGGCGAAGTGGTTGTTCGCGCTCGGCGTGGTCGGCGTCGGCTTCCTCGCCGTGCCGGTGATGACCACCGGCGCGGCCTACGATCTGGTGCAGGGCGTGGGCATGAAAGGCAGCCTGCACGCCAGGCCGCACGAGGCCAAGCTGTTCTACGCCACCATCGGGGTGGTGACGGCGATCGCCGTGGGGCTGAATTTCCTCGGCTTCAATCCGATGAAGGCGCTGGTCTGGTCGGGCATCGTGCAAGGCATCTCGGTGCCGCCGCTGCTGCTGTTGATGATGCTGATGACGAACGACCGCAAGGTGATGCAGGGACGCACCAACGGCCGCTTCACCAACGCGCTGGGATGGATCACCGTGGCGGTGACCTTCGCCGCAACGCTGTGCCTGCTGGCGACACTGCTGCTGTGACTGTACGCAAAAGCTGCGCGGCTGAAAAACTTTCGCTGCCGGCGCAGCCGCGAACATCTGCGCACCGTCGCATTGCGCGTCCGCGACGGTTGTAGATGCTGGCATGCTTTCTGCGTCGCTGGGTCATCCGTTTTTCGGTTGTCACGACGATGATCCGTAGTTTTCTGCAAGTGCGCGTTCCCGCCTGGCCGGTGCAGGATCCGACGATGGCCGCTCGCACCAGCGACATCGCGGCGGACAGCCAGGCGCAGATCCTGGTGCTATGGGGCGGCGAGGTGCGCAACGAACGCGCGTTGTTCGGACGCAGGGAAGGCGCGCCGGGCTCGTTGCTGACCAGCGAACGGCGCGAGCAGGCGTTGCATGGCGCCCAGGCCGCGGTATGGGAGACCCAGCGCTGCCTGGTGCCGATCTCCGGCTTCAGCGTCGACGGTGCCGGCAGCAACGGCGGCCGCTGGATCTGCGAAGACCCCGGACCGCTGTTCGCCGCCGGACTGCGCAGCGCGGTGCAGACCCGCGAAGGCTTCCACCTGTCGTGTTTTTCGCTGCTCACCGACCCGGGAGACGGCGACGACCATCCTGCCGAAGTGCCAGTGCTGATCGGCGCCGACGACGTCATCGAGTGGTTCTACCTCGATGGCGCCGAGGCGATGCGGCGCATGGCGCAACTGCCGCCGCGGCGCTTCATCAGCGTCGATTCGGCGCTGCGCCGCACGTCGCTGCAAGGCAAGGTGCACTAGCGCAAATCGGCTGCATTGGCGCGCTTCAGGATGGTGAGTGCGTGCTTCGATATTTCTTCGCCTGATACTCACGCTGCATGGGCAACATGGAGGTCTCCCCTGGTCCACAGGATGCGTCGCAATGGGTAGGCCCTTGCTTGCGATCGTGGAGGGCGACCCGTCCTTGCTCGAACGCGTTTCCGAATTCTCCGTACGCCGCGGTCTGGCGCTCACGCAACTGAAGTCCGCCGCGCATGCGCAGCACTGGCTGCAACGCCATCGCGCCGATCTGCTGCTGTTGGACGGCGATGCGCAGCGCGCCGAGGCCATGGACCTGATCAACGGCCTGGCGGCCAAGCCGCAGCCGCGGGTGGTGCTGCTGGCCATGCCCGAACAGATGCCGCAATGGCGCGGCCTGGCCGGCGACAGCGTGGAACTGCTGCAACGGCCGCAGCAACCGCAGCAACTGGAGGCGCTGCTCGACGACGTGGTGTACCGGTTGCCGCGGCAACGCGGCCACGCGCGCTTCGGCATCGTCGGCGAGTGTGCGGCGATCGCGCGGGTGCAGCGCGACATCGCGCGCGTCGCGCCGCTGGACATCTCGGTGCTGATCACCGGCGAAACCGGCACCGGCAAGGAGCTGATGGCCAAGGCGATCCACGAGGCCAGTGGCCGCGACGGGCGCCTGGTGGCGGTGAACTGCGGCGCGATCCCGCCGGAGCTGCTCGCCAGCCAGCTGTTCGGCCACGAGCGCGGCAGCTTCACCGGCGCCAACCAGCGCCACGCCGGCTATTTCGAGCAGGCGCATGGCGGCACGCTGTTCCTGGACGAGATCGGCGAGATGGCGCCGGAGCTGCAGGTGTACCTGCTGCGCTGCCTGGAGACGCGCGCGGTGACCCGCGTCGGCAGCGAGGCGGAAGTGAAGCTGGACGTGCGCATCGTCGCCGCCACCCATCGCGACCTGGTCAGCCAGGGCAGTCCCTTGCGCCGCGATCTCTACTACCGCCTGTCGCAGTACGTGATCGAACTGCCGCCGTTGCGCGAGCGCGGCGGCGACGTGCACCTGATCGCCGACGCGCTGCTGGACGAACTCAACGAGCGCTACGCCACGCGCAAGCAGTTCGATGCGTTCTCGCGCAGCGTGCTGGAACGGCACAGCTGGCCTGGCAACGTGCGCGAGCTGTCCAGCGCGGTGGCGCGCGGCTACTACCGCGCCGATGGCGACATGGTGACGATCGAGCCGCTGCTGAGCGAGGCGCCGGGCATCCACATCGGCGAGCCGCGCGCGCGCGGCGGCGCCAGCGACGAGGTCACCTTCCGGGTCGGCACGCCGCTCAAGCAGGTGGAAGAAGAGATGCTGGCGCGCACGCTGCTGGTCAACGGCGGCGACAAGTCCGCTGCCGCGCGCAGCCTGGGCATCAGCGTGCGCACGATCTACAACCTGATGTCGCGCAGCGGGCGCGACTTCAATTGATCGGATTGGCGTACGGGCGTCCCGCGCGCACGCCCCCCCCTGTAGGAGCGGCTTCAGCCGCGACCGGGCATTACCAGGAAAGCCCGGTCGCGGCTGAAGCCGCTCCTACAGGTTCACGTCACGCCGGCAATCCGCACGCTGCGCGCAGTTCCTCCTCGATCGGCGCGGTCTGGCCCTGCGGCAGTTGTTGCGGCCGGCACAGGTAGGTTTCCTCGGCGATGCGCCCGTCCACGGCGAAGCCGGCGCTGCGCAGCATCGCTTCCACGCCGGCGTGGTTCGGCGCCCACCAGTTGGTGGGATCGTCGGCCAGGCGATGCTCGATGAAGGCCATCTTCGGCCAGCCGGGATCGCGCATCAGCGTGCGCTCGACCATGCCGATGTCGCGCGGCGCGGCGTAGACCTCGTCGCCGGGCATGGTCATGGTCTGCAGCACCAGGCAACGCCGGGTAAGGCGGCGCACGATGTCCAGCGCCAGCAGCGGGTGGCGCAGGTGGTAGAGCACGCCCATCAGCCACACCAGGTCGTACTGCCGGGCCTCGCGCGCGAGGTCGTAGATCTGCATCTGCCGGAAACTGACCTGGCGCTCCAGGCCCAGTTGCACGGCGGCCCAGCGTGCCTGCCGCAGGTAGTGGGCATTCATGTCGATCGCAGTGACCGCGGCGCCGCGTTTGGCCAATTCGAAGCTGTAGTAGCCGGCGTTGCAGCCAATGTCCAGGACCCGCCAACCGCGCAGGTCCTGCGGCAGGTGTGGCGCGATCTGCCGCCACTTGAACGCGGGAAAGTCGCCGTACGGATGCTCGGGCAAGGTCTGCCGGCCGCCCGGCAGGTGCAGGTTGTGGAACCAGGGCGCCAATGCCTGGATGTCGGCATCGGTGTCGAAGGACGCAACGGAGTGCATGCGGATGGCCTCTAGGGAAAGCGACGGGCGGTGGGCTCAGCGGTTGACCAGCTTGAAGAAGCGGCTCTGGCTGCCGTCGCTGGTCTTGTCCTGGTACAGGAAGGCCAGTTCCTCCTCCTCGAACTTGTCGAAGAAGTCGTCCCAGCTGATTTCTTCCAGCGACGCGTCGTCGCGGAACAGGATGCGCAGCACGCCGGCGTCCTCTTCGGCCTCGGTGCCGCGCACGCTGGCCGGGCGGCCGCCGCGGGCCTCGGCCCAGCGGCGGATTTCGTCGTGATCGGTAGTGGTTCTGGATTCGTGCGAACTCATGCGATTCTCCTGGCGGGGATGGAAGCGGCTGCGCCGGCCGCCTGGTCGAGGTAGTCGCGCAATGCCTGCGCGCGGTGCGCCGCGGTGTGCTCGGCGAGCACTCGGCGGCGCGCGTTCTCGCCGATCGCGCGGCGCTGCGCGTCGGACATCGTGCGCAGCCAGCCGACCACGTCGTCGGCGCGGCGCGCGATCAGGATCTCCTTGCCCGGCACGAACAGCTCGGCCAGGCCGTCCCAGGGGTCGGAGATGATCGGGGTGGCGCAGGCGGCCGCCTCGAACAGGCGCACGCTCGGCGACCAGCCGGCGACGACCATGTCGGCGCGGGTCAGATTGAGGGTGAAGCGCTGCTGGTTGTAGAACGCGCAGTGCTGCGCCGGCGGCAGGTGCTCGCGCCGCTGCACATTGTCCGGCCAGGCGATGTGCGCCGGGTACATCGGCCCGGCGACGACGAAGCGGCCCTGCGGCCAGGCCAGCGCCGGCTGCAGCAGCAGCCGCTCCAGCGGCGGCTGCCGGTCCTCGCTGTAGGTACCCATGTAGCCCAGGTCGTACTGCGCCGACTGCGGCTGCGGGTAGTAGTGCGCCGGATCGAACGCGCAGTACAGCGGCACTGCGCGCGGCGCGCCGAACTCGCGTTGCAGCCGCTGCAGCGTGGGTCCGCCGGTGAACGACAGGTACAGGTCGTAACCCGGGATCAGCGCCGGCGACAGGTACTCGCAATTGCCGCGCGCCAGCGCGGCCAAGGTCACCGGCGTGTCGATGTCGTAGAAGGCGACCACGCCGCGCGCGGTGGCCTGCACCCAGGCGCCGACGGCGATGCCGTCGGGTACGTAGGAGCCGACGATCACCAGGTCCGCCGCGGCGATCGCGTCGGCGTAACGGTCCTGCAGTTCCTCCACGCTGGCATACAGCGAGGGCGTGCACGGCAGCTGTTCCGGCGGATCCTGGTGTTCCGCGTACCAGGGCACGTCGCGCTCGAGGAACCGCACGCGGTCGCCCTGCGCCTGCAGCGCCGCGATCAGCGCGCGGAAGGTGGTGGCATGGCCGTTGCCCCAAGACGAGCGCAGGCTCAGGCCGAGGATGACGATGTCGCGCGCGTCCATCAGGCCGCCTCGCGCTGGCGCGCACCGAGCAGGGCTTCCACCTCGCGCGCGCGGTGCGCGTAGGTGTGGTCGCGCAGCAGGCGCTGGCGCGCGCGTTCGCCGATGGCGCGCGCCTGTTCGGCGTCGATGCGTTGCAGGTAATGCGCGACATGGTCGCTGTCGTGCGCGACCAGCACCTCGGCCTGCGGCTCAAGGAATGCCTCGATGCCCTCCCACGCGTCCACGATCAAGCAGGCGCCGGCGCCGGCGGCCTCGAACACCCGCGTCGGCGGCGACCAGCCGAAGCGCGCCATGCTGTCGCGGTTGACGTTGAGCACCATGCGCACGCTGCAGTTGAACGCATTGTGTTCGCGCGTGGAGACATGCCCGAGCGCGCGCACGTTGTCCGGCAGCGCGCCGTCCCAGCCGCTGCCGCCGAGCAGGAAACGGTACTGCGGCGCGCGCCGCGCCGGCTCCAGGAAGAACTGCTCGACCCGCGCCTCGCGGTCCGGCAGGCGGTTGCCGAGGAAGCCCAGGTCGGCGCCGAAGCGCGCATCGGCCGGCGCCGGATGGTGGGTCTGCGGGTCCAGCGCGTTGTAGATCGGCACGCAGTCGGCGGCGCCGAGCGCGCGGTAGGCGGCGATCACGCGCGGACCGCCGCCATAGGTCAGCACCAGGTCGTAGCGCGGGATCTGCGCGCGGAACGGATCGTCGGCATCGCCGTGCACGCGCTCCAGCGTCGCCGGCGCGTCCACGTCCCAGAACAGCACCTGGGTGCGCGCGGAGCGCAGGTTCGGCACCTCGCGCTCGAGGAAGGCGTCGAACACCCCTACCCCGCTCGCCTTGACCACCACGTCGGCGCCGCGCGCCTGCTCCAGCGCGCGCGCCGCGTCGGCCTCGTCGCCGCCCGGATACACCGTCACCTGCGCCCAGTCCGGATCGTCGATGTCGCGGTGCTGCTGGCGCCCGAACGCGTCCGGCTCGTAGAAGCTGATGCGGTGGCCGCGCCGCGCCAGCGCGTGCAGCAAGCCGCGGTAATAGGTGGCCGCTCCGTTCCAGTACGAGGACACCAGGCTGGAACCGAAGAAGGCGATGTGCAGCGGATTAGGCATGGCTGAGGCTCCGATCGGCAGGAAGGGACCGGCCTGGCGCCGGCGGCTGGAGGTCGGCGAGGATCGCCAGCAGTTCGTCGACGCGATGCGCGCAGCTGTGGCGCGCGCGGATGGTGCGCAGGCCGTGCGCGCGCAGTTCCGCGGCCAGGCCGGGGTCGTGCAGCACCGCGCGCAGGTGCTGTTGCATCTGCACGCCGTCGCGCGCCACCAGATAGTCGCGGCCCGGCGCGAACAAATGCTCGGCGTCGTCCCACGGCGCCGACACCAGCGGAATGCCGCAGGCCAGCGCCTCGAACACGCGGATGGTGGGAATGCCGGGAAGCGCCTGCACGTATGGCCGCCGCGGCACGTGCACGGTGACCCGGAACTGCGCGAACACCTCCGGCGCGCGATGGTTCGGCAACCAGCCGGCGTAGTGGATGCCGGCCTGCGCCAGCGCGCGCAGCGCGCTGTCCGGATAGCGCACGCCATGGATGCGCGTGCGCAACCGCAGGCGGCGCGCCGGCTGGATCAGGAACTCGTCCAGTTCCTGGGTGCGCTCCTCGTCGCCCCAGTTGCCGATCCAGACCAGGTCGCCCTGCTCTTCCACAGAATCCGGCTGCGGGTGGAAGATGCGCAGGTCGGCCGCCTCGTGCCAGGTCCACACGTGCCGGCTCCAGCCGTGGCGCAGGTACTGCTGGCGCACCGCCTCGCCGAAGGCCAGCACGCCGTCGTAGCCGGACAGGTCGAACCGCGCCATCTCGTGCTGCGCGCTGACCGAGCGGTGATGGGTATCGTGGAACAGCAGCCGGCACCCGGGCGGCGCCTCGCGGCCGATGCGCGCGATCAGCTCCGGCGCGTTCCATTCGTGCACCAGCGCCACGTCGGCACCGTCCAGCGCCTGCGCCAAGTCCAGGCTGGCCAACTCGTAGCGCTGGCTGCGCAACTGCGGAAAACGTTGTTCGAATTCGCGTAGCGGCGCCTCGCCTTCCGTGGCCAGCAGTTGCGCACGGCTCCAGCTGTCGTGCGGCTCGTACACCGCCACGTCGTGGCCGCGCGCCTGCAGCTCGGCGACGATGCCGCGCAGGAAATGCGCGTTGCCGTGGTTCCAGTCCGAAGAAAGCGAGTGGTAGAACAGGACGAATCTCATGCGCGGACTCCCAGGGAGAAGGCCGGAGTGGAGGAAACGGTATTGGCGAACGCGGCCGGCAACGCTGGCCGCTGCTGTGCGACCAGCGCGAGATAGCGCCGCCGGTAGGCCGCGGCCATGGCCGCCGGGGTGTAGCGCGCGGCCCGCGCCAGTGCGCGCCGCGCCATGCGCTCGCGCAGCGCCGCATCGTCGATCAGGCGCTGCAGCGTGGCGGCCAGGCCGTCCACGTCGTCCGGATCGACATACAGCGCGGCCTCGCCCCAGACTTCGCGCAGGCTGGGGATGTCGCCGAGCACCAGCGCGCAGCCGGCCTGCGCGGCCTCCAGCACCGACAGCCCGAACGGCTCGTAGCGCGCCGGCAGCGCGTAGATGGAGGCGCGCGCCAGCCAGCGGCGCAGCGCCTGCGGCGGCAGCCGGCCCAACAGCAGCGAGGGCGCGATCGCGGCGCGCCCGCCGTCGGGATGCTGCGCGTCGCCAGCGATGCGCAGCGGCCAGGCCAGGCGCTCGGCGACCGCGGCCAGCGTCGCCAGGTTCTTGGCTTCGTCCCACAGGCGCCCGGCGGCGAACACCAGCGGCTGCTTGGCGCACAGGGGCAAGGCGCGCTCGCCCGGCTCGGCGCCGTTGGCGATCACGCTGGTCGGCGCGTCGATGCGATGGTGCGCGCGCAACGCCGCCAGCATCGCCCGGGTCGGCGCAACCACATGGTCGGCCGCGGCCAGCCCGGCGCCGACCGCCGCGCGATAACGCTGCCAGGCCGGCGGCGGATCCTCGCCATGCACCGCGCGCCACCACGAGCCGACGCAGGAGTGCGCGACCATCAGCACCGGCGCGCGCCAGCGCAGTGGGCCATGTGCATAGTCGTTCAGATGCACCACGTCCGGGCGTACCCGCTCGGCCAGCGCCTGCAGCCACTGCCCAGCCGCCGCCACGTCGTGCCACGGGTGGGCCATCCACAGCAACCGATAATCGCTGGGATGCAGGCGCAGGCCGGGGATCGCGGCGGCCTCGCGGCGCTGCGTCGCATCCGGCGCGGCGCCCATCGTCGCCAAGTGGACCTGGTCGCCGCCGGCGGTCAGCGCCCGGCACAGTGTCAGCGCGTACTGCCACACGCCGCCCACGGTGTCGGCGGTCATCAGGATCCGCAGCGGGCGTTCAACGTCCATAGACCGCGTCCACGGTGCGGGCCACGTCGAGCAGGTGCAGCGCGGCCGGGTCGAAGCCCGGGTTCTCGCCGAGCCGCTCGGCCCAGTGCAGCAGCGCGCGGCCGCCCCAGGCGTCCGGTGGCGATGCCAGGCGCTGGCGGCGAGTGCCGTCGAAGCGGTCCACGTTGAAGTCGAAGAACGAGCCATCGACGTTGCGCAGCGCAGCGCCGCCGCGGGTGCCGTAGAGATTGGCCTCGATCACCGCGTCGCAGCCGGCCGGCAGCCGCCACGAACAGGCCATGCGCACGCTGGCGCCGTTGTCCATGCGCCACTGCGCGGTGGCGTAATCCTCCACGCTGCGGATCGGCCTTGCCAGCAGCTGGCCCTGCGCGTACAGCGCCGCCTGCAGGTCGTGGTGGCCGCCGCTGCCGGTCAGCCACATCGCCAAGTCCAGCAGGTGGATGCCCAGGTCCATCACGCAGCCGCCGCCGGAGCGGGCGATGTCGTAGAACCAGTCCTTGTCCGGGCCATAGGCATTGTGGAACACCAGGTCGATCGCGTACACGTCGCCCAGCTCGCCGCGCGCCAGCAGCTCGCGCAGCTGCGCCATGCCGTTGACGAAGCGATAGCTGAAATCCACGTCGAGCAGGCGGTCGTGCCGCTGCGCCAGCGCCAGCAGTCGCTCGGCCTCGGCCGCGGTGCGGGTCAGCGGCTTCTGGCAGAACACCGCCAGCCCGCGCTGCAGCGCCGCGCCGGCCTGCGCGGCGTGGTCGCCGCTGGGGGTGGCGATGACCACGCCATCCAGGTCGTCGCGCGCCAGCAGCGCATCCAGATCGGGGGCGAGATCGGCGTCGGGCGCGTCCTGCTGCGCCTCGCGCAGCGCCTCGGTGCTGGCGTCGGCGATCGCCGCCACCGTGCCCAGCCCGCTCTGCGCCAGCGCGCGCATGCGTGCGCGGCCGATCCAGCCGACGCCGAGGAAGCCGAGCCGCGGCGCGCGCCATTGGGTCTTGGGTTGCGCGTTCATGCCAGCACCATCCCTTTCAGGAAGCCGTCGGGACGCTCGCTCATCGCGGTGAACGCCTGCTGCAGTTCGCCCAGCGAATAGCGGTGGGTCAGCAGCGGAAACGGATCCAGACGCCCGTCGGCGACCGCGTCCACCGCTTCCTGCAGGCCGCGCAGGGCGACCCGCGGATCGCGTTCGTGGGCGTTGACCACGTCCAGCCCGCGCCAGTTCCACTGCTGCATGTCCACCTGCCGCGGGCCGTCCTGGTGGTAACCGGCGATGACCAGGCGCCCGCCTTCGGCGCACAGCGCGCTGGCGATATCCAGGGTGACCTGCTCGCCGGCGGCCTCGATCACGCGCAGGCAGCCGCTGCCGGCGGTGAGCTCGTGCACCGCGCCGATCGCGGCATAGCGGTCCTCGGTACCCAGGGTGGCGCTGGCGCCGCAGCGGCGCGCGATCTGCAGCGCGTACTCGCGCCGCGACAAGGCAATCACCTGCGCGCCGAGCGCGGTCGCCAGCTGCACCAGCAAGGCGCCGATGAAACCGACGCCGACGATGGCGACGGTGTGGCCGGGACGGATGTCGCTGCGGCGCAGGATGTTCATCGCGCAGGCCAGCGGCTCGCCCGGCAGCGGCTTGCCGTCCAGCGCCGGCGGCAACCGCACCAGCGCGTCGGCGTCGGCCACGTCGTAGTCGGCGTAGGCGCGCCCGGACAGCAGCGCCACGCGGTCGCCGGGCGCCCAGCCCTGCACCGCGGCACCGACCGCATCCACCTCGCCCCAGCCTTCGTGCCCGGGCGCGCCGGGCGTGAACGGATACTCGAACCAGGGCCGGCCAGCCCACACCGGCAGGTTGGACGCGCACACGCCGCAGCCCTCAAGGCGCACGCGCACCTGGTGCGGCGCGGGGTCGGGGCGCGGCTGGCGCTGGGTGACGATGCGGCCTTGGCCTTCGAAGACGGCGGCATGCATGCTGTTCATGCGGCGTGGATCCTCCGTTGCGGTGGGGAAGTGGGTGCGGACGCGGGCGTCGCCCGCTCGTGCCCGCGCTGTTCGCTCAGCCACTGGTGCAGGCGCGCGATGCCGGCCTCGGCGGACACGCGCGGCGACCAGCCGGTGGCCTCGGCGAAGGCCTGGGTATCGGACACGTAGTAGCGCTGGTCGCCGACCCGTGGCGCGGCGTAGGCGATGTCGACGCGGTGCCCGACCAGCGCCTCGATGCGCTGCAGCACCTCGCGCAGGCTGGCCGCGTTGGCGGCGCCGCCGCCCATGTTGAAGGCGCGGCCGGACAGCGCCGGCATCTGCGCCTGGCAGCGCAGGAAGGCCTCGACCAGGTCCTCCACGAACAGCAGGTCGCGCACCTGGCGGCCGTCGCCGTACACGGTGATCGGCTGCCGCTGCAGCGCGCGGATCAGGAAATGCGCGACCCAGCCCTGGTCCTCGTTGCCGCACTGGTGCGGGCCGTAGATGCAGCTCATCCGCAGCACCACCGCCTGCAGCCCGAAGCTGCGCGCGTAGTCGAGCACGTACTGGTCGGCGCCGCCCTTGGAACAGCCGTAGGGACTGTGGAAATCCAGCGGCCGGCGCTCGTCGATGCCGCGCGCGCGCAGCAGCGCGTCGCGCGGCTGGTAGCGGCTGTCGGTGGCCTCCAGGGCCACGTCGTCGAGCGCGCCGTAGACCTTGTTGGTCGAGGTGAACAGCAGCGGCGGCGGACGCCGCGCGCGACGGATCGCGTCGAGCAGGTTGAAGGTGCCGCGCAGGTTCACCTCGAAATCGTGCGAGGGATCCTCCAGGCTGGAGGTCACCGCCACCTGCGCGGCCAGATGGAACACCTGCGCCGCCTGCGCCACCGCGTCGCTGAGCAGGTGCCGGTCGCGCACGTCGCCGACCTCCACCTGCAGGCGCTCGGCCGGATAGCGCGCGCGCAGCCAGCGCAGGTTGTCCTCCACCCCGGGCCGCGACAGGTTGTCGTAGACGATGACCCGGCGCCCGCTGTCGAGCAGGCGCGCGGCCAGGTTGGTGCCGATGAAACCGGCGCCGCCGGTGATCAACACCGCGTCGTTGCCGCGGCTGCGATGCAGCGCGTGCACCGCCGCGCCGGCGCCTTCCGGCGCGGGTGGCGGCGCCGGCATGGCCACCGCGTCGGCCGTGCGCGGCGCGCGCGACAGGTTGGCGCCGTGCTCGCGATGCAGCGTGGCCAGCGCGTGGATGCCGTCGAAGCCCTGCCCGGCCCACAGCCGGTACAGCAGCTTGGCGCGGCCATGCTCGTCGCGCAGGCCGAAGTGGTAGTGGCGCTCGTCCTCGTGGAAACCGTCCTGGTGGCTGATGCTGCCGTGCAGGTCGCGCGCGGCGTACCAGTACAGACGGTCGGCCGGCGCATCGAGGGTGTCGCGCAGCTGCCGCACCTGCTCGATCTCGTCGTGGCGCCAGGTCGAATAGCCGGTCTCGCTGAGCCAGATCTGCGGCTGCAGCCCGTGCGCGTCGAGCACGCCGCGCACGTCGTCGATCACCTCCTGCCATGGCCGGCGGCGGAAATCCCAGGTGCCGGGAAAACCGTGCACGCCGACCGCATCGATGTGGTCGAGCACGCCGCGCCGCGCCATCAGCGCCAGCCAGTTCGGATCGGTCGGGCACATGCCGCCGAGCAGGGTCTTCTTGCCGAGCCGGTGCGCCCAATGCGCGGCCTGCCCGATCATCTCCGAGAAGCGCTGCCAGTCGTGGTCCAGGTGCCAGTCCCAGTCGTTGAGGTTGTTCGGCTCGTTCCACAGCTCGATCCACTCGAAGCCGTCGCCGAAGCGCCCCACCACCTGGTCGATGAAATCGGCGAAGGCCTTGCTGTCGCGCGGCGGCGACGCGGTGCGCGGCTCCAGCCCCAGCGACGGCGGCGTATAGCAGAAGCACGGCAGCACCTCGCACTGCGCGCTCAGCAGCGGCATCAGCCAGCTGTACCAGCGCTCGCCCTCGGGCGTGTGCCAGTCGGCCCAGGAGAACTGGGTGCGCAGGCGGCGCACGCCCAGTTCGCGCATGTCGCGCAGCAGCGCGTGCACCGCCTCGGTGTCGCCGATGCGCAACCACTCGATCAGGCCGGCGTCGGCCAGCCGCTCTCTCGCCCGTTCGCTCATAGCTGCAATCCCCGCCGTGCCAGTTCGGCATTGGCCGCGTCCACGTGGTCGAAGGCGCGCTGGTCCAGCAGCCAGTCCACCAGTTCGAGCAGGCCCTGCTCCAGTTCCACCTGCGGCGCGTAGCCCATCAGTTCGCCGGCCAGGGAGATGTCGGCGAAGCAGTGGCGGATGTCGCCGACCCGGTACTTGCCGGAAACCTGTGGCGGCAGGTCGTCGATGCCCATCGCGCTGGCCATGCGCTCGGCCATCTGGTTGATGCTGATCGAGCGGCCGCTGCCGATGTTCATCACCCGCCCGGCGGTAGCCTCGGTTTCGTAGGCCAGGCGGCAGGCGCGCGCCACGTCGCTGACGTGGACGAAGTCGCGGCGCTGCTCGCCGTCCTCGAAGATCACCGGCGCATTGCGGTTCAACAGGCGCGAGGCGAAGATCGCCAGCACCCCGGTGTAGGGATTGGACAGCGCCTGGCGGGTGCCGTAGATGTTGAAGAAGCGCAGCGCGGTGGTCGGAATCGCATAGGCCTGGCCGGTAATCAGGCACAGCCGCTCCTGGTCCAGCTTGGACAGCGCGTACACCGAGGACGGCGCCGCCGGCTTGGTTTCGTCGGTGGGCAGCGGCCGCAGCGGCGCGCCGTCCAGCGCCAGTTCCCATTGCCCCTGGCGCAGCTGGGCCAGCGTGCGCTCCTGCGGGAACACGCGCGTGCCATCCGGCGTGGCGTAGGCGCCCTCGCCGTAGATGCTCATGCTCGAGGCCACCAGCAGGCGCTGCACCGGCCGCTCCACCAGCGCCTCCAACAGCACCGCGGTGCCGAGGTTGTTGGTGCGCGTGTAGTGCTCGATCTGGTACATGCTCTGGCCAACGCCGACCGCCGCGGCGAAGTGGAACACGCCGTCCACCCCGTCCAGCGCACGCCGCACCGCGGCCGGATCGCAGACATCGCCGACGATCAGCTCCACCTGCTCAGACAGGTACGCCGGCCGCGTCGCCTGCTCGCCGTGCACCTGCGCGCACAGGTTGTCGAGCACGCGCACCTGGTAACCGTGCGCCAGCAGTTCGTCGGCCAGATGCGAGCCGACGAAGCCGGCGCCGCCGGTGATCAGCACACGCTTGCCGCTGCGGCCGCGGCCGTTGCCGTTTCTCAACTCATGCACAGTCACGTTGCGCCTCCATCATCTCGGGGATGTCGTCCAGGTGCGCCTCGAACCAGGCGATGGTGCGGCGCAGGCCGTCGTCCAGCGCCACCCGCGGCTCCCAGCCGAGTTCGCGTTGCGCCAGGCCGATGTCCGGACAGCGCCGGGTCGGATCGTCCTTGGGCATCGGACGGCGCACGATGCGCGAAGAGGAACCGGTCAGCGCGAGGATGCGTTGCGCCAGCTCGGCCACGGTGATCTCGTGCGGATTGCCCAGGTTGACCGGGCCGGTCCAGCCACGCGGGCTGCGCATCAGCCGCAGGATGCCGTCGACCAGATCGGAGACGTAGCAGAACGAACGGGTCTGGCTGCCGTCGCCGTACAGGGTCAGCGGCTCCTCGCGCAGCGCCTGCACGATCAGGTTGGAGACCACGCGGCCGTCGTCGGTGCGCATGCGCGGGCCGTAGGTGTTGAAGATGCGGCCGACCTTGATGTTGGTGGCGTACAGGCGGTGGTAGTCGAAGAACGCGGCTTCCGCGCAGCGCTTGCCTTCGTCGTAGCAGGCGCGCGGGCCGATCGGGCTGACCGCGCCGCGGTAGTCCTCGCGCTGCGGATGCACTTCCGGCTCGCCATAGACCTCGCTGGTGGAGGCCTGGAAGATGGTCGCGTCGTTGTCGCGCGCCACCTCCAGCAGGTTGATCGCGCCTTCCAGGCAGGTCTGCAGGGTGTGCAGCGGGCGCGCCTGGTAGTGCACCGGAGAGGCGCAGCAGGCCAGGTTGAACACCCAGTCGGCCTTGTCCTGGTACGGCTGCACCACGTCGTGCTGCACGAAGCGCAAGCGCGGCTGGCCCAGCAGGTGGGCGAGATTGTCCAGCGAGCCGGTCGCCAGGCTGTCCAGCACCGTCACCTCGTAGCCGTCGTCCAGCAGGCGTTCGCACAGGTGCGCGCCGACGAAGCCGGCGCCACCGGCGACCAGCGCGCGCGGTGCATGTTGTGTTTCGCGGGAAGGGGTTGCGCCATCCATCATCGACTCCTCTCAGTTGCCGGTCGCGTTCGCCGCCGGCCTGGGGACGCTGGCGCAAATTGCATGCCAACTTGCCGCGTTGGCGATGCTGCGAACGCCATGACAGCGCCTCGTGCGACAACGCCGTGCTGCTGCGTGCGTTTGCGTGCAGCGCGTGTCGCCGCAGACGTATCCATCGCGTGTACGCACGCGTCAGCGGTACGTGAAGCGCAACGCGCGCGTGCAGGCGGCGGCGAAAAAATTTCCAGCGGCGAACATCTTGCAAGGCCATGCAAGAACGGATGCGAGAACCATTGCACGCTGGCATCAGCGCAACACGCGGCCGCGTCGACGCACACACCAATGTCTCGATACGCCGCGTGCGCAGAGGCAGTGCGTGGGCGGCTGCGCACTACAGGCATGCAGTCAATACCCGCCGCGATCGCGTTTTCGCAAAAGGCGCAGCGCGTGTCTTGACTGCCGGCACACGCTGCGCGCCATCGCATGCGCAGCGTCTGTCGCGCTTCGAGCGCAGGCATCGCGTCGCCGATGTACGTTCCGGCGCATGGACGCTGGATCGATCGCACAGCGAACCGCTAGACCGACAGCGGCGCTCAGCGTGACGGCGCCGCAGCCTCGGCGGCGGTGTCCGGATCGGCCGGCACGTGGTAGTCGCGCAACAGTTGCGCGATGTCCGCGGCGTGGCGTTGCAGCGCTGCGTCGAGCTCGCGCCGCAATGCCTCGTCGCCGCGGCGTACGCCGATCGCGATGGCGAAGCGCATCGGCGCCTGCGCGCCGTCCTGCGCCGATGCCACCGGCGTAACCTGCAAGTCCTGGCCGTGGCGCGCGGCGAAGTAGCCCGCGGTCGGGCCCCACACCACCGCCACGTCGACGCGCCCGGCGGCGACCGCGTCCACGATCTGCGCCTGCGGTGCGTGCTGCGCATAATCGCCGTAGACCATGAAGCCGCGCAGGTTGGAGGCCAGCCCGCGTTGCGCCAGCGCTTGCGCCGGCGGCGGATTGGCGCCGTCGTCGCCGACCAGTTGCACGCCGATACGCGCGTCGCGCAGGCGCCGATCGTCGAACCAGGCAACGCCGGCCCAGCGGCTGCCGCGGCGCGCGACGAAGGCATAGCGCGCGGCGTAGTACGGCCGGGTGGTGGCCACCGCATCGGAACCGCTGGCAATGCCGGGCACGATGTCGCAGCGCCCGGCGCCGAGCGTGTTGCGCAGCGCGCCGCGCCGCTGCGGCCACCAGGTGTAGCGCAGCTCTGCGCCGAGGTCGCGCGCCAGCAGCTGCATCAGCCGGTTCTCCAGGCCGCTCAGGTCGCGGTCGGAGAACGGCAGGTTGTTCGGGTCGGCGCACACGCGCAGCTCGCGCGCCGGCAGCACCGGTGCCGCCAGCAGCCAGGCCAGGCCCAACGACAGCGCGTGCCAACGCCGCGTCATGTCGGCGCCTGCGCCGTATCGCCGCCGGCCAGCCCGCGCGCCAGCAGCGCGATGCCGGCGGCTGCGTGCACCAGTCCGCCCGGCACCCACATCAGCAAGCCGGCCAGCTGCTGGTCCTCGGCCGGGCTGAGCCCGAACGCGTCCAGCCCCAGCGCGCTGTAGCCGGCGTACCAGGGGCCGCGCGAGAACGCCATCAGCGCGCCCAGCGCACCGCTGACCAGCGAGGTGAAGAACAGGCAGCCGACCGCGACGCCGATACGCTGCGCCCTGCCCTGCAGCATCGCCCACCAGAACAGCAGCGCCGACAGCAGGAAGCACACGTGCTGCACCACGTGCCAGCCGCGCTGCGCCAGCGCCAGGTCGAACGCCGGCGGCGCATGCCACAGCCACAGCACCGCCGCCTGCACCACGGTGGCCAGCAGCGGCGCGGTGGCGGTGCGCCACACCACACCGAGCGTACGCCGCTGCCCGCAGCGCGCCAGCCAGCGCCGCGCCGGCCGCGGGAACGCCCACAGCCACACGCCCAGCGGGCGCGACAGCACTAACATCGGCGCCGCCGCCAGCATCAGCACCTCGTGCTCGAGCATGTGCGCGGCGAAGGAACGCTCGCCGGCCGCGTGCAGCGGCGTCACCAGCGCGGCCGCCAGCAGCAGCCAGCCGCTGCCGAACGCCCACGCCCGACGCCGCGATGCGGCAGTGCCGGACCCGCGCCGCGACAGCCGCCAGTGGCCGATCGCGTACAGCGCCAGGCTCAGCGACAACGGCAGCACGATCCACGGATCGAAGGTCCAGGCCAGCGCCTCGGCCTGCTGCGGCGCATGCGCCCGTGCGGCGAACGCGCACAACATGCCCGCCGCGGCGGCGATGGGCGCGATGCGACGCAGGCGCACGGCGCTCATGATGGACACGACGGCACCAGCCAGGTCGCCAGCGTCTGCCACAGCACAGCCACCGCCATCAGTGCGGCCGCCATCCAGCCCAACTGCACGATGAAGCGCCGGTTCGGCGCGATCGGCGCGGCGTCGGCGTCTTCGTCCGCCCCACGGCGCGGCAGCGAACGCCACGACACCCAGCAGCCGACCGCCATCAGCGCCAGCACCGCCGCCGCCAGCGCCACGCCCAGCGGGCCGCGGCCCCACTCGCAGCGGAAGCGCAGCAGGTCCGCCAGCGCCTGCTGATGCAGCGCCTCGCCGGCCATGGCCGCCAGCAGCGCGGCCCACGGCGCGAAACGGCTGCGCTGGCGCGGCGCGTTCACAGCCATCGCGGCGTCCAGTAGATCACCAGGTACAGGCCGGCTCCGCTCCACACGATGAAATGCCAGTACAGCGCGTTGTCGGCGACATCGGCATGGCGGCGTCCGTCCATGTGCTTGCGCCAGCTCAGCACCGCCAGCACGAGGCTGTCGAACACGTCGGTGATGGTGTGGAAGGTGTGCAGCACCAACAAGGCCCAGACGATGGAACCGTAGGCGGTGCGGTCCCAGCGCACGTTCATGGCATGCAGCTCGAAGCCGCGCAGCACCAGCATCAGCAGTCCAAGCAGCACCATCAGGATCAGGCCCCAGCGCACCGCCTGCAGCCGCTGCGCCTGCGCCATGCGCCCGACCAGGTAGTTGGGCACTTCGCTGCACAGCCCCAGCACCACGAACGCGGTGGCCCAGCCCAGCGGCGGCGGCGCCGCGTTCGGTGGCCACTGCACCTCGTTGTGCAGCAGGTAGTAGTAGGCGCCAACCGCGAGCACGAAGCCCATGCCCTCGATCAGCATGAAACCGAGCACGCCCCACCAGCCGACGCTGGTCGGGCCGAACGCGTAGTCCGGCAATCCCGCGACATCGCCGATCGTGCGCATCGCGCGGCTCATGCGTCGCCTCCCAGGCTGGGCTCGGAGCGCTTGGGCCAGAACCACGCAGTCATCGCCACCGCCACCGGGATCGCGCCCCAGACCACGCCCCACTGGTCGAAGATCGACCACACGAATACCACGGTCAACGCCAGCGCCGACCACAGTGGCCACGGGCTCGGATCGGGCATCGCCCAGCGGTTGGCCGGCGCGGCGTCCACCGGCGTGGTCAGCAGCACTTCGCGGCGGTCGCTGCGCACGCCGGCGAGCACCGGCAGCTCCGCGCATGGCGTGGCGTCGGCGTCGGCCCACAGCGGGTGGCGGCTGGACACCGCCGGCACCGCCGCGAAGTTGTACGCCGGCGGCGGACTGGCGGTGGCGCAGCTCAGGTCCGGCGCCTGCCATGGATCGTCCGGCGCCGCGTCGCCGCGGCGCAGCGTGCGCACGATGTTGACCAGCATCAGCACGAAGCTCAGCGCGATCACGTACGCGCCGACGCTGGACATCAGGTTGTATGCGTCCCAGCCCAGCCCGTGCGGATAGGTGTAGACCCGGCGCGGCATGCCGAGCAGGCCCAGGTAGTGCATCGGGAAGAAGGTCAGGTTGAAGCCGGCGAACAGCAGCCAGAACTGCCAGCGGCCCAGGCGCTCGCTCAGCAGGCGCCCGGCGATCTTCGGGAACCAGAAGTACACCGCGCCCAGCAGCGGGAACAGCGCGCCGCCGATCAGCACGTAGTGGAAATGCGCCACCACGAAGTAGGTGTCGTGCACCTGCAGGTCCAGCGGCACCGAGGCCAGCATCACCCCGCTCAGCCCGCCGAGCACGAACAGCGCGAAGAAACCCAGCACGAACAGCAGCGGCACCGCCAGCCGCGGCCGGCCGGTGGCCAGGGTCGCGATCCAGCAGAAGATCTGGATGCCGCTGGGCACCGCGATCAGCATGCTGGCGGCGGTGTAGAAGCTGTTGCCCAGCGGCGGCAGGCCAGCGGCGAACATGTGGTGCACCCACAGCCCGAACGCGAGGAAGCCGGTGGCCACCAACGCCAGCACCATCGGCGTGTAGCCGAAGATCGGCCGCCGCGCGAAGGTCTCGACGATGCTGGAGATCATCCCCAGCGCCGGCATGAAGATGATGTAGACCTCCGGGTGGCCGAAGAACCAGAACAGGTGCTGCCACAGCAGCGGGTCGCCGCCCTCGGCCGCGTTGTAGAACTGGGTGCCGACCAGGCGGTCGGTGATCAGGAAGGTGCTGGCCAGCATCACCGAGGGCATCGCGAAGATCACCATCAGGCTGGTCACCAGCATCGACCACACGAACAGCGGCATCCGCGCCAGGGTCATACCCGGCGCGCGCTGGGTCATGATCGTGGCCACCAGTTCCACCGCCACGCACAGCCCGGCGACTTCGGTGAAGGTGATCATCTGCGCCCAGAAATCGGTGCGCTTGCCCGGCGAAAAATCCGACGAGGACAACGGCACGTAGCCGGTCCAGCCGGCCTCCGGGCCGACGTCGAGCACGAACGCGGCGAAGATCATGATTCCGCCGAACAGGTACACCCAGTAGCTGAAGGCATTGAGCCGCGGGAAGGCGATGTTGCGCGTACCCAGCATCAGCGGCACCAGGTACACCGCCACCGCTTCCATGATCGGCACCGCGAACAGGAACATCATCGCCGAGCCGTGCAGCGAGAACATCTGGTTGTAGCGGTCCGGCCCGATCAGGCGCAGGTTCGGATACGCCAGCTGCGCACGCATCAGCAGCGCCAGCACGCCGGCCATCAGGAAGAACACGAAGGCGGTGACGATGTAGCGGCGCGCCACGCGCTTGTGGTCGACCGTGGTCAGCCAACCGACCAGGCCCGGGCGGTCGGCCCAGCTGCGCTGCAGCTGTTCGCGCTGTGCGGCGTTCACCGCAACCCCATCAGGTAGTCGAGCAGCAGCTCGCGATCGCGCGGATCCAGCGGCACCTGCGGCATCTGGTTGCCGGGTTTGGCGTGCTGCGGATCGGCCAGCCACGCGCGCAGCGCCTCGCGCCGCATGGGCAGCGCGCCGGCGGCGAGCGCGCGGCGGCTGGCCAGGTGGGTCAGGTCCGGCCCGAGCCGGCTGGCCGCGGAAGTGCCGCGCACGGCGTGACAGGACGCGCACGCGCTGCCCAGGAACAGTTGCGCGCCACGTAGCGCGTGCGCATCGCTTGGCGCCGGTGCCGGCGCCAGTTGCCGCGCGCGCCAGGCGGCGAAGCCGGCCGCATCCAGCACCTCCACGTCCAGCGCCATCTGCGCGTGCTGCAGGCCGCAGAACTCGGCGCACTGGCCGCGGTAGCGCCCGGCCCGGCGCGGGGTGAGCAGCACCGCATTGCTGTAGCCCGGAATCAGGTCTTCCTTGCCGCTCAGCGCCGGCACCCAGAAGCTGTGGATCACGTCGCCGGAGAGCAGCTCGATGCGCGCGGTCTGGTCGCGCGGCAGGCGCAGTTCGTTGGCGGTGCTGAACTGCTGGTCCGGCTGCGGCGACAGGTACTCGACCTGCCACCACCACTGCTTCGCGGTGACACGAATTTCCAGGTCGGCGTGGCCGGCATGCAGGCGCCGGTCGGCGAGGAAGCTAGCCGCGACGAACCAGCTGAGCAGCCCCACCACCAGCACCACCCAGGCCGCCAGCGCACGCGCGAGCAGCGGATCGCGCGTGCGGCCTTCGCGCTGCACGGCGCGGCGCCGGCGCCAGATCGCCCATGCCAGCGCCGCGATCACCGCCACGTAGATCGCGCTGCACACCCACAGCATCAGCGTCCACACCTGGTCGATCGCGCGCGACTGGTCCGCCGCGGCCTGCAGCGACGACTGCACGCCCTGTACGGCGCAGCCGGCCAGCGGCAGCGCGAGCAACAGCAGCGACAGCGTGCGGGCGGCGCGGGCGGTCATTGCGGCGGCGGTTGCTGCGCCGAGGCGTCGCCCGGCTGGGTGGGCTGCGCCGGCAACTGGGTCAGCGGCGGCGTCGCGCTCAAGGCGTCGCGCCGGCTCGGTGCGGCGGCCTTGGAGACATTGCCGGCCAGCGCACTGACATAGGCGGCCAGTTGCCAGGCCTGCTCGTCGGTCAGCTTGCCGCGCCAGGCCGGCATGCCGTTGGGGCGGCCGTCGACGATGCTGGCGTGGATCTGCTCGATGCTGCCGCCGTAGCGCCACTGCGCGTCCATCAGCGCCGGACCGATCGCGCCGCCGCCGGCGCCATGGCAGCCATTGCAGTTGTAGCTGCGGAACAGCCGCCCGCCCTGGCCGATATGGAAGGCATTGTCCTGGTAGTGGCGACCGAGCGCGCTCGGCGCCGCGTCGAGCGGCGCACCGCCTGGCCGGAAGCTGGTCAGCGCCGGCCGCGCATCGGTGCCGGCCGGCGTGCTGTGGTATTCGCGCCGCTCGCGCTCGCAGCCGCCCGCGCCGGCGAGCAACACCGTCAGCAGCGCGCTAGCGAGGCAACGCGAACACATACAGCGTGCCCCCGGCGTTGCTGCGTTGCTTGAGGTCGCTCACCGCATTGACCCAGCCGCCGCCGGCGGTGGCGTCGCGCGGGTCGAGGTTGTTGACCACGATGGCCCCGGCCCAACCGCCGATGCCCGACAGCACCGCCACGTATTGGCGCCCATCCGGACCGCGGTAGCTGACCGGCTGGCCGATGATTCCCGAGTCGGTCTTGAACCGCCACAGCGTCTTGCCGCTGCGCGCGTCCACCGCCTTGAACCAGCCGTCCATGGTGCCGTAGAACACCAGGTCGCCGGCGGTGGCCAGCGCGCCGCTCCGCAGCGGCAGGTCCTCCTTGACCTGCCAGGCGATCCGCCGCGCCTGCGGATCCCACGCGGTGAACGCGCCGCGGTTGCCGCCGGGTCCGGCGTACATGCGCGACTCCGCGCCCAGGTACGGCGTGCCGGCGATGTAGTTGACCTCGCTGGCCAGCCAGTCCATGCACAGGTTGTTGTGCGGGATGTAGACCAGGCCGGTACGCGGCGAGAACGCGGACGGATTCCAGTCCTTCATCCCGGTCGAGGCCGGGCAGATCTGCCGCACCACCTTGCCGTTGCGCGGTTGCCGGTCGGCAACGTAATGCGGGCGGCCGCTGCGCAGGTCGATGCGGTCGATCGCGGTGACCGGGCCGAACGCGTCGGCCGCCAGCACCTCGCCGCTGGCACGGTCCAGCACGTAGACGAAGCCGTTGCGCTCCGGCCGCACCAGCACCTTGCGCGGCTTGCCGGCGATGCGCAGTTCCAGCAGCAGGCTTTCGTTGATCGCGTCGTAATCGAACAGGTCGTGCGGACTGAACTGGTAGAACCAGCGCGCCTGGCCGTCGTCGGGATCGCGCGCGAACATGCCGGCGCTCCACTTGTTGTCGCCGGGCCGCTGTTCGGCATTCCATGGGCCGGGATTGCCGGTGCCGTAGAAGATCAGGTCCAGCTGCGGATCGTAGGAAATCCAGCCCCACACGGTGCCGCCGCCGAGCCGCCAGGCATCGTTCGGCCAGCTGCGCACGCCCAGGTCCTTGCCGCGGTCGCTGGCGTAGTGCGGGCGAAAGCCGGGGCCGATCAGCACGTCGCTGTCCGGCCCGGTGCTGTACGCCTTCCACAGCGGCTTGCCGGTCTGCGCATCGAGTGCCGCCAGCCAGCCGCGCACGCCGAACTCGCCGCCGGAATTACCGACCAGCACCTTGTCCTTGACGACCAGCGGGGCCATGGTCAGGGTCTCGCCGAGATTGATGTCGGCCAGCTTGCGCTCCCACAGCCGCTTGCCGGTGGCCGCATCCAGCGCCAGGGTGCGCCCGTCCAGCGTGTTGAAGATCAGCTTGCCGCGCCAGTACACCCCGCCGCGGTTGACCACGTCGCAACAGGCCACGCCCTGCGCCGCCGGCAACGATGGCGGCGCGTACTTCCACTTCAGCGGCGCGCCCGGCTTGGCCAGATCCAGCGCGAACACCACGTTCGGATACGGCGTGACCACGTACATGGTGTCGCCGACCACGATCGGCGCTGCCTCCTGGCCGCGGTCGATGCCGGTGGAAAAGGTGAACTCCACGCGCAGGTTCGCCACGTTGGCCGGCGTGATCTCCTGCAAAGGGCTGTAACGGGTGTTGGCGTAGTCGAGCGACGGCATCGGCCAGTCGCCGTCGGCCTGCGCCGCGGCACTCGCGCCGGGCAGCATGGCCATCATCAACGCCATCCAACGACAACGGAACTGCGGGCGCATTTCGATCCCTGCGAAGCCGATCGCGGCCGACACTAGTCCCGCTGGCGTGAAGAAATTTTCAAGCATTTCCCGCGATCGCGCGGCGTGCAAAATGTGCAGGCAAGCCGTGCAGGCGTTGCCCCGCGCGCGCGACGCTGCGCTGACGCCGCGATCACCTACGCTGGTATCGTGGTCCGGTAGTGCGCCACGGAGTTTTCAGCCACATCCAGCGCACGCACAGTGCTTTGTCTGGCGATCGTGTTGTTCGTGATCGCTACGCTGTGCTGGCTGCCGGTGGTGTGGCTGTAGATGCGCCTGCGCGACATCGCCGCGGCCGCCGCGGCGGACGGCCGCGAACTGCAGTTGGACTACGTGCGCCACCTTGGCTCCTGGCTCGCGCTCGGCGTGCCGGCACTGCTCAGCTTCCTGGCGATCTTCTCCCTGACGGTGGCCAGGCCGCCGACGCTGTAGCGCGGTGCGCGGCGGACGTTGCGCTGCGAGCAGCGACGCGTGCGGCCCTGGCGATACGCGACAAGACGGCCCCGTGTGGAGCCCGCAGCGCCGCGACAGTGGCCCCGGATCGCCAAGGCCATCTAGCGCGGCAAGCGCATTGCCAGGCGCCTGCCGCGGCTGAATGCACGCGCCGGTCTGTGTCTCTCGACCGCAGAGCGACCAGCGCAAAGCGCACTAACCGGCCGACGTGCCGCCGTGCGCCGCAGACACCGTGTCGTAGATGGTCTTGGCACCGGTGAAGGTCGGGGCCACGTCCTCTTCCTGGCCGTCCTGGCCATGGTCGTTGTCGAGCCTCCAGCTGAACATGCCGCGCAAGCCGTTCTGCAGCGCGTAATTGGTCCAGGCCGCGGTGTCTTCGAGTGAGGTCTGCACGTTGCCGTTCTCGGTGGCCACCCCGCCCATCAGGATCTCGGCGCGCACGCCGGCCTGGACCCACACCTGCGCATCCTGCGGCGTGCCGGAGGACGAATAGTCCTGCAATTCGGCGGCATCCACGTACTGATTGAACGCCGCCACCGCGCCGTCGCCGTAGAGCGCGACAGGCCCGCCTGCGGGCCACGGCACCGACACCGCGATACCGAGTCCGGCCGCCTTGAAGCTCGGGCTGAGCTGCGTCACCAGCTCCACGACCGAGGACATGCCGTCGCCTTCGGAATCGATGCTGATGCCGTTGAGGCCTTGCTGCTGCAGATAGGCCACGATGTTGGCGGTGGAGCGATTGGCGTTGTCGCGATTGTCCGCCACCGTCGCCACCAGCCCGGTATCGCCGACGCCTGCATAGAGCAGCGCGCCGGGCGCCTGTGCCTTGAGCTGGGCGAGGTTCTGCGCGGCGAATTGCGCATTGAGATCCAGGGTATAGCCGTTGCCGGTTTCGGCGAAGACGCCGAAGGCCAGGTTGTAGCGGCTGGCATAGCCGAGCGGCACCTTGCCCTGCGCAAGATTGTCGGCACCCGTGCCGTTCCATGTGTCGTACCAGGTCGCGATCTCGAAGTTCATGG
>Ga0308160_10001879_pt1 | contig 27330 bp, 26 predicted proteins | sample PhyFR1_FD_201036 | JGI IMG/M metagenome (GOLD analysis project Ga0308160, IMG submission 201036) | Phyllosphere microbial communities from UC Gill Tract Community Farm, Albany, California, United States - DLSLF.R1 | ecosystem: Host-associated > Plants > Phyllosphere > Unclassified | place: USA... | reverse complement strand
TGAACGACCAGACCCACACTCAGACCAAGACGCAGCACCAGACCCGTCACCGGACGCTCATCGCCGTCTCGGCCGCCGCCGCGCTGCTCGCCGGAACCGTCTCCCTCAGCGCCTGCTCCAGCGCCACCGAGCAGACCGCCGGTCCCGGCTCCGAATCCGGCCCGCTGCAGGAGCGGATGCAGTCGCTCGTCGACGCCGGCTACCCCGCGGCGCTCGCCTCGGTGATCGGGCCGGACGGTGAGGCGATCGACGTCGCCGCCGGCATCGGCGACCTCGCGACCGACGAGCCGGCCCCGGTCGACGGCGAGGTGCGGATCGCGAGCAACACGAAGATGTTCGTCTCGACCGTCGTCCTGCAGCTCGTCCAGGAGGGGAAGGTCGCGCTCGACACCCCGATCGACACCTACCTCCCCGGGCTCATCACCGGCGACGGCATCGACGGCACCCGCATCTCGGTCCGTCAGCTGCTCCAGCACACGGCAGGGCTCCCCGAGTACGCCGACCAGATCGCCGCCGACGCGTTCGCGGCACAGGAGCGGTACACCTCGCCCCGCGACATGCTCGACATCGCCCTCGCCAAGCCGGCCGTGTTCGCGCCGGGGGAGCGCTGGGAGTACAGCAACACGAACTACCTCGTGCTGGGGCTCATGGTCGAGAGTGTCACCGACCGGGCGCTCGCCCAGCAGATCGACGAGCGCATCGTCAAGCCGCTCGACCTCGAGCACACGTACTTCCCGGCGCCGGGCGAACGCGAGCTGCGCGGTGAGCACCCGCACGGGTACCACGCGAAGACCGTCGGCGACCTCCTGGACATCACGGCCCTCGACACCTCGTTCGCCTGGTCCGCCGGTGCGCTCGTCTCGACGCCGCATGAGCTCAACGTCTTCATGAAGGCCCTGCTCGACGGCGAACTCCTGAACGAGGAGACCCTCGCCGAGATGCAGACCACGGTTCCGGCCGGCGACGAGTTGTGGCCGGGAGCGGGGTATGGACTGGGCCTGCAGAGCTACCCGCTGAGCTGCGGCGGTGTGGCTTGGGGCCATGGCGGCGACATCCCCGGAACCCAGACGCGCAACGCGGTCGGCCCCGACGGCACGGCCGTCACCATCGCCGTCACGTCGCTGCCGTGGGCGGTCGTCTCGCCCGACGACAACGAGCGGTTGATGAAGCAGTACCGGATCGTCGTCGACGCCCTCGACGCGACCCTCTGCGAGCGATGATCGGTTCCCACCGGACGCCGAGCGCCGGCCCCCATCGGGGTCGGCGCTCGGCGTGGTTGACTCGACCCATGACCTCTCCCGCGCGGCCCGCCCCTGTCGCGGCCCGTCTGCGCTCGGTGCTCCCGCCGGTCCTGGTCCTCGCCGGTGCGGTGGGGTACCTCGGGGTCGTGCCGTGGGTCGACGAGCTGCACGCCGTGCCGGGTCAGGTGTCACCGTGGGCGCACGCGGCCCTGGTCGTGCTCCAGGCCATCGCCCTGCTCTTCCGGCGTCGGCACCCTGTCGCGGTGTTCGGCGTGGCGGTCCTCCTCGACCTCGTGGTCCTCGGGTCCAGTGGTGGCGAACTCGGGATCGGCTCGTTCGGCGTGATCCTCGCCACCTATGCGCTCGCTCGTCGCGCGGAGCGGCGGACGGTCATCCGCGCGCTGGTGGCCGGTGCGGTCGCGACGACGGTGGTCGGCGGCATCGCGATGATCTTCGGGTCGTCCGAGGAGCCGCTCATCCTCGTGTTCGCGGCCGTTGCGCGAATCGTGTTGCAGTACGTGCTCCCGGCCGGTGTCGCCGAGTACGCCAGGGGTCGCGAGCGCCTGCTGTCGGCGATCGAGGACCAGGCACGCATGGCCGAGAACGAGCGTCGCATCAGCGTGCAGAACGACCTCCGCGCTGAGCGCACCGCCCTCGCGCGGGAGCTGCACGACATCGCCGGGCACCACCTGTCGGGGATCATCGTCAGTGCGCAGGCGGCCAGCGCTCTGGTCGAGCGCGACCCGGAACGCGCTCGGGAGATGCTCCAGACGGTGCAGTCCGATGCCCGCACCACGCTCGTGGACCTGCGGCGGACGGTCGGCCTGCTGCGCAGCGACGACGCGGACGCCCACGGAGGCGGAGACGGATCGACCCTCGGCCCGGCGACCACCCCGACCATTTCGGCGATCCCGGAACTCGTCGAGGCGGCGCGGTCGCGGGGGCAGCACGTCGCCTACGCCGTGACCGGCGAGCCTCGTGCGCTGGGGCCGCTCGCGGAGACGGCCGCGTACCGGACCGTCCAGGAATCGCTCGCGAACGCCGCCCGCCATGCGCCCGGAGCCGTCTGCCGTGTGGCGGTGCGGTTCGAGGCGGACGCGATCGAGCTCATCGTGACGAACGCGGCGTCGTCGCAGCGGCCTGCGTCGCCGTCTCGTGACGGTTATGGCCTCTGGGGCATGCGCGAGCGTGCGGAGCTCATCGGAGCGCGATTGACCTCAGCACCGACGGACGAGGGTGGGTGGCGAAACCGCCTGACCATCCCCGACGAACACCGTCCCGACCAGCAGGGTCCCGACCAGTATCGGAGTGACGCATGATCCGCCTCCTCATCGCCGACGACCAGGCGGTCGTCCGCGCCGGCCTCTCGGTGATCCTCGGTGCCGAGCCCGATATCGAGGTGGTGGGCGAGGCGATCGACGGTGCCGACGCGGTGCGGTTGGCGAAGGAGCTGCGTCCGGACCTGATCTGCATGGATATCCGGATGCCGGGTACGGACGGGATCGCGGCGACCCGCACGATCACGGCGGACCCGGAACTCGACGCCGACGTCCTCATCCTGACGACGTTCGACGTCGACGCGGACGTGTTCGCCGCCCTCGAAGCCGGTGCAGCAGGTTTCCTACTGAAGGGCGCGGACGAGGCGACGCTGCTCGCCGCGATCCGTTCCGTCGCAGCAGGGGAGGGGACGCTCGATCAGCGCCTCACCCGTCGCATCCTCCGCGAGTTCTCGGAGCGCCGGCGCGAGGCGCCCGCGGCCACGCTGGCGCCGGCGGAGTCGCCGCTCACCGATCGCGAGTTCGAGGTCCTCGACCTCCTCGCGCAGGGACTCTCCAACGCCGAGATCGCCGACCGCCTCTTCGTCGAACCCACCACGGTGAAGTACCACCTCGCCGGCCTGCTGCAGAAGACCGGTGCGCGCGACCGCCTCCAGGCCGTGCTCTGGGGGATCCGTGCGGGGCTCGTCGACCCACGTTGAGCTGTGGGTGCCGCATGCGAACGACATAATCATTATTATCGGTTCAAGATTGCTTCGTGTCTCCGGCGTGACGACTCCAGCACCCGGGTCTCGAATCGACGCGATTCTGGCTCGCAATGAAAGTGCCAGCTTGCCGCCGGCACTTGTGCCCGCTGCCGTCTCTAGTGTTGCGGGTCATTAGATGCACACGGGCTCGTCGCCGACTGCTCGGATCGTGTCGGTAGCCCATCGGTGCCCAATGACCCCGCGCGCCGTGCCGCACGTCCCGATTCATAAGCTTTGACTATTTATACCGCGTAATTACAGTTGCCGATCGGATAAATCGCCGCGATCGTGGATGGGTGAATCTCACTCAAGCCGCCCCGCCTTCTACGCGTCCACGCGCCTCCATCGTCGACCTAATGGGCGTGCGTTACCTCGTCTTGGCATTGGTGGCACGCCTCCCGTTCACCATGATGGTTGTTGGGTCTCTGACGTTGCTGGTCGAGCGCGGAGAAACGGTTGCAGCGGCGGGCGCGGTGTCTGCCGTAGCTGGAATCGGAACGGCACTCGGTGCTCCGATCCTTGGGCGCCTCGTGGAACGGTTCGGCCAACGCGTCGTGCTCCTCGTTGCCGCGTTGATCTTCGCGGCCGCGGTGTTGTCGTTCCTGATTCTCGTCTTCGTCTCGGCCCCGTTGTGGGCGGTCGCCGCTGTTGCAGCGCTCGCGGGCCTTGCCAGCCCGCAGGTAGCTCCGATGTCACGTGCCCGGGTAGCGGTCACCGCTCGACGGCATGCTCCGTCAGGCGATCTTGTCGATCGAGCCATGGGGTATGAATCCATGGCAGACGAGGGTGCTTTCGTCCTTGGTCCCGTGCTGGTCGGCGCTGCCTCGGTGCTCCTCGGTTCTTTCGCACCCCTTCTGGTAGCAGTCGGCCTGACGCTTACCGCAGTGCTCGGCTTTGCTCTCCACCGATCAAGCGCGCTGAGGTCCGATGCGGGTCCTCAGGGTCGCGAGTCCACGCGTTACGTCACTCCGCGTTTCATCATGCTGTTCTCGGGGATGCTGTTGGTCGGCGCGATCTTCGGCGCCACGTTGACGTCACTGACTGCGACACTCGAGCGAGAACGCTTGGCCGAGTGGACAGGCCTGATCTATGGACTCATGAGCGTCGGCTCAATCATCTCCGCCGCGCTCATCAGCCGGATCCCGCAGCGGGTGCTGTCTCGCAGGCTGCGCTGGGTCATGACGGCACTGCTGGCGCTCGTCGGGCTGTGTCTTCTGGCCTTCGGATCCGGGATGGCGATGCTGGTCGCGGGGTTGTCCGTACTCGGTCTCGGCATCGGCGCCTGCCTGGTTTCGATCTTCAGTTACGCCACCGACGCCGTCCCAGCTGCGCGTCACACGTCTGCGTTCGCTGTCCTCGCGAGCGCACTCATCGTCAGCCAGGCGGTCACGACCGCCGGCATCGGACAGCTCGTCACCGGGGCAGGACCCCAGGCAGGTTTCCTTGGTGGTGCCGTCTTGGGTGGGCTGCTGGTCGTCGTGGCTCTCGCTGAGCGGGTGGTGTCTGTCAAACGCCGTTGAGTTCACGCGCGGTCGCGCGCAACAGGGCAAGGGTTTGGGCGATGACCTCGCGAGGGTCTTGCGCGCGGAACGCCATCTCCAGCGGGAGATGAACGGGTTCAGTCAGCGGGAGGGCCCTGACCTCGCTCGGCAGCGCGTCGGTCGCCGAGCGAGGCACAAGAGCGAAAGCCTTCCCTTCGCGAAGGAGGTAGCTTCTGGATCCAACGATGCGCGGCGGGGACAGGAGCACCATCGGATGCAGCCCGCGGTCGGTGCACGCCTGGAGTAGTGCGTCGTAGTATTCGGGCGCCTGCTCTCGCGACCAGAGCAGCAACGGGAGCTCGCCCGCATTGGCGAGATCAACCGTGTCGGTCGATGCGAGTGGGTGAGCAGCTGCAATGACCGCGTAGAACTCTTCTTGCGCGATCGTCTCCTTCACGAAGCGCGGTGGCAGGGTGAGAAATCTGCCGATCCCGATGTCCGCGTTTCGGTGCAGCATCTCGTCCATCACAGCGCCACTGTCCGCTGCGATCTCCTCGATAGCGATGTTCGACCCGGACTGTTCGGCACGCTTGATGACTGCCGGAATGAGCTCGTTGATCACACTGGGTGATGCGACGATCCGAGCTCGATGGAGGTACTCCTCGCGGAAGAGCCGAGACCGGGTCGAGAACTGTTTCGCCGTTTCGAGCAGCGCTCGCGCGTCCTGCAGCATCGCCTCGCCGGCCGGTGTCAATGTCGCTGTTCGCGTCGTCCGATCGAACAGTCGAAGGCCGAGCGCGATCTCCAGCCGTTTCAACTCCTGGCTCGCGGTAGCCTGCGCGACCATCAACGAGTCCGCCGCGCGGCCGAAATGCAACGTCTCTGCCAACGCGACAAACACTTCCACCTGTCGCAACGTGAAATTCATAGGTTGAAGCTATCAGTGACGATGCACTTTGCTCTATGTCCGATGGATGATTCTCAGTAGCGTGCTTCCAGTACCGCAGCACAACAGCTCGGTCGAGATGGGAGCAACGATGCTTGCGGTCGTAGGAGACCTGGTCGAGGACGTCATTGTCTGGCCTGACGGCGCACTGAGAAGCGGAACCGACAATGCGGCGGAGATCTACAAGACTCGCGGCGGTTCCGCAGCCAATGTCGCTGCGTTCGCGGCTGGCCGCTATCCCACTCGTTTCATCGGGTGTGTGGGCGAAGACGCAACAGGCGACCACCTCGAGCAGCTGCTGCGTGCCGAGGGCGTCGACGTCCGTCTGCAGCGCGACGGCACCTCTGGCACCATCGTCATCCTCATCGAACCGGATGGGGAACGGACCATGCTGCCCAGTCGCGGCGCCGCCACTCGACTTGCTCAGGTCCCAGCGTCTTGGCTCGCTGATGTCGAGCTCCTCCATATTCCGGCGTACTCCTTCGACGGGAGTCCGATCCGACAGACCGTGGAAACCATGATCCAGACTGTGCGGACTCAGGGCGGGCAGATCTCGATCGATGCCTCCTCAACCCAGGTCCTCGAAACGTTCGGGACGGCCACGTTCCTCGACTACATCGAGACGCTCCGGCCTGAGTTCCTCATCGCGAACGACGATGAAGCCGACGCTCTCGGCTTCGGCCGTAGCCGGGCGGCGAACGCGATTCTGCGACGGATGCCGCAGACGACGTTCGTGTTGAAAGCCGGATCCAAGCCCACCCGCATCCTCCGGGCGGACCAGGACGTGCTGACGGTGCCCGTTCCCCGCGTTGACGGCGTTCGCGACTCGACCGGCGCCGGCGATGCTTTCGCCGCCGGATTCCTCACCAGCTTCCTCAAGACCCGCGAACTCCGGGTCGCCGCCACCGGCGGACATGCTCTCGCTGCTGCGGTCCTCGGATCCCCGGGTGCCACGGCTTCCATCCCCACCATCACCTGACCCCATCCGCACCCCCAGCGCTAGGACACGCAATGACGCAACTCGATGCCGCTCCACCCACAACCCCAGGCGCATCACGCGCAGGCAAGGGGATGGTCTTCTCCCTCCTTATCGCCTGCGCAGCATTCCAGCTGAACGCCAGCATGCTCTCCCCTGCCCTGGTCACCATGGCGAAAGAACTGCAGGTCACCGAAGCGGAAGCGGCCCTGGCGCAGACCGTGTTCTTCACTGCCACTGCCGTGTTCGGGATCTTCCTGCCCCGCTGGAGCGACATCATCGGACGCCAGCGGGTGATGATCCTGATGCTCGCCGCGGTGACCATCGGTAGCGTCGTCGCCGCTCTCGCGCCGAACCTGCCGATCCTCCTCGCCGCTCGAGCGCTCCAGGGCGCCTCCGGTCCAGTCGTCGCCGTCTGTCTGCTCATCCTGCGCACCGAAGTGCGCGACGCCAGGCGTTACGGCTACCTCATGGGTCTCGTCGCCGCAGTCAACGGCGGCATCGCCGGCGTCGACGCGATCGCCGGCGGCCTCATCACGACACACTTCGGGTTCCGTCCGATCTTCTGGATCATCGCCGTGCTCGGAGTCGTTGCGATCCTGATCACCCGCGTGTGGACACCGGAATCACGCCCGTCATCGGGCGCCCGGATGGACTGGTGGGGTGTGCTGTTCCTCGTTGGGGCCATCCTCTCCCTGCAACTGTCGATCAACGAGGTGCAGAAGCTCGCGAGCGCGAACTGGTGGCTCGTCGGTGGCCTCGCCATCCTCGGTCTCGTGCTGGCCGTCGTCTTCGTGCAAGTCGAACGCATCGTCCGCGTCCCCCTGGCAGCGGTCTCGCTGCTGAAGCAACGCGCCGTCTGGGCGCTCCTCCTGACGACCGCGCTCACTCTCGCCGGCGTCCTCGCCGTTGTGAATGCCGTTGCCCTGTCGATCGCACAGAACATCCAGAACGGGTTCGGCCTCCCAGCGGACACCACCTCGCTCATCCTGCTCACCCCGTACGCCCTCCTCGGGTGGATCGTCGGACCGTTCGCAGGCCGTCTCGCACCCGTGTGGGGATACCGGACCATTCTTCGGCTCGGCCTCGGCGGATCCGTCATCGGACTCATCGGCATGGCCTTCCTCGGCACCCAGAACCTCGCCTTCCTCATCGGCGCGGTGCTCTTCCTTGGCGTCGTCTACGCCGGCATGGCCAACATCATGCTCAACGGCCTCGGCGTCGTACTCAGCCCACCCGAAAACCCCGGCTTCCTCCCCGGCCTCAACTCCGCGGCATTCGGATTCGGCGCTGGCATTAGCTTCACCGTCATCCCCGCCGTCCAGATGATCGGAAGCGCCGCCGACGGCATCCCAACCGTGTCCGGGTACACCCTCGCCATGCTCACCGGAGCAGGAATCACCCTCCTCGCACTCCTGGTCTCCCTGCTCCTCCCGAAGCCCCGCGGCGTCGAGCTTAAGACCACATCCGTCGCCACACATTAATCGCCATCGCGATTAAAGGCGTCCCAATTCATTCTTGATGACGACGTAATACTCGCGAACACTGAAACCACCAATGACACACAGACAGGAAAATCACGTGACTTCAGCAATCCGCATCTCGACCGAGGTCCAGGAAGCCATCGCCGCTGGCAAGCCGGTGCTCGCCCTCGAATCGACCATCTTCACCCACGGACTCCCTCGCCCCCGTAACTTCGAGGTCGCCACCGAATCCGAAGCCCAGCTCCGTGCCGCCGGCGTCACCCCCGCGACCATCGGCGTCGTCGCCGGCGAGCTCGTCGTCGGACTCACCACGGACGAGATCCGCCAGCTCAGCAACGATGACGACGTCGTCAAAGCGTCGATCCGCGACCTGCCCATCACCGCAGCGAAGAAGCTCTCCGCCGGAACGACCGTCGCAGCCACCGCCTACGCCGCCCACCTGGCTGGTATCAAGGTCTTCTCGACCGGCGGTCTCGGCGGCGTCCACCAGGGCGCCTCGAACACGTTCGACGAGTCAGCCGACCTCGGCGCCCTGGCATCGCTGCCCATCGTGGTCGTCAGCGCCGGCGTGAAGTCCATCCTTGACATCGGGCTCACCCTCGAGCGCTTGGAGACCCTGAACGTTCCCGTGATCGGCTGGAAGACCACCGACTACCCCGGGTTCTACATCACGGACTCCGGCTTCGACATCGACTACTCCGCCGACACGACGGACGAGATCGCCGAGGTCGTCGCCGCCCGCGATGCGCTCGCCCTGCAATCGACCGTCCTGGTCGCCAACCCCATCCCCGCCGACAAGCAGCTCTCGCCGGAGACCCTCGAGGTTGTCCTCACCTCCGCACACCGGGCGGCCGCCGACGCGAACATCGTGGGGCACGACACCACCCCGTTCCTCCTGGACTACATCCAGAAGGCGACGAACGGCGAAAGCCTCGAGGTGAACATCGACGTGTACCGCAACAACGTCCAGCTCGGCGCGGAGATCGCACGTTCCATCAGCAACCGCTGACACCCGAACAGTCAATAACTGGCCCGTCCTTCTTCAAGAGGGACGGGCCAGTTGGGCTGCGGACCCGAACTGGTGCCAGAAGCGGCGCCCGACTCGGACAGGGCACTGAAAACGATCGTTTCCGAGCGACGGCACCCAGCTGGCCGGTTGGGTGCTGGCGTAGAACTCGAGCCAAGGCTCTATGCGGACGGTTCGGCGCTGCCCGCCACTACTTGCCAACGACCCTCGATGATCGACCAAAAGCGGCGGTACGTCATGCGACCCTCGATGCGGTGGCCTCCATCGAATACGACGATGTCCACGAGCGACGATGTCCGGCCATGACCATCATGTTCAAGAGTTGACCGATGGAGCTCCGACAGCTTGTCGAATCGTGTTGCACCCGAGGCATGGGCGTCGAGATCGGCTGCACGGCCCATCACCGACTCGCCCGGCAACTCGAAGGCCAGGCCCTCATATAGCAGCTCGCGAAGATGGCTCACGTCGCCACCGCGCATGGCTTGGTGAAGAGCATCCTGGGCTTGGTCGATGGAGCGCCCTTGATCGTCCCGTGTCGTCATGTGACAAGGCTAGTGTGCGGTTTCCGCGGACTGTGATTGACCCGAAAACGATCGATTTAGGCCCTGCCCTTTGGATTGTTGGAGTATTCCGCCAGCTTTTGCACCAGGCGTGAACCGGACGACGTGCGTGCTTCCGTTGGGACACCCCAGCTACTTCCGGGAAGACTGGTCCGTTCGGTGTGCGCAGCCCTCGGCCAGTCCGGCTGAGGGCTGCGCGCAACTCACCCCACCGTTTGGAATCAGCACCGAGGAAGAATGGTCTTAACGTTCGGGCTACCACTCCCGAAACAGAGTTTGGCCAAGCAGGCCGACCTGGACCGCCCATGTCGCACGTTCGATCGGCTTAGCCCCTCGTGCTCGCCCGAGGAACGAGCGCCGGCTCCAAGACCTCATGCCGGTGCTCATGTGCCACTCCGTCCCGCACCTCAGCGAGAAGCAGCCGCACCGCCGTCGCACCCATCTCCTCCCCCGGTTGCGCGACGGTCGTGATGGGGATCAGGCTGTCCCAGGCGGATCGGTTGTTGTCATAACCGGTGATGGCAATGTCGTCTGGGACGCGCAGGCTCGACTCGGACAGGATGGCCTGTAGGATTCCCAGCGCGAGGAGGTCGGCTGCGGCCACGATCCCGTCAGGACGATCTTCAGGTGCGCGCAAGGCGATGAGATGCCCGAACTCGCGCCCCTGCTCGATGCGGACCTCCGGGGTGTGATCCACCTCGAGGGCCACAGCCCCATTCGCCTCGCTCACCGCTCGCCGCACTCCTGCCAAGCGGTCTCGAACAGGGATCGCGAGAGTGGGGTCTCCTGCGAACGCCAGGCGACGCTTCCCGAGGTCGATGAGATGACGAGCAGCGAGATATCCGCCGAGCTCGTTGTCAACGCTCACTGTGCAGACCCCATCGACGAGGGCGTCATTGAGCATCACGATATGCCGGCCAGGCAGTATCTCGGCCGCGGCCGCGGCCGCGGTTCCCGGCAGCGGCGCGAGGAGCACGCCCGCGACACGCTCCTCGGCGAACAAATCGAGGTGGGCTTGCTGCTTCTGAGGCCGCATGTCGACGTTGGCCAACAATACGTTCATGCCGACGGTCTCCGCCTCGCGCTCAGCTCCGCGGGTCATGTCGAGGAAGAAGGAGTTGCTGAGGTCGGTGACCACAAAACCAATGGTGTTGCTACTGCCGGCCGCGAGGGCGCGCGCGGTCCGATTCGGAACGAAACCGAGTTCGCGGATCGCGTCGTTCACTTTGAGCCGCGTGCGTTCCGACACCTGCGCCGGCTTGTTCAGCACGTTCGACACGGTTCCCAGGGCGACGCCGGCGAGCTTCGCCACGTCCTCCATACGAGGAGCGGCGGGAGACAGTGCATCGGGCGCGAGTCGCATGGCAGCCTCCTTTCCTGGTGAATCGACCAATGAGCACGCTACTCGGAATTCCCCTTGCAGCTCCGCAAGGACATGCTATCGTGTGAAGCGCTTCAATAATGAAGCGCTTCATTTCGGTGGTTCAAGGAGGAACACATGCACAGCAGCAACACCGTAATCCGACGATCCCTTTCCGCGGCCGGGCTCGTATCTGTGGCCGCGCTCGCCCTGGTCGGCTGCAGTGGCGGCGGCTCCGCCGCCGCGAATGAGTTCACCTTTCTCGCCATCAACGAGAACACGACGATTCCCACGGTGCTCACCTCCCTCAGCGAGAACGAATGCGCCGCGGAGAACACCGCGCTCCCCCTCAAGATCAACAAGCAAGCGCAGGCGTCCCTAGACCAACAGCTCCAGCTCCTCGGCGGCCAGAATGCCCTCCCGAGCGCCTTCGTCTCTGCGAACTCCCCCGAGCTCACCCAAGAGCTGTACACCTCAGGCAAGATCGCCGACTTCTCAGACACCGACGTCGACGATCAGATCCTTCCCGTCGCCCAGTCGAGCGTCCGGTCCCTGTACGACGACAAGACGCTCGTCCTCCCCACCGAATTGAACATCGAAGGCATCTGGTACAACAAGCAGATTCTCGCCGACAACGGTATCGAGGCTCCCAAGTCCTGGGACGCTCTTGAGTCGGCGTTCGCGACACTCCAACAAGCCGGCGTGCAGCCGATCTCTGCGGCAGGCAAGGGCGGCGACGGCTGGGGCGTCACACGCTGGGTCGGAGCCTACCTGTACCGCGAACTCGGTCCGGAGGCGCTGAAGTCCGTCGATGACGGCGATGCAGCCTTGACCGACCCCGACTACGTCGAAGCGGCCGACGCCATTGCTGCACTCGGTACAGCCGGTTACTTCGGCGCTTCCCCGACGTCGATCGATTATGCGACCGCGATGAACACCTTCCTCACCGGCGACGCAGCGTTCTACTACATGGGATCGTGGGCCGTCTCGAACTTCAACGACGAGGAGCAGAACAAGATCGGGGTGGACAACATCGGCTTCATCCCGTTCCCGACCGTCGACGGCGGAGTCGGCACGACGGAGCAGACCCCCGCGAACACCGGCACCGGCATCGCCTTCTCCAAGACCGCCTACGAGGACGAGAAGGTCCAGGCCTGGGCGAGCTGCATCGCCGAGAACTACGGCGCCGCGGCATTGCGGGAGGCCGGTCAAATCAGCGGCTTCACGGTCAACGGTGACGTCGATGTGACACCGCTCACCCAGCAGGTGCAGGACCAGATCGCCGCCACGAAGGAAAGCGTCGCCTGGTTCGAGGCGCTCTTCCCGGCCAACGCGACCACCGCGAGCCAGAGCAACGGCGGGCCCCTCGGTGCGGGCCAACTCTCCGGCGCCGACTTCATGGCGGCCGTCGAGTCCGCCCTCGGCAACTAGCCACCAGCACCACAACGCGCGGGACGGGGGTCACCTCGTCCCGCGCGCCACCAACGATCTCGGGAAGCCCCCATGCACACCGTCCTCCGCGACAAACGAGCCATCGCCCTGCTGCTCGGGCCAGCGCTCCTCGTCTACACCCTCGTCATGCTCGTACCGATGCTGTGGTCACTCGGCTACACCGTCTTCACCGGCGGCGTGCTGAGCGGATTCACCTTCACCGGATTTAGCAACTTCGAGCGGCTGTTCACCGACCCGGCGGTGGGCCCTGCCGTCGTGTTCACCATCAAGTACGCCCTGATCGTCACGATCGGTCAGGTGATCGCCGGCTATCTGCTCGCACTGCTGTACCACTTCTTCCTCAAGCGGGCATCGAGTCTCGTTCGCACGCTGATCTTCTTCCCGGTCGTCCTGCCGACGGTCGCCGTCTCACTGCTCTTCCAGAAGCTGTTCGAGTTCGCTCCGCAGAACGGTCTGGTGAACTCCGCCCTGAACGCGTTCGGCATGCCGTCCGTGGATTGGCTCGGCAACCCCGAAACGGCGTTCATCGTCATCGCGATGATGGACATCTGGCGCGCCATGGGGTTCTACGGCGTGCTGCTCTACACCGGTCTGCTCGATATTCCGGACGACATCGTGGAGGCAGCTCGCCTCGACGGTGCCGGCACCTGGGGTCTTATCCGCCACGTGATCATCCCGCTGTCCCTGCCCATCGTCATCTCCTCAGCGATCTTCAGCATCAACGGCACGCTGAAGGTCTTCGACTCCGTGTACGCCTTGACCGGAGGCGGTCCGGGCACATCGACGACGCCGCTGACGCTCTACATGTATCGGACCTCGTTCGCCGGCGGCGACTACGGCTACGGCGCAACGATCGCCCTGCTCCTGACGATCATGTGCCTGCTCGTCACCGCCGTCATTTTCAGGGCGAGCGCCAGCAGCACGAAGGAAGCATAAGACCATGACCACCATCGATCGCGACGTCTCCATCGTTGCCCGCCGCGACTCCCGGAATGGAGCGCGACGAGTCGCCACGTTCTTCAAGCGCCTGCCGCTGTATGTCGTGCTGGCGGTCCTCCTCGTCGTGTTCGTCTACCCGCTCGTCTGGCTGCTCCTCGGATCGCTCAAGACGCAGGACGAGTTCCTGAACAATCCGACCTGGGCGCTGCCCGAGAACTGGTTCAACTTCGGCAACTACGAAGCCGCATGGTCGTCGGTGTCCGGCTACCTCCTGAACTCGGTGCTCGCGGTGTTCCCGTCGCTCCTCATTGCGCTGCTGATCGGCACCGCGGCGGGCTTCGCCCTGGAGATCATGGTGTTCAAGGGTCGACGGACCATGCTGCTCCTCTTCCTGGTCGGCATCATGATCCCGGGACAGATGATCCTGCTCCCCCTGTTCTCGGTCTACTTCCAGGCCGGACTCAGTCAGTCGCTGTGGCCGCTCATCATCACCTACACCGCGTCGGCCCTGCCGCTCACCGTCTTCATGATGGCGACCTATTTCCGTGCCATTCCGAGGGAGGTGTTCGAAGCGTCGACGCTCGACGGTGCCAGCATCATCCGCTCCTTCGTCTCCATCGCACTGCCCATGATGCGCAACGCGATCTTCACCATCGCGCTCGTCCAGTTCTTCTTCCTTTGGAACGACCTCCTCATCGCGCTGACCTTCACCACCGACGAGAGCCTTCGCACCGTGCAGGTTGGCCTGCTGAACTTCACCGGGCAGTTCGGCGTCGTCGACTACGGGCCCACGTTCGCGGCGATCTGCATCAACGTGATCATCATCCTGGTGTTGTACCTGTTCCTCAACCAGCGCGTCATGCGTGGTCTGGCCGCTGGGGCGGTCAAGGGATGACCGGCGCGCTCCCGCAACCCACCCATGTGCGATTCGAGCATCACGAAGCCGGTCGACTGGGCATCGGCGAACGACGCCCGAGGCTGTCCTGGAGGTACGACCTCGGCGACGACGACTTCGAGCAGACCGGCGTGGACATCGAGGTCGCCATTCACCGCTCCGACGGCACGAGCGAAGTTTCCACGGTCGCCAACAGCGGCGCGGACCAGATCCTCGTCGACTGGCCGGTCCGGCCGCTCCGTTCACGGGAGCGCGCCGAAGTTCGCGTGCGGGCACGACAGGGCGAACGGCACGGTCCGTGGAGTGCGCCAGGATGGGTGGAGATCGGACTGCTCGACGAAGAGGACTGGGTCGCCGCGTTCGTCGGATCGAACGCCAGTGAGCACACCACCGGGCTCCGTCGGCCATCACGCGTCCGGCACGAGTTTTCCGCCCCCGAGGGCGTCATGCGCGCCCGACTCTACCTCACCGCGCATGGGCTCGCTCAGGCCGAGATCAACGGCACACGTGTCGGCGACGAGGAATTGACGCCAGGGTGGACGAGCTACACGCACCGGCTCCGCTATGCGACCTTCGACGTGACCGAGCTGCTGGAACCTGGCGATAACGCTATCGGGATCTGGCTGGCCGACGGGTGGTGGCGGGGACTCGTCGGGTTCGACGGCGGGTTGACCGACTACTACGGCTCGGACCAGCGCGCGCTCGCGCAGCTCGAGATGATGCTGCCCGACGGCACCGTCCAAACGGTCGTCAGTGACGGCGCATGGCGCGCCGGATCAGGGCCGATCCTCTCCACCGGCCTGTACGAAGGCGAGGTCGCCGACGCGCGTCTCGACGACCCTGGCTGGTCTCGGGCCGGGTGGACGGAGGATGCGTCCTGGAGCCCGGTGGCGGTCGAACGTCCTGACGCGTCCCTCTTCGTCGCACCGGACGGCCCGCCTGTGCGTTGCACCGGTGAACTCAACCCGGTCTCCGTCGAACGACGCGGGCCCGACCGGTGGCTGATCGACTTCGGGCAGAACCACTCCGGTCGTCTGCGGATCCGCGGCGCAGCCCGCGTCGGTGACGAGATCACGATCCGCCACGCGGAGGTCCTGCAGGAGGACGAGCTCTACACCCGGACGCTCCGAGCTGCGGCGTCTGTCGACCGACTGATCGTCGCTGGCGGTGAGTTCGAGTGGGAGCCACGCTTCACCATCCACGGTTACCGCTACGCGGAAATCACGGGCCTCACCGAGCGCCCCCGCGTCGGCGACATCGTCTCGCGCGTGCTGCACACGGACATGGAACGGACCGGCTGGTTCCGCAGCTCTGACCCACGGGTTGAACGATTGCACGAGAACGTCGTATGGAGTTCGCGCTCGAACTTCGTCGACCTGCCGATGGACTGTCCGCAACGCGATGAACGCCTCGGGTGGACCGGCGACATCCAGGTGTTCGCGCCGACGGCCGCATTCCTCTTCGATGTGACCGGCATGCTGTCGTCATGGCTGAAGGATCTGGACGTGGACCAGCAGGACCGCGGTACGGTGCCGTTCTTCGTGCCGTACCTGCCACTCGGATCCTGGGCCGAGGCTCCAGTGGATCCGGTTGCCGTGTGGGGGGACGCCGCCGTCCTGACGCCGGACGTCCTTCACGCGCGAACCGGCGACATCGAGGTACTGCGACGCCAGTACCGGAGCGCTCGTGCCTGGGTGGAGCAGGTCGCGCAACGAGCAGGTGACGGCCTCATCTGCGAGGGCACGATGCAGCTCGGGGACTGGCTCGACCCAGCGGCCCCGCCGGATGATCCGGCGCTCGCCACGACCGACCCGGCGCTGGTTGCGACGGCCTACTTCGCACATTCAGCCAGACGGCTTGGAGCCATCGCCGAGTCGATCGGCGAGCCGACGGATGCCGCTCACTTCTTCGCGCTCGGCGATGCGGTCGCGCGTGCCTACGCTGATCGCTATCTCGATGAAGCGGATCGTCTCACCGAAGACACTCAGACCGCGCACGCTTTAACGACGGTGTTCCAGCTGTGGCCGGACGAGGAGTCGGCACGTGTCGGTGCCGAACGGCTCGCTGAGCTCGTGCGCGACGCGAACGGTCGGATCGCCACCGGATTCGCCGGGACTCCGCTCATCTCAGATGCGCTGACGCTGGGTGGCCACGATGCCGAGGCCTATCAGCTGCTCCTGAGCGATGAGTGCCCATCGTGGCTTTACACCGTCGCGATGGGTGCGACGACCACCTGGGAGCGCTGGGATTCGATGCTGCCCGATGGCTCTGTCAACCCCGGCGAGATGACCTCGTTCAACCACTACGCCTTCGGAGCCGTCGCGGATTGGCTGCATCGAGTGGTGGCGGGAATATCGGCGACCGAACCGGGCTATCGCAAGATCCTGTTCGCTCCTCGACCCGGAGGTGGGCTCACCTCAGCCGGCGCGACGCACCGCACCCCGTACGGAATAGCTGCAATCGACTGGACACTCACGGACGGAACACTCGACATCGAACTCACCGTTCCTGTCGGCACGACGGCCGAACTGCAGCTCGCGGGCAGACCGGCCACTCCACTGGCGCCGGGGCACCACCGATTGAGAGGATTGCCGTTCTCGTGAGCGGGCGGAGCGGCGTCCTAGAAGTCGAGGTTCGTCGCGATGGCGTCGTCATCTGATTCAGTTGAACTCGACGCGAATAGCTGCTGCAGCGAAAGTGCGGCGAACCGGGGCGAGGCGGGTCTCGACGATTCCAGTCTGGGCGAGCAATCCCCGTATGAGCCGCCCGCCTTCGGGATGCTCGAGCCATGCGGCGATCGAGCTCGAGGCGATGATGGGCTGGCTGGTCATGGTGTTCCTTCGCGCTCCGGCCTCGAACGATTAGTCGCTCTGGGGAGCGAAATACGACTCGAGGTACCGGGTGAAGTGGCCCTGTTTCCAGGCGGTCGCGTCTTTTGCTATCTGTGAACTCTTTACGAGCGCGTCGAACCCGTGCCAAGCGCCCCGGTATTCCTTGAACTCCACCGGAACGCCGGCCGCCCGGAGGTTCTCGACATACGTCACCGTCTCGTCGCGGAAGGGCTCGACGCTACCGACGAACGTGATCGTCGGGGGCATGCCCCGGTAGTCGGTCGCCCGGGCGGGAGCTGCGGTTTCGGGTACGTCGTCGCCAAAGAGATCTCCAAGATAGACCCGCCAGTTCGACTCGTTCGTCTTGCCGTCGTAGAGCGGGGCGTTGTTATCGGTCGACGACGGGGTCGGGCGGTCGTCGATCATGGGATAGAGCGGCATCTGAAAGGCGACCGCGACGTCTCCTTCGTTCCGGGCGCGGAGGCTGACGGCGGCGGTCAGGCCGCCACCTGCGCTGCCGCCGGCCACGATCAGCTGATCACTTCGGATCCCGAGCTCGTCGGCATGCTCTTTCATCCATTGCAGAGCGAGGTAGCAGTCGTCGAGCGCGGCGGGGTAGGGGGCTTGGGTGCTCAGGCGGTAGTCGGGAGAAACGACGACGGCATCGGTCAGACCGAGGACCTCTTTGATGGCGGCCGATTCACCGCGAGGCGTTCCGATCGAGTAGCCGCCGCCATGAATCCAGAGGATGCCCGGCCGGTTCGTCGATGTGGATTTGGTCCGCGTCGCGACGATGACCTTCACCTCCGGCTGATTGGGCCTGCGGATGGATCGGTCGGTGACCGAGATGCCTCGGCGGGGCAAGATGCCGGACACGCGCATCATCAGCGGGGTCTTCAACGCCCGGACCTGTGCCTCGGTTGCCTCCCCTTTTCCCACCACCAGCCGCACGACCTTCGTCGCAAGGCGAAGCCCCGGGTCGATCATGTCGTCCGTAACTCGCATCGAGGCGCCTCCGTTGCCATTGCTCTTTCGTCGCTTTGATCACGGTAGCGTATTTTTCGGACAGGTGTAGGTAAAATATTGGCTACGGTGGGAGCATGACCAGGCGCCGCGATCCGCGACCGAAGCGTTCCCAGCAGGCGCTCGTCGACGCACTTCTAGAGCTGTTGGATGAGCGCGACCTCTCCGACATAACGCCGAGTGATGTCGCCGCTGGAGCGCGGGTGAGTCGCTCGACTTTCTATGATCACTTCACCGATGTGCACGCGCTGGCGGTGGCGGCCTGCGCTGAGCAGTTCGACCGACTCCTGGCCGTGGCTCCGACGGAGATGCTCGACGACGCAGACGGTCTTCGCGCGCGGCTCGGCCTTTTTTTCTCGCACATTCAGGCCAATAAGAGGCTATACGTTGCGTTGCTGGGTTCCGGTGGGAGCGTCCTCGTGGCTACCCACCTGAGGGAACGGCTGTCGTCGGCGATCGGGGAGGTGGCCCCGCCACCGGGGCAGCAGGCCGTGTCCCGCTCCGGGGCAACGTTTCTGGCTGGCGGTCTGGTCGCCGTCGCGCAGGCCTGGCTCGAAGAAGAGGGCGAGGAAACGGCAGAAGAACTCTCTACCGATGTCGCTGCGACTCTCTTCGGCAGTACCGATGCCCAAGTTGAGCCCGGCCAGCAAGCCTTCTCATCAGCGGTGAGTAGCGTCGCCGAGCAGTGACAGAACACCGCCAAATAGCGATCAACCCACAGCTCGTAGTACACCGAAGACGATCGTTTCTGATCAGGTTCCGGTCGACCCGATGCCTTGGCGAAGTTCTGCGGACGTTGGGTGCTCAGAACTCGTTGTCGAAACCGAACTGCTCGAAACCTCAGCGCGCAGGGGTTCTGCTCGAGGTGCCGGTCTGATGTCGGTAGAGCGTCGCGCGGCTCCAGCCGACGAGTGCTGCGGCTTCAGCGGCAGTGCGGCCCCGGCTGCGGGCGTCGGCGACGATGGCGAGCCTCTCCGTGATGGTGTCGGGGTTCACGGGTGGGCGCCCGAAGCGGGTGCCGGATTCGCGCGCTGCGGCGATGCCGGCGTTGACGCGTTCGACGATGAGCTCGCGTTCGTACTCGGCCAGGGTGGCGAGCATGTGGAGCATGAGCCGGCCCGTCGACGTCGCAGGGTCGATCCCATCGGAGAGCGATCGCACGTGGATCCCGCGGCCGCGCAGGAGCTCGACCGTGTTGAGGACGTCGATGAGGGAGCGGCCGAGTCGGTCGATGCGCCACACGATCACGGTGTCGCCGGCGTCGGCGTAGTCGAGTAACTTCCCCATACCGGGGCGCTCGATTGCGGTCTTGCTGCCGGAGGTCACATCCGCGAACACGTCGCGCTTCTGGACGCCTGCCGCGAGGAGCGCGTCGAGTTGCAGCTGCGCGTCCTGGCCGGCGGTGCTCACTCTGGTGTATCCGATCTGCCTCATGGCATCAGCATGTCTCAGAAACCCACCCGAGACCGAATGAGACGCGCCGTGCAGTGAGATGACTTTTCGAGACAGTCGTCCGTTTATGCGATCTGCGGCTTTCCGCCACTCACGTCATCGAGGTCGCCGCCGGCCCACGTGTCTTGTAAACCTGTTGCTCCTTGAGACGTTCTCACTTGTGCCCGATGAGTCACACCGTTGGGCAGGGTGCCGGTATCAGTCTTCAAAGGAAACGGATTGCCCATGAATCGAGGCCCAGACCGAACCGAGAAGCGGGCCGCCGGGATGAACGCCTTGCTCGTACAAGCTAGCGAGTTGGCGTCGATCAGCGAGCGAGGCGTTGCGCTACTCGAGGTAGCGGTCGATCGAGTTTCGACTGAACGAACCGATGGCTTGGTCTTTGAGCTCGGGCCGAGCGTTCGGGTTCGTGGCAGCGATCTCGTGGAGACCTTCGCGTGTGGACAACTCGTCGAGCACCCAAGCGGGAGCGGTGTAGTTGTGGGCCACAAACGACGCAACCATGAAGTCATCGTCCGCGGCGAGGATGGCGAAGATCTCTTCGGGTAGATTCTCGCGGGATGTCAGGTTCCAGCGGGCGCTGGGGGCTGGGTCGCGCGCTTGGCAGCGCCACTCTTCACGTTGCTCTGGGGCAGTCATACTTGGCGCACCCAGGAGGGCTGTCCTGGGTCTGCAATCAACTCGACGATGCGCCGTCCGGAAGCGTCTCGCCCACACTCCCTTCGATGAGCTGCCGAAGCGCCGCGATCTCGCTCGTGAGTGCTTCGATGTGCGCACTGGTGATCGCTTCGGATATGGCCTCCCTTTGCGACGCGCTCGACGATCCATGAAGCAAGCGTGGCAGTGACGACACCGATGAGGGCGATCCCACCGATCATGACTCCGACGGCAACGAGCTGTCCGGTTTACGTCACGGGGAAGTAGTCGCCGTAGCCGACGGTGGTGATGGTGACGAATGCCCACCAGAGGGCTTGGCCAAGTGTCTGGATCGATCCGTCACCGCCGCGTTCAGCATCAAGGACCGCAAGACCCGCGACGTACACCAGGAGGGTGTATGCGCCGGCGGCATAGACGATGACCCGTCCTCGGAAGGCGGCGCCGGCGGTCCGGTTCAGGATCGCCAGGAGCGTGACGAGCCGGAGCAGGCGCAACGGCCGGAGCAGCGGGAGGACGACGATCGCGAGGTCGAGTAGGTGTGTGTAGAACCATCGCCATCGCGGCCTCGCGAGCAGGAGATTGACGATGTAGTCGGCCACGAAGACCACCCACGTCGCCGCGATGACGACCTCGGCGACTCTTCCGCCGGGTTCGGCGACCACCTCGTACGAGTACGCCGCGAGGAAGACGACCCCAGCGATCGCGAGTGGCCATTCAGTGAGCTTCTGCCAACGTGCCTGGGTCATGCCGCGAGCGTATCTGGAGGAGCCGTCCGCGTTGACGTGTCCGGCGGACTGTTCCTGTGGTTGATCGGCGGGTCGGACTACCGAGCTAGAAAGTCGGGAACCTTGCGTTCGGTCATCCTCGCTGGCCAAGTTCAAGATCCGTGTGTCCGTAGCCGGGTTCCGTCTTCAGGGGGATGTGTCGTCGTGACGTGTTTGGTGCAGTTGGATCATGGAGTTGATGCTTCGAGGAGGAAATGTGGAAGTTCGGCGGCTACGGCTGGCACTGCGGCTCGTCAGCGTCGTTGCCGTCATCGGCGCGGCGGCCGCCGTCGTCTGGTTCGGGTTCGCGGTCGCCGATGCGTCCGGTGCTCAGATGACCGCGGCGAGCGCGATGTTCGCGGCAGTCGCGAGCGGGTGGTCGGGTGCTTTCGCGGGTATCAGGGCGAAGTTGAAGTCGGGCGAGGAAGCTCAGGTCTGACTGAATATGTTCGCCCACTCCACGACGCCGTGGTTGAGGACATTGGCGCGGTAGACGGTGGCGTGGCGTGCGTGCGTGCGTGCGTGCGTAGCGGGTCGCGAGGCCTCGCCATCGCTTGGCGCGACAGAACGGGCGTTCGAGCACGTCGCGGTTCCGGTAGTCGTCGGAATCATGTCTGCCGAGGGCTTGTCGATTCGGGATGTGATTCTGGCACCGCTTGCTGAAGCCTGTCAGACGGGAGGTGTGTTGTGTCGGTTGATGAGATCTGTTGCGAGTTCGACGATGCGTTGGCGGGCGCGTTCGGGGGCGAGCACTTCGATGTGATCGCCGAATTGCAGGAGCTGGCGTACGGACTCGACTTCGGGGTAGCTGACCGTGAACAGGTGCCACCCGTCTTCACTTGATCCGGTCGCTTCCAGACGGCTGCCCAAGATGCGTCGGGCGAGGTCGACGCGCGTTCCTCGCAACCTGACCGTCACCTCGACTTCCCCGGGGCCCTCGGAGCGGTGCTTCAGTTCGGCCCAGACCGATCGCAAGTCTTGATCGGGTCGTGTCGCCGCGGGCTCGAGGAGGGCTTCATAGTGTTCAAGCCGTTCGAGGTTGAAGAGCTTTGCAGTTCCATCGTCATCGGCCACGAGATACCACCGCCCGGACTTCGAAACGAGCCCATACGGGTCGACGTCCCGACTGGTCGCGTGCTCGGCACCGCTTCGGCGGTAGAGGATTCGCAGCCGTGGGCGAGAGCGCAACGTCAACGCCAGATCTGCGACGTCCGTGTCGCGGGTTTCGGCGGCGAGCCACCCTGAGTTGTCGACGATGACGAGTTCGGCAAGGTTCGTGTCCCCGGCTGCGTTCGCAGCACGGCGGGCCGCGATCTTCCGAATGGCCATGTCGTGAGCGGCGGTGATCCCCAGCTGTACGCGCTGCACGCTGTCGAGGCCGGCGAGCGAGAGCGAGTCCATCTCGGCTGGTTCGAGATGGGACGCATTCAGGCGCGCGCCGGGGAGGAGGACGATGCCACCGTGTCTCCCTCGCTCGGCATAGACGGGTACGCCGGCCGCAGAGAGTGCTTCCACGTCGCGCAGGATCGTCCGCACCGACACCTCCAAGCGCTCCGCTAGCTCCACGCTCGTCACGCGTTGGCGGGTTTGGAGGACGAGAAGCAGGCTCAGCAGCCGGGCGGCTTTCATTGGACAAGTTTCTCGTAAAACCTGACAACAGGTGGCGTGATTGGGCGATTGGCTTGTCTGACACCGCAAGCACCACTCGACAGGAGACACCCGATGCCCGCACCCAACCTCTTTCTGATCCAGGTCCAGGACGCGAAGGCTGCCACCGCGTTCTACAGCGACCTCTTCACGATCGAACCTGATTTCACCAGCCCGAGGTACGTCGCTTTCCCGGTTGCTCCCGGCGTGCTCTTTGCGCTCTGGACCGGCCGCAACGAGCACGCGGTGCCCAGCACCCCGCGCACGTCCGAGGTCGGGCTGATGGTTCCCGGGTCGGAGGCCGCCGTCGACCAGGTGTTCGAGGAGTGGAAAGCGAAGGGCGTCACCGTCGTGGAGGAGCCACACGATGACGTCTTCGGTCGAACCTTCGTGATTGCAGACCCCGACGGGAATCTCGTTCGCGTCTCACCCGTTGACTGATGCTCGTGGCCCGTGCGGTTTTGTGGGAAGCCTCCACGGTGTCGTGAGCTGCTCCGGGCGCCGAGGGGTCGTCGACCCGCGCTGACGCGCGCCCGGGTCGCGGGGGCCAATTCGCCTCCGGCACTCAGGTAAGGCTATCCTTCCTAGGTCCCACCCCTCGAATGAAGGAGACGACGTGCACCAGCGCGCCGCCATCAGCCTCGTCCTCGCCGCGGCGCTCGCCGTCGGACTGTCCGCCTGCGGAGCGTCCGAAGCGGTCGAGCCCGAATCGACCGCCGCCGCAGGGCAGGGCGCGACCGACTACCCGCTCACGCTCGACAACTGCGGCACCGAGGTCACGATCGACGCCGCACCACAGCGGGTCGTCTCCCTCGACCAGAACTCGACCGAGATCCTGCTGTCCCTCGGTCTCGAGGACCGCATGGTCGGCACCGCCTCCTGGACGGACCCCGTCCTCGACTCCCTCGCCGACGCGAACGCCGACGTCCCGCGCCTGGCCGACAACGCCCCCACCTACGAGGTCGTCCTCGGTGCCGACCCGGACTTCGTCACCGCGTCCTTCGGCCGCCACTTCAACGAGGGCGGCGTCGCACCACGCGAGCGGTTCGCCGAGACCGGTGTCGCCAGCTACCTCTCGCCCACCGACTGCGACAACGGCACGAGCATCAACGGCGGCGGGACGCGCACGACGCCGCTCACCATCGACGCGCTGTACCAGGAGATCACCGAGATGGGCGAGGTCTTCGACGTCTCCGACCGTGCTGCCGCGCTCGTCGCCGACCTGAAGGCCCGTGCCGCGAAGGCGACCGAGGGTGTCGACTTCGATGGCACGACCGTCGCGTTCTGGTTCGCAGACACGAAGACCCCGTACGTCGGCGGTGGGCTCGGATCCGCCGCGCTGCTCGCCTCGACCACCGGGCTCGACAACGTCTTCGGGGAACTCGAGGACGACTGGCCGGCCACCACCTGGGAAGACCTCGTCGACCGCGACCCGCAGGTCCTCGTCCTCGGCGACCTGCAGCGCGACCGGTTCCCCGGCGACCGCCTCGACGACAAAGTCGCCTTCCTGGAGTCCGACCCGCTCACGAAGACCATGGACGCGGTGCGCAACCAGCGGTACATCGCCCTGCACGGCGCCGAGCTGAACCCGTCCATCCGCTTCGTCGACGGCCTCGAGAAGATCAAGGCGTGGTGGGTCGAGCACGAGGACGAGCTCTGAACCCGGAGACGGTGACGAGCGGCGAACCGGTGACGAGCGGCGACACGCTGATGAACAGCGACACGGCACGGCGACCGGCCTCGCGCGCACGCCGCGCGACGATCACCGGCCTGCTCGTCCTCGCCGGCGCGGTCCTCCTCCTCGTCTCGGTCGGCATGGCGATCACGCTCGGACCGGCGGACATCCTGCTCGTGAACGTCCGGGACATCGTCGCGAACCACCTCGGTGTCACCGACATCCCGGTGAAGCTGTCGAAGGACGCGATCGTGTGGGAGGAACGCCTGCCGCGGGCCTTCGTCGCGGCAGCCTGCGGAGCCGGGCTCGGGCTCTGCGGCGTCATCATGCAGTCGCTCCTCCGCAACCCGCTGGCCGACCCGTTCATCCTCGGCATCTCCTCCGGTGCGTCGACCGGTGCTGTCGCGATCGGGATCCTCGGACTCGGCGGTGCGTCGATCGGCCTCTCCGGCGGCGCCTTCATCGGCGCGCTCGTCGCCTTCGGACTCGTGCTCCTGCTCTCACGCCTGTCGGGCGGCGGGACCGACCGGGTCGTGCTCGCCGGCGTCGCCAGCACGCAACTCTTCTCCGCGCTGACCTCGCTGATCATCTTCGCGTTCGCCGACTCGGACGAGACGCGCGGCGTGATGTTCTGGCTGCTCGGCTCGCTCGAGGGCGTGCGCTGGGACGACGTGGCACTCTGTGCGATCGTCGTCGTCGCCGGGTCGCTCCTGTGCCTCCGGTACGCCCATGCGCTCGACGCGTTCGCCTTCGGTGAGGACGTCGCGGCGTCGCTCGGCATCCACGTCGCGAGGACGCGGGCGATCCTGCTCATCGCGACGGCGCTCATCACGGCGACCCTGGTGAGCGTCGCGGGGGCGATCGGCTTCGTCGGACTCGTGCTGCCCCACGCCGCCCGCCTACTCGTCGGACCCCGTCACGGTCGGCTCATCCCGGCCACGGCGATCATCGGTGCGATCTTCATGGTCTGGGTGGATGCCGGCTCCCGCGTCGCGTTCTCACCGACGCCGCTGCCGGTCGGCGTCGGGACCGCGCTCGTCGGGGTCCCGGTCTTCATCGCGCTGCTGGCGCGGAGACGGAGGCGCGGATGACACTCCACGCTGAGCAGGTGTCCTGGAACCGCGGCGGCGCGCTCGTCGTCGACGGCGTGACCCTGCACCCGGAGCCGGGACAGACCGTCGGCCTCCTGGGTCCGAACGGGTCGGGCAAGTCGTCGCTCCTTCGGTTGCTCCACGGCCTCGTGAAGCCGACCGCCGGACTCGTGACGCTCGACGGTGTCGACCTGGCGTCGGTCGGCCGAAGGCGCATCGCGCGTTCGGTCGCCTCGGTGACGCAGCACGCCGACACCGACGTCGACATCACGGTGCGCGACATCGCACGACTCGGTCGGATCCCGCACCGCTCGGGGCTCGGCGGTGACACCGCAGCCGACGAGACTGCCGTCGACCGCGCGCTCGCCCACGTCGGCCTGCTCGACCAGGCCGGCCGCCTGTGGCACACCCTCTCCGGAGGCGAACGCCAGCGGGCACAGATCGCGCGGGCACTCGCCCAGGAGCCGCGCGAGCTCCTCCTCGACGAACCGACCAACCACCTCGACATCCGACACCAGCTGGAGCTGCTCGACCTCGTCTGCGCGCTCCCGGTCACCACCGTGATCGCCATCCACGACCTCAACCTGGCCGCGATGTACTGCGACACGGTCGTCGTACTGCGCGCCGGTCGGGTGGTCGCCGCCGGGGTGCCGAGCGAGGTGTTGACCGCGGCGCTCATCGCGGACGTCTACGGCGTGGCGGCCGAGGTGACGCTGGATTCCCGCCGAGGCCACCCCGTCGTCACGTTCACGCGATGATCCCGCCCGCTCTGGGCGCCACATGGCCCGAGCACCGTGGGCTCGCTCACTCCGATCGCTCGAGCGTGCCGATCTCCGTGCCGCTCTCGTCGAGGACGACGAGGCTCGTGTCGGTCCAGGTGCCGGACGCTCCGCCCGACAACCAGGTGTCGACACCCTCACAGGCCATCCGTGTGGACACCAGCGGCGCGAACTCGACCGTGTCGCCGTCGGCAGTCCACGAGCCCATGAGGCGGTTGCAGCCGTCGGTCCCCGTCACCTTGCCGTCCTCCGCGAACACCAGCGATGGGGTGTTCTGCGCGTCGGGGTCTCCCCAGACACCGACGACACCGACAGCGTCGCCCGACTCGGCGGCAGGCGCTGTGGTCGAGGCGCCGGCGCCGCCCTCGGCTCCGGATGTGCATCCCACGAGGGCGAACCCGAGCACTGCTGCGCCGATGACACCGAGGACTGCGGTGCGCCCCCGGTTCGACCCATTGCCTGTGAACATGTCCATCCCCTCCAGCGGGTGGTCGCCCGACCGCGACTGGCTCGATGCTAGCGCGTCGACTCGTCGCAGCTCACGATCGGCTGGGCCGTCCCCGTCACGGTGATGCCGCCGGTGGCGGGGACGTCGACCGTCACCAGACTGGGCGCGCCGACGTGGTGGCCCTGCCGGATGAGGATCCGAGACGGAGGGGTGAGGAGACCGAGCTCCCGCAAGTAGCCACCGAAGGAGGCGGCTGCGGAGCCGGTCGCCGGGTCCTCGGTGATATCGCCGACGGGGAAGAGGTTGCGGGCCTCGACGAGCAGGTGGCCGGCGTCGTCGATCCCGTGGTCGTGCACGACCGTCACCGTCCCGGCCCAGCCCTGCACGTCCATCAGCGTGCGCAGGGCGGGTGGATCGAAGGTGAACGCGTTGAAGACCTCCTGCTCCCGGACCGCGACGACCGGGTGACGGTTGCCGGCGAACGACTCGCGGAGCGGCCACCGCTCGTCGAGGTCGGAACGCTCGAGCCCGAGCAGCGACAGCAGGCGATCGGCGACCTCGGCGTCGAGATCGCGCACG
>Ga0308160_10001878_pt1 | contig 27335 bp, 22 predicted proteins | sample PhyFR1_FD_201036 | JGI IMG/M metagenome (GOLD analysis project Ga0308160, IMG submission 201036) | Phyllosphere microbial communities from UC Gill Tract Community Farm, Albany, California, United States - DLSLF.R1 | ecosystem: Host-associated > Plants > Phyllosphere > Unclassified | place: USA... | reverse complement strand
CATGGTCCAGAAGTGCGGGTCGGCCAGCGGGATGTCGACCGACTGCAGCTGGATCGAATGGGCCATCTGGCGCCAGTCGGTGGCGATCATGTTGGTGGCAGTGGGCAGGCCGGTGGCGCGGCGGAACTCGGCCATCACTTCGCGGCCCGAGAAGCCGTTTTCGGCGCCGCAGGGGTCTTCGGCGTAGGCGATGATGTCGTGCTTGTCGCGGCACAGGCGGATCGCTTCCTGCAGCGACCAGCCGCCGTTCGGGTCCAGCGTCACGCGCGCGTCCGGGAAGCGCTCGTGCAGGGCGACGATGGCTTCCATCTCCTCGTCGCCGCGCAGCACGCCGCCCTTCAGCTTGAAATCGTTGAAACCGTAGCGTTCGCGCGCGGCCTCGGCCAGGCGCACCACCGATTCCGGCGTCGTCGCGGCTTCGTTGCGCAGTCGGAACCAGGCGTCGCCGGCCTCGCGCTCGGCACGGTAGCCCAGGTCGGTGCGTTCGCGGTCGCCGATGAAGAACAGGTAGCCCAGCATCTCCACCGCATCGCGCTGCTGGCCCTCGCCCAGCAGGGCCGCCACCGGGACGTCCATGAACTGGCCGAGCAGGTCGAGCAGCGCCGATTCGACTGCGGTTACCGCGTGGATCGCGATGCGCAGGTCGAAGGTCTGCAGGCCGCGTCCACCGGCATCGCGGTCGGCAAAGGTGGCACGCATCGTGTTCAGGATCGCGTTGTAGTCGCCCAGCGACTTGCCGACCACCAGCGCGCGCGCATCCTCGAGCGTCTGGCGGATCTTGTCGCCGCCCGGCACTTCGCCCAGGCCGGTATTGCCGGCGCTGTCTTTCAGGATGACGATATTGCGGGTGAACCAGGGGCCGTGCGCACCGCTCAGGTTCAGCAGCATGCTGTCCTGGCCGGCGACGGGAACGACGCGCATGTCGGTTACGACAGGGGCGCCGCTGATGGGTGGTGAACTGGTCATTGAAACTCCGGTGATACGGGGATCGGAACCCGAATGGTATTCGGCGCGGTCATCAGACATCATACAACATAGTCTCAGTATACTGACGGGCTGCGCGAATGGCAACGATACCGATCGAGCCCTTGGCGTGGTCGGCAAGATACGGTAAATCTGAAACGATGTGTTGTTCAATTTCTCGCTTTACAACCGGGCATTAACCAGTAAAATCGATAAATGTTGCGATAAGTGAACAGCTGTTATCGTAGTAGACAAAAGTTACACAATTCTCAGACGAAACTTGGTAAAAACGGCTATAGTTTCAGTAAATAATCACACATTCTCACTTGTGCAAATATAGTTGACTTTGGGAAAGATCGAATCGCCAGTTTCATCCCCACGCAAAGTCGTGACAGATGCTTGTGTTTTGTTCTACACCACGCGAAGTGAACGACTTTGCAGCTGACCGAAAATATGACGAATTTGAATACTGGTGACCAGCTGGACGGCAAGGAGTTCTACTCCACCGCCGAGGCGGCCAAAATCCTGGGCGTTTCCCACCGCACCATCCAGCTGTGGGTCGAGAGCAGGACTTTGCAGGCCTGGAAAACGGCCGGCGGCCACCGCCGCATCACCTCGACCTCGGTCGCCAAGCTCCTCGACGGCCGGCGCCAGGCCCTGTCGCCCGAGCGCGGCGGCGCCGGGCGCGGCACCGCTGCGCCAGCCGAAGCTGCGCGCCAATACAAGGTGGTGATCGCCGACGACGACGCCACCCTGCTGCGGCTGTACGAACTCGAGATCGGCGGCTGGGGCCTGCCGCTGCAGCTGATCAAGGCCGGCGACGGTTTCGACGCCCTGCTCAAGATCGGCGAATACCATCCCGACCTCCTGATCAGCGACCTCAGCATGCCGGGCATGGATGGTTTCCGGATGGTTAACAGCCTGCGCAACAATCCAAAACAGCGCGACCTGAACATCATCATCATCAGCGGCCTCGACCGTTCAACGATCAAATCGCTCGGCCTGCCCGCCGACATCCCTGTCTACGCCAAGCCGGTCGCCTTCGGCCAGCTGCGCGCCGCCGTCGAAAAAATCCTCGCCCTCTGAGCCGGTCCGGCCGCACAGCCGCGGCCGCCGTCAAATCCGGTAATACCCGCTTCCGATCCGCCTGCGCCTGGCAGGCCAGGCTTCCACGTCCTCCTGTGCGGACTCCCTTGCACCCCGGCTATGCCTGCGCTCGCCGCAACGTCACAAGTTTTATTTCGCGTGCCACGGCGTTCACCGATATGACCGCCCCCTGTTTCCTTGCCATGACAACATTACGATACTGATTTCGTTGGCGAAATACGGAAAATACAGTAATCTTTCTAAATCGATAGAATCACTATAAACAGTAAATTCATCAGCATTCCGGAGGATCCATGATTACCGTGTCCCCTGTACGAACTTTCAAGCGCATCGTCATTGTCCTGACGGCATGCATGCTGCAGCTGGCCAGCAACTTCGTGTTCGCCCTCGACGACGGCGCCACCGCCCTTGGCGCGATGATCGCTATCCGGTAGCGCCTGCAGCCGGTGGCCCGATCGCCCATAAGAACTTGACGCAAGGCACCAAAACGTTAAAATCGAAAAACATGAAAATTGCCGCCAATAACTGTTCTAACGAGACCGATGCTGGCGGCCCGATGAGCAGCCCAATTCCAGGACCGGACGAATTCTGTTCGACCAAACAGGCAGCCAGCATCATCGGCGTATCGCACCGTACGATCCAGTTGTGGGTCGAGAGCGGCATCCTGCAGGCGTGGAAGACCGCCGGTGGGCATCGCCGCATCACCATGCGATCGGTGAGCAGGCTGGTCGACCAGCGCCGCGCAGCACTTGCGCCGGTACGGGCCTTGCACCAGCCTGCCCCCGGCGCACGCAAGAAAGTGCTGGTGGCCGACGACGATGCCATGCTGCTGCGCCTGTACGAGCTGGAAATGCTTGACTGGGACATGCCGATCGACCTGATCAAGGCATCCAACGGCTTCGAAGCGCTGATCAGGATCGGCGAAGCCAGGCCCGACCTCCTGATCAGCGACCTGAACATGCCGGGCATGGACGGATTCCGCATGATCCGGACCCTGCGCATGGACCAGGGATATGCGAACATGGCGATCATCGTCGTCAGCGGCCTGGACAAAGGTACGGTAAACTCGATGGGCTTGCCGGCCGATATTCCGTTCTTCTCGAAACCGGTTCCGTTCCGGGGCCTGCGTGAAGCCGTCGAACGTGTGCTGCTGCCTGTGCAGGCCGCCGCAGTGGAGCACTGACACCAACCGCAACATGATCGATTGTTTTCATATGCTGGCATCGCCCTTGCCCCCAGAGGAAGCGCATCGGCTGCAGGTCCTGCCTGACCTGGACATCCTCGACACCGCCCCCGAAGAACGTTTCGACCGCATCACCCGCATGGTCGCGCGCCTGTTCGGGGTGCCGGTCGCCATGGTCAGCGTGATCGACGCCGGGCGCCAATGGTTCAAGTCGCGCGTCGGCCTGCCGTCCGTCCAGGCCGGCGGCACCAACGCGTTTTGTGCGCATACCATCCTGCAGGACGGCCTGGTGGTGGTCGAGGATGCACACTGCGACGCGCGCTTCGCCGACGACCCGCTCGTGACGGCGCACGGCGCCCGCTTCTATGCGGGCTGCGCGCTGGCGGCGCCGGACGGCAGCCGCATCGGCACCGTGTGCATCCTGGACGAAGTGCCGCGCACGCTCGACGAGGACCAGCGCGCTCTGCTGCGCGACCTGGCCGGCATGGTGGCCGACGAAATCGCCGCCGGCGAGCTGCGCCGCGCGCACGAGCGCCGCAGCGAGAACGATGCCTGGCTGTACGGCCTGCTGGAACACATCCCGGACGGCGTGCTGATGCTTGACCGCGCCGGCACCGTCATCTGCGGCAACCCGGCGGCGGAACACATGTTCGGCTCCGACACCGGCGGCCTGGCCGGCCGCATGGCCTGCGCCCTGCTCGGCGCCGACGCCGCCCTGCTGCTCGATCCGGAGCACAGCCCGGACGCCCCGCCGCAGGAAGGGGGCGGCCGGCGCCTGGACGGCAGCGCCTTCCCGATCGAAGTCAAGGTGGCGCCGATGTGCCTGGCCGGCCAGCAGCGCTATGCCGTGATCGTGCGCGACGTCACGCGCCAGCACGAGCTGGTCCAGCGCAACCGCGCCACCGAAGAGCGCCGGCGCAAGCATTTCACCACCGCCACCCACGAACTGCGCACCCCGATGGCCAGCATCCTCGGCTTTTCCGAGCTGCTGCTGAATCGCGACTTCGACCTGGCCACCAGCCGCGAACTGCTCGACATCGTGCACCGCCAGGCCGGGCGCCTGGTCGACCTGATCAACCAGCTGCTCGACCTGTCGCGCATCGAAGCCGGCGGCACCGACGGGCTGGCCGTCGCCACCGTCGACGTCGCCGAACTGATCGACCAGACCCTGACCGGGCTCAACGGCCTGGGCCAGAACCACCGCATCCGTGTCGAACTCGAGGACGGCCTGCCGGCGATCGCCGCCGACGCCTTCAAGATGCAGCAGGCGCTGACCAACCTCGTCAGCAACGCGATCAAGTATTCGGACGACGGCACCCAGATCGACATCAGCACCGCCGCCCTGCGCCGGAATGCTAAACTCATGGTGGCGATCCGGGTCGCGGACCGCGGTATCGGCATGACGCCCGAGCAACAGGCACACATTTACGACGCCTTCTACCGCGCCGGCGAATCGCAGAACGTCCAGGGCAGCGGCCTGGGCATGACTATTTTCAAGGAAATCATTGAACTGCACGGCGGCCACGCCGACATCGAATCGCGTCCGGGTGCCGGCACTGCGGTGACGCTGTGGCTGCCGGCCTTACCCGATCATGGATAAAACAATTCTCGTCGTCGAAGACCAGGACGATCTGCGCCTGCTGGTCCGCCTCAGCCTGAAATCGCTGGGCCGCATCGTGCTGGCCTCCAGCGCCGCCGAGGGCCTCGAGCTGGTGCGCGCCGAAAAGCCGGACCTGGTCACGCTGGACGTCTGGCTGGGCAAGGGCGACAGCGGGCTGGATGTGTGCCGCGCGATCAAGTCCGATCCCGAAACGCAACACGTGAAAGTGCTGCTGCTGTCCGCCTGCGGCCAGCAGAGCGACGTCGAAGCCGGGCTGGCTGCCGGTGCCGACCATTACGTCGTCAAGCCTTTCAGTCCGCAGAGCCTGGGCGAGGCTGCCGCCGCCCTGCTGGCGGCGTAGACCGGGCCGGCCGCGCAATCGAGGGAAGGCTTCAGTACGCGCACTCGACCCCGGCCACGGCCCTGATGCCGGCGTGCAGCGGCAGATCGACGTGGAAGGCAGTGCCGCCGCCCTCGCGGTCTTCGAAATGGAGCCGGCCGCCGTGTTCCTCGACGATCTTCCTGCTGATCGACAGCCCCAGGCCGGACCCCTGGCGCCGCTTCTCCTCTTCCCCGGACTGGGCGAAACGCTCGAAGATGCGGCCGCGGAAGGCCGGCGCGATACCGGGGCCGCGGTCGAGCACCGACATCCGCACGCCGTCCCCGTGCCGGGCCAGCGCCGCTTCGACCGCGCTGCCGGGCGGTGCGAACTTGATCGCATTCGACAGCAGGTTCGTGATCACCTGGGTCAGGCGGTCGCCGTCGACCTCGGCGCGCACGCCCGGCAGCGTAGCGGCGCACGCGAGGCGCACCCCGGCCTGCCCGGCATGGCCCTGCATGGCGGCCACCGCGTCGCGCAGGATCGGCGCCACTTCCTGGTCCTCGCGCACCAGGTGCAAATGGCCGGATTCGACCTTTTCCACGTCGAGCATGTCGTTCACCATGCGCACCAGGCGTTCGCAATGGCGGTGCGCGATCCCGATCAGTTCCCTGGCATCCCCGGGCACGCCCTCGACCGCACCCGAATCCAGCAGCGACAGCGAAGCACGCATCGAGGTCAGCGGCGTACGCAGCTCGTGCGACACGGTGGCGACCAGCTCGTTCTTCATCTGTTCCACTTTCTTGCGCAGTGAAATGTCGCGCAGGAAGATACTGAAGAAGTCGGCGCCTGGCCCCACCACCAGCTTGGCCGTCACTTCGACCGGCAATTCGGTGCCGCCGCGGGTGTGGACGATGCGCTCGGCGCGGCGCTCGAACACTTCCAGCTTGCCGGTCTCCTCGACCATGCGCAGCGCCCTGTCGAAATTGGCGAGGAAGCGCTCCGGCACGATCAGGGCGCCGAGCGAACGGCCGATCACCTCGTCGCGCGACCAGCCGAACATGGCCTCGGCCTGCGAATTCCAGTCCATGACGCGGCCGCGCAAGTCCACCCCGATGAAGGCATCCTGCGCGCTTTCGATGATGGCATTGATGCGCTGGCCGCTCTGGCGCACCACGCTCAGGGCCTCGGCCAGCGCCCGGGTACGCTCCTGCACGCGCTGTTCCAGCGTGGCGTTCAGTTCTTCCAGCTGGGCCTGGCGCCGCTGCTGGTCGCTCACCAGGGCGTTCAGGGTGCCGGCCAGCGCCTGCACCTCGTCGTAGGTGCGCTGCTGCGGCGCGATCGCCGCGCCCTTGCCCTGGCTGATCTTTGCCGCCTCGGCACCGAGCTGCATCAGCGGGCGCGTGATCCAGCGCGCCACGAACACGCCGGCGATCGAGAACAGCAGCGCCAGCGCGATACCGCTCCACAAGCCGTAGCTGCGCATGCGTTTCACCGGCACCAGCGCGTTCCCGGCGTCCTGGCGCACCAGCACGGTCCAGCCCAGGCCCGGATAATCGGCATAGCCTTTCGAGCGGCTGTAGCCGGTCATGTAGGTCTTGCCGTCGTCCCCTTTTTCGATGATGTAGCCGGGGCGGTCCGTGCTGCGCGCTTCATGCAGGCTCGGGAAATCGACGGTACGGCCCTGCAGGTGCGGCGGTCCCAGCAGCACCACGCCGTTCTTGCCGACGATCAAGGCCTGCACCTCGCGCTCGGCTTCCAGCGGTTCGATGATCGAGCGCTCCACGTCACGCGCCCATTGCCAGGACAAATGGGCACCGAGCACGCCGCGGTCCTTGCCGTTGCGGTCGCGGAAGGGGAAAGCCACGTCGACGAAGCGCAGCGGTTCGCCGCCGGATTGCGGGAGCAGGCGCGACAGCAGCAGCGCCTCGTGCACGTCGCCGACGTGGCCGGCGCCCTTGCGCGCCTCCCTGAACCAGGGCCGCGCGGACACGTCGGCGCCTTCCAGCAGGCCGCCGGCCGCGACCATCACCCTGCCCTGCGGATCGGCCAGGCCGATCCAGCTGTAATAAGTGTAGGTCTGGCGCACGTCGTCCAGCATCTGGCGCCAGTCGGCGTGGCCGAGGCCGGCATCGGCGAGGGCGAAGCGCTTGGCGATCAGGCCGACTTCGCGGTAGCGCTCGAACATGCCGCGGTCGAGCTTGTCGGACGCCTGCAGCGCCAGCTCGCCCAGCCCGTGGCCGATGCTGTGCTCGACGTGGCGGGTCGCTTCGCGCTCGACCACCTGGACCAGCACGACGGTCAGGGCAATGGATAACGTTGAAAAAGCCAGTCCCATGTAACCCGCGAGGCCGCGGGGACGGAAACTGTTCAGACGCTGCAACACCTTGGGCATGGTTCACCACAATCAGTCATCGAGGGCACGCGCACCGGGATCCTTCGACTGGATTGTTTTGGACAAATTAAATTCCATACTAGCATTGCCCTATGGCCAGATTGTGTAGCGATTTTATCGACTTGACGGGCGGGGCGGCGTACGTCGGCGCGCCGCCCCACATGCAGTCTCAGGGCGCCGCTACCGTCTGGTGAAAGGCGTGACGCCCGCCATCCTCGGCGGCCACCGCCTTCGGTTCCACCCCCAGCACCATCAGCGGCGTCCCGTTCCCCGCCCCCTGCGCGCCCAGCGCCGGCCAGTGCGGCAGGCCGGTCCCGTTCGGGTTGCCGGTCTTGATGAAGTTGGCGAAATAAGCCTGGGCCTGGCGCGACACGGCGCGGTCCGCTTCGGTCCAGGCATACACCTGGTTGGTGTCCAGGTTGCCCAGCACGTACTCGATCTCGACCGCATGGTGGGCGCCGCTGGCGGCCGGGTCGCCCGCGCGGCTGGCCGGACGCGGCTGGGTATAGTAATAGCGGTACACCGGCTGGCCGCCGCTGCGCGCGTGGGCGTCGATCCAGCGCCAGGTGCCGAAACCGATGAAGCGGTCGCTGGCCAGCTCGCGCGCGGCACGCGCCACGTCGCCGCCGTAGGCCAGGCGCGCGGCGCCGGCTTTGTCGCCATACAAGCGCTGCAAGCCGGCCTGGAAGGCTTGCTCGGTGGGTGCGCCGCCCTGGCCGAGGATGGCGTCGGCCCCGCCTTCGGCCGAGTTCCAGCCGGCCAGCAGCGGCACGTGGGCCTGCTGGCCGGCGGCGTAGATGTCGGCGGGCGCGCGCGGCAGCACGTAACCGTCGACGATGGCGCCGAAACGCCAGGTATTCGGGCCGGCGGTGCCGCGCAGCACCACCTCGGCCGGCAGCGCGCGCAGCTGGGTGAGCGTGGGCGCGTTCAGCATGGCGCCGAAGCGTTCGCCCGCGGCTTCGCTCTCGCGCAGGGTCGGCAGCGGCGTCAGGCCGAGCAGCGCCCCGCTCTCGCCGATGGCGCCGGCGATCAGGTCTTTCGCCAGCGGCGAGGCCATCTGGGCGCTGACCGAGAACGAGCCGGCGGATTCGCCGGCGATGGTAACCCGGCGCGGATCGCCGCCGAAGGCCGCGATATTCTCGCGCACCCAGCGCAGCGCCGCCGCCTGGTCCATGAAGCCGTAGTTGCCGGACGCCTTGTGCGACGATTCCGCGCTCAGCGCCGGGTGCGCCATGAAGCCGAAGGCGCCCAGCCGGTAATTCACGGTGACGGCGACGATGCCCTGGCGCGCCATCGCGGCGCCGTCGTAGCGCGGCTCGGAGCCGTCGCCGCCCTGCAGGCCGCCCCCATAGAAATACACCAGCACCGGCAGGGTCTCGGTGGCGCGGTCCGCCGGCGTCCACACGTTCAGGTACAGGCAATCCTCGCTCATGCCGTTCGAGCGGAACACCATGTCCGAGAACAGCGGCAGCTGCATGCAGCGCGGGCCGAAGGCGGTCGCCTGGCGCACTCCGCTCCATGCCGCGGCCGGCTGCGGTGCCTGCCAGCGCAGGGCGCCGACCGGCGGCTGCGCGAACGGGATGCCCTTGAAGGCGCTCACGCCGGCCTCCTGCGTGCCCTGCAGGGTGCCGCCGGCCGTCCGGGCGCTGGGCGTGGCGGCGCCGAGGCCGTCCTGCGCGCCGCTGCCGGACGTGGCGCAGGCGATCAGCGCCAGCGGGAGGGACAGAGCGAGAAGCGACGGGAATTTACGGAGGATGGGCAGGCGTGCAGGTGCGGCGTGGCGTCTCATATGTGTGTCCTTGTTGTTAAGTATCACATGATGTCGCACACCCTGCGTTGAATCAAGAGTTTGATTGTTTCGTCAAGGAAGGAATTCCTGAATGCATGCTCGCCTACAATGGACTGGCCTGTCGATCAAGCTCACCAGGGAATGCTGCTTGCAAAAAAGATACAGCTGCCGGGCAACACTTATAGCATATTCATTATATTTCCGATAAGCTCCATGAAATCGATAACATGCCGGTGGGCAGGAACAGCCCGGCAAGTTGCCGCCGACGGAATCCATTCATCGACATAACAAGCAAAGGGGCACGCCCACACCCCGGCGCACAGAGACAACCCAGCCCCATGACTTCATTCTCCACCCTCGATACCTTCGTTTTCCTGGTTTACTTCGTGGTCGTCGCCGGCTACGGCCTGTGGGTCTACCGGCGTAAAAAATCGACGTCCGGCCGCGAATCGCACGATTACTTCCTGGCCGAAGGCTCGCTCACCTGGTGGGCCATCGGCGCCTCGCTGATCGCATCCAACATCTCCGCCGAGCAGTTCATCGGCATGAGCGGCTCCGGCTACCGCATCGGCATGGCGATCGCCGTGTACGAGCTGATGGCGGCCGCCACCCTGGTCATCGTCGCCGTGTTCTTCATGCCGGTGTACCTGAAGAACCATATCTATACGATGCCGCAATTCCTCGAGCAGCGCTACGGCAAGGCCGTGGCCACGACCATGGCCCTGTTCTGGCTGGGCCTTTACGTGGTGGTGAACCTGACCTCGATCCTGTACCTGGGCGCGCTGGCGATTGCCAGCATCGCCGGCCTGAACCTGTTTGCCTGCATGATCTTCCTGGCGGCGTTCGCGGTGGTGATCACCCTCGGCGGCATGAAGGTGATCGGCTACACCGACGTGATCCAGGTCTTCTGCCTGATCGTCGGCGGGCTGGTCACCACCGTGCTGGCGCTGGAGCTGGTCGCCACCATCAGCGGCGGCCGCGGCGTGCTGCACGGTGCCAATGCGCTGTTCCACAGCGCCCGCGACCATTTCGACATGGTGCTGGCGCGCGGCAACCCGAATTACATGGACTTGCCCGGCCTGTCGACCCTGATCGGCGGCATGTGGATCGTCAACCTGAACTACTGGGGCTGCAACCAGTACATCACCCAGCGCGCCCTCGGCGCCAGCCTGCCAACCGCACGCAAGGGCCTGCTGTTCGCGGCCTTCCTGAAGCTCCTGATGCCGGTCATCATCGTGCTGCCAGGCATTGCCGCCTTCGCACTCGATAAATCCGGCGCACTGGGCGACGCCATGCGCCAGGGCGGCGAACTGAATCCGGACCGTGCCTACCCCACCCTGCTGGCGCTGCTGCCGACGGGCCTGAAAGGCGTCGCCTTCGCCGCCCTGACCGCCGCCGTGGTCGCTTCGCTGGCTGGCAAGGCCAACTCCATTGCCACCATCTTCACGCTCGACATCTACAAGAAGCGCTTCCACCCGGACGCCAGCGAAAAGAAGATGGTATGGATCGGCCGCGTCAGCGTGGTCGTCTCGATGGCGCTGGCCGTGATCATCGCGCCGCTGATGGGCATCGACAAGAAAGGCGGCTTCCAGTACATCCAGGAATACACCGGTTTCGTGTCGCCGGGCATCCTGGCCATGTTCCTGCTCGGCTTCTTCTGGAAAAAGACGACCTCCCCGGCGGCCATGTTCGCGACCATCGGCGGCCTGGTGTTCTCGATCTTCCTGAAGTTCCTGCCGGAGATGATGGACCTGCGCTTCCTGGCGCCGATCGGCTTTGCCGTCGACAACGGTGCCGGCGTCTACGAGATTCCCTTCCTCGACCGCATGCTGATCGTGTTCGCCATCGTGGTGGCCGGCATGGTGCTGATCAGCAAGCTGGGCGCGCGCGACGGTACGGCCAAGCGCATGATCATCGACCGCAGCCTGTTCCGCGTGGATGGCGGCTTTGCGCTGGGGTCGGCCGTGATCTGCGTGATGCTGGCGGCGATTTATGGGGCGTGGTGGTAAGCCTTTGCGGCTTTCTCGAGGAGCAGCCTGCGGGCTGCTCTTTTTTCGCTCATGCGGTGCGCATGATGCCGCTTTTATGGGCACAGGAGATCGATGCATGAAGACCCTGACGACTTTTCTGGCGGCTTCCGGGGTAAAGGTGACGCAGGCGGGCGAATGGACCTTCGTGACCCTCGGTCCACCGGAAAACGCGATATGGAAATTTACGCTGCCCGGACATGCTGCACACCCGGCGGCGGTGCGGAGCACCATCGTCAACGAGAATAGGATCGTCAGTATCCGCCTGGCGGCCCTGTGCGAGGCCGCGAGGCGGTCCTGCGACCGCATGATGGCCGAGTCCAGACGCTTGAACGAGCGCATGCGCGAGCACATGCAGAAGGCCGGTTTGACCCACTGAAATAAAAATGCCGTTCAGCCAGGCTGAACGGCATTGAGAAAAACGCCGCGTGGTTTCACGCGGCAGGAACGGGCCTTAGCGTGCCGGCAGCGGATACGTTGCCGGGCTGATGTTGCCGCTCTTGTCGATCGCCTGCACCCCGAAGAACACATTGTCCTTCGACAGATCGCTCGTGTAGCTGGTCACGTTGCCGACGAACTTCGACCCGGTCCAGTCGGCCGCGGTGGTGTCGCGCCACACCACGCGGTAGCCGGCGACGTCCGGCTCGCCATTCGCCGACCAGGCCAGCTCGGTCTTGTTGGTCAGGTTCCTGGTGATGACGCGCACGTCCTTCGGCGCCGCCGGGGCCATGGCGAGCGAGGCCAGCGCCGCCGCGTTCACGCGGGCGATTTTTGCCGCGTAATCGAAGTCCATGTACTCGATGGTGTCGCCGTACTTCTTGCCGGATTCCGACCGCAGGTCCTGGTGCTGGTGGCTGAAGTCTTCCGCATATTCCGTGAAGCGCACCGCCGGGAAGCCGCGCTCGAGGAAAGGAATGTGGTCGCCGCCGCGCAGGTAGCGGTCGCGCCGGTTGACGATCGTGACCTTGAAGCCCGGCACGTAGCGCTCGCCGGCGAACTTGACGTAGCGGGCCAGCTGGCGCGTCGGGGTGTCGTTCTCGCCGCCGGTGGCAACCAGCGTGCGCAGCGCTTCCGGGATTTCCTTGCCCGGTGGCACGCCTTCGGCGAACAGGCGCACTTGGCTGGCGTCTTTCTTGCCTTCGTCGCTGTGCGAGTTGCCGATGATGTCGTTGTCGAACATGCCAGCCACGTTCCAGTTCTTTTCCTTGGCCAGCTTGGCCCAGTTTTCCGCGCCCAGCAAGCCCTGCTCTTCCGCAGCGACGGCCATGAACACCAGGGTGGCATCGAACTTGTGCTTCGACATCACGCACGCCATTTCCATCACCGCCGCGGTGCCGGAGGCATCGTCGTTGGCGCCCGGGGCGTCGTCGGTGGCGTTCATGACGTCGGTGACGCGGCTGTCGTAGTGGCCGCTGACCACGTACATGCGGTCTTTCGATTCCGCCTGGGTGCCCGGCAGCGTGGCGACCACGTTCACGATCTCGGTCGGGACGGACAGGCGCGCCATCACCGGGTGCACGTGGCTGTCGAAGGCGACTTCCAGGCGCCCGGCGCCGCAGCGCTCGAGTTCGCTCTTGATCCAGCGGCGGGCGGCGCCGATGCCGCGCGTGTCGGACTTGGTGTCGGACATGGTGTGGCGGGTACCGAAGCTGACCAGTTTTTCCACATAGTCATGGATGCGCTTGGGCGAGATCTCGCGCACGACGGCGTCGATGTCGGCCTGGCGCTTGTTGATGTCGGGGTCGGCGGCCTGGGCTGCGCAAGTGGCAGCCAGCAGCATGGCGGCGACGGCACTGTGTTTCAAAGTCGAATGCATCGGTGTTTCCTTTACTTGTCACTAAAGCGCGAATTACTTGAAGGCGTAGCTGGCGTTGACGTAGATGAAACGTCCGCGCGGGTCAGCATAGCTGACGTCGTAGCCGCCGAGGAAGTTCGACGTCAGGTTGGTGTACGGCGGATCGCGGTCGAACAGGTTCTTCACGCCAAGCGCCAGCTTGGTGTTCTTGATGCCGGCATAGGTCAGCTGCAGGTCGAAGGTCTGGTAGGCGTCGACCTTGCGCGGGGTCGAATTGCGGGCAGCCTGGCTGGCCAGCGCGTCGGTGTAGCCCTTCTGGTAGTTCTGCAGCAGGCTCACACCGTAGGGTCCTTGTTCCCAGGTCACGCTGGCGTTATGTTTCCAGCGCACCACCACGCCGCCGGACGCATTCAGTGCCTGGTCGAGCGAGCTGGTGTAGCTGCCGTCCGGCTGCTGCACGTCGTACTTGCTCATGTAGGTGCCGGCCAGGCGGAAGTTCAGGCGGTTGCCGTTGCCGAAGCGCAGGCGGTACATCGCATCGAGGTCGACCCCGGCGACCTGGGTCTTGAACAGGTTGGCGTTGGTCTGGATGATCGATTCGATCGGACCGACTCCCGACGCGTTGCCGTCGGGCGCGCCGCGGTTGATGAACTGCGCATACTGCAGCGTACGGTCGGCATTGGCCAGGAAGTAGGTCGAGCTGAGGCCGCCGACCTGGATCGCATCCTTCAGGTTGATGCGGAAGGCATCCAGGGCGATCGAGGCGTTCTTGACCGGTTCCCACAGCACGCCGGCCGTGATCGAGACCGATTTTTCCGGGCTCAGGTTCGGATTGCCGCCAGTGATCGTGGTGAACTGGAAGTTGCAGTCGCGCGGGGAGCCGGTCTGCAGGTCCGGGCAGCGCACGAAGTCGCGCGAGCCGTTGCCGGTGATGCTGGTCGCCTGCGGCGTATTCAGGTCGGTCAGCGACGGGGCACGGAAGCCCTTGCCGACGGCCGAGCGCAGCATGATGGTCTGGGTCGGCTGCCAGCGCAGCGAGGCTTTCGGATTGACCGTGTGGCCGACGCCCTGGTAGTTGTCGTAGCGCACGGCGACGTCGGCGTCGAGCTTCTTGATGATCGGGATGCTCAGCTCGGCATACATGGAGCCGACGTTGCGCCCGCCGACCACCGGGAAGGCGTTGCCGCCGAGGCCGGCGATGTCGCCGGTCTGGATCGCGGAAGATGGGTCGTACTCGAATTTCTCGCGGCGCAGTTCGGCGCCGAGCGCCATGCCGACGGCACCGGCGGGCAGCGTCCAGATTTCGCGCGACCCCTTGACATCGATCGAGGTGGTCGAGGTCTTGGAGCGGTAGCTGGTGCCGCGGAACTCGGCGGCGCGCACCGCGTCCAGGGCGGCCTGGTCGGTCGTCTCGCCGAAGGGGTTGATCACGCCGCTATTGAATATCGGCAAGACCTTCGAATACTGGGCGTAGCCCGACAGCAGATCCTCGTGCACCTTGCTCTGGGTGTACAGGAAGGCCGAATCCATGTCCCAGCCGGCCAGGGTGCCGCGCACGCCGGCCACGAAACGGGTGTTTTCCGACACGTCCAGCGTATTGCGCTGGCCGTTGGCGACGTCGCGGTAGTTCAGCAGCAGCGGCAGGCCGGTGAGGTTGTTGGCGGCGGCGAAGGCGGTCGGGTAATACGGGCTGGACGGGACCAGGATGAAGCCGCCGCGTCCCAGGCTCGGGTACGCGGCCTGCATGCCCGGGTATTGCGCGATCAGCTGCTGGAACGCCGGCACGTAGGGGTTGGTCGCGGTGGTAATGGCATTGTAGGCCAGTGGCACCTGCTGGGTGGTCGACTGGATCTTGTTCCTGGTGTAGCCCGACTCGAAGTAGGCTTCGGCGTCGCCCGCCAGGCGCATGCGGCCGTTGGCAATGAAGCTGGCCTTCTCGAAATCCGGCTGCAGCGAGACGAAGGGGCTGTTGTCGTAGGTGCAACGGTTGCTCGAGTACGGCGACACCAGCGACACCGGGCCGCAGTTCGGCAACGCCGGGTTGCCGAGCGCACCGGTGCGGTTCAGCACCACGTTGGCCGGGAAGGCGATCGACGAGGTGTAGTCGTTCTGCTCGGCGACGTTGATGCGGCGCGCGAATTCGCGGTCGGCACCCGCGATCGGGTCGGTATGCTGGACGGTGATGCCGCCGGTCAGGTTCCAGCCGTCGGTATCCATGCGGCCGATGCCGCCGAAGATCGTCGCCTTGCGGTCGCGGCCGAGGCGGTCGCTCGTCTGGCCGTAGTTGCCGCTGACTTCGATGCCGTTGAAATCCTTGCGCAGGATAAAGTTGACGACACCGGCGATCGCATCGGAGCCGTAGATGGCCGAGGCGCCATCCTTCAGCACTTCGACACGCTCGATGGCCGACAGCGGGATGCTGTTGACGTCCACCGACGAGCCTGCCGCGCCGGCCGAGCCGCCGCCGTACACCGACACGCGGCGGCCGTTGACCAGCACCAGAGTGCGCGCCGAACCGAGGCCGCGCAGCGACACGGTGGCGATGCTGCCGCCGCCGTAGCCGGACGCGTTCGCGGCCGTGGTCGAGCTGCCGGCGCTGGAGAGCGAGCTCAGCTGCTTGACCAGTTCCTCGGTGGAGGTGGCGCCGACGCGCTCGATGTCCTCCCGTTTCAGGATCTGCACGGGCAGCGCGGTTTCGCCGTCGATGCGGGCGATCGACGAGCCGGTGACGACCACGCGCTGCAGGCTCGGGCTGGCGCCATTGGCGTTTTGCGCCAGGGCGCCGGCCGGCAAGACTGCGGCGCCGAATGCGGCGGCCAACAGGGCGACGAAGGGTTTCAATGGGGTGGACGGTACGGACATGCGGGACAACTCCTTAGATGACATCAATTACGTGAATACGGTCGCCACGGATGGCGGTCATGCGTGATGCGTGATGCGGAGTAGTACGAGCAGCTGCGCGCCGTGTCGGCGTGTGTTTTTCTGTCTCCTGAGGGTGCTGCCGCCAGGGAACGTGGTGACGTTCCTGACGTAGGCCGGCGGGTGGCCAGCCATCGGGGGCCCTCGGTGCGCCGAAGCGCTATTGTTGTTTTTTTTGCCTTCTGACAAAAATTATAGGCTTTCTCTATCGCAAAGATTTACCATATTCATGCGCCTGTCATTATTCGTTTTGGAATGACTGTTGCGTGGGAAACTGTTTTTTGGAAGAACTGATGTTTGGGAAAATTAGTACAATGGGCAAGTCGCATATCAAACTGGACCGCATTGACCGCCGGATCCTCGAAGAACTGCAGGCGGACGCCCGCCTCTCGAGCGCCGACCTGGCGGAGCGCGTATCGCTGACCACCTCGCCCTGCTGGCGGCGGGTGAAGCGGCTGGAAGAAGAAGGCTTGATCGGCGGCTACCATGCGCGCCTGAATGCGCGCCAGCTCGGCTACCAGGTCACGGCCATGGTGCAGATCTCGCTCGACAAGAAAGATGCAGCCAGCGTGCAAGCCTTCGAAGATGCCGTGCAACAGATCCCGCAGGTGCTCGCCTGCTTCCGCATTTCCGGACGTTATGACCATCAACTGATGGTCATCGCCGAAGACCTCGAAGCCTATGGTGTGTTTGCCGGCAACGCGATCAACGGCTTGCCCAGCGTCAAAGAGGTATACACCGCCTTCGTGCTGAAGGAAGTCAAGGCCGCCACCAACCCACCCTTGCCCGGCTGAGCGGCGCAGTCCAACGGAACTAAAGGCCTGTCGGCAGACTCTGTCAGACATGGCCTTCGAACCGGGGACACCATGGACAACTCGCAACGGGACAGCCCGCAAGCACTGGCCGGCAAGCGCATCGCCGCGCTCGCCGCAGATGGCGTCGAGCAGGCGGAACTGGAAACGGCGGTCGCGGCACTCAAGGCTGCCGGTGCCGAGGTCGCCGTGATCGCCCTGCGCCCCGGCCGCATCCGCGGCATGCATGTGCACCAGTCGGCCGATTTGCTGCGCGTCGACAAGACCATCGCCAAGGCAAGCGCCGCCGATTATGACGCGCTGCTGGTGCCCGGCGGCTACATCAGTCCCGACCTGCTGCGCCAGTCCGCTCCGGCGCGCGAGTTCCTGCGGCAAATCCATGCAGTCGGGAAACCGATCGCGCTGATGTCGCAGGCGCCGCTGCTGCTGGTGTCGTGCGGGCTGGCCGGCGGACGCACTCTGGCGTCCTGGCCGGGCGTGCGCGACGACATCGTGAACGCCGGTGCCACCTGGCGTAACCAGGACGTTGTGCGCGACGAAAATATCCTGTCCAGCCGCGGGCCGCAGGATACGGCCGCGCTGGTGCAGGCGCTGGTTCCGTTTTTTGCGGGCAGCCTGCCGGCCGATGCGCCAGCGGATGTGAACGCGCCTGCACAGTCGGACCCGCCCCAGGAAGAACCGTCGGAGCCGGCGGACCAGCCGCTGCGCTGGCTGTCGGCCCCGTCGGTCGGCGCCATGCTGAGCCTGGCCCTGCTCGGGGTCGGCGTGGTCGCGGCCAACCGCGGCTTGCGCAAGAAGCGTTCCGGGGAGGCCGAGCCGGGAACGGCATCGGCAGCGGACACGGCCACGTAAAATCGTGGGCGCCGCGGCGCCGCCGGCACGGATGTTGTATGGTTCGGTCTGCCATCAAGGAGAGCACATGACCAGCAACATCCATTTCTACGAACCGCGCAACGGCCACGGCCTGCCGCACGATCCCTTCAATGCCATCGTCGGCCCGCGCCCGATCGGCTGGATTTCCTCGCGCAGCGGCGATGGCATCCTGAACCTCGCGCCCTACAGTTTCTTCAACGCATTCAACTACATCCCGCCCATCGTCGGCTTTTCCAGCATCGGCGCCAAGGATTCGCTACGCAACATCGAGCAGACCGGCGAGTTCGTGTGGAACCTGACGACGCGTCCGCTGGCCGAACGGATGAATGCCAGCTGCGCCGCGGTGCCGCCCGAGGTCGACGAATTTGCGCTGGCCGGACTGACGCCGGGTGCATCGACCGTGATCGGGGTGCCGCGCGTGGCCGAGAGCCCGGTCTCCTTCGAATGCCGTTGCTCACAGATCATTCAGTTGCAGCGGGCCAACGGCGAAACCGTGCCGACCTGGCTGGTACTGGGCGAAGTGGTCGGGGTCCATATCGATGAATCGCTGTTGAAGGATGGCATTTATGATACGGCTGCTGCCGGTCACATCCTGCGTGGTGGCGGGCCTGCGGATTACTTTACGATTGGGCCGGAGCAATTGTTCCGGATGTATCGACCGAAGTGAAGAGGCTGTCGGTGACGCGGCGGCGCCGGCGTCAATGTGCGCCAGGCCCTGTTCGTTGTTGCCTGCCGTACCGATTTGCCGGCTGCCGGATCGCTTGGGCGCCGACTTTTTTGTTGTTCGACCTTGTCGGTTAGTTGCAATCTAAATCACGCATCCTCCAGTGAAGCATCAAAGAGTTCCCATTGACTTGTCAGCGACATATCAATGAGCAGTCGACGAGATATCAACTACAACTCAATGAGATATCATTGAATGTTCGTTGAATGTTCAGTGATGTCTCAACGATTGACGACAGGATATTCAGGAGCGACGAAGACCGGGTTTTCCCAAAGCGCCAAAAGTAGATCTGGTGAGCTTGCCGGATTGCACCGCAGGTTATTGTATTATGGAAATGGCTAGCTGCAATTATCTGGTGGAAAATTTGCTACATGGATTTCCCATGCCGGGGCAATCGAATTCGCCGGCGCTTGTCGGTTAGTTGCAAGCGCCGCGGCAGCGTCAAGAAGGCCAGGCGTCGGGGCCGCCCTGCCCCGGTACCTGCCTGACGACGAGCGTCCTAATGCATGCGCTTGCGACGGCTCGACGACGACCAGTTCTCCAGGTCGACCTCACGGCGCATGTCCGCGCACGCCGCCACCAGCTTCTCGATTTCCGTCCGCGTCATGCCGCAGTTCAAGGTCAGTCGCACCAGCGAACGATTCTTCGCGGTTGCCGGTGCGCAAAACACGGCGCCGTAGATGCCACGTGCTTCCAGGGCCTTGCGCAACACCAGGGTCTTCGGTTCCGGTCCGGCTTCCAGGGCAATGATCTGCTCGGTGCCGTCATCGATGCAATAGCCGAGTTCGCTCAGACGCACCCTCACCTCTTGCGTGTTCCGATGCAGGGCGGCGCGGCGGTCGTCGGCCCGGCGGATGAAGTCGACGGCAGCGTCGAACCAGGCCAGTTCATGGTTCAGCAGGCAGGAACTGAAGATGGCCGGTCTCGATGAAGACAAGAAATATCCCTTGAATCGGTTCGAGCAGGTGATGAACCCGGCGCGGCCGGCAAAGGCCTTGGCCAGTGACGCCGTACGGAAATGCACACGCTCGGTCAGGCCATGCTCGACCACCAGGCCGGCGCCGTGCGGACCGTGGGTACCGAGCGAATGCGATTCGTCGACGATCAGGATGCTGCCGCTGCGCTCGGCCAGTTCGACGAACTCGAGCAGCGGTGCCACGCTGCCGTTGGTGCTGTACAGTGCGTCGATCACGATCACGCCGCCGCCGTGTTTTTCCAGCTGGCGCTCGAGGTGGGCAGTGCTGTTGTGCAGGAAAGGTACCGGCAGCGCCTGGGCCGACTGCACGCCTTCCCACAGCGAGGCGTGGGCCAGCATATCGAGGTAGACCGGGATACCGGGTTCGGCGATACTCTGCAGCAAGCCAACATTCGCTGCCCAGCCGGACTGGGCCAGCACGCCATCCTCGGCCTGCATGAAGGCGGCCAGTTTGGCTTCGAGCCGGTGCTGGAAACTTCCTTCCTGCAAGAACACGGACGACATCAGCATCTGGCCCCGGGTGCCTTGCAGGGTGCGGACCTGGGCGTCGATGAGCGCCGGCTCATTGGCGATGCACAGGTAGTCGTTCCCTGCCAGCATCACCGCGCCGGGCTGGGGTGGGGTCCAGACGTGCATGTGTTCGCCGCCCAGCAGTTTTTCCACCCGATCGACATAATGTTCGTCCATACGCCGGGTGACGAATTCCGGCATGCGGCGCGCAGCAGGTTGGGTGGTGAATCGTTCGATGTTGATAGCTGTGGTCATGCTTCCTCCGTTGGCGTTAAAAGGCAGTGATTCGTAGTTACGCAAGTTTCCATAATGCCGTGCTCGCATTACATTTGATTGAACTCAAGATGCTTCAACTATTTTTAGTCAAGGTAACGGGTAATTGCGTAAAATCAATTTTGACAGTACAACGAAGACCTCGGCATAAACCATTTCGCGACTTCCACATTCGATAGCCCCAGCAGTGAAAAAAGTCTTGTCCGCCAGCCGATTCACAATCAACGTCCGTCTCCAACGGCTGAGGGCGTTCGTCCTGCAATGGCTGCTCAACAATGGGATGGAGAGCGATCGGCTGGCCTTGCGGCTGCAATGCCTGGCCTGGATCGGCTGCCTGGGCTTGCCGCTTTACTATCTGGTATGGACTGTGTTTTTCCCGCAACAGTACGAAAGCCTACCGCTGCGCCTGCTTGGTGTAGCGCTATGCGTGCCCGCACTGTTTTTGAAACGGCTGCGCTGGCTGGCCCGGGCGCGCACGATGCAGGCCTACGAATTCATCGGCATCACCTATGTGCTGCCCTTCTTTTTCACCTACATGTTCCTGATGAACCATGGCTCGGCGGTGTGGGGTGAGTCGCTGCTGGTGGCGCTGATCGTGCTGTTCCAGTTCGACGGCCTGTGGGCGTTGGCCTCGTGGACCTGCGGCACGCTGCTGGCCGCCGCGCTGTTCGCGCTGCGCGCCGATCCCGCCTTCCTGCTGCATCCGCTCGTGCTGGAACAGGCGCCGATCTATGGGTTCACCATCGTTATCGTGTCGGTGACCCGGGTCGGCCGCCGCGTGCTGGCGCGCGAGAAGCTGGCAGGTATGGCGCAGGCGCTGGCGATGGTGTCGCACGAGCTGCGCACGCCCCTGATCAGCGTGGCGGCCAACGTGCGCGGCATCGAACGCTCGCTCAAGGCGCGCGAGCTGAAGGCCGGCCATGGTGCGGACGCCGCCGGCCAGGACCCGGCGAGCGCAGCCGTGAACGAGGCGATGGAGCGCATCGGCTTCGAGGTGCGCCACATGAACCAGATGATCGACCTGTTCCTGCAATCGGCGGCGGCGCTGAACCAGCAGTTGGCGGCCACCGAGCACGTCTCGATGGCGGACGTGGTCGCCCACGTGATCGAACGCTATCCGTTTACGGGGCAGGACCAGCGCGATGCCGTCCGCGTGGTGGTGCGCGGCAATTTTCAATTTGCCGGCAAGCACGAGTTGTGCGTGGTCGTGCTGCTCAACCTGCTGCGCAATGCGCTCAAGGCATTGCAGCGCGCCGGGCGCGGCCAGGTCCGTATCGTGATCGACGGCACCCGTGCCCGTCCGCGCCTGCTGGTGATGGATTCCGGCTGCGGCATTGCGCCGCGCCAGTTGCCGCATGTCTTCGAACGCTTCTATACCTGGCCGCCGAGTTCGGGTGCCGGCATCGGGCTGGCGCTGTGCAGGGACATCGTCCATGCCTGGCAAGGCCGGATCCGCTGCCGCTCGCGCGAATCGGGCTGGACCGTGTTTACCCTAGAATTTCCGTTGAAGACTCTTCCTTAAAGCATTTCCGCTGAACCCTTCATGTCTTTACCCATTTATCAGCATCCGACCATGACTGTGCTGGTCGACGACAGCGTCAGTTTCCTGCACAGCCTGCGCTTCCAGCTCGGCACCGCCTTGCCCAGCATCACCTTCAGCGACGCCGGCGCCGCCCTCGCCTGGCTGCGCGAGCAGAGCCGCGACGGTTCCGACCTGGAAAGTTTCCTGTCGCCCTGCGTCGACACCTACACGCACGAGCCGCAACCCTTCAGCGTGGCGCTGCACGTCGGCCAGCTGTGCCAGATCGCGCGCCGCGCACGCCGCTTCATGACGCCGTCGGTGCTGGTGATCGATTATTCGATGCCGCAGATGAACGGCATCGAGTTCTGCGAAGCGGTGAAGGATTTGCCGTGCAAGAAGATCCTGCTGACCGGCGTCGCCGACGAAAAGGTGGCGATCGCCGCCTTCAACCGCGGCCTGATCGACCGCTACATCCGCAAGAGCGATCCGGATGCGCTCGACCGCCTCGAGTCCGATCTCGTTGCATTGCAGCGCGACTATTTCGTGGCGCAATCGCGCCTGGTGCAGGGCTTGCTGGCGTTGTACGAATACCGCTTCGTCGGCGACCCGGCGATCGCCGCGCTGGTCGACCAGGTCGGGCGTTCCTACCAGATCGTCGAACACTATCTATATAAGAGCCCTTCCGGCTTCCTGATGTTCGACGCCGAAGGCCGGCCGCACCTGCTGGTGATCGAGACCGAGGGAGGCATGCGCGCCCACTATGAAATGGCCTGCGACAGCGGCGCCCCGCCGGCGCTGCTGGACGCGCTGCGCGAGCGCCGCGTTATCCCGAATTTCAGCGGCGGCGACGGCGACGGCATGTATTCGAATGCCTTCGACGAGGGCTGGTACAACCACACGGCGCCGGCCCAGGAATGCCGCGGCCGCGAACGTTATTACTGGGCCATGTTCGACCTGAATCCGGCGCTGCTCGACGGTCCGGTGGCGCCGCTGTCGGCCTTCCTGCGCCGCCACCAGGCCAGTTGAAAACCGCTCCGGTTCGTTTGACTGCATGCTGGCCTGCAACAAACGTGCATATGGTGGCATAATGCCAAGTATTACAGGCAAAAGCGCTCCCCATGGAACAGGCTGGACTGGTCAAAGTCGTGCTCGCGGATCCTCGCCAACTGATGTGCGAGGGGCTGCAACGCGCGCTCGATGCGCGGGCCGGCATCAAGGTCGTCGCAGTGGCGCGCTCGCGCGCCGAGCTGATGGCCGCGCTGGACAGTGTCGCGCCGGACGTGCTGCTGCTGAACCCGCGCCTCGAAATCCAGGGCGGCACTGCCCTGATCCGCGACCTGCGCAAGCTGCTGCCCTACCTGCCGCTGCTGGCGCTGGCATCGGATGCCAGCAGCGATGACCCGGTGGCCCTGCTGCGCGCCGGCGCCAAGGGTTACCTGTCGAAGAACAACGATACAGCCGACCTGATCCACGCGATCCTGAAGGTGGCCGACGGCGGCCTCTACGTGAGCAACGAACTCAGCGAGAGCCTGGCGGAAGAGCTGTGCGCCGGCCTGCGCACCAACAGCTTTTCCCGCCTGTCGCCGCGCGAAGCCGAGGTCTTCGGCTTCCTGGCCCATGGGCACACGGTGTCGCACATCGCCCAGGTGCTGCAATTGAGCGTGAAGACCGTGTCCACCCACAAGAGCCGCATGATGGAGCGTCTCGGCCTGGCCTCGCTCAGCGAACTGATCCAGTACGCGATCACCAACGACCTGATCGACCTCAACGATGCCTCGGCGGCCCGCGAGCCCGACAGCAGCCCGGCCCCGCGCAGCCTGGAGGCGCGCCGTTCCGACCAGGACCGGACCGCGCTCATGCCCGAGGACTGGCTGGCCAGCCTTTTACCTGGACGCCGCTCCTAATCGGAGCGGTCCCTGCCCAGGCGCTCACTGACCCACTCGTGCCAGCCGCAGTCCGGACAGCGGCTGCAAAGGATGATGCCAAAAAAGGTCGCGCAGCCAAGCGCGAGAAGACTGGCGTGCAGCATGAAGTCCATGTGTCTTCCTCCTTGCTTTCGGAAAAGCGTAGCCGCAGGCGTCGATGCTTTGCCGAGCCCGTCGAGACAAATGTAATCCAAGCTGCATCGGAAATCCAGAGGCGCACGCGCGGTCGTCATGTTGACAGAGATCAATCCATGCAGCTATTGTCTTTCCAATCAGACAAATCATTCGCAAGGAAAACATGTCCGCCAACGCCAAGACCCGTCGTGACCTCCTGAAATTCGCCGCCGCGGGTGTTGCTGCCGCTGGTGCTGCCGCGACCGCCCTGCCGGCCGCCGCGCTGGCCGCCGGCTCGGCTGGCGGCGCTGGCGCAGCCGGCGCTGCGGCGCGCAAGCCAGTGAAGCCGGCTTCCAGCAGCGCTGCCGATCCGCGCTTCCAGGCGCTGCTGGCCAGCTTCGCCGACGAGATCCTGGCACTGTCGCCGACCAGCGCGTCCAGCCTCGGCCTCGACACCGGCAAGCATGCCGCCCTCAAATCGCAACTGGAAAACGTCTCGCACGAGGAAGATGCGCGCTGGACGGCGCAGGTGACATCGATGGCGGCGCGCCTGGATGGGGTCGAGCGCGCGGCGCTGCCGCCGCAGGACCGGATCCGCTACGACACGGTGCGCTACGCCGTCGCGGCCGGGCTCGAAGGCACCGCCTTTCCCTACGGCGGCGCCGCCAGCGGGCTGCAGGGCGGCACCGCGCCCTTCCCGGTCACCCAGCAGGACGGCGCCGTCACGCGCATCCCGGAATTCCTGAACTCGCAGCACGGCATCGCCAGGCACGCCGATGCCGACGCCTACCTGGCGCGGGTACAGGCGATGGGACGCCTGCTCGACCAGGAGACCGCGCGCATCGCCGAGCAGGACGCGATGAACGTGCGTCCGCCGGCCTTCATCATCCGTACCGCGCTGGCGCAGCTGAAGGCGTACCGCGCACTGCCGGCCCAGGAACAGACGCTGGTGACATCGCTGGCCGTGCGCGCACGCGCCGCCAGCCTGGCCGGCGACTGGAGCGGACGCGCGCAAACGCTCGTCACGGAAGCCATCTACCCGGCGCTGGAGCGCCAGATCGCCGCACTGGAACAGGCCGCCCGCAAGGCCAACGACACCGCCGGCGTGCACCGCCTGCCGGAGGGCGAGGCTTACTACCGCTGGGCGCTGAAACTCGGCACCAGCACCAGCTATACCCCGCAACAGGTGCACACGGTCGGCCAGGACCAGAACCGCGAACTGGAAGCGCGCATGGATGCCATCCTGCGCGCCCAGGGCATGACGCAGGGATCGGTGGGCGCGCGCATGCAGGCATTGTCGACGGACCCGCAGCGCCTGTTCGCGGACGACGAACGCGGCCGTGCCCAGCTGATCGCCTACTGCAACGAGCGCGTGGCGGCGATCCGCAAATTGCTGCCGCGCGTGTCCCACCTCGGCCTGAAAGCGCCGCTGGCGATCAAGCGCGTGCCGGCCGACATCCAGGACGGCGCCCCGCTCGGCTACATGAACTTCGCTTCGCTCGACGGCAAGCGCCCGGCGATCTATTACGTCAACCTGAAGTCGACCGCCATGTGGCCGCGCCACGAACTGACCTCGCTCACCGCGCACGAAGGCGTGCCCGGCCACGCGCTGCAGGGCGCCTACCTGGCCGAGCACCATGCCCAGACGCCGCTGATCGCCTCGCTGATCGGCTTCAACGCCTTCGTCGAGGGCTGGGCGCTGTATGCGGAACAGCTGGTCGACGAATTCGGCCTGTACGCCGACGATCCGTTCAGCCGCCTCGGCTACCTGCAGGCCCAGAAATTCCGCGCCTGCCGGCTGGTGGTCGACACCGGCATGCATGCGCTGAAGTGGGAGCGCAAGCAGGCGATCGAATTCCTGTCGGCGCATACCGGTCGCGCGCTGGCCTCGGTCACCAGCGAGATCGACCGCTACACGGTATCGCCGGGCCAGGCCTGCGGTTACAAGATGGGCCACAACGAAATCCTGCGCAACCGCGAACGGGCCAAGGCTGCGCTGGGCGCGAAGTTCGACCTGGCGGCCTTCGACGATGCGCTGCTGGCCTGCGGCGGGGTGCCGATGGCGGTGCTGCCAACGGTGGTGGATCAGTACATCGCACGGGCGAAGGCCTAACCCCCTTTACCGAAGGGCACCGTCGGGTTGTAGCGCCGCTCTTCGGGCCGCGTCAGCACCCGCAGTGCCACCTCGACCGGCACGCCCAGCGCCGCCAGTTCCCGTGCCTGCGCGCCGAAACCCGGGGCCGGTTCGGCATGAATCACCGCGTCGATCAGCAGCGCGGTCTTGTAATCGCTTCGTCTGTCCATCCGGCGATGCTAACACGCGCCGCCGCGCTGCCCGGACGCCTATATTGTCGCGTACAACTGGAGATACCATGCCGAGACCTTCTAGCTCCGCGCTCATGCTGGCCACGATGCTGTCCACGCAGGCCCTGGCCGCCCTGCCGGTCCACACCCTCGACAACGGCACCGTGCGCGCCACCGTCACCGAAGCCATCGGCGGGCGCCTGCTGTCGTTCGCACTGGCCGGCCAGCCCAACTTCCTGCGCGTGGACGAGGCGGCGGGCGACCCGGCTGCGCCGGCCGATGCCGCGGCGGGGAACGTCGCCTACCTCGGCCACGAAGTCTGGGCCGGCCCGCAAAAGCAGTGGTGGGTGCACCAGGACGTCAACCCGGCGCGCAAGGCGGCGCAGGCCAACTGGCCGCCCGATCCCTACCTGAGCCTGGCGCCCTACACGCTCAACCAGGCAGGCAACACGGCAGTCGCCGTCACCAGCCCGGCCAGCCCGGTGAACGGCCTGCAGCTGGTCAAGCGCTATTCCCTCGTGCCCGGCAAGCCAAACAGCCTGCGCCTGGACGTGGGCGCGGTCAACCGGCGCGACCGCCAGGTGGCCTGGGACATCTGGTTCAATACGCGCGTGCATGCCGATAGCCGGGTCTACGTGCCGGTAGCCGGCGCCGGCGCGGTCAGGGTCGAGCCGCAGCATGCCGTCGACGGCCTCGCGCCGCCTCGCTACGACGTCGATACACATGTGTTCGGGCTCGATGTGCCGGGCGATGGCCAGCCGGCGCGCCGCGGCAAGCTGTTCCTGCAGCCGGCGGCTGGCTGGATGGCCGCCTTCCGCGGCGCCCAGGCCTTCATCGTCCAGTTTCCGCTGCAGCCGCGCAGCGCCATCCACACGGACCAGGGCCAGGTCGAGCTGTACCAGGATCTCGACCCCGCCCGGCCGGAGAAAGGCCTGATCGAGATGGAAGTACATGCACCCTGGCGCCGGCTGGCACCGGGCGGGCGCATGGACGCCTTCGAAACCTGGACGCTGCTGCCTTATGAAGGCCCGGCCACGCGCGCCGCCCACCTCGCCTTCCTGCGCGCGCACGCGCGCACGCTGGGCCTGGATGGGCTGTAGCGGCATGCCCATGAGGGATGGAAATGCTGCCGCCGCCAGCAAAAGCTGGCGTGAGGCAGTATCCTTCTGCTACCGTAGCATATTGACCCTCAACTTTTCGGCCAA
>Ga0308160_10001877_pt1 | contig 27337 bp, 38 predicted proteins | sample PhyFR1_FD_201036 | JGI IMG/M metagenome (GOLD analysis project Ga0308160, IMG submission 201036) | Phyllosphere microbial communities from UC Gill Tract Community Farm, Albany, California, United States - DLSLF.R1 | ecosystem: Host-associated > Plants > Phyllosphere > Unclassified | place: USA... | reverse complement strand
GAACCGTCCTCCGACCTGTCCGGACGAGCCTGCAGGCCCTGCCTCGGCCACGAGGCCAGACGAGGCCCTCCTCCGTCGGCTGCCTTCTGGACTCACGGCCTACCTCTGTCTCGCCCAATTCGATGTCCTCGTCGCCGCCGCCGATCCTAACCCGGCGTGCACCAAAAAGCCCTTGCGCGGTCTAGCCGGCCGAACGCGGCTCATCGCTCAATACTGCCAGCTCACGAAGCACCATGCGCTGCAGCATCCGACGCGGACGGCCTCCCTGCGGACGGCGCTGCACCTCGAGGAGGACGTCATCGTCCAGGGTGTGTCGCACACAAACGACAACGCCGATCCGGACGGCAGGACGGCCCTCTTCACCGCATCCGCGCACGAGACGCGTGTCCGTCCCGTCTTCAACGGTCGGCGTTTCCGAACGACCGGTCCTAACGTCGAGGGCGAGTTCAAGGCCTTCACCGACATGTTCCCACATCGGCCGCCGCTGCCGGAAAAGACGGCGTCCCTGGTCGGCTGGGATTATCAGGACGACAAGCAGAAGACGGACGAGCTCCCGTGGGCGACGCAGGTCCGAGCCGATCCCTTCTCGCTTTCCCCGGCCGAGCGAGCAAGCTCGCCACTGCGGATCCCCTCGATCGACGTCCGCGCTATCCTGCGGCATACGCCGGTCAAGCCTTCGAAGCACCTCCTGGCCGTGACGATGCCTCTTCTGAGTGCACGGCTCGACCTGTCGCACGCCTGGGCCGTCCTCGTCGCCTGCGAGGGTCTCAAGGCTCTTCGCTCGAAGCGACCCTCGGAGCGCGACTCCTCTGCCCCCGACCGTCCGCCTGCTGCCCGCTCGCCTCTGGCCGATCACTTCGACGTGCGCTTGGACGCTCACCTCCTGCACGTCGACCTCGAGCTCCCCCTCGGCGAGCGGCTCTTCCTGCGCGCACGCAAGATGGCCGGCTCGCTCCACGCCGGAGTACCTGCTCTCGCGGTCGACAGCCTGCTTGCCTTTGTGCCCAACATCCGGCAGCCGGCGCTTTGGGACGAGCTGCTGACGATCAAGACGCTTCGAGTTGCCAAGCTCGAGAACAACACCGTCTCGGCGTCGCTCAAGACTGCTCGGCTGCGGATCCCGGTCCGTACCGCGCTCGCACTGGTACTTTAGGTCGAGCTGTCGCTGACCGCGGCGTCTGGCCGCCCGCCAACTACAGTACGGCTTCAAGCTCTCGCAGCTGATCCTCAATGTCAACATCACGATCAAGTCGGTCAAGCATCTACTCGCGCTCTTCAAGACCGCCGACTTTGAGCTGCTCGTTGAGCCCAAGGTCCAGGGCCCGAAGCACTTCCCCAACATCCAGTTCCGTTGCACCTCGCTTTGCTTCGAGGCCCAGGACGACCCAATGGAGACGAGTGGGTGCTGAGCAGAGGCGTCCCTTTTACTTGCTTCAAGGCCGACTCTGACGTTCTCCCTCTCTCCCTCCCTCCCCAGGGCTCAACCTGATCTGGCGTGTCGGCGTGAGTAACTCCTCTCGCCGCCTCCTGTTTCTTGACCGCTGATCCTTGTTCAATCGTCCCGCCTCCCAGATGGCGGAGCAAAGCGCTCGTCTCGAGCGCAACGAGGCGTTCGAGGCCAAGGTCGCTGCGATCGAGAAGGCCGAGAAGCGAGACCACGGTCACGACTCGACGTCGCCTCACCTATCGCAGCACTCGAGCCGCTGGAAATTCGGCGGGCAGCACACGGTCGACGTCTCCGAGGCCCGTGAACGACTGAAACTCTTCAACTCGACTAATTACGTCCGCCGCTTCCGCAACGCCCTTGTCGAGCACGCTCGCAAGGAGACGACCCATCTTCGCCAGGTGCGCTTCCCTTCACCCGCGCCGCAGCTCCCGATCGACGCCAGCTGACGACCTTCCTCGGCTTGCCGTGCGACTCACGCGTTCGTCTCTCCAGATCCAGGCTAACACCAAGCGGGAGGCGCGGCTGCCGATCGACGTCATGCCCGACGAGCGCTGCAGCCCGATGTTCCGCATGACCTTCTTCGGCATCGCGATCGACGTCACCCCGCCGTCGTTCCCGCTCGACCAGCTCTCGTCCTTCATGCACGACGCTGGCAGCGGCTTGCCGAAGGACACCGACTTTTCGCTGCTCGTCCCGCTCCACCTCTCTTGGCGGATGGACACGGCCCGTGTTATTCTGCGCGACTACCCGGTCCCGTTGTTCAACCTGCCGCCAATGAACCCAACCGACGACGCGTCGCGCAAGGCGTTCGAGTTTGAGTCGGACATCGTCATAGGCGAGGAGATGGCCGGGTCCGACTCGTTCTTCTGGATCCCGACCGACGTCATCCCAGCCGACCTCGGCGAGCAGGGCGCCGCACCGTTCCAGCTCAAGGTCGCCAAGACGATCATGCCGGTCAAGACGTACGCCCGGCCGACGATCCGCGTCAACAGCTCGCAGGTCACCTCCTGGGGCTGGGGCTCGTCGATGCAGCCCGGCGTCCAAGACATGATGAAGGTCTTTGAGGTGCGGCACCAGCCCTCCGTGTCATTACGCGCTCGATGCCTGCCGGTCTGATCCTTATACCCTTCCTCGCGCAGACCTTGACGCATCCGCCGCGCGACTCGTCACCGCGCATCGGCTTCTGGGACAAGCTTCGGCTCGTCTTCCACTGGTCGGTCGAGTGGACGTTCCAGGGGCCCGTCCACATTCATGCTAAAGGTGAGCGCCCTTGACCTTCTCAGACGCTCAAAGTTACAGGCCCCAGCTGACCAAAGCCCCTACCCACCTAATGCAGGCTCGCGCAATCCGTACAACATCGTCGTCAGTGCCTGCGCAACCCTCGTTAAAAGCGCTACCCCCCGCCTCCGCTGAATTCTCACATCTGACGCCTCCCAGGACCACGGCGCGGGCTTTGTGCTTGCTTGGTCGGGCTCGCCCAAGATCTCGATCAACAAGCCGAACGTGGCGCGCGAGCTCGTTCAAATTGAGGCCGACAACCTCTACTTTGCCATCCCAGAGTGCGTCTCGACGGGATCGACGAGCTGCAGAAAAGAGTAAGCGCTGACCTGCATGTTATCGCCGCTTGTCGTCCTGCAGCTTCCGCGGCCTTCTTGACCACCGCGCCACCGGACACGTCGACGGCAAAGGCGGCCGGGACGATGCTCTGATCGACAAGGCGCGCGAGGACCAAACCTCGGCTGCGCTCTACTCAAAGATCTGCGCCAAGTTTACCAACGGAGCCCGGGCTGGCTGGGGCTTTGTGCTTGAACGGACGTGCACCGACGGTGACTGCGAGCAGGGCTGCTCTGGCCCTAACCGGGACCGCCAGTGCCGCATCTTTGACTTCGAGCCGCACTGGAAGGTCGTCCTACGGACGCCCGAGGCGCTCGAAAAGCACAACATCGACAAAGAGGTGCGTCTGCCTCGTTCAAAGCTATCCTGGCCGATAGTCCGAGTTTGTCCCCGACCGACCTTTGGTTTTCTCGCCCGCAGGAAAACGACTCGTACCACGGCTTCCGCTCCGACTACATTCACTTTTCGATGTCGATCACCTCGCCGACCAACCGGCACTGCCCCTCGGAGGACGGCGCGCCGCCGGGCTACAACTCATTCCACTTTTCGCCAAAGGGCTTCACCCACTTCTTTGCGTGGTGGCGGTGCGTCCCGGCGCCCTTTCGCCCTTTCCCAAACCTATCGCGCTCGAGCTGACAGGCGCTGACGACCGCGGTCTCCTACGCGATCCCTGCAGGCTATTTGGCGGTAACATGAGCCTGCCGATCCGGCAGGGCAAGCTGTTCCCCAACTCGCCGCCGCCGTCCAAGAAGTTCGGCAAGAGTCTCGCGACGATCAAGGTCCGACCGAGAAGAGTGCGCCTTGCGCGGAGTTTGGCCTTTGACTGACGCTTCTCCTTGCGCGTCGCATCTCCTGCCCTTGCAGTACCGTTTTGAGATCGCGCCCCTCTTCATTAGCCATCTTTACGCAAACGACAGCCGCTCCGACTGGGACAAGGGTCGGTTGCTCCCAGCGTGCGTGAATGCCCATCTGCGCTCCCAAGACTGACGCGAGGCCTACATGCCTTTCTCGCAGGCCTCGGCACCTACCTCGGCATCAAGGTCAAGCTGGCCAAATTCCGGGCCGACTTGCACCAGAGGGAGCAGGAGCGCACCGTCACGAACGAGAAGCTCGGTCGCACCAAGCGCATTCCTCGTGCGTAAAACGATCCCTCTTCGAAAGCAATCCGTCAAGCCACCGACTGACCGGTCTCGTCCTGGCTTACAGACAAACCCTTCTACGCGGCCGACATCGTGCTTGACGACATCGATCTCCGAGCCGTCTCGGTCCTCTGCCGCGAGCCCGAGAAGGTCGAGGTGAAGGGGGTCACAGAGGACATCCCCGACGACCCAGTCTTCATCGCGCCGACCGAGCTGCCTGACCCCTCCTGGCGCGACCGAGATGATCTCGTCGAGACCGACCGCGCCTGCCCAGATGAGAACGCTCGGATCGAGCTCCATCAGATCGGCGTCTGCCCGCGCTTCACATTCAAGTGCGTTTCTTGTCGGGTATAAGCGGTTCAACATCTCATCTCGTGGCGCTGACTCGCTTGTCGCCGCTTGGCTTGTCTTTCTCGCACAGGAAGCGGCCGCGCTCGGCTCCCCTGCAACGCCGCAGCAAGGGCAGCAAGAAGGATGCGTCGGCCATTCTTGAAGAGACGTCCAAGTTCGGGCACGAACCTACACATCTCTGCCATCTCGATCAGTCAAAGGGTTGGTCCGCAAGTCTCGACTGGCTGCGCGAAGAGTACGCCGGTGCTGACCCACTCCCTTGGCTTCTCCCAGATCCCCTGCAGCTCCAGATCGATCTCGCAGAACGCCGGCTAGAGGAGGTTGAGCTGACACTCGAGAAGCTGCGCTCCGGCCGGGCGTCAAAACAAGATGCCGAGGTCGAGGGCATCCCCGTCGATGTTAGTCTGCACGATCTCTTGAGAGAAACTACCGTTGTCGCTGACGTCTGTTCTGGCCTCGCTTCAGGATGACACGCCAGCGGACCGCTCGCTCTTGAAGAAGATCGTGCTCCTGCAGGATCACGTCAATGATCTCAAGAAGGAGCTGGCCGGCACCAAGTCGCGCCACAAGCCAGACGAGCTGAGCGAGCAGGCTGTCTGGAAGGACACGACCAACCCGGCCAAGCCTCCGGACGACACGCAGAGCGCTGGCGTCCAGACGTCGTCCGAGACGTGGGAGAGCTTCGACAACGTCATCCAGGTCCATCACCCTCACATCACCTGGACGGACGAGGCTCGCAACGTACGTAGCCGACGCGTAATCCCACTCTACCGAGACTGCAACGAGAGCTGACAGCTCGCCGTGGCGTCAACCTGTGCAGATCTGCTTGAAGTGTGAGGCTCAGCAATGCCCTCCAGCTCCTCTCGATCGACGCGTGCTGAATCCTTCTTGCCACTTTTACTCAGATTACTACCACTCGCGCGCTCGGCGTGGCTTCGAGTACCACATGTCGGCCCTGTGCGTGTCGTTGGCTCTGCAGTTGCGAGCCCGCACTTAAGCGCTGACCCTTCCTCTGTCATTCTCCTCTGGTCAGTGCCGTCAAGTTTGTCCGCGAGATGACGGCGCAGCGGGCGAGCAAGCCTGCGCCGAGCCCCTCGACGAGTCAGCACTTCCACCCGGCCGCTGCGGCGCCCGCTCGCCCGCACAAAAAGTCGTCAAGGTTCAGCACCGGCCGCAACTCGGGCTCGGCTCTTGCGACCGGGCTGCTCAACATGATCTCGGGCGACCAGCCAGAGGTTGCAACTTCCGAGCCGCAGGAGGCCAAGCGGACGTTCGTGCACCACGACAACGGCCAACCGCCGACGCCCGACCCCTGGGAGGGGCTGTCGGAGGGAATGCAGATACAGCAAAACTACTGCTTCATCTTGGTGAAGCCGCAGATTGCGTTCCGGAGCTCGGTCAACGACGACAGCGTCGTCGTCTTTGCGGCCTTGAGCGCCAACCTCAAGATGTACGGCGTCCTCGACGAGCGCGACCTCGACGATCCGGTCAACTCGCGCGTCATGCGACGGTGCGTGCCTCGCCGCCAGCAGCTTCGATGAAGGGACCTTCGAAACCTGACGCACTCTCTGCTCCTTCCTTTCCCTGCAGGTCGTACATGACGCTGACGGCGATGCAGGCCTTCTATCCAGCCGATCGCGACCAGGAGCGGGCCGACTTTGTTCCTCTCGAGATCCTACTCGACGTCCGTTCACAGACGAGCGACTTTGAGCGCATTATTCCGCAGACGAGCGCCTCGCTCCAGCACGACAAGTTCAACCAGCTGCGGCTGCGCAACACGTCTCGGTCGACGCAGCTAGCGTGCGATCTCACCTCGCAGGACACTCATCACCTACGTCATAACATGGTGTGTCCCCGCCTCCCTTGGCTGAGTTAGCCCCAAGTCGTATTGACTTGCTGATGGTGACTCCCACTCTTTCCGCATCAGGATCTCGCCGTCGTCAACGTCCCACGCTTGGCCGTCACGTCGGACCCCAAGCAATTTGCGGCGGTCAGTCCACTCAAAGCGCTGCCTCCAGCCCCGCCCGCTCACCGAGCCATTCCTGACGCTCCTTCTGCTGTACTGTAGCTGTACAACATCGTCACCGATCTTCTGCTCTACCAAGACTCGGTCGAGCGTGAGCGCAACAAGCGGCTCGACGACTTCATCTACTCGTTCGATCACTCGAACCTATCGGACGCCGTCGAGATCGTGCGCCATCTCCAGCACCGCATCCGTGTGATTGATCGGATGCAGACCAACCTGCGCGCCAACACCGACCGGCGCCGGCTCGAGCACAGCGTCGAGCTGGCGGCCCTCAAGGCCGAGAAGCGCCAGCTTGTCGACGAGCTCGACCTCCTGTTCCTCGCGATTGCTGCCGCCCAAGACCCACGCGACGCTGAAGACAAGACGGAACGGTCATCGTTCAAGTTTGAGGCCACCTCGTCCGAGATCAGCTGGAACATGCTGAGCGCCGACAAGCGCCTGCTTGCCAAGACGGCGCTCAAGCAGTCCAAGTTCAGCGTCCTCAGCCAGAAGGACAGCTCCGACATCATCGAGATCACCATCATGGACCTCCAGGCGCTCAACGGCCAGCCCGACGCCCTTTTCCCAGAGATGCTCTCGCGCTACGAGCGGCAGAGCGTCCAGCGCAACCAGCCGATGGTGCGGCCGAGCGTCTGTGCTCTTACACAGTAGAAGGACGCTAACCCGTTGTCTTTCCCTGTGCCGTTCGTCCCTTTCCAGATCCAGCCGTTCGTTAGCCTCAAGTTCCACGTGCTTGCACCCGTCGGCGGTATCGCGATCATTCAGTACTTTGGCCTCCAGATCCATCCCGTCCGGGTCCAGATCGAGCACAAGACCGGCAAAGCGATCATGGCATACTTCTTCCAGGAAAACGACGCCGTGCACGGCGACGATAAGAAGGACAAGAAGGCGATCAGCGACACTGCGCACGACAAGAAGTCGGGTCCGGCCGAGCGCACCTCGAGCGAGTCGGCTCGATCGGACCCGAGCGCCGAGGACGCCTTATGGGCGTCTGCCCCTCCCAAACGGTCGTCGTCGTCGCAGAACCTGACGGCCGCTGGGCTCCGCCCATTGACCCGGGTCAACAGCTCGAACAGCATGACCAAGGGCGACGCCGCAGCGGGCCACGCGACACCGCGCGTCAAGCACTCGAGGTCGAGCCTCAGCCTCAAGGAGCAGGTCGAAAAGAGCCAGGCCGAGGAGATGCGGTCGCGGGCGAGCCATAATCGGACGTTTGTCTACATCGAGGTCGAGAGCTCGACCTTTGTCATGAGCTACAAGGTGCGTCTCGGCGAGCAGGAAACTAGCAGGCCGATGACCCAGCGGGCTGACGAGAAACTCTCGACGATTACCGCCTGCAGGGAGAGCGGGCCAAGAATCTCACCGACATGCACGACTTTCGCTTCACGACGCCGAGCTTCGTCTTTCACAACAAGACGTGGGGGTTTCAAGACCTCGCCGACGAGCTTAAGAGCCAGATGCTCAAGGCCGCCTGGAGCCAGGTGCGTCTGCTGCTCGCGCCGGATCGCATGCGCCCGCTAGCTGACCTGGCCTCCCTAAAACCTCGTTGTTTAATGCTTTGCAGAAAGGCTCACTTGTCAGCCAGCTTTTCACCAAGACCGGCCGCAAGGCGACGGCCGCCCTCGGCTACCAACAGAACTCTGGCTCCAACACCTCTGTCGCGAGCTCGGCCTCATCGTCTTCGACCCGGCTCGCCGTACGTCTAGCACCTGGTCTCTCAACTGCGCGGCCGGCCCGCGCCGGGTCCTGACCATGCTTGTTTGTCCCAGCAGGACCCTTCTCAGTCTTGGACGCCTTCAAGCAGTGCGCCAGACAACCTCCATACCTTTGGCGCCGGCAACCAGCAGCCATCATCTACGTCTCCGACTTCGAGCCGCAAGGGCGAGTCGCTGCTGCGCCGCACGCTGCATCTCTCCGTGCGTACCGCCTCTTGCTCTGCTTCAAATCGCGCCGCCTATGCTCATCATCCCCTCACCTCCTGTTTATCTTCAGCGCTCGCGGGGTTCCCTCTCCGAACGGAGCACCAGCTCGGACGGCGACTCGCCGACGTCCGGCCAAGGGCCCTACATCGTCGTCTCGCCCGACAGCGACTACGCCTCGTCGGCCGCGTCGTCCTTTGTCTCGCTCTCGGCAGACGAGCTCGAGAGCACGCACGCCAAGCGGGACGCTCTGCTCGGCCGCAGTCTTGCACCGTCTTGAGCGCTTCTCCCTCATCTCTCACTGCACTACATAGTCCTGTCACGATCTGTCTTTCTCAACCCAATTCTCTGTGTGTGCATCTTTGACGAACCTCCGGCCTTTGATGATCTTATGCTGCCTTGCTGCTTGGTTCTTTGTGCTCGCTTTGAAAGACATCCAACTCAGTTGGCGTCGAGCGAGAGCTGCGTCTCCCACAGTCCCTTGTAAATTGCGCCCTCGGATGCAGAGCGCGCGAGCAGCTCCTCATGCGTGCCCGCCTCGACGACCTCGCCCTTGTGCAGGACGATGATATGGTCTGCAGGGGATACGACAAGTCAGCGTGCGAGATCTAGACGAGCGGGAGAGCAGGGTGGTGCAGACGGACCGGCATTTGAGATGGTCCGCAGCCGGTGAGCGATGAAGACCGAAGTCCGCTTCTGGTCGGCGAGCATCGAGTTGACGTCGGTCATGAGCTTCATCTCGGTCTCTGAGTCGAGGGCCGACGTCTGGGCAAGGATATTTCGAGAAAATGATCGAGTCTCAGCGAGTGCGCACGGCGCGGAAGGGCAAGCGGCACGCACAGCTTCGTCAAAGAAGAGGATCGGCGGGTCCTTCAGCAGCACGCGGGCGACCGCGAGTCTGTGAGACGAAGGCCAGGAGCGGGTCAGTTGCAGCCCGAGTGGGTCTTGCTTGCAATAGGGAAGCGTACCTCTGCTTCTCGCCGCCCGAGATCATAAGCCCCCGCTCGCCGACCTTCGTGTGATACTTTTCCGGCAGCGACTCAATCGTGTCGGCGACGTGAGCCCGACGGCAGGCCTCCTTGACCTCCTCGTCTGTCGCGTCGAGCCGACCGTAGCGGACGTTGTGCATGATGTCGGCATGAAGCAAGGGCGTGTCCTGAGGGACGACGCCGATGACCTCGCGCAAGCTGTCGAGCGTCAGGTCGCGAATCTCCTGGCCGTCGACGAGGATCCTACCGCCGTCGACCTCGTAGAAGCGGTAGAGGAGCCGGAGGATCGTGCTCTTGCCGGAGCCGCTCGTGCCGACGATCGCCACCTTCTTGCCGGCCGGGATCGTGAACGAGATGTCCTTGAAGATCGGCCGCTCGGGGTGGTAGCCGAACGAGACGTTCTCAAACTTGATCTCGCCTCCCTTGAACGAGAGCGGCTTCGCATGCGGTGCGTTCTACGAAGAGTTCATAAGGTCAGCTTGCGAAGAGTTGAGCCATGCGACAGCCGGCGGCGCGATTCGTCGCACCTTGATCGGAACGGCTTGGCCCTGGATGTTGAAGAGCACGTCCATGTCGATGAGGCTTTGGCGGAGCTCGCGGTAGACGGTGCCGAGGAAATTGAGCGGCAGCGACAGCTGGAAGACGAGCTGATTGATCATAACGAGGTCGCCGACCGTCATTGTGCCTGATGGAGCAGCATCGCGAGTCAGCGAGCCGGTCGACGTTGCGAGAAAGCGCGAGGGCTGACGAACCTTTAGAGATACCCTGCGCTGCGAGGGCCATCATGATCGTCAACGCGCTGGAGAAGATGACGTTCTGGCCCGAGTTGAGGTAGGCGAGCGAGGTAGCAATTTTGACCGAAGCGTCCTCGTACGACTTGAGCGTCTTGTCGTACTGCGCGACCTCGTACTTTTCGTTGCCAAAGTGCTGTCGAGAGGGAGGGAAGTCGGCGGGCAGCTTGCGTTAGCGACAGCACACTGGAAGCTCAACCGACGGGATGTTCGCGCACCTTGACGGCTTCAAAGTTGATGAGCGCATCGACCGCTCGGGTCGCGCCCTTGTTGTCGGCCTGGTTGGCGTCGCGCCGGAACTTTGTCCGCCAGGCCGTCGTCGAGATGGTGAACCACGAGTAGGTGGCCATCGTGCCCGCGGTGACGGCGGCAAAGTGCCAGCCAAAGTTCCAGGTCTAAACAGAGCGACATGCAGCGGAATCAGCGCTGAGACGCAAGCGGAAGCGATCGACTGAAGGAGACTGACGAGGATGCCGCAGACCATGGCGATCTCAAGCGCGGTCGGCACGACGTGGAAGACGACCGAGCTGAGCACAAAGGAGATACCCCTAAGGGAGCGCACAGCAAATGCGTCAGACGGCCGGTCAGTTTTGGCTCAAAACTCGCCGCGGGCCAGGGACGACGCACTTGGTGCCTCTGTCGATCGCCCGTGTCAGACCACCAGTCTGGCGCGACAAGTGGAAGCGGAGGTCCATCGAGAGAAGGTGCTCAAACGTCTCGCGGGCCACCTTGCGGATCGCTTTCTGGGCAACCGACGCAAAAAGAGCGTTGCGCAGCTCGGAGAACAGGGTCGACATGATGCGTGCGGCGCCGTCTGTCGAGCCACCAGGAAGCAGGCGAGCATCAGCATGAGGCAGTCTTCAGGGAACGGAAAGAGATGACGCACAGCCGAGGATGCTCCAGCCGACGACCATCCAGACGGTCCCAGCCTCGGTGACGTCCATGTTGAGGCCGTCGACGATCTCCTTGAACCAGAACGGCACCTGGACGTTGAGCACCTTGCCGGCGACTAGAAGCGCGATCGCCGCCGTCACGCGGATCTTGATGGCCGAGCCCGACCTGGGCCAGATGTTGGTGACGAGCTTGCGGATGATCGACCAGTCTGAGAGCGACGGCGCTGGCGTCGCTGGAGGGGACGAGGTAGCGCCGGTTGCTGGCGAAGGGGTCGACGACGACGTTGCTTCCACCGGCTGCGGGTCGGCAGAGGACGGTGACGGTGGCGAAGAGGGTGAGGGCGAGTGCGACCGGTACGCCCGCAGCTGGTCCGCCCAGAGCGGTGGTCTCGATACAGAGCCGGTCGATAGCGGCGGCGAGCAGCTTGACCACGCTCGAGGAAGGACGGCGGTCGGAGATCGTGCTGCGTACGACGATGACGATGAGCACGAGCCGGCCGGGCGTCTGCATGCAAAGGAGTTCGCGCCTGATCGAGCTGACTGCTTGCCCACGGGCGAACCGTTGGTCTAAAAGGTCGAGGAGCCGCCGAACATTCGTCAGTCGTTAGGCAGAGGGAGCTGCAGCAGTCGTCGAGCGCGAGGGGACGGACCGAGCTGGTCGAGCTCGCAGCTCTCCTGGCGCCGAGCGTACGAGCTTCGCTTCCGAGCAGGCCGAGCGCGGCCCAGCGCGAGCAGCCGACGAGCGCCATCGAGTACCGAGTAGGAGGACTCGTTTCACTGAGCAGGCCTTGTGAACGAGCCGAGTCGAGGCTGCAGAACGGCGATGGAGGTGGCGGTCGGGTGAGGGCAAGCAAGGTCGGCGATGGGCGCGACCTTCGGCCGAGCGCGGCGCGGGCGGTCGTCCGACGCGGTCGGGAGCTCGGCCGTCTACAAGGAGCACGCCAGCAAGACCAGGCAGCTCGCCAGCAAAGGGCGCACGCAGGGCAGGGCAGCTGACAGAGGCAAGCCGAGAACGAAGGGCCAAAAGGTTCACGCCCCTTGCGCTACGGCCAAGTTCTACCACGAGCTCACCTGTCCCCTTGGAAGATCAAGCCGTCCAGCCCGCCGCGCTCCCTGACAAGTGACCTTGTTCGGGACGAGCCCGTCGCGAACGACGGGGGGCGGCGGTTGAACCGATCGCAAGGCCGCCGAGTAATCGACGACTGCGGAATGCGGCACTGGCGGAGATGGGGAGCGAGCCCGCGCGAGCGGAGAACGGGGCAGCATGATTACGCTGGAGAGGGTAGGAGGCGTGTTCCCAGAGGGGACCCATTACAGGCGAGAGACCAAAGCCGCCGAAGCGCGGCCAGGATGTACAACTCCTCGGAAACCCCTCGCATGCGTGCGCGCGCACCCGTTCTCGATACCGCCAGCCAGCCCGGCTCCCCACTCCCCGCTCACTCTTGCAACACCACGTCGAGTCATCAGAAGGAAAAGGTTCATGATGAGATCAGAGGGATGCGAAAGGCCTCAGCTCTCGCCGCCGCTGGCCTCGAGACGCTCGTTCTCCACCCGCAGGCGGTCGGCCGTCGCCCGTAGCCGCTCGACCTCGGCGTCTGTCGGTTAGTGTCGGACGCAGACGAGCACGCAGGGTCAGCGGCAACGTTCCTCGCAGCGACGGTCATGAGCTGCGGAATCGACACCCGAGGACGCACCCTTGGCCTCGAGCTCGGTCCGTAGGAGCTCGAGCTCCTGCTTCTTCTTGGCCCGCTGGACCTTTGCGCCTGCAAGGAGAGGCTCAGTCAGTCTAGAGACCCATGACGATGACGGGCGCAAGCCGTTGCAGGTATCCGAAGCGAGATTGCTCGGATGAGAGCGCGCCGATCGGCGGCGCCCGTGTCGGGCTAAAGAGCGCAGACTCACTCGCACGGTTGGTGAAGCGCTTGCGCTCCTTGCGCAGCTCCTCCCTGGTCTTGAGCCGACCGTCCGGATGATGGAGGACGACTTGCTGCTGCAGCTCCTCACCAGCGACGCTCGCGCCGCCGCCAGTCCCACTCGCCGAGGTCGCGGCCGAGCGCACGTCGTCGTCCTCGGACGCAGAGGCGTCGTCGTCGTCGGCTGCGGCGGGAGGCGTCGTCTTAGGCGGCGCTGAGGCGCCTGAGCTGGACGAGCGGGAGGGTCCAAGGCTCGCGCTCGTCCGAGAGCTTGATGGCTGCGAGGTTGAACGAGCCGACGTCGTCTTGATGACTGGAGTGGGCGGGGCAAGGTGTGAGATTGTGTCTGGGACGGGCGGCGTCGAAGGGTGTGGGTAGGTCGCCGGGGCTAGCTGGGCGGCAACTAGCGAGAGGAGAGCGAAACGAACCGGCAGTCGTCAGCGCACGAGTAGGCTGCAAGCAGGCCGCAGAGGGGAGACGAAGGAAACCCACCAAATTCGCGAGCCCAGTCGACCGGCGGCTCCGTTTCGCCGATGTCAATGCCCGCCCCGAGCGCGAGCGAGCGCGCAAGCCTCTGGCCAGCGGCAAAGCCCTCCGAGAAGCCAGCCTCAAACGGCTCGAGTCGCCAGCCGAGCTCGCCTTGCTGCCCGGCCCTGCTGCCGACGGTCGAAGCTGGGCGTCCGGCGATCGTCGACGGGGGTTGCTGCGCGCTCGAGCTTGTGCCTGTCGGCTGTTGGTCGGTCGGCGACGACGAGGGCGCGGCTGCCTCGGGCGTCGCGTGCGTGTATTCGGCCAGGAGGTCGTGAGGGTTGCTGCCGTCGGCCATCCGGGTCGAAGGTGGGCGGCGGGTCGAAGATGGGCGAGCTGCAAAGTCGCAGAGGACGACGAGCGTGGACGAGCGAACGCGGTTCGGAAGCGACGTCAGCCTTCAGCTCGTTGGCAATGGGACCGGGGAGGTGCTCGAGGCTGCGAGCAGGTCGGCAGCAACGAGGGCGAGCGTACCTGAAGTCCGAGCTGGGCGTCGGATGGTGAGCATCTTCCTCTGGCTGCCGGCGCCGGGTGAGGACGAGCTCTTATAGGGGTGGGATCCGAGCCAAGCTTGGGGAGCGCGGCGCGAGGTTGCTTCCTGGGCGATGGCGGTCGAGGGGACTTGGTCGCTAACGGGTCCCGCTCCAACTCCAACGACGACGACGGACGATGGTGTGGCGAGACCCAGGACCCAGGCGTTTGGGTCGAGCAAGGCGATGAGTTAGGGGCTGGAGGGGAAGGGCGAGGTGGTCGAGGGACGGGTCCGTCAGCTCGTTGGCGGCGGCGGCGGTGCGAGGGACCGAGCGTCTGGCCGTCTCGGCCGCTGAGCCCGGCCGGGCCCTGCGCCGTTCCCTTGGTCGAGCCCCAGGCGGATCCATGAAGGGCGGCCCACTCGTTAGCATGGGACAGCCCTCCTTCCGGGCTCCTACCCAGCACTGCTGTCGGACGTCTGTTTCGCACGAGAAAGGCCAACCCCGGAAGGGGGGGTCGTCGGCGAACGAACGGTGTCGGCGAACGAACGCTCACGGCGGCCGCTCTCGTTCGTCATCCGCGACGGCTGGACGGCCCGCGCGAGTCGCCGGGTGAGGCCGCCGCCAGCGCGCACGGACGAAAGCTCAAACGAAGGCTACTGTAGCGTCTCACCTCCCTCAACGACGACCAACGATCCCTCAGCTCGACCACCCTACTCCTTCAGGTAAGGGACCGGCAGTCCGCTCGCTCTCGCTCGCAGCTGTGCTGACGGGCCCTCCCCTCCGTGGCCGATCGCGATCTCGCCGCCACCGCTGCCACCGCAGCGCCCTCCTTCTCTCACGAGCCAAAGGTCTGTTTATTGTGCAGCCCGGCTGAGCTCCATCGCCCGCCAGCAATCTCGCGCTGACGACCCTGGCACGCCGTCTGCAATCTCAGCCTCCTTATTCTCTAGCCATGTCCGTCGAGCCCATCATCCGGTCCATCAGTCCGCAGATCTCGATCTTCTCGGTACGCCCGCTTCGTCATCGCCCGGCCGCCGGGCTGCGCTCCGACGTCCTGCTGCTTAGGCTGACCCGCTCACCTCTTCCTCCACCTCGCTCTCAGGTGCCGTTCAAGTGCGTCGGAAGCTGCTCGACTCGCTCTTCATCGTTGCTGACGCGCCGCACCCTGCTCTTCTCGCCCGCACCAGGCGCTTCGGCCTCGTCCCCATGTACGTCTGCCTCTCAGCCGGGCGACTTAGGCTCGCCAGTTTCTGACCCAACAGCTGCTGTGGTCCCTCCAGCGGCGGCCGATCGACCGTCATCAAGACGGCCTCGGGCGACCTCTGGATCGCGGCCTCGTCGCCGCTGACCCAGTCGACCAAGGACGAGATTGCCCGGCTCGGCGGGCCCGTCAAGTGGCTCGTCGCGCTCGACATCGAGCACACCATGTCGCTCACGGCCTTCTCGAAGGAGTACCCTGAGGCGCTCTGCGTCGGACCCGAGGGCCTCAAGGCCAAGCTGCCGCACCTCCAGAACGTCGCCGAGCTCAAGACGAACGGCGCGGCCGGGCCGGACGAGCGCTTTGGCTACGAGAGCGAGTTTGAGACCTGCTACTGTTAGTCGTTGCTCTCGTCGGCTCGTTGCAGCCAGCGCCATTCGTCTGACTCGCCACCGTGCAATTTGCAGTCAAGGCGCACCCGAACAAAGATGTCGCCTGGCTTCATCGGCCGTCGCGGACGCTTGTCGAGGCCGACCTGCTCTTCACAAAGACGACGGCCGAGCAGCAGGCCACCGGTGGCCTCTTCGGTATGCTCACCGGCAAGTTCGGCCCCGGCACTGGACTTCATAAAACCATGGTTTCTGGCTTCGCCAAGGCTGACAAGGCGTGCGCCCCCCCCGTCCGCTTGCGATTGCGATTTTGCCGGAGACTTACTCGCTTTGCTCACCTCCCTCTGGCACGCTCTCAGTGGTTTCACGGCCGCGAGCAAGATGGTCGCCACCTGGGACTTTGACCGCCTCATCCCTTGCCACGGCGAGGTCATCGAGACCGGGGCCAAGACGGCCTGGACGTCGACGTACGCCGACCTGCTCCAGTGAAGGGGGAGCCTTCGAGGGTTGATGAGAGAGAGGGCCAGGAGAGGCGATCGGGCGCCTATAGCTCGTCGTGGTCCGCTGGGAGGATCTAATGCCGCTCTAGCGTGCGTCTTGCTTTCGGTCGCCGAGCAAGCCTCGCTGTTCGTGAAGAACGTTAGACGTGCGATCCAGCAACACCAAAATCCCCTCTCAGCCTCCGACTCTCCTCTCTGCTATGCCGGCGACGAGGCCCCGCTCTCGAACGCTGCCCGGGCGGCGGCGACTCTGCCCGCGCCAGCCCGCCGAGGCGGTCCCTTCGGCTTCGCAAAGCCCGCAGGGCTGGCCGACGCATCCGGCGCGCCGCTCGAGGGCGAGTCGACCGTCGGTGACGGCGAGGCCTTGTTGGCATTGGCAGCGTCGGCCGCGCCAAAGCTGGCCGAGTGGGCCGGGCCGACTGGCCGGGCGAGGCCGCTCGTCCGGATCGGGGCGGGAGTCGGGAGCGAAGATGACCGGCCGGGCTGGGCGGCGGCCGATGAGCGCGACAGGACGGACGCCAGCTCAGAGAGAATCTCGGCCTTGGTGAGCGAGGCCGGCTCCGACGTCTCGACCTGCAAGGCGAGGAGAAGGACGGTCAGCCTCAGAATCCGTCGTGCAATGAGTCGTCAGAAAAGAGCGATGGGAAGGCACCTTCTTGTCGACCTCAACACCAGCGCGCTCCTTGATCTTGGAGATCAGGCTGCCGACGCTCGATGAGTAGACCATGCGCGTCCGGATGGGCGACTTTGGCGGGCACGAGTAGACAAAAACGACGACTGGCCGCGCCGCGCCGGCGGGCAGGTGCGAGAAGATGGTGTACTGCGGGCCCTCGGCCGGGAGGTGCGTGCGCAGCTCGTCGAGCGTCGCCGACGTCGACAGGGCCAGGTTGAGCCGAGTGTTGACCTTCGGGTCGATCTGGAGGCCGACGACCTTGCGCTTGTCGCTCGAGGTGCCGCTCGACTCGGCCGCGATCTCCTTGAGTGCCTCCTCGACGCCCTCGCCCCACTCGAGCCCGGCGCCGACGCCCATGACGGCGCTGAGCGGACCGGCCCCACCACGGACGCCGCCACCGGTCCCGCGGAAGGCGTCCTCCTTGCTAGCCTCGTACTCGGCCTGCTTGACCTCCTGGAGCGCCCGCTCGCGCTCCGTCAGCGGGTGCGGTGCCGCCTGGGCCGCCAAGTGGCCGGCGTACCCGCGCACAGTCAGGTCGGCCGGCGCCGTCGCGTGCAGCGAGTCGGTGAACGACGCCTCGCCGAGGGCCTTGAGCAGGCGCGACTTGGACGACGAGTAGAGCATCTTCTCGCGGACCTTCGCTCCGTCGGGTACCTGCCGAGCAAGAGAAACAGAGGGCTGTCAGCGGGGTAATGTCGAAGCGCCCTGAGCACAAGCCGTCATCAGGGGGGGGCCGAGATGCGCGCGCGGGCCGCGGCAGGGCTGACGTACGTAGGTGATGAACAGCCAGCCTTTTCTGCCGTCGAGCAGGCAGAGGTAGTAGGCCGCCTGACTGTCCGAGATCTCGCCCTGCTCGGCGATGAGCGCAAAGTCGTCCTTGTCGCTCCCCCTCGGCGGGATCGTGAGTGCAAGCGTCGCCTGCTCGTCGACGATGAGCACCTTGAGGAAGCGGGTCGTCTGCGGCTTGGCCGTCTGAAACGCCGAAAGAAGCGACTGCTGGACACCCATCGCTGCCGTAGATCTCTAGGGAGGCGTCTTGGGGAGAGAGAAGAGGCACTCGAGAAGGCAGGAAACAAGAAGGCTGGGGCGTTGTCGATGGGCGATGTGATGGTTCGGAGGGAGCGGCCGGCCTTCGAGCTGGGATGTCCATCTCTCAGCCCTCCGACGACGACGCCTCCCTTTACAACCCGGGACGAGTCCATCATCCTCGACTGTACACAGCACCTGCTCCAGGATGTCGACAACGAGCTCGAGCTCGCGCAGGCGGACGCACAAGCCCAGCTCGTACAGGAAGACCCCTAGCCCATCCGACGTTGTCCCGGAGGAAGGCGAGCTCGACAGCCTCGGCGCGTCGGCTGCCGGCGCAACGTCGGTCCGCTCGCGAAGCCTGTCGACGGGCCTCAAAGACATCTTCGTGCTCTCGACGGCGATCAAGCTGCTTCTCTTTCCGGCCTAGTGCGTGACCATCTGCCGCAACTCGTCCTTGTCGCGTCCACTGACGCCATGGCTCGAACCCCTATGCTGCTGCGTGCCGGGATCAGCCGGTCGACGGACTTTGAGGTTCATCGTAACTGGCTAGCCATCACCAGGTCGCTGCCGATGAGCCAATGGTACTATGATGTACGTCATGAGAGCGCACCCAGATTCGCATCGAAGGGGTGTGGTGATGCTGATTAGCGCCTGCCCTTCCTCCTGCAGACGACGTCGCAATGGAGTTCGTCCGCGCAGCTTGATCTGCGCAACTCCGTCCGTCCGCATAACTGACGCCTACGTGATTCCGACCGATGCTCTCCCTCAGCCCTGTGAGTTTCTACCGCTTCGAGATTCGCTGTTCCAAGCGTGAGCGCTGACCGCCTGGTCCTCACCCTCTCGCAGCGACTACCCGCCCTTCTTCGCTCATTTCGAGCACCTGCTCTCGTATCCCGCGTCTTGGATCGACCCGCTGTTGACGACGCTGTCGGCGACGCCGCTCGACTCGCCGACCATCACCGCCTTTCAACGGTTGTCCGTCATCGTATCGGAGGCGCTCGTCTTGGGTTCGTCCCTCGCCGCCTTCGTGCAGCACGCCGAGGACCCGAGCACCATGGCCGTCCTCGTCGCTACTCTCGGAACCCACCCGGGTTGGCTCATCATTGACCACATCCACTTCCAGTGCGCCCCTCCTCGATTATTCTCTTCGTTTGGGTGCTTGCTGAGCCGTCCTTCTGCCTCAGATACAACGGCGCTATGTTTGGCATCCTGCTCTGGAGCATCTTCTACGCGAAGCGGGTGCGTCAGTCGTCGATAGTTCCTGCGTACAGATCATGAAACGCTGATGCGGGTGCTCGCGCGACGAACAGAACAATCACTTGCTTTGCGGCGCTCTGTTTGCAGTCCTTCTCAATTTCAAGTGTGTCAGCGGCCGTGCTCTATCTGTCGCACTCGTCCCCTGACCTTGCCTTGTCCCGGACCGCAGACACATCTACGTCTACATGGCCCCGCCATACTTTGTCTACCTTTTAAGGGCCTACTGCTTCACTCCTTCCGGCCGCTTCCTGCCAGCCAACCTCGTCAAGCTTGAGGCGACCGTCATCGCCGTCTTTGCGGCCAGCCTCGGGCCTTTCATCCGACACCTGCCGCAGCTCGGTCAGCGCCTCTTCCCATTTACGCGCGGACTGAACCACGCGTACTGGGCAGGGAATGTCTGGGCACTCGTGACGCTCGCCGACCGCGCTCTGCTGAAGTGTGCGTGTCATTTGACTCGACCGGCTGGAGAGCGCGCATTTGTTCCTGATCTGCGCTCACCGGCTGACCGCAGTCGGCCCAAGACTCGGATCTAAGCTCGCCGTCGACGAGGCCGGTGTGGCCAGCTCCACCAGAGGCTTCGTTGGCGACACCGTCTTTGCTGTCCTGCCGAACGTCAAGCCCGTGCACTGCTTCCTTTTGACGATTGCGCTCCAGGTGGTGCGTACGACGCCGAGCCGCGACCGAGCGTCTGCTCTCGTCCTCCACTGCCTCACACGGCTAACGCGCGACGTTTCGGCGGTCGGCAGGTCTTCTCCGCCAAGCTCTGGTTCCGGCCAAGCTACAAGGTCTTCGTCTGGGCGCTGGCCATCTCGGGCTACACGTCCTTCCTCTTCGGCTGGCATGTGCATGAGAAGGCCGTGCTGCTCTTCCTTGTGCCGCTTAGGTGCGTTTTTTTCTATCACTCGCTCCGTCCTTCGACTCGACTGACAACGTCATACGTGCCTGCAGTCTTCTCGCAGCCGAGAGTTACGCGCTGTATCGGACGTTCGTCCTGGCTTCGGTCGCCGGCATCTTCTCCCTCTTCCCGCTCCTGTTCACCCCTCTCGGTGCGTCCTTTCATTCGACGCCACTCTCACTCTCGCGATCTTCTGAGGGCCTACTGATCATCCCCGCTTCTGTTACTCTGACTCTCGTAGAGACGCCGATCAAGATTGGCTACTCTGTGCTCTGGTGTGCGTTCGCCTTTCCGGCGATCGCCCGTGGCGTCTACCGGTGCGTGCAGTGCGATACGGAGCGAGCGCACTTTCATCTGATTTCGGTCTCTGATCGTACCTCATTGTCTCTGAATCCCCTCCTCCAGCCCGCCTCCGACAATCTTCTCCTCGGTCGTCCACGCGCTCGAGACAGCCTACCTGGCCGGCTTCCCCCTCGTACAAGTCTACGTCTCGATCCTGTCCCCGCTCCTCGCCCGCCGTCACGCATCCGCCTCCAGCGAGCAGCAAGCCGAGTCGAGCCCGGCGGCCGAGTCGTTTCTCCCGCTCATGGTTGTCAGCACGTACTGTGCGGTCGGGCTCGTCTGGGCCTGGCTCAGGCTCGCATGGGTCGGCCTGACGGCCGGCGCTGAGGGATGGGAGGACCGGCCCAAGATGAACAGCGCGCGAAGCGCGGGCGACGCGAAGGCCAAGATGCTGTGATGAAAATGTCCAGGACCCTAGGCTCGCTCGAGGCGTAGACGCGCCTCGTGCGAAGCTTCGGTTGACGGCGGTATGATAGAAGTGGCCGACGTCGCTCGCGCGTGATTCGACGGAGGGTGAAGTCGCGTGTGCGCCGGCAGACCCTCGCAACGGAGGATCCGGACCGACGAAACGCACGACAGGCTGATCAGGCCTACAAGAGCGCAAGTGAAGCGTCCGAGCGAGCTTCTCGTCGCGCAAGCGGAGGACGACGCGGCCGGGCAGGTGCAGGCTCTTCCGAGCTGCAGAGTACACGCTCACGTGCTCGGCCAGTCCTTCTCGGCAATAGGTCGACAAGAGATCAGCCGCCCCAGCAGGGGCTCCTGAGCAAGCTACGGTCGTCAGCGTGAGACCTTTGATGCAGCACAGAGGAGGGGAGAGGCAGGGGTCAGTGACTGCGCGGCGCGGCAAACGGAGAGGCAAGCAGGACGAAGCAAGTGACGGAGTGTGTGAGGTAGAGCCCTCAGTATAACTATGACATAAATGTATGTTGTGCTCCCCGGACGAGGCGCGGCCACCCCCTCCTGGCCCGGCAGACCCAAGACGGGTCGCCGGAGGAGAGGGCGTCGCTGGGAGAGCAAGTCTCCCCGCCCTAGCGTGTGTTTGGAGTTTATCGTCCTCGGGCAAAGTGGCAGCGGGTAGGATGGGAAGCGTGCGAGGAAGAAGGACGCACCAAGTTGTCCGGGTCAGACGAGCATGGCAAGATGGGAGATGGTAGAGGAGTAGAGGGAAGGCCGACTCAAGCTGTCGAGCTCAGCCGTCGTCGGGCCGTTGACAAAGGTCGGTTCCCTGCGCGGAGTAAGCCATTTCGAGCCTGGCATCTCAAGCCTGGCGTGCTAGGGCTAGGCCATCGAGTCGCGCGCCTGCCCGCCCGCCCGCGCGGCGCCGGTGACTGTGGGAAATCGTCGCCGCGCTCGTCCTTGTCCCCTTGCTCCCCCAGTCAACGCTCTCACCTCAAGTCAAGTAGCCAAAGGTACGACCTTGTCCAGAGGTGTCGCATCGGTCACGCACACGCACGCGCGCATCCACAGACGAACAGCCGAAGTGTTGGGTCTCGCCGCCCTGCTCGTAGTCGAGCTCTCTGGGGCTGGAGGCTCGTCGGAGCGGTCGGTCAGGTCGGGAGCTCAAGGCCGCGCTCGTCGCACCCGCAGCCAGGTCCGGCCTGGCTGCCTGGCAACGCGCAGGCTGGGACGCCATCTGTGCTGCTGCTGCTCGCGGATGGCTGCTTGGACTATGCTTGACAGGACCTAGCCGAGCCGTCGCCGCCGCCGTCGCTGCGTCGTGTGCGGGTCCGCTTCGTGCAGCATGTGCTCGCCCGCACGAGGTCGCAGGCGCTGACCACTTCTCCCCCTCGCACCCCCGCAGATGAAGGACATTCTTAAGACCGAGGAGTTCGTTGTCCCCGCTGGTGTTACCGTCGCCCTCAAGGCCCGGATCATCAACGTTGAGGGACCCCGTGGCAAGCTCGTCAAGAACGTCCGCCACGTCAACATGGACATCCAGCTTGTGCGTCGGCCTGCGCCCGCGTGGTCGACCTGGCGAGGAGCCCTGAGCTGACAGCCCCGGCGCGCCCGCCGCTCTCGGTCTCTCTCAGCACCAGAAGAAGGGTGCCAACACCATCACCCTCTCGGTCTGGCACGGTGGCCGCAAGCACCTCGCCTGCCTCCGCACGATCCGCTCGCTCATCGAGAACATGATCAAGGGTGTCACCGTCGTTCGTCCCCCCTTTCTTCCCTTCCTTGGCTCCTTGGGCTTCCCCCGCTTGCGGGGCCTGCTTCTTGGCTGCCTTGCGCTCCCCGCCCACCGGCGTCATGCTCCCTCTCGTCAGGAAAGCTGCACGGTGTCTGACCGAGCCCTTCCCGCCCCTCTCCTCCTTGCTCCGTTTTGCGCGACACCCCTTCCCATTTGTGGACATTTTCGACATTGGCGGCGATTTTGGTTCCGCGATCCAACAGGGCTTCCAGTACAAGATGCGTGCCGTCTACGCGCACTTCCCGATCAACTGCATCATCAACGACGGCGGCAAGTCGCTCTCGATCCGCAACTTCCTCGGCGAGAAGATCGTTCGCGAGATCCCCATGCTCGAGGGCGTCACCGTCTCCGAGTCCAAGACGCAGAAGGACGAGATCATCCTCGAGGGCAACGACGTCCAGAACGTCTCGCAGTCGGCCGCCTCGATCCACGGCGCCTGCCTCGTCAAGAACAAGGATATCCGCAAGTTCCTCGACGGTCTCTACGTCTCTGAGAAGTCGACGGTCGTCAAGGAGGAGTAAGACTTGACTCTTGTCTTCCGGCGATGTGCATGCCCTCTTGACTTGAACCCCGCCTTGTGCGAATGTCGGGAAGTGTGTTCCGTCTGGCTGCCGTCAGCGCACCTGTGAGAACCTGGCATAGCAAGCGAGTGGACGCTGTTCGCGCGATAGGTGCATTCTGTCGGGCGACCGCTCGAGAACTACGACGGCCGAGGGTTCGGTCGGGGCTTGGTGTGTCAGCGGCGTGCCGCCGCGTGGGGCTCTCTGCGCCGTCGCTCTCCGCCGACGCTCGCTTCCATCGAGCGACCTCGTGCTCCCTCCTCCCTTCTCCATCGACCTCATCCTGTCCTACCCTCTCACACCTTCCTACACAGACTCGACGCCAACGATGGAGACCAACTACACCGCCGCCCTCGGCCCGGCGGTTGACCTCTCGCACCACCTCTCGGAGCTCGCTCGGAGCCGGCGCTTCAGCCCGCTCAAGGTGCGCACGCCCTCCACCTTGGGCCTGGCCGTTGCCCTTCCCGACGCACACCTTCGCAGGCTCACCAGCGGTCTGACCTCGCTCTCGTCACCTGCTCCTGCTGTCTCCCGCTAGTCGTTCTCCAAGTACATGTTTGACCCGACCGTCCGTTCGCTCGCTGGCGGTCTACCTAACCCGGGCTTCTTCCCCTTCGAGACGCTCTCGTCGATGACCTTATCGCCGACGACCTACGCCCCCGGCGGCGTCACGCCCAAGGAGGCCTCGTGGCTCGAGAAGGTCTTTGGCAAGCACCTGACCCAGATCGAGGTCCCTAAGTACGGCAAGACCAAGACGGAGCTCCAGCTGTCGAGCGGCCTCCAGTACGGCGGCGCGGCCGGCTTCCCGGCGCTGACGGCGTTCCTGCGCGAGTGGACGACGACGATCGTCCCGCCGGCCTACTCGAACTGGGAGGTCCTCCTCTGCGACGGCTCGACCGATGCTTTCCACAAGAGTGCGTCTGTCTCCCGGCTGGTCCCTCGCTCCAGTGGCATCTCCTGTCGGCTGACACCTCCACTTCGTCCACCCTGACGCACCCTCTCACGCGCGCGCGCAGTCGTCGAGCTCCTCTGCGAGCGTGGCGACGGCATACTCTGCGAGTCAATGACCTACCCTTCGGCCCTCGAGACGGGCTGGCCGATGGGCGTCCGCCCGGTGCCGGTCACGATCGACGACCTTGGCCTCGTGCCGGAGGCTCTCGAGGAGACGCTCGCCAACTGGGACCCCTCTGCCCGCAACGGCATGAAGCGGCCGACTGTGCTCTACACCATCCCTATCGGTTAGTCGCTCGATGCTGCGTTGCAGCTGGGCAATCTTCGCTGACCAAGCCTCGACTGCGCCGCCCGCACAGGCCAGAACCCGTGCGGCTCGACCCTCGGCGACGACCGCCGGCAGGCCATTTACAAGCTCGCCTGCAAGTACGACGTCATCATCGTCGAAGACGACCCGTACCACTCGCTCAACTTTGGCCCCTACGGGACCGAGTCGCCCGGCGCCGGCGTTGAGAACGACCCCAAGGCGACCGAGGAGGACCGCAACGCCGAGTTTGTCAAGAACGTCGGCGTCTCCTACCTCAAGAGCGACACCCAGGGCCGCGTCATCCGCATCGACACGTTCTCCAAGACGGTCAGTCGCTGTGTCGATCTCAGTGCTCGCTTCGCTCCCTCCCCTGACCCTTATGCGCACCGCCTACTATTTGACAGATTGCGCCCGGCTGCCGGCTCGGCTGGACCACGGCCAACCCAGTCTTCACCGAGCGCCTACTCCGCGCGTCCGAGACGTCGACTCAGCAGCCGTCGGGTCCCGTCCAAATTCTCGTCACGCGTCTCGTCGTTGAGCAGTGGCAGATGGCTGGCTGGATCCGCTGGCTTCGCGGCCTTCGCGGCGAGTACGGCCGCCGGCGAGGTGTGTTCAGCTTAGCTCCGACTGATCTTGCTCGACGCAAGCTGACGAGGCAATTGTGCTGCCGCACTCACAGACTGGATGATTGACGAGCTTGTCAAGGGCTTCAAGATCGACCTCCCGCCCGCCTCGTCCTCGCTGCTTGGCCCGACCCCGCCCCGGCTGTCGGCCTATCTCCCGCTCGACCAGTCCTCGGCCAGCGGGGACGCCGCTTGGGATGAGAAACGCGCGCTCGTCGCCTCGTCGTCCGCAGGCTTCTCTGGCAAGGGCCGGCGCATCCTCTCTTTCGTCCCGCCTACTGCCGGTCAGTTGAAGCCATCCGAAGCCTTCGTCCAAGCTTCCCTTCTCTTGTGCTGACAGGCCTTCTATCTCACCATCGATCATCAGGCATGTTCTGCTGGGTGACGATCCACCTAGACGCCCTGCCGCGCTTCCGAGGCAAGAAGGTCTCGGCCGAGGACGCCAAGAAGGTCCTCAACGAGCTCTGGATCGCGCTCGCCGACGCCAAGGTCCTCGTCGCCCCCGGTTGGATGTTTGCCGGCGATGGCCTCCGCTCTGGCGCGCCTGACGACGACTCGTTCGCCCCGGCCGAGACCGAGTCGCCCTTCGGCCGTCTCAGCGGCCTCGAGGACGAGGATGCCAACAAGATTGGCCACTTCCGGCTCGCGTTTGCGACGCTCGAGGAAGGCCCGATGCGCGAGGTTCGTCACCTGTGTGGCTGCTGCTTGCCCTGCAGCCTGCTAATCCCGGTCTGATGCTGTCCTTTGAACCACAGACGATGAAGGATTTCGCCCGCGTCGTCAAGAAGTTCTTTGCCTAGAATCTGTCGCCCATCTTACGCTCCCTCGTCGGCGGACCCTTCCGCCGGCCGCCCCGTTGTACCACCCTGCCATGCGCCCCAGTTCAGATTGCGCTTCCATGACGTCGCTTCCGTGGCCTACGCAGTCAAGGATCGGGGGTATGTGGCAGGGCCATACAACTTAGAGCGCCGGCGTCCGGTCGACGACCTCACGCAGGACTCGGATCTCCTCGAGTCCCGTCCCGCAGCAGCCACCGACGACAGCCTTACGTGCCCACCGGCCCGTGCCCAGCGCATCCTGGGTGACCTGGACGAGGGCCTCAGCCCACTCGAGCGACGTCTCCTTGCGCGGCTTGGCAGCGGAGAACTCGTCCCTGGTGAACGTCAGACAAGGCTGAGGTCAGCCTGAGTGCCACCGGTGGCGAAAGAGCGCGAGACGACGACGACGCACCAGTACGCCGCGTCGTCAAGGAAGCGGACGTTGTGGTTTGGGTAGAGGATGAGCGTCGGCGCCCCCGAGGGCAGCGGGGAGTCGGGCGCCAGGTCCGGAACGAGCGATGCGAGCGACTGGGCCTCGGTGCAGTTGAGCGCGACACTGTTCCATGAGGGACGGGTAGTGTCAGCACAAGCAGTTCGACAAGCGGCGAGGCGAGCAAGACAAAAACGCACCCGGTCGGCCGGCGAAGGTTCTCTCCGTCCCAAAGCGCCTTGCGGCCGGCCGCCAAGCCCCCCTCATCTGCCCAAGCCCCGCTCGGGCACGTCAGGCCGATGTAGAAAGGCACCAAGTTAAAGGCGGCATCCTCGCCAGCAAGGTCGGTCAACGCCTGGCGGATAGCCGACACCTCGGCAGCAAGCGGGACCGTCTCAAGGGCGATGACGTCAATCGAAGGGATGAGTGAGCTGAAGATGCGCAGCCGGCGCTTGTGGAAGTCGGTCAGGAAGGCGACCGTCTTCTGCTCGGCCGGGTACTTGCCTGGACGAAGAGATGGCGCGAAACCTCATCGTCAGCTCGCAACAACGAAGTCCGGGAGGCGCCTCGGAGGGACGCACCGCTGAACTCCTCGCCGTTGAGCAAAAGCGCGCCGTACGACCCGAGCGAGAGCCCGACGGCAGGCGTCCTCCGACCGCTGGAAGCAAAGGCCTCAGTGGCGACCCAGGTCTCGCGTGCGCGGAGCGCGAGCTCGACGGCGAGCCGCATCTTCTCCTCGGCAGCGGCGCGGTCGTAGCCAAGTGCGACGAAGCCTTCAACGTCGGCCTGGTACCTGCCAGAGGATAGATGGCGCTCGTCAGCAAAAGGCATATACTTAGGCGAACGACGGCCGACAGCGAGCGCGCGCGTGAGAAGGGGACCGACGTTCCGGTGAGAACGAGGTCGGCTCCGGACTCGAGGAAGGCGAGGTGCGCCTTGTAAATGACCTCAGGGTCCTCAAATAGCAGCTTGGACGACCATACGGCACCCGAGACATCCTGCTTGAAGGTCTGCAGGTCCGCCAGGCACATCAAGACTGGTCGTGTCAGTGTCGGGCTGTCGCGGCCGAACCGCAGCAGCAGCGCGCAGAGAGA
>Ga0308160_10001876_pt1 | contig 27350 bp, 35 predicted proteins | sample PhyFR1_FD_201036 | JGI IMG/M metagenome (GOLD analysis project Ga0308160, IMG submission 201036) | Phyllosphere microbial communities from UC Gill Tract Community Farm, Albany, California, United States - DLSLF.R1 | ecosystem: Host-associated > Plants > Phyllosphere > Unclassified | place: USA... | reverse complement strand
CCCATCTTCTGCAACCTCTGTCCAACAATCCCAACATCATGCTCCTTCTCAGCCTCGACGTCATTTGCGGATTCACGGACTTTGATACCGCTACTAGACTGTTGTTTGCCCTTTGCACTTTCTGTAACCCCTTCACTTGCTGGAACGATCTTTGCTGATTCGGGGTGGGGTTCGACATAATTCTTTTCGTTATTGGCAATTTGTTCTTCTAGGACGGATAATCCGCATGCTGCCGCAACGAGACCGAGGAAAGGGGGTGATGGGTTGAGCGGTCTGGAGCAGAATTCGGGGTGGGCTTGTAGTCCGACAAAGTATGGGTGGTCTGGGCGTCAGCGAGATGATTTAGAAGGTAACGCAAAGACTTACCGTCCAACTCGAGCATTTGCATTCGCTCCCCACGCTCATCTTTACCGATGAACCTCATGATGCCCTTTGACTCCAACTCCTCGACGTACTTGGGCTCAACCTCGTATCGATGCCTATGCCTCTCCCAAGCAACTTTCTTTGAACCGTACAACCGACGAAGTTTCGACTGTTCAGTCTTTGGCTCGAACAATGTTGGTCGTAGACCAAGTCGCATCGTACCTCCCATATGTGTCTTGGAGATTTCAGGCATAAAGCAGATGACCTTGTGTGGTGCATCTGGCATGAGTTCTGCAGAGTGTGCTCCTGATCTCGTTAGCTCACGTCAGCGCTAAAACGTGTTTTGCTCACCCTCGAGACCACAGACGTTTCGTGCCCATTCAATAACGGCGACTTGGAATCCAAGACAAATACCCAAAAATGGGACTTTCTGTTCTCGGGCCCACTTGACGGCAGAGATCATACCCTCTGTACCCCTCAATCCGAAACCACCAGGAACGACAATACCCCTGCGCCATTAGCCGAAGTCGCTATAAGCAGCTTATTCTACTCACTTGGCGGAGCAAAGAGCCCTCCAGGCATCGTGGTACCGAACAGGATCGGTGGTTGACATTTCGGTCTCGAGGTCTGACGAGTCTACCCACTATCACATTAGAGACGAATCGCTGGTCTGGGAGAGCTACCAACCTGCAAATCCAGCTTCTGTCCACATCGCATGGAAGCGTGCTCGAGAGCCTTGACAACACTCATGTAGGAGTCTTGCAGCGACGTGTATTTTCCAATAAGAACGATAGATACGGTATCGAAGAGTCGCTCTTGGCTGTATTTGTCAGCAAGTTCGCCCTTGGCGCTCCGGTGGAGATGACTCACCCACTGGTCAAAGCCTTCCATCGAGCCGAGAGGTTTTCACCAGACTGCTTCAACTCCTTCGTTACAGATACGGAAGCGAGATCAAGTCTGGTGGTCAAGTAATCGACCAAACCCTGATCCTGCATGAGGAGTGGGACGTGGTATGTCGAGGAAACGTTGTGCACGCCCATGACCTGTTTGGGGGCGACGTGACAGAACATCGAGACTTTCTGCATTGTAGCAGCCAACAATGGTTCTTCACATCGACATGCGATCTAGGTGTCAGTCGGAATTCGAAGCTTTGTAGAGGTGATGAGACGTACCAAGTCGGGCAAGAGACCGAGACCTCGGAGATCCCTTACACCAGCTTGGGTAGGTTTCGTCTTTTGCTCGCCTCCAACGACTGGGATGAGTGAAACGTAGATCAAGGCAAAGTTCTCGTGGCCGACTCGGAATTGGAATTGTCGCATGGCCTCAATGAAAGGTGCAGACTCGATATCACCGACGGTACCACCGAGCTATCTGTCAATGCTGCTCTCTCATGACATGATAATTTAACTGACCTCGACGATACAGACATCGGGCTCCTCTCCTGTCTCATCCACTGGCATTTTTGAGACTCGCTCAATCCAATCTTGAATAGCGTTTGTCAAGTGAGGGACAATCTGGACAGTCTTTCCGAGGTAGTCTCCTTTTCGCTAGTCCTGTCAACTATGAATCTTCCTCAATCACCCAAATTCACTGACCTCCTTCTCGATGACATGTTGGTAAACTTTTCCAGTGGTTATATTGTTGTCCTTGCCCAAGCTGACATTGAGGTATCGCTCGTAATTACCGAGATCCAGATCCGTCTCTCCACCATCGTTCAATACGTATACCTCACCTGGATATCAGTCGGGTGCGATTCGAGTTATAGGAAAATTGACTGACCGTGCTCAGTGGGAGCCATGGTTCCGGCATCAATGTTCATGTATGGATCAATCTTGATAGCAGTGACCTTCAGACCGGTAGTCTTGAGGAGAAGACCAGTACTAGATGCTGAATTGTCAGTTGTTGCCTGAAGCCGTACACTGAACACATACCAATGACACCTTTTCCAATACCGCTACGGAAATTTAGCTCCATTTCGGGCTGTTTGTTATCGGTATCACTCACGAAATGACTCCTCCACAAACGAGAATGTATTTGACCATCTTGACTGAAGCGAAAGAGCGAGGTCACGATATACGCTGTGGTCCAGATGAATGACCAAGGGTAAGGGAGATAGCCGAAAATTTATGGCAGAAGTTGCGGGACTGATGGGTAACCTTTGGAAGTCTATGTACAGCTGCGAGACAGTTGGAGTGTAGCTGATAGCCGATTGGAGTGGTTCAAGATGGGAGGATCGACAGGCTACCAAGGTATATACCAGGAGTTGTAAGAATAATGTAGTTAATTCGAAAAATACATGAGACTCGACTAATCTTGTCGCGTCCATCAATCCAAAATCTGCACGTGCCACAATCACGTCCATTTGGAGGTAGAACCTGCAGACTGTACATGCATTGGGTGTAACAGGGCAGACTAGATATCCGCACATGCTCAGCACCAGACTGGCTTAGGTTCCGAATCACAATTCCAATTGAAAGCATGAGGTTGCTTTCTATTAGTGCGAGTACTGCACCTCGAGAAGACGACTCACGTTGTAACCCCTGGCGCCACCTTGCCACGTCTGGACAAGCTCTTTGACGCCATTGATCCTACCAGTAGATGTGAACAGCTGTCTAGCTACGATAAAGCTTCTTAATGACTTCAACTTGAACTCCGCGTCGGAAGTCTGGACCTGGGCTGTTGATATGGCCTGGGAAGGGATTTTGCCATGTTCATAAGCTGTTTTGGGGAGGGTGAGGATCAACGGATTGAGAATATCTGCAAGTCAGCTACATTAACCAGCGAGCTTGACATACCGCGATGGACTTGAGGTGAGGCCATGGCTACCACACATCCCGACAACATAGCTTGGACCATCTCTACGCTCAAGACGCCAGTCTGCCATCCTTCAAACTAGGTCATTAGCTAGCCACCCGCACTGGTGTCGATGGACTTACGATACATATCCCAGATGACATCATAGCTTGAGCTTTGCGTCCCTCCTCGTCTTCCCAGAAAGTTCGATATTTGCTTCCTTCCGGCAAGACATCCTGTCCAGCTTGGAATGGGGGTTTTGAGGAAGTAGCTGTACATGAGCTGGTATACGCCTATGAGGGCTATGCTGTGACTTACGCTTATACAGTCGCCATCCTGGACCCCATGGTATACTTGGATAAAGATCTCGAGGAGTGAATGGAGATGGGAAGAAAGTGACTGATTTCCGGAGTGCGCGTGAAGAAGGGTAGTATACGGCTGGGTCCGCCTGCTGTATTAGAATACATATGCCTCAAGCGCCAGCAGGCAGACTTACGAATGGCACGACGTGAGATAGGAAGCCAAGCTGCCATTCATCACCAAAGTGACTCTTCAATGAATTGTAAGAGGCTTCCGGCTCGAACAGCTCTTGCGGGCGACTAAGCAACTCAATCTGACTGATCAGCTTCAATGCTCGGTGATCACTTACATCCGCCCGGGCATCATGCCGTTCTGCAAGTCCAGTGGCCTCATGCAGCCCCCTAGGTAGGATCTCGCTGATCCAGATAGAGTCTTTGCAGGCTTTCGAGGTCGTAGCTTGTTCTGCTATTCTCCATATCCATTTCCCGCACCCGAATGCTTCGAGGTTATGGGTAGCATCGAGGCTGCTGTCCCAGGTTGAGTCGAGAGTCATAATGGGCCGGACGTATATCGAGGGTGACCATCGCATTCCTCTGACCGTCGATATTGCGCGAGGCATGTTTGGCGAGTCATCTAGACTTGTGTCAGACCCGTATCACATTGCCAATAAAGTGACCTACTCGGCAGGTCTGTCTGTATCAGCTTTATTCTATGGGGTCGAAAAGAGACTCACCTATCCACACAACCACGTCAACATCCTCCACCAGCCTCACAGGCGCAGCATCATAAGGCGACGGTGTACTATTAAACCAATTCGGATATTCGTACGTCGTCGCTGACCGGTCAATTGACGGCTTCAAAGGTGATACTCACGATCATCAATCGCATATTGGTCTGGGTACTCGGGTCTATGCGCCCGCGCATACAAGTACGCTAGAAGTAGAATTCCTGCTGGAAAGGCCAGAAAGTATGGCAGTGCAGCATGCCTAGGTAATTTGAACACCATATGGTGAGGCGTCTACATAGAAGAGGAGTTGACAAATTGAAGATGGGTAGAATCGTGCCTGCCCAGGTACGTCCGACTGACTTTTAGGAGGGGATTTTTACACATCACCGACAGGTATTGCATGGCTCACATTGCATCCTGGAGTGATGAGTAGCATGGCAGGCTCGGTCGAGGCGGCAATGCCAGGATGATGTGAGCTGATCAACCTCTCCATACGATGAGGTACAACCGGGCCCATTCAAGAGACTTTTCTGCCGTTTGCCCATTCAGTCCATTTAAGCATCTTATACAGTCGAGCCACTCCAAAGGGCAATTGTGGACGATTGTGCATCCAAGCCTCATAGGAACATGGGATGCATGTTCGTCAACAGCATTCACCGACCTTATCACCCATTAGCTGGTTCAGTAGGAAATGCAGCCTTCTCATTGGGTGAAACATCGGCCGACTCGACTGTATGTGGAGTCTCCACACTGCACGTTCCCACCGACTCCCCCAACTTTCTCTGACGCTTTCCTTCTTTTCCTTTCTTTCCTACTCTACATCAATCAACCTACCCTTCCTTCCCTTTCACAAGAACAAACAATAAACAAAATGTCTACCGTCACTAAAGTACATGCACGACAGGTGAGTGGCCGTTCCGTGTCTCGGGTGTCCTGGTGGAGGGAGTGTTCGGAGAAGGGAGCATTCAATTTGTTGGGACAATTGCTGATGAACACTAGATTTTCGACTCTCGAGATAAGTCTTTTCTCCTCTTCCGCAGAATCTCGTACTCTATTCACATGCGAGACGCGGTGCAGCCGGAATCACGAGGTTGATGAAACCAAATGAGGACCGGCTAGTTCGCTCCACCTCACATTCCACCTTCCTTTCCTTTTGTTGATGGTCCTTTGGAATCATTGCTGACTTGAGCACGTAACCCTACCGTCGAGGTCGACATCACCACCGACAAGGGTCTCTTCCGATCCGTTGTCCCATCTGGTGCCTCCACCGGTCAGCACGAGGCCGTCGAGCTCCGAGACGGAGGCAAGACCTACGCCGGAAAGGGTAAGCTTCTAAATTCAATCCGTTCGTCCTGGAAGCTGACGCGCATAGGTGTCTCCAACGCCGTCAAGAACGTCAACGAGGTCATTGCCCCTGCTTTGATCGACTCCAAGATCCCCGTCACCTCGCAGAAGGAGATTGATGACCTCCTCATCAAGCTCGACGGTACCCCCAACAAGGGAAAGCTCGGTGCCAACGCCATTCTCGGTGTCTCCATGGCTGTCTCTGAGGCCGCTGCCGCCGAGAAGGTAAGTCCTCAGCTCGTCAAGATTGAACTGGAAGCTGACAAATAGGGTGTCCCCCTTTACGAGTGGATCGCTACCCTGGCCGGTGTTAAGCCCCCTTACGTTCTCCCCTGCCCCGCCTTCAACGTCATCAACGGTGGTTCCCACGCCGGTAACGCTCTTGCTTTCCAGGAGTTCATGATCCTCCCCACCGGTGCTTCCTCTTTCACCGAGGCCATGCAGATGGGTACCGAGACTTACCACGTCTTGAAGAAGGTCATCACCAAGAAGTACGGCATTGATGGTAGGTTCCCCTAGCATTTCGTCGCCGCAGAGCTGACCGCCAGCTGCCAACGTCGGTGACGAGGGAGGTTTCGCCCCCAACGTCTCTGGTGCCGAGGAGTCCCTCGACCTTCTCACCGAGGCCATCAAGCAGGCTGGTTACACTGGCAAGGTTCAAATTGGTCTCGATGTCGCCTCCTCCGAGTTCTACAAGGAGGGCAAGTACGACCTCGACTTCAAGGTGAGTCAGCTGCTACTACATGTACCCACGTAGCCTGACATGCAGAACCCCAACTCCGACTCTTCCAAGTGGCTCACTGGTGAGGAGCTCGCCGGTCTCTACAACAGCTACTGCGAGAACTACGACATCTGTTCCATCGAGGACCCCTTCGCCGAGGATGATTGGGAGGCTTGGACCCACTTCAACAAGTCTGCCAAGATCCAGATCGTTGGTGATGACTTGACCGTTACCAACCCTATCCGAATCAAGACTGCCATCGAGAAGAAGTCCTGTAACGCTTTGTTGTTGAAGATCAACCAGATCGGTACCATCTCCGAGTCTATTCAGGCGTGAGTCTTTTAGACGAAAGTCTGAATCCAAAGCTGACTTGCCAGTGTCCAGCTCTCCCAGTCTAACGGTTGGGGTATCATGACCTCGCACCGATCCGGTGAGACCGAGTCCGTCTACATTGCCGACCTCTCCATCGGTCTCAAGACCGGGTAAGTTTTTTAGTCACTAGAAACCCAGAATGAAGCTTACAAATCAGTGAGATCAAGACCGGTGCTCCCTGCCGATCTGAGCGAATGGCCAGTAAGTACCGACGTAAAGGCTTGAGAGCATGCGCTGACCGTATTCAGAGTACAACCAGCTTCTCCGAATTGAGTAAGTCGTTTGCTTTCTTCACTTCCACAATCAGTACTGACAATCCTAGGGAGCAGCTCGGTGACAAGGCTGTCTACGCCGGTGGAAAGGGTCTTTCTCACGGAACCACCGCTCCCGAGCTCCACTCTGCTTAGATTTCCGTATATACTGCGAGTGCTCAGGAAAGCCTGCCAGTTTCGTGAAAATGCATCAATTATGCTATAGCCGTTCGTCGCTGCACATTTGCAGTCTCTCCACCGCATAAGGGTACTTTAGGTAGACTTAGCTACAGACAGAACGCTGTTGATGGTCACCTACCTCCACATCCGTGACGCGACTGAGCAAATCAAGTCATCTTCTGTCTGTCGTAACCAATCTCTTGTACCTTCAACCGCCATGTCACTCTCTACTCAACAGCAGAAAGATGGCAACAGGAAGCTCAAACAATGGCTAGAGAACGAGCAAAGGATTGTCACGTATCGCGATATCTCTCGTGAAATCAGCTGTCATGTCAACCATGCCAAAAAGTAGGTGTCTTCCCATCAGTTCAAGTGAAGTATACCTAAATCACTAGTCTTCTTTCCAGCTATCACTCGAGTCATCAGGCTACAGCGACCTACATCCTCACTGGACCATTACTCCGTACATCCACCTTGACATATACCCAATTCCCAGCCACGACTCAAGCAGAACCGAAAGCGACTCAATCATTAGCTCACATGGGTGGTCAGGTGAAGATTGTCGATATGGATCTGCAGAGTGATGGAGAAGGAAATTCGGAGGTAGATGAGGATGAGGACGAGGTGAGGATGACGAATGATGACGGAGCGATTGATGGGGGTGGGTTGGGCATCCGAGGGGCGGAGGATGATCATGAGGGGGAGTTGGAGGCTGAGGAAACGCCTAGATGGGGTGTCGTCTTGGTCAGTGAGGATGGATTGGAAGGTAAGACCATGTCCCCTACGAACTTGATTGTTTCAAGCTGATCAGGTAGAGAAGAAAGAGCTGTTTGAGCAAGACAAGCTATCGATACATGTTTACTCGTTATCGCCAACCCCGGTCAAGGTAGGCGATACCTCGACAAGCTATGCATGCCACTGACAATACAGGATCCAGGACAATTCCTCTTGTCGCAGCTGTCGCTACGGACTAACGAAGAATACTCCAATCCAGCTATATATGGCACAATCACAGGAGAAGGGTTCAACTCTACGGAACCAATGCGAGATGGGGGTATCGACTTTGGAGCTGCGTCTACATCAGCGGCAGCCAAGAAGAAGGAGGAGCCAGTCAAGAAGGGCAAGATAGAAGAGAAAGATATCAAAGCGTCAGCGCCAGTGCAGGAGGAGCCCAGAGCGAAGGGTAAAGCGGACAAGGCGAATGTCAAGAAACCTGTCGAGGCAGCCAAGGCAAAGGAGGAGGAACCCGTCAGTCGTCCTTCATACAGGCCAGTGGAAAGATATTGATCATCTCAGGGCCAGTCATCAATCAAGACAGACGCAAAGAAACGCCGTAGTGCATCCCCCGTCAAAGCTCCAGGCAAGGCCAAAAAGGCGGAAACGGCCAAAGCTGGCCCATCAAGCTCCCAAATCAAAGCGGAAGAACAGGCTGCCATGGAAGCTATGATGGAGATGGATGAGGACTTTGACTTGGATGAGGACGAGTCGGGAGGTGCGACAAGTGCTCCTGTCGCGGTCGTCAAGGCGGAGCCCGTTGAACGAAAACGAAAACGAAGGACTGTGAAGAAGAGCAAGATGGAGATGGATGATAAGGGGTACATGGGTGAGTCATTGCTTTACCTCATCGACTTGAAGTTCCGACTTTCCAGAGCTGATCGTACAGTGACTAAAGACTACGATACAGAAGAATCATACTCTGGCGAATCAGAACCTGAACAAACGACGAAATCCAGCAGTAAAGCCAAAGCACCACCAGCAATATCCAAGAAAGCTCCTCCACCCGCACCATCTCGTACTGCCTCTACCACTTCTGTGGAGAGCGATCGTAAACCGAATATCAGCAAGACTGCGAGTGGGGCATTAAAGAAGGGGGCAGGGGGTCAGAGTACGTTACAGGGCTTCTTCAAGAAAAAGTAGTTTCGTGTATCTCTCGATCTTTCACATAGTCAGGAGTCAGAGTACTTTACATTAAGAAGAGGTAGGGCATTGGAATGGGAGACCGGTTTAAAGTACTTTGAAGGAATTCTTTGGAAGAAGCTGTATTCTTCGTGTGACAAATAGCGTCATGGACAACGCTGCCTCGCGATGGATATATAGCTGTACAATATCCCTCCTCATCCCGGCATAGACTGCGGGATGAAGCTGAGGTCCGAGGTCTGATGTACTGGATTTGAATGAAAGCTGTGCCCCATTCACGTCACGTCTATCGTCACTAACTTTGTGCCCGGAAATGCCCCGCGTTTCACTTGATTCTCTTGCACTGTATTGTGGTCAAGGTAGCATACAACCATACATCCTTATACCATAGCCATACAGCATACTTGAAACGACACGGCAGATAGCACGACCTAGACCACGACCAAGATGAATCCAGGGGATTTATACAACCCAAACTCGCCTGACCGTCGAGATCAGTACTCCGGTTCGCGTCTACCTCCATCACAATCATATCCTGCTCAGCTACCCCCGCCAGGCCGACAACCTACGTTCCCACCACCAAACCCATACGACTCTCTAGCTCCAATGCCAACAGGACCGAGACCTTTCCCGACTTCCCAATCGGCCCCCTTTCCTCAAACAGGTCCTGTGCCTACCCCTTACGCTGATCCCTTTCACGACAACAATGGTCCTCCTCCTCCTGGACAATGGGAGAATCCACCAGGAAGTAGACATTACGCTTCATATCCCGCTTTGCCTGTTTCACCACCACCAGTACCCGGATCAGGACCAGGACAAGGACAAGGATACGGAATACAAGGACCGAGACAGTCACTACCTCCCAATCAAGGTGGTCAGCCATTAGCCATGTCGCCTCCTAGGCAGAATCTCCTTCCGCCCGACATGACTGGTCCTCCTCGAGCCCGTTTTGACTCGAATGTATCGTATCAATCAGCCAATTCGTTTCCTGCAGCATCAAACTCGCAACCGTACGGACTGTCCGATAATCGACTAGCTTCACCACCTCCTCTCCTCCCCCATCATTCTTCGACTTCTTCAGTGGGATACCCACCTGGCCCCTTTCCGCATTCAAACCCTCACCAATACGGTCAACAGGATGATGAAATGGACAACGCCCCACTACTGAATCACGCTTCGGCAGATCCTAGATTTGGAGCTCCTTATCTCTCTGGTGCAGGCTCACCTGCTCCGGCGAGATATCAATTACAAGATGGAGGTGATGTTGGAGTGATGCCGAATCGATGGAGACATGACAGTGGTCTGGATGGGGGAAGTCAGAACGGGCAGCCGTATGGGTATGGATTAGGAGGTGGACATGAACCCCCAGGGCAGGATGAGACAAATGTCCGATATGGACCTTTGCCAACGAGGGTACTTCGAAGGAACAGGACTCAGAAAAAAGTCAAGTAAGGGCAGCTCTAGACCGGTGGTCTAGGTTGCGCTGACAGTATAGCCTCTTCAATGGTCATCTGGTACTGGATGTCGAAGTACCTTCGATGTATATGGATAAAGTACCCCTGAGGGATGAGCTCGAGTTTACCAAGATGAGGTACACGGCCATTACTTGTGACCCTAATGATTTTGTGGTAGGTACTACTTCCACTACCAGGTCGTGGCTGATCACCAGGACGACCGTTATACGCTCAGGCAGAAATTGTACGATCCTCCAAGGCAGACTGAATTGTTCATTGTAAGCTAGCGCTGACTTCCCACTGCGAAGAGCGAGCTGACAGATAGGTGGTGACAATGTACAACGTACGTTACACGATAAGCCCGTCACTTTACTGACATACTATAGGAAGATGATCTACTGTTCTGCCGAACGATGCGAGGTGTATTTCAGAACATTGCCCATCTATGTACCAGGACAAAATCCAAGACGTGGGGTAAAGAAGGATGGAAGAAGGTATGCTATCATTTGTAGAAGCGAGGATGGCGACTGACGGGCCAGGTCGTGATTTGTGTAGTTGCCGATGGACGTCTTAAGATCAACCCTAGGACGCGATCAGTACTAGCTGCTCTTGGTGTCTACCAGGATGGAGTGGGAACGAACGTCGTCAATGGAAAGCCTGTCGTGTGTATTGTTTTCTCGTGACATATCAGACGCTGATCATAGACTGCTCATTTATACGAATATACTACTCAGCGTAAGTACTGCCCTCGTGATTGGAGATGTGAGCTGACTAACAGTCTGGATCGATTCTGGAAACAAGCTCCAGCCACCTGATCCATCAAAGCATGTCCCAGTGCAGATCATCTTCTGTATGAAGGTAAGCATTACCGCTTTGACGGGAGGCAACCGACTAATCGATGTAGGAGAAGAATCAGAAAAAGATCAATTCCCATCGATGGTTCTTCAACGCCTTTGGAGCCTGTCTCCGCCCCAAGTGAGTCGAGCAGCAGTGGAATAGCGGACATCTTCTTATCAGGCAGTGTATGTGTCCTCCTGGATGTTGGAACCCAACCAGGTCCAGACTCCATTTACCATCTATGGAAGGCATTCGATATCAATTCATCAGTCGGAGGAGCTTGTGGTGAAATTGTAGCTCTCAAAGGCATGTTTTGGAGAAACTTGCTCAATCCCCTGGTGGCCGCTCAGAATTTTGAATACAAGATGTCTAATATCCTTGATAAACCTCTGGAATCGATCTTCGGATACATCTCTGTTTTGTACGTGTTGACGATTCCCGAAATGGCTGGAGCTGACCTTATAGGCCCGGCGCTTTCTCTGCCTATAGGGTGAGCTTTTGGTCTCACATCGCAACGCAGAGCTGACGAATAGTATATCGCTCTCCTAAACGATGATAAGGGCAATGGACCTTTGAAGCAGTACTTTATCGGAGAGACCATGCACGGTTCAGACGCTGGTATCTTGTGAGTACACCAGTTGACGTTCAAACTTCACACTAATGCCCAGCGCGGCAAATATGTACCTGGCCGAAGGTAAGTCGAATATACTCCTAATCACAAAGGTATCGAAACTGACATTCAGATCGTATCCTATGCTGGGAACTAGTCTCGAAACGAGGATGCAAGTGGATCCTACACTATGTCAAGTCCGCCTACGCAATCACAGATGTACCCGATCGAGTCCCCGAATTGGTCTCGCAACGACGACGATGGCTGAATGGATCGTTCTTTGCTGCTATTCATTCGACTTTCCATTTCGGATACTTGTACCGTTCTTCGTAGGCTCTCTTCTGCCGTCTTCATTGCGCTGAGCTGATACTGCCAGTCACTCGTTTACAAGAAAATTCTTCTTGCACATCGAGTTCTTGTATCGTGAGTACCTCTCTTGAAAGTTGATCAAGGCTGATTAAGGTAGAATTCATCAGTCTATTCTTCTCCTGGTTCGGGCTTGGAAACTTCTTCATTGCATTCGTACGTTCTTCAACTGCTGCTCTGACCCTACTGACGTACAGGTTGTTTTGACGGTACGGCACTGGTCTCGTCTCATGGGTCAAGCTTACATCTCAGAACTCGCTCGACTCGCTTGGACCTGCGTGGAAATACGTCAATATCCCTCTGCAGTACGGCTACGGAGCTTTGCTTTTATTGTGCTTCCTACTTGCCTTGGGTAATCGTCCAGCTGGGTATGTAAAACCCATAACATTGTGATCTTTACTCACTTCAGGTCTGTGGTTGGGTATACGATATCAATGATTGGGTTCGCTCTCCTGACAGTCTATATGCTCTTTGCTGCTGGTACGTGCCTCGCCGTCGCCGGCAGATCCATTAGCTGATCCCTAGTCTATCTAGCGGTGATGGGTATCCAAAGTGTTCAACAAGAGGGTATCACGGTCGATACCATTTTTGGAAATTCGATCTTCAGAAACATCATCATTTCATTGTTGGCGACGTATGGGCTGTATATTGTCGCATCTCTACTGGCTCTGGATCCTTGGCATATGAGTGAGTGCCCGTCTCAACCGGGGATGAGTGAGACTAACGAATAGTGACTTCGTTCTTGCAGTATCTATTAATTGCGCCATCCTACATCAATGTCTTGAAGTGGGTACTATTTTGCCGTCATCTTTCACGCTGACCATCCAGTGTTTATGCCTTTTGCAACGTCCACGATGTGGTGAGTATTCTCAAATGCAGGCTGCAAACCAGAAACTAACCTACTAGTCGTGGGGAACAAAAGGATCCGACAAAGTCAGCGAAGATCTCGGAGTAGTCAAATCCGACGACAAGAACGAAGTCACAGTCATGGTCCCTACAGAACAAAAGGATTTGAACGCACTATACGTTAATGAAATGAGCATCATCAACTCTAAACCTCCGAAAGAGGAGGCCAAGGTCAACCCCGAGCAGAAGCAGGAAGATTACTACAAGGTCAGCCGTGTTGCCTTTCGTTGGGACTCTGATGGCTGACGATTCAGAACTTTAGGACAAACGTACTTTTAGCTTGGACCATGTCGAATGCGGCTTTAGCTGCTGTCATCCTGTGAGCTCCGACTTTCCGATCAGCGCGCAAGATGTCGGCTGATGAATAGGCAAACGAGTAGTGGAACAGGTAGTATCGCTACGACTTATATGGGAGTATTACTATATTCAGTCGCTGGGCTAGCTTGTGAGTTCAATATTTGCTTAGACCCATGGTCAATGCTGATCCCGTTCAGTTTTCAGGTTCATTGGCTCGACAGCTTATCTGATTGTACGACTCTTTGCGGGAGAATAGGCGACAGTAGGGTACATTAGATGAGGATACTTCACGACAGGCTATGATATAATTTTGAGAACATGCATCTTGTTACGATTGTTGTGTTGTAAAGAAGCAAATGAACCAAGAATGATGTGTCTTCTATTTTAGGAATTCTCGATCAACCAAGCTTCGGCCTCGGCTCGGTCATCTCTTGATCAGCTGTCTTTTAATCTTCAGCATAGTCCAAGGACCAAGTACCAGGATGCCTCTTCACTTTCCACACTTGGGTCATAAGGACAAGACTACACAGTCTAGCTCATCTAGTCCCACACCCCCTGCGGTGCCGCACAGACAATCCACTACGTCTTCCACTTCCACCTCGACCTCGACCTCAAATGCTCCTTCGTCAATCCTCAAAAAGTCGACCGACAGGATCCCGGCCAGTCGAACGAGTACCCAAGACTCTAGGTCTTCCACTATCGATTCCATAGATCAGAACCTTGCTCGCAACCTGGACATATCGTCAGAAACCAGTTCAAGCCATCACCGCACAGGCAGTTCAACAGGCTCAAAGCTCACTCCAGCGACGTCGATCTCTTCTTTGGACAACAATACCACATGCCCCCTGCCCCAATCATCCCAAGGGGACAGATTCCCATTCTTCTCAATGACACTCTCTTCACTCGGTACACTCAGTTTCATCGCCATGCCAGTATCGATGCGACCGAGCGTGTTGGAAGCTATTAATCAAGCTTGGAAATCTGGGAAAGGGATTAGTAAGATACATGAAATCGATTATGCCCCGGAAGCAGTCAAGAGGGCTAGGGAGGAGGGAAAATGTGATGGGGGAGTTTGGGAGGTTGGGTTGAAAGATACTCCTTGGGCACCTAGTAGTGCTGATAGGGTTTCGTACGTATTTCGGATTCTCAATTCGGTCGGAGATGATGCTGATACTGTCAATAGGTCTAAGCGGATCTTGATCAATCTCTTGATGACATTCGCAGCAGAGGGGTACAATCTCGTCTCTTCATACCGTACATCTGCAAAGAGTAAGTCAAGCCAGACTCGGTCGCAGCAAGAGTCAGAACTGATCAATGGCAGACTCTTCCAAAGATACCCTCTCTTTCTTACAGGGTGAACCTGACCCCGATCCGATATTCATGGCTATAGCGTTCCACTCGAACGACCGTATATGGATCATAGATGCCGAAGCCGACGTAGGGGAGGCAGTAGAAGAAGGGATTCGGAAATTCTGGGATAAAGGTATTAGAGATGCACGAGTAAGAGAAAGGCATTGTAGAGAAATCAGATTGAAAGGCGATCCCTGTAAGCTTTGACCTAAAGCCTGGCTGACGATTAGGGACGAGTCATAATACCAATTCATTGATTTCGTCAAGAATCATCCATTTGGCTATATTGAACCATATCACGCATATGGATAGAGGGTATGATTTCGTTGGGAGTGTCGATATGGGAGATGCGGAAGAAGGGGAGATGCCAGTGACGTTCTACAGGAGGAGGTGGGGTAGTCAGCGGGCGACATGGTCTGCCAATGAATGAGGCCCGTCAGAGGAAAAGTTGATTTCAAAGTCTTTCAATGCTATTCATGTTGTTTGTACTGCCTATACTAGATCACATCTGCTATTGCTATGAATTCACTTCAAGCATACCCGAGTTATTCACACATCCACCCAGTCCCGCGACGATCACAATGAATTAGGCAGAGACATCCGGGTAAACGTCGAATCGACGTTGGATGGTCACCGGCAGGTTCCTTCTGGTCGTAGCAAGCATGTCGGTATCTAGAATCAGCACACAACGCTGACTTGTGGAGGGAGAACTCACCGATATCAGCATAGATAGTAGCTCCTCCTTCGTCAGCTTCCGCGACAATCTCCCCAAGAGGGTTGACCACGAGTGAATGTCCGTACTAGGCGTCAGCTTCTTTGCTCGAGTCAAAAGTGGACATACAGCTTGATAGCTTGCTTCGGGGTTTCGAGCGACAGAGCACATTGCCACAAACATCTGATTATCGACAGCCCTGCTTGTCAGTCGTATTCCTGAGTGGGGTTGGGAACGTACCGAGCACGCTGGAGGAGATGCCAGTGCAAAGGTCCGGTAGTACAGTTGAATGCAGAGGGGTAGATCATGGCACAACATCCTATTTGTCAGCTACACTCCTTATCCTGTAGTGGCTAGCATACCCTGTCGAGCGGCAATCATGGCGAGTTCTGGGAATCGCTACACAATCAGCCTACTTCTTATAACGAGAACAGGGGACGTACGATATCGTAGCAGATACCAAGTCCGATCTTTCCGAAGGGGGTAACGAACATTGTGACCTCCTTTCCAGCGGTCAATGTATCGGATTCCTAGCAGGTTAGGTCTGGTAGATCCGGTATTTCCAACGCTGGATGACATACCTTGAAAGTCTGTTTCCCTGGGATGTCGATATCGAATAAGTGGACTTTACGGTGCTTGGCCACCATGTTTCCTGGTTTGTCAGTGATACCATATGATGTTCATCAGAGAGGGATGACCTACCTTGAGGATCGTAGACTGTAGCGGTGTTGTACACCGAGTCTGTACTCTCTTCGATTTCCGGTATGGATCCTATTCGATTAGCCTCAGCTACATCACTGAATGGATAGGACTGAGATGATTCCCATACCCGCCTCGACTTACCACCAATCAACCAGCAGCCAGCTTCCTTGGCCATCTCCCTCAAAGCACTAATAGTCTCGCCCTCTCCCTCTCCTCCCTTCCCATCGCTTCCCACCTCGGGTACCGGCTCAGAGTACTCTCTAAATTTAGGAACAGCGTATGGCGAGTTCCAGATCTCAGGTAGGACGATCAAGTCGGGTTTGGGGGTAGATTTAGAAGCGGCAAGAACGGCCGCTCGGGCGACGTTGATGTTGTTCTTCTTGTTTCCAGTCAAGGAGGCAAGTTGGAGAAGAGCAAGTCGGAATGGTCTGGCTTTGATCTCCATCGTATATGTTGTATTTGGGTATCAAGGTGTGTTGAAGGTATGTATCGAAAGCGGTGGTGTGAAGCGGTTCGGAAGAAGCAAAAGTAGTATAGAGTGGGGGTAGATTCTTATCTATATATTTCTTCTACTTTACATCAGTTCGTGGAGTCAGAAGACGAGTGGAGCGTGAGTGCGAGTGGATGGAGTACTCACTATAGAATGCTATGGAGCTAGATTATGAATGGATGAATGTTATATGTACAACTAGTGTCATGCCCCCTTGATAAACGGAGCATCCGGAGTAGATGTCCGAGGAGATGTCTTCGGGTGGTGCCTGTTACTGAGCCTATCGGATATCCCGTACAATAAAGGGGGAGCAAAGGACACCTTCAAACATCCATCTCCCATCTCGCAGCACAGGTCTTCCGCCCTCACTGTAAAGTGCACTCGGGAACAAAGTGGCCTGTGAGACGTCGAATATGCTTTGTGGGAACGAGATGCAAGTGCGCCCTTGTGGGAATAGGACGGTCATATACTGACACAAGTGCGCCCTTTGCCCCACCCACACAGTGATGCCTTCAGCCAGGGTTAAAGGGTGGGAAAGGGCGAAAGGGAGGCGGAATTGGGGTATAACTGTCCATATACATCGATACGAAAAGAAACGATACATTTATCGGAACTAAGGAGAAAATCGGGTCATGCTCGTCACCTGAACGAGCGTGTTCGTGTCTATAGTACCGGCAAGCAATACGTATGAATGCTTGACCAGTCGCCTCCTTCCTCTCTGCTCCGTTGCTTCACAGCCCCGCTTCACTCCCCTGGTCAACCCCCTTTGACGCTCCACTACGTCCTTTCAATCAACTTCTCCACTTCCAGTTGCCTACAAGGCCCAGACACCCCATCCCATACCGACGACACCGACAACCATGGCCATCCAGCCGGCGGTACCAGCGAAAGAAGCGTCGACAGCTTGAATCCTCATGCCAGCAGCGTTCGAGGTCCGGTTGGAATCCAAGGCGACAGCGTTAGAGATAACGGCCCGATTGACGGATGTTTGGTATTGCTCGTAGTCCAAGACTGTTCCAGCGGGGACAGTGACTGTGGGCTCCGAGGGGGGACTACCAAGTCAGCCCGTGATCTATCGAAAAGCAAGAAAGGACGTACACTGTGTTACTGGCGGTCCAGGTGGCTTCGATCCAGTTTCCATCTCCTGGGTCGTACCAGTCTGAGCGTCAGCTACCGTTCGACATCCATGGTAGAGAGCTGAGCTTACAAGTGGTAGTCCTCATGGGTGGGCCGTTAGTCGACTCGGGCTGACCGACTTGACCACGTTGACTGTTGATCAATACAGTGCCATACCAAGCTGTAAATAGTGATTAAACGTACGTGGTAGTAGTAGGCCTGACTGCCGGGTCAGCCTCATCGGCATCGGCGGTCGTGGCTGTAGTTGCCGTAGTGGTTCTCCTTCTCGACGACGAGGAAGAAGACGAAGAGGACGAAGTGATGGGATCGAGGGGATCCAACAATGCCGAGCTGGATGAACTGGAAGAGCTGGAAAGTCCGGTAGAGGAAGCAGCTACATCGTCCGACCAGACGGTTGAGCTGAGGGATCAGGCCATGTAACACCAACAGATTGAGGAGCTTACACAGTCGCTGTAGTGGGTACACCTAGGGCATTGGTACCGGTAGAGATGATGACTGTATTACCATCCTAGATTATCAGTGACACGTCCTCCAGTCAGTGGAAGAGACATACAACGACGGGGATGGTATATGTCGCCAATTGAGCATCGGCAGGTGTAGATAGCAATAAAGTGGCAAGCACCGAAGCGAGCGTGTAGAATTTCATCATCTTGTTATGTGAAGGTGTTGATGTTGGTAGATAGAAGATGTGAAGTGAGGACGGACGAAGGTCGATTACTAGATATCGATGTCGATCAATACCGTTTCAATCAAGTTCGAGTGAAAAGTGATTGAAAGCAATAGCTTCTGAGAATCGTCAAAGCGTGTTGCGCGTTGAACGTTGAACAAAGGACTTTTCTCGATTCAGGTCGATTCTTTTATAAAGGTCAACTACTCGATGTTCCGTTGACGAGCTGATGAACTGAGGGTGTGATGTAGATGGCTAGTATGGATGGATGATGGTGAAGTAATGAAGGTATGTAGGTGTAGGTGGTCGATATCAAACAAGGAGATGCACTAATAGTGAAAAGCAACAAGCAAGGGGGCAAATGCCGCATACCTCAGGGTACTCAGCGTGATTAAGGGAATCAGAACAAGCAAGGGCGCGGCGCCAAGGGGGAGAGACAGGACATAAACTAGACAGCCCTTCTGACCCCTGAAACAGGATTACCCTGAATCGAGACAAAGTCTGCCAAGTGATTCTATTCACAAAAGAGGCGGTGCTTCATTGGATGACGTAGCGTTAGGATTCATTTCCTAATGCCATTAGCATTAGTATTAGTTTTTCATTTCTATGCCATTCGTAGACACCACTACCCGACTACGCTGAGAGCTGGGCCATGTAGCTCACTCATCGTCGTTCAGATGAGCAATAGTGTCCCATCATGTATGGGTATCCTACACAATCGATTCTATACATATTAGACATTTTCATTCGTAGGCAGGCAAATGCACTGTTCTTTTCTACCACTCTACAAGGCAGTGTATCCACCATCAATAGTCAATTCTGATCCAGTAGTGTATTGACTAGCATCAGATCCGAGGTAGATGATGGCTCCCTTCAAGTCGGATGGATCGGCCATTCGACCCATTGGGATTCGGTGGAGCCATTCATCTCGTAGAACAGGGTTGGCGTCGAGGATGACTATTGGTCAGTCCACCTGAAACAGTACAGTACAGTAGCACGCACCCTTAGTCAAGTTGGTGAGGACGTATCCGGGAGAGATACAGTTGACTCGGATCTTGTTGTGTGCCCATTCGACAGCAAGTGACCTGGCCATGTGTCGGACAGCGGCCTTGGAGAAGTTGTATGGGGTCTGGGGTTGAGGAACGTTGACAACCTATTTTATCAGTCAATGCCCATTCCCATAGCGAGACGACTCACACTTCCACTCATGGAACCGATCATGACGATGGAACCACCCTCTGGCATGAGCTTGGAGGCTTCAAGAGCACAGAACCAAGTTCCCATGACGTTGATATCGAGAAGCTTTCGGATCTTCTCGGTAGGGTAGTCGTGGGCGACATAGTTCTCGACAATACCAGCGGCGGTAACGAGGGTCTGATTATGAGAGGGTGGTCTTGTCCAGAAATGAAGGAAAACTCACGTCAATTCGTCCAAACTTGTCCTTGATGGCTTTGAAAGTAGCCTTGACACTGTCTTCTGAAGCGACATCACATCCGAGACCCATGGCCTGGATTTCTCCTGGTGCGGCTTCACCGTGTTCGACTGGGAATTAGCAGTTTACCAAAACCAGATGAGAGGGTTACACACCGAACCAATCGGTCAAGTCCTTTGCAGCGGCCTCAGCATCGGCCTTGTTCAAGTCGACAAGAACAATAGCGGAAGCACCACTAATAATGTTAGCACCTTCCGCCCAAGAAAGAAGGACATGACGTACGATTCGACAAAAGTACGGGCCATCATGTTACCCAAACCTCGTCCTGCACCAGTGACGACACAGACTTTACCGTCCATACTGAGCGAAGCTAGGGTTCGCTTGGTATGCTTTCCGTGACCTGGTCCCTGGACATCGTGTCCTGGGTCATCGTCCGACCATTTCTGCGAAGCGGGGTCAGCTTGGGCTCGTTGTTGGGGTGGAATCATGGTGATGTAGGGTGACGGGGGGAGGGTGCTTTTGAATCGGGCGAGACATCTGACAGCCCTTTGAGTGGGCCGGACAGCGTTTCGAGTGATGACAGAAAACATGGCGACAGTATTATATTGATATAAAGGAGATGATATGCGTGTGGGTGTGGAAAGAATGTATATGATATGATAATGAATGGAACAAAGGAATATCAAGGAAACGTACTTTGGGATGATCAAATACGAAACTTTGATCAACGTTTGCGTATTTAGGCTCGACTTCCTCCCTGTATTCCTCGTATCCAGGCCTATTCTTTGCCTCGTCCGTGTTGAGCGCAGGGTTTGTGGGGGCTGAAAATTGATTGGGGTTCGAGGGGGACGAGTATTGCCTGTTGTTCCTGACTGGGAGTGAGGATGAGGCCGTGCTCAATCGAGGGATGGTGGTAGTCGAGGTCCGAGCGAGTCGGGCAGCTCGAAGTCCGAGGGTGGTGAATGACATTGTTGTGTGTGGGTGTCAAAGGGGGTTGCTGCGGGAGGTATGTGCTGGTCTAGGCTCTGGTCTGAAGATTGTTGAGCACAGTCCAAGTATGAGGTGGTTGCAATGATGGGGTATGTAGCGGTATAGTAGTGTAGAAGTGAAAGAGAAAGAACAAGAAGTAATGATAGTGGAGCTGTACTCTTACTCACATTGGTTGATCTTCTAGCGTGAACCTTGTGGAGCTGGATTACTGTATCTTCTAATTAACCCGCGTTCGGCCCGTTCTCGGTATTCGGTACTTGGGCAATTGGTATTTGGTACTGGGCGTTGATTGGTATTTGGATCCTACAGGCCAATGGGTCAATGTACGTGAGAGTATTCTATATAACAGAAAGTATGGATGGTAAATGCATGAAGATTTTATCATATACCAAGACCCCTACCCAGCTCCACCTACCAACTGCATCCGCTAGCCTATGACTCAATGATCGCCGTATTCTACCGTGACTTTTACCGAGCAACCCATCACCTGATTTTTCAGGGTGCATTATCCGGTCTGTTGGCTATCATGCTTGTACAATTCTTCAACGACTTGTCGCTTGTTTTGAAGATCCTGCACTAAGTCAAAGAGCATGCCTATGCCCAAACGCTTGGTATCCGAGTGGTGATCGGTGCGGGAGATGGTGCGAACAGATCCGAAACAAGATGCGGTTTAGGCTTGCCTGCCTAGGGTATGAGTTGATCTGTCCGAAATGGAACTATCGTCCCGGCTAACCGTTCGGCTGGGTCAATACATACTCTGACCTGTGTGTACAAGACGCAGCTCGGCTCGTGAAAGACAATGCCACTCAGAGCCGCAAATACGATGGCCCCAGTCAAGATATGGTAATTACATCTGGCGAGGTCTGTACCAGCAGACCTCTATGAATATAGTATGATATTGGACTAAAATTACATTCTGAACGCCGTCAATAGCACTCATCTAGCCCAGCCAGACGTAGCATCCTCATACAAAGGGGGGAGCTCTACTACCCCATCCCGTCCCCTCTTTTCAACTTTTGCGGTCCCTTGTGCTAGAGAGGAATCGGAATGCCTGATGATTGTCGGTTCCCTCCGTAGACCAGGTCTGGGTGTACCGTAGATATCGCCATCCTCAGACGAATGGATCGAGTAGGTATCACCTTGTCTCTGTGTCTGGCGGGTCTGAGATTGAGAGTGGAGTGGTTGGATATACGGTGGAGCAGCTGCTGTAGGAGTAATGGGTGATATTGGCGATTGGGTTGATTGGAATGATAATGGTGGTAACTGAGATTGTGATGACCAGGTTCCAGTACCTGTCCCTTGTCCAGAGGAGAGTGTACCATTACGAGAAAGAGGTGTTTGACCTCTTGACAACTGTTGTGGTGCAGAGCGATAAGTGTACGCCGGATGGTCGAAAGGATTGATGTTGCTATTGTCGTCCATCCTACCCTCTGGAATCTCTGTCAAACCCGATCGTCGAGTTGAAGTAGTCGAAAGTGTTCTCGTGATCGTACTGCCATCTTCTGCCATTACGTCGAATTCAGAGTCATCGGTCCATCTAGAATGTCGAGATCCGCCAACTGAAGGTGTGAGGTATCGTCTGTTGTTTGGGTAATCGCTCTGTGAGCCGTAAGGATAGGATAGTTGTGATGGTGTTGGTCGACGGACTGATGTACCAGAGGGAGCGGAGGCGACAACGCCCATGACCTCGTCCCGAGTGAGGGACTGTGGTCGCTGATCATGGTTGTAGCGTGGTACATGACCTTGGCGTTCTACCTCCCTCATCTCCCCATTTCCTCCCTCTCCTCCTCCCTGCTGGTGTGCTAGTGTCCGTTTCCTCTCCCTCCGTCTGCGTTTGCATCGACAGCAGCACCATATCCCCACTACCAACAGCACTAAACCCACAATGGCAGGTACACCAACAGTAGCGATTTTCAGAGGGGACATCCCTGCAGAGGTACTAGTGGATGGTGAGGAATCCGAATCTGTCGCTGTCGCTGTAGCGGTGTCTGACGAGTCCAAGTCGGTCATATTGGCAGTGGCCAACCATTGTGAGTACTCGGATTCATTGATATCATAAGCGACAGATGGGGAAGCCGAAGGCGAAGCGGACGAAGACGAGACTTGTTGATAATTGTAGCTTTCGACCGAAGTTGCATATGCTTCTCCTACGGCGTATGTGGATCGGACTGCTGTTGCTACATTGGTACTGGTGGATGGAGGGAATATGGCGCCATTCTCCGGATTCATATAGGTTGGGTAGTATGTCGACGTCGTGCCCGAAATAATATATTCCATGTTGACGTCGTAGTTTCGACTAGGAAAGATATGAGGGTGGGTAAGGTGTGATTGGACAAAACGAGTGTGTGTGACAGTTACCGAAACACTACAGGCTACTCTACTCTACGATTGACAGCTGTCTGTTGTGTTGTTTCCTGTCGACAAGGTTCAATGTCGAAACTCGGCAGCAGAAGAAGAAGAAGGACGGTCAAACGGGGGATGCCCGAGCCCTGACTTTGATTTTACGCGTCCAAGCCCCATCAGGAACGGGCATACTCATGCAATACGGCCGCCGATATTATATCCACTCTTGTCTATTGTCTATGCTACAAAACTGCGCACCGCAGTCATTCATCTTTGATCTCGTTCGGGATATATCAAAGACGAGGCCTATCGATCAGCATTGTAGATCTTCACGTCCGTGTAGACTTGCCAAATCCCATCATCTTGGAACTCGTTCACAATCCTCTTCAATTCTTCAACCTCTACTTTTGGTTTGGACGGTCCGAATCCAAGGACCTTTCTCGCTCTGGTTCCATCTAGTGATATTGCGTGTTCTTCAATCAGTCCCATCATATAATGTCAAACCTACTTTTGAAAGCATGTTCGTCGAGAAAGGGCGTGATTGGGGAAGAGAGGATTGGGGGGTTTGATGCCTCGAGCATCGCTGACCATGCTTCGACGTGCTGATCGTGAGCTCGCGTCCGACCCGTTCATATGTTCAGACCAGCTCACCTTCTCATTGATATCCTCTACCATCTCTGAAAAGTCCGTCTGCTCATCAGCTCAAGTCGATCACAGTCGGCAGCTGACTGACCTTGGCAAATTGCTGAACCAACGAAGCCACCGTTGAATTCAGAAATCCCCATTTAATCCCCCAAACCTCCGCAACCGCCTTGGCCAATTTCTCCTGGGTCGAATCATTCTCATCGACCACATTGAACAATGCGACCTTGACGACTTCTTTCTCCGGTACAACCGTCCGTACGGTCTTCCAACTTTCCGATACCGAGGTCCTTTTGCCGAGGAGTGAGGTTGATTGGGAGAACGGGAAGTTTAGAGGGGTCGATGATTCTGATATTGTTGATTGGGGGTTGGAGAGGAGGTATCGAGCTAGGAGGTGGAGTGAGGCTGCTATATCGGTAGTATGGGTTGTATGTATCCGTAAGTCGGAGCTGGTCGTCAGGTGTCCCTGCGAACAATCTTTCACATGTACTCACTTGTGCAGAAATTTCATTTCCTCCTTCCTATCTGTCAGCTCTCGCCAAACCCCAAGACTTACAGATGTGAATAAACATGACCAACAACCAACCTCGCCACCACCTCCCCATCACCTACTCCAGGGCCATAAGCCGCTCCACACCTAATCAACCCGAACTTGAATCCCGGATTAGCCTTTTGCAAAGCCCCAATACCCCTCAGCGTCTCATGCCACCATCGACCCCTATGTCCATCTGGTTTCATGTCTGTACCCTCGACTTGAGGGGAGGAGGATTTCATTTCGTAATATGGGAATGTCAATCTGACCCATGCTGATGGTTTTAGATTCCCTGGTTCCAGGGACGATTGGGCGAGGGACAAGGCTAGAGTATAGGTATTTTGGATTTGGATCTGGGTATCAGCAATGACAAGTATAAGTTCGGACGACTGACAATTTCAGGCTTCTCCGCTGAGGTCTCGCCTGTCAAGTCGAAAACCACATCGAATCCTTCTCCTCTGCCTTTCAATATCACTCCAATCCAGGATCTAGGCGGTGTGAATACGTCTTTGTGATTACTCTTGTTCGACAAATTGACCTGTTTGTACTCTAGCAACGTCTGCGATTCGTTCAAGTAGTCAACAAATGTCTTGTCGAGATATCTGGAGTTCAGCTAGTGACGATGGAAGGCTGACGATATCGGACTTACGTAGATGGAGGGGAGACTGAGAACTTGTCGGCTGTTTATCAGCTTGTTCCCCTTGGAGTTGGGTGTCCCGTACCTAATCGGACGAACTACAATCAGCTCTCAGTTCGGCAAAGGCACAATAACTTACAGCTGCACGAGGTTTAACACCTCCTATGAGGAAGTCCACGAGCGGACGAGCAACAGTAGTCGTCCCACCTGTCGACGTTGATTAGCTCCTGACATCAAGTGTAGAGATAAGGACTCACCAAGTATGAGAACGACCAATGGCTTACCGTCCGACATTGATCAGAACGTGGTCAGCACGAGAGCAAGCTATCTATGGATAGTCAGGTATCAGGTTTGACAAGGTATGATCGGTTCAGTCGTACCAAGCACCAAGTATTACACAGTGGTCAGGGCGGGGGTCCGTGCATCATCTGTTACGTCCGAACGCCCGTGTCTGTGTGTGTTTGGTTTCGGCTAAGAGTCATATGAAACGAGGGTTAGTGCTCGTGCTTTTTGTTGTGTGTTTATTGCTACGGAAACAAGGTTCAGCCCATACTGGACCATCCCCGCTCCCCCACTTGTTATTCGGAATAAGTTTGTAAAAACGCCCCTATTGCCCGATGACTAAGTTATGAGTTAAGCGGCAGCTGTGCTTCTCGACGAAGAAGCTATAGTACCTTCTGGGTATAGGTAGGTCAACAAAGCACTTCGAAACCGGAGTAATGGACCGAGGCACCGACCAAAGAAGCCTATCAAGCTTCTAACGGATCAAATCGGACTGAATAAACTCGCGGCTGCCTATTCGCTAGCTCGAAACAGAACCTCAAACACGCCCCCTTCTATCCATTCGATTGCGTGATCTTTCCAAAACCCCCACTCCTCCTCCCTACCTGCAGATCATTCTGTACCCTCTAAATCACCTCGCTAGAAGATTAAAGCGTTAGAGCCCCGCGGTCAATTGCGGAGATATCATCTATTGACACACATAGTATGTCATCGGGCACGACCTTGATATTGATTTGTATGCGGAATCGATGCCGATAAGTGTATAGCCGTATGCGAAGCACGTTTGAATGAGGGGCAAGGGGGGCTATGTTGTTGTTGGATGATAAGGAATGACGAGAGCAAGATTGGTATATATAGGATGGATAAGATGCTTGCTTGTTCTTCATCCAACCCATCAATTCGTCTCACTAAACGTACTCATCCCAAACCAACACTCAAATTCATACACAGTCGCAATGACCACCATCTCTCTACGATTCATCATCCTGCTCGCCCTATTCCTCCTCCTTGCGCCCTCCATCATGGCTTTCTCGCCCTACATGCCATGTCGAGTCGCTTGTAATTCTGCCTACCTCAGCTGTATGCACGTATACGGTATGTTTAACGTTTGCCTGGTTCGTCGAAAGGGTGGCTGATCGCACAGGAAATACCGCCATTTGTAATGTTGCCGCCATGCAATGTTTCCGACGATGTGGATGACACCTCTACTCCTCCACGCCCAACGAATCCCCATCCTCGGAATCCTCATTCCATTCATCTCCACCTAAATGTTCGCCATTCTCGCCGTTGTCACATCGCCCATCGACATATATTGTATCAGTATAATCAGCACATCTCTTCGCACTGTACCACCACCAACCCAATCCATTTCCAATATAATCACAACAGTACCAAGCAATCAAACAAGCATGCATACCTAATGATCATATATCAATCTGTCCCGCTGTCTAATTACGCCCAATCCACATTAAAAACCCCTAAAGGCAAGAACGAGGCGTACTCAAGACGCGACTGTAAAATCCTTCTAAACACCTTTTCCACGTTCTTTCCAAATCCAACCAGAAGTCGTAAATAAAAGAAGAGGCGAGAGACTGCTAAGCTGTCGACATGTATTATAGCCAAGCGTCGTCGTCTGGTGTTGTAGAAGAAAGAGAAAAGAGAAGCATTTCTGCATACATCAAGGGTGGGAGACGTTTCATGCGGCGTTTTGAGGGAGTGGCGGTGGTACACGTGGCAAGTGGGAGGTGGAGGTGGTTCACCTTGATGTCTGTTGGAAAGTGACGATTACGAGTACGATTTCCCTTCCTTACCTAGTCTTACTATCATTACTCTATCTCATACGACTAAGCAAGAGGTGACGACAATGAAACTCACGATCATAGCACCAGAAATGGTGTACGAGCACGAAGTAGATCCGTCGATGCAGGTTCAAGATATCGTAGCCCTGGTCGAAGCAGAGGTACGTGACACATCGTCGAGCTGATCAAGCTCGTGA
>Ga0308160_10001874_pt1 | contig 27359 bp, 25 predicted proteins | sample PhyFR1_FD_201036 | JGI IMG/M metagenome (GOLD analysis project Ga0308160, IMG submission 201036) | Phyllosphere microbial communities from UC Gill Tract Community Farm, Albany, California, United States - DLSLF.R1 | ecosystem: Host-associated > Plants > Phyllosphere > Unclassified | place: USA... | reverse complement strand
GATCATGATGGTTGCAACCGGAGTTTTAAATTCATGGGTCATGTTGTTGATGAAGTCGTTCTTCATCTCCGACACTTTCTTCTGTCTTAAAATGGTATAGAGCGTATACGAAAAGATGAAAATCAAGACCAGCAGCAATCCGCCTGAAGAAGCCAGGGTCACACGCATCGTATTGAATATGGCCGCATTCTTCTCCGGAAAGCTCAGATACAACATGCCGGGATCACGGATGATGTCATTAAACAAGGTAGTTTTAAAGGTATTTGCAGGCACTACATCTTCGAGCTGGTTGGACGCCTTACTGTAAAGTACCGAATCTCTTTTCGCAAGCTTTACCCAAAATTCATAGTTCAGGTTGATGTTTTTATTCAACAACTCTTTTTTGATCAGCGTATCAAGTACATTTTTGGAGATCCTTTGTGTCAAAGGTTCATTCACATTCTGCATTTCCTTTGCAGCTTCCTCCACAACATCCACGTCACCAGTATTATACAGCCAGGCCGTGTCAGCCTCCAGCATCTTTAGACTTTCCTGATACCGGCGTTCCGCAAGTGCTTCTTCACTTCTAAATTTAGCTGCTAATCCCGCGTCCAGACTTGGAACAGAGATTTTGTACGGCCGGCCATCTACTTTGCTGTAAGCTAAGTAACGGATACTGTCTGGCAGTTTACTTAAGCCCATTGAAAAGGTCTTCCCAACTTCATGCTTTAGTGTCTTGCGCATGTTGCCGCCAACCATATTAAAGTTCTCGTCAACACCAATGCTGACATCAAAATTCAACGGTGTCTTTTCCTGATCACCAAGGGCGATGAACTCCGCTTCTGATACAATAGTTGGGTATAGGTACTCCGCACGGATAACACTATCCTGAAAGTTTAAATCGGCCAGGATTCGCTTTTGTTGATTAAAGCGTCGTTCCCGCTCATCTTTAAGCTGCTGCTCTTTCAAGTCAGCGATGGCTTTGATTTGATTACTTCGGTCCCTGCGGCGTTTACTTCGCCACTCTACATCTTTTTTATTATAATGTTTAAAGGCATAGCGGCGTTGAACTTTATTAACCACCTGACTTAAGGCCTGATTTACATTTTGTTCAAAAAGCTGAGCATTCAGGCTATAAGCTTGCTTGATGTAATACAACTGCATTACAACTACGCCAACCAGGGCGGCTGTCATTAATCCGGTAATAAACCAAAAGTTCCTCTTCTTCATTATGCTGCTGTAAAATTAACGAAGGTGGTACGTAAAGATTTTAATTTAACATTTTTTAACAGCACAAAAAAAAGCCGGGAACCACCCCGGCTTTCACATTCAAAATTGTTTCTCAAAAAAAGATCTTAGAATGGCAAATCGTCATCATCACCTGGCTTGCTGCTCAGGTCAATCGGCGGTGCGTAATCAGGTGTTGATCCAGCCGCGCCACTATTGCTCAATGTATTAATTCTCCAAACAATCATACTGTTGAAATATGATGTTTTTCCTGTTTTATCTGTCCAGGCACGACCGCGAAGATTGAATGAAACCTCTACCTCATCTCCAACTTTAAGGCCATCAAACAAATTGGTTTTATCCTGCATTGCTTCAAACCTTAAGTATTCCGGATAAGTAGGGTTTTCAGCATACTCAACGATCAGGTCACGTTTTTTAAACGTTTCACTGATTTGTTGTACGGCCCCAATTTCGTGCACTTTTCCTTTAATTTCCATAACAAATACGCTTTTATTCTTCTTGCAAGTTCAAATATCTATAACTTTATTGATAACTTCGCACAATAATTATGCAAGTTTTCCACAACAAAAGTAAGGTTATTATAACCTGTAACAAAAGGCTTTCCAGCTATCTTGCCGATGAAGTTTCGGCACTGGGTTACACCATTATCAGGTCATTTCCTACCGGCGTAGAGCTCAACATCACGCTCACAGAGTGCATAAAGCTTAATTTAAACCTTCGCTGCGCCAGCCAGATCCTTTATCAGCTTAGCAGCTTTAAAATTAACAGCCCGGAAGAATTATACCGCGAAGTGGTGGATATGCCATGGGAAGAACTGATTGATTTCTCCGGTTATTTCTCGGTGACTTCAAATGTGGATAACGAAACCATTACAACACCGCTTTTCACCAACCTAAAGGTTAAAGACGCCATTGTTGACCGGATCAAAGAAAAGAAAGGCATCCGCCCGAATTCAGGTTCTGACGCCAATAAAACCGTTGTACACCTTTACTGGAAGGACGAAAACGCAGATATATTTTTAGATACTTCTGGTGAAACTTTAGCCAAACACGGCTATCGTAAGATCCCTGGAAAAGCGCCAATGCTTGAAGCACTTGCTGCAGGTGTGGTGATGAGTACCAAATGGGATCAGAAATCTCCTTTCATTAACCCGATGTGTGGTTCAGGAACTTTAGCCATTGAGGCTGCACTTATTGCTACCAATCGTCGTCCTGGTTTATACCGGATGAACTATGGCTTCATGCACATCCTTGGATATGATGAAGAAGCTTTCTTCGCAGAGCGACGCATCCTTAAAGAACAGGTGATCAAAAACCTCGACCTAACCATCGTTGCAACGGACATTTCAGAAGATGCCGTTGATGTTACCCGTAAAAACGCCAAGACTGCTGGTGTAGATACCCTAATCACTTTTGAAGTTTGTGATTTTGCAGATACCCCGGTGCCGCAGGAAGCCGAAGGCGTGGTTGTTTTTAACCCGGAATACGGCGAACGCCTTGGTGTACATTCCCAACTGGAACTTACCTACAAACGTATTGGGGATTTCATGAAAAAGGAATGTAAGGGTTATACCGGATACATCTTTACCGGAAACCCCGACCTGGCTAAAAAGATCGGACTTAAAGCTTCCCGTAAGCTGGAATTTTACAATGGTAAATTAGACTGCCGTATGCTGGAATACGAATTGTACGGTGGATCACGCAGACCAGAAGGCGAACGCCCGGTTAAAGAGCAATTATAATTCAACCTATGCTACAGGAAAAGGAGATCATTCAGCAAACGATTGATTTTGTACAAAAAACACTGCAAGGTGCGGAAGCAGGTCACGACTGGTTCCACATCGAACGGGTTTATAAAACAGCCCTGACCATTAATGAACAGGAACAAGCCAATAGCTTGATTGTGGCCCTTGCAGCCCTGTTACATGACATTGCCGACAGCAAATTCAATAACGGCGATGAAGAAATCGGGCCGCGCATTGCCGGCGAATTCCTGGAATCCATCCATGTTGACCAGGAAACCATCCAGGAAATACAGCTGATCATCAAAAATCTAAGCTACAAAGCCAGCCTTGGCACCATTACTTATCATTCCAAAGAACTGGATGTGGTGCAGGATGCCGACCGCCTCGATGCCATTGGCGCTATTGGTATCGCCAGGGCTTTCACTTATGGCGGGTTCAAAAACAGGGTACTTTATGATCCGGCCATTCCACCGGTGGAAAACATGAGCAAAGAAGCTTATAAAAATACTACTGCCCCAACCATCAACCACTTTTATGAAAAGCTTTTATTATTAAAAGACTTAATGAAAACGGAAAGCGGCAGGAACATGGCAGCACAAAGGCACAACTTTATGCTTAACTACCTGGACCAGTTCTACAAAGAGTGGGAAGGCAAACTTTAAAAAACTAATATTCTTAGCTTTTATTACTACCTTTGTTAGCAAAGGTTTAAGCTATGTCTGAACGTATTAGAGAAAAACTGAATATTCTTGCCGACGCTGCAAAATATGATGTTTCCTGCTCCTCCAGCGGAGGCACCCGCAAAAACAACAATAAAGGCCTTGGCGACAGCCATGCCTCCGGTATCTGCCACACCTACACAGAAGATGGCCGATGTGTCTCCCTCCTCAAAATTTTGTTAACCAATCATTGCATCTTTGACTGTGCATATTGCGTGTCCCGCAAAAGCAATGACATCGAGCGCGCTGCCTTTACCGTTGATGAGGTTGTTCAGCTTACCATGAACTTCTACCGCCGCAATTTTATAGAAGGCTTATTCTTAAGCTCAGGTATCTTCAAAAATGCAGATTTTACCATGGAGCGCTTATTAAGGGTGGTTAAAAAGCTACGCCTGGAAGAGCGCTTCAACGGTTATATCCATTTAAAAACCATTCCTGGCGCCAGCGATGAACTCATCCGTGAAGCCGGCATGTATGCCGACCGCATGAGCATCAACCTGGAAATGCCCACAGAATCGGGCTTAAAACTCCTGGCTCCAGATAAATCGCACCAGGAAGTGATCCAACCACTAGGCATGGTGCAAAATCAGATCATGCAGTTCAAGGAAGAAAAGAAGCTGATCAAAAGTGTTCCGAAGTTCGTTCCTGCAGGACAGAGCACCCAGATGGTGATCGGTGCGACTCCGGAAACGGATCAGCAGATCATGCAGACTGCCGATACCTTTTACAAAAACTTTTCCCTGAAACGTGTCTACTATTCCGGCTATATTCCCATCAGCAACGACAACAGGTTGCCCATGTTAGGCAGCCAGCCGCCACTGATCCGTGAAAACCGCCTTTATCAAACGGATTGGCTGATGCGATTTTACGGCTTTCATGTAAATGAACTGCTCAACGATGCCAATCCACATCTGGATATCGATATTGACCCTAAACTAAGTTGGGCCCTAAGGAACCTTCAATACTTCCCGATAGACATCAATGTTGCCAACTATAAAATGATTTTAAGGATCCCCGGTATCGGTGTCAGCTCTGCAAAAAAGATCGTGCAGGCCAGAAAATTTGGCAAGCTGCGCATTGATCAGCTTCAGAAGATTGGTGTGGCCTATAACCGGGCGAAACATTTCATCAAATGTGCAGACACACCTTATCAATTGAAAGACTACCAGAGCACCCAGATTAAATCTTTTATCCTTGCCGAGAGCCAAAGTAAATACCTGAAAAACGATACCAATCAGTTAATCCTTTTCTAAATGCACAGTTACCTTTTCGACGGAAGTATGGAAGGTCTGCTATCTGCAGTCTTTGAATGGTTTGAGCGTAAGCCGGGAAAAGTAACGCTTAAAAATCAACAGCATCACCAACCCGATGCATTTGAACAAAGCACCATCATCATCTCCGATGAGCAGAACGCCACCCGGGTCTGGAAAGGACTGAAAAAGCGACTGGAAAAAGGCTGGATCCGTAGAATAACCTGCGCTTACCTGGCTGAAAAACCTGAAACTCACGCCCATTTATTTGAATTGATCTGTTACCTGTTTCAGCATCCAGCCGGTGCAGAAAACAACTATGGCAATGAACATGTACTTGAAGTGGCCCAGATGGCCAAAAAAGTAGAAAGAGAAAAGCACCGCATGGAAGCCTTTATTAGGTTCCAGCATGCTGCTGACGGCATATTCTATTGTGGTATAGATCCCGATTTCAATGTACTGCCCTTAATCAGTAACCACTTTAAAAACCGGTACCAGGATCAGCAATGGATCATTTATGACCTGAACAGACATTATGGTTTATTCTATAATCTAAAAACGCTGGAGCAGATCACCATGAAACTGGAAGAGGAGCAAAACTTATCCAAAACAAAAAAGGAAGTGCTTTCCGAAAAGGAAAATCTCTATGCTTTATTATGGAAAGACTATTTCAAAAGCACCAATATACCTGCCCGCAAGAATACCAGACTACACATACAACACGTTCCCAAACGTTACTGGAAATACCTTACAGAGAAACAAGCAGACTAAATTGTCTTTAATTATAAGCGGACCAGCAGAAACCGGTGCAAAATTTGATGATTTCAAGTAGTTAACTTAATATGTAATTTAAATAATTATAGTAGCTTGCTGTCATGAAGTTGAGTGTCTTAGTATTAATTACAGCCACTGCAGTAGCGCTCTCTATTGCCCTGGTAAATTTCCATTTTCAAGGAAGCCTTTATTACATGCTGGTATCCTTTGGTGTTTCATTTATAACCAGTTTTATTGTCTTCTACTACCTGCTGGAGAAATACATCTATTCCAAAATTAAGCTGATCTACAAACTTATCCATAATTTAAAACTTGGTAAAGACCTTAAAGATGCCCTGGGAGAGTACGTTAGTGGCGACCCGATTAACGATGTAGAATATGAAGTGAAGGAATGGGCAAGGGAAAAGAAAAAAGAAATTGATTTCCTGAAAAAGCAGGAACAATTCAGAAGGGAATTCCTTTCCAATGTTTCCCATGAGTTTAAAACCCCACTATTCGCCATACAAGGTTATGTAGAAACCGCATGCGATTGTCTGCAGGACGATCCGGAAACCGCAAAAAACTTCCTGACCAAAGCCGGAAAAAATGTGGAACGTTTAAGTTACCTCATCAATGACCTGGATTCCATTTCTAAACTGGAAACCGGTGAGATACCTATAAACTACGAGAAGTTTGATTTCGTTCAACTGGCCAGAGAAATCATGGAAGGCCTGGAAGACAAAGCTAAATCCAAAAACATCGTATTGTCTTTCAAAGAAAAGTACACCACACCAGCAGTCGTGTATGCTGATCGTGAAAAAATCAGACAGGTGATGCTTAACCTGCTTCAAAACTCCCTGAAATATGGAAAAGAAAACGGATCCACGGCCATTAAGATTTTCGAACTGCATGACCAGTACTTAATCGAAGTGACGGATGATGGAATTGGAATCGAAGAAAAGCACTTATCCCGTTTGTTTGAACGTTTTTATCGTGTAGACTCCCATCGCGCGCGCCAGGTTGGTGGAACAGGGCTGGGACTAGCCATTGTTAAACACATCCTGGAAGCACATCAGCAAATCATTTCCGTAAGAAGTACCCAACAGATAGGTACTACATTCGCGTTTACCCTTCAGAAAAAGGGTTAAAACGCGGGTTATTAATATAAACTGCAGTGTTAACATTAACTTAACATTGTAAGGGTACTTTTGTATGTATTTTATTTTTCCAAAAAAACATACAATGAACAATATCTTTAAGTTCTTTACCCCTAAAGACAAAAAATTCCAGCCGCTGTTTGAGCAGGCAGGCACCAACATCGTAAAGATCTCAGAAGCCCTGCTTTTGGCCTTAAGTGCTCCGGAAATTGAAAAAAGAAAAGAATACATCAAAGAAATAGAACGGTTAGAACATGTAGGTGATGACATCACCCATTCTATCTTTCTTGAACTAAGTAAAAACTTCATCACCCCCTTTGATCGGGAAGATATCCATGCACTCGCCAGTGCAATTGATGACATTGCAGATTATATTCATGCTTCTGCAAGTAACATTGAACTTTACAGTGTAACCAAAATCGGCGATGCGATGATCAAACTTGCAGAGCTTTTGGTTGAAATGTGTATTGACCTTGAAAAAGCAATCAAAGAATTAAGAAGCTTCCGCAACATCCGTGTTATTGCAGATGCTTGTGTAAGGATCAATAGCGGAGAAAACCAGGCAGACTATGTTTGTAATCTTGCGATTGCGCGTTTATTTGAGTTTGAAACCAATGCGATAGAGCTGATCAAACAAAAAGAAGTGCTTCAAACTTTGGAGATGGCAACAGATAAATGTGAAGATGCAGCCAATGTGCTGGAATCTATTTTGGTTAAAAACGCATAATACAAACAAAATGATAACTACCTTATTGGTTGTAGTGATTGTACTCGCAATTGCTTTTGACTACATCAATGGATTCCATGATGCAGCAAATTCCATTGCAACTATAGTATCTACCAAGGTGCTTTCTCCTTTCCAGGCTGTGCTCTGGGCAGCATTATTTAACATGGCTGCCTATTTCGTTTTTACCGAGCATAAAGTAGCAAATACCATTGCGAAGACCGTTTTTGAAGAGTTTATTACGCTGGAAGTAATTCTGGCCGGCTTACTTGCCGCCATCGCCTGGAACCTTTTCACCTGGTGGTTTGGTATTCCCTCAAGTTCCTCGCACACCTTAATCGGCGGTTTTGCAGGTGCGGGTATGGCAAAAGCAGTAACAATGGGTGCCAGCGCATTTGCGGCCGTAAACTTTGCACCGATCTTAAAGGTCGTCGCTTTTATTGTCCTCGCACCAGTAATTGGTATGATCATCTCCGTGATTATATCCATCATCATCATGCACATTTCCAAGAACGCCCGACCGTCAACGGCCGAAAAATGGTTTAAACGCCTGCAGCTGATATCTTCTGCTGCTTTAAGTTTCACCCACGGTGGTAATGACGCCCAGAAAGTAATGGGAATCATCTATGTGGCCATGGTATCTGCAAATGTGTTAAATGCAGGTGATACAATGCCGGAATGGATTCCAATTAGTTGTTATGCAGCAATTTCTTTAGGTACCATGAGTGGTGGCTGGAAAATCGTTAAAACGATGGGTTCGAAAATCACCAAAGTAAATGCTTTTGAAGGTGTAGCCGCAGAAACTGCCGGTGCCGTAACTTTAGGTATTACAGAGCACTTTGGAATTCCAGTATCAACCACGCATACCATCACCGGTTCAATTGTTGGGGTTGGATTATTGAAAAGGGTATCTGCTGTACGTTGGGGTGTTACCGTAAGTCTTTTATGGGCCTGGGTATTGACAATTCCGGTTTCCGCAACCATCGCTGGCTTAACTTATGCCTTTATCCATTACGTGGTACTATAATACGTTATTCAAATCCAGTTAGAAGTCGATATTTAACTTGGTTACATAAGCCGGGTCGGTTGGAATTTCCCAAACCGGGCCGGCTTTTATCAATCTGATGGCTTCCTCATCATAAGATTTCCCCAGGCTTTTATCCACTTTAATGTTTGTTGGTTTGCCATCCTGCCCAATGGTGAAGGATAATTCCACTGCGCTACCAATTTTAGTCCCTTTACTCAACCGGTTATTTTCCTTGATATAAGAAAAGAAGCCAGGCCAACCAATTTTAGGCTTCATGGTTTCCATGGTACGGGCAGGATCCAGGTTTACTTCAACTACTGCAGGCGTTTTCTGCTTCTGGTTGTTGTTATACTTCATCCAGAACATAATGCTACCCAACACAAAGATCAGTGCAGCTGTAGCGCCAATACTTAAACGCTGCCAGGTTACTACCGATTTCCGTTTAGTTTCCTCTTGCTCCCCAATACGGTTCTCCAGCTGTTTCTGCAATAAGGACAGCGACTGGCGGGATCGTTTCGGCGAAGCGCTAAGCCCAGCCAATGCCTGGGCAACAAAAGGATCCTCAAGGGCCTCCCGTTCCACACGATACATCATTTTCGCATCAAGTTTACCATCCAGGTAATCTTCCAGCACATCAATATCCAACCAGTTGTTATGCTCCACTATTTTTTTCTATACAGATTTTTAAATTCCGCTTCCCGTTCTGGATATAGCTTTTCACCTTTAACAGGTCGTAACCAGTAAGCTCAGAAACTTCTTTATAATTTTTCTCCTGCAAATAAAACAGGTCAACACTAATTCTTTGCTCTTCCGGAAGACGCTCCATACATTTTTCCATGATGGTTAGCTGCGTTTCCTTTGCATTGTCCATATCAAGATGCACAAATTCGCTGTTTTCCACAAACCCTTCATCCAATGAAATGGTATTGTTCTTAGCAGCCTTGCGTAGCGCCATTAAACAATGATTGCGCGTTAGTACGTGGAGCCAGCTTTTAAAATTTTGAATGGGGTGCAGCTTTACCTTAACCACCAGCTCTTCAAAAATCTGCATCACCGCATCCTTACTTTGCGCTTCGTCTTTGAAATAATTAAGGCATACCCCAAACACAAGATGCATATAACGATTATACAACACACCCAATACTTCCAGATCACCGCTGCGCTGATAATCAGCAATCAGCGAAGCATCATCAAGCTGCTTTAATTTGGCGGTATTTTTTATAAATTTCAAGGCGTTACTGGTATGCGTTCAAGCATAAATATAGGATTTGAAATCAGGTAATGAAATAATTGAAGATTTATTGCGCATTCTTTAATACCAAAATTTCAATTCCTTTTTTGGAGCGGCCAATTCTAGTTATCCCTGAAATTTAATTACTGGCCAAAGTTTTGCATGTTTGCCGGTATATGAAAATAATATCTTTAAAAAATGTAATGATGTTAGGTATAACATCATGCTTTTTGTTTTTAAACAGCTGTGACGTACAGTCGCAGGCCCAATTAGGCAAAATATTACAACAAACAACAACTACTACCGGCACACCTACTACACTGGAGATTGCATCAGGAATTAAGCAGGCTTTGGAAATTGGTACATCAAATGGTGCAGATAAATTATCCGCTAAAGACGGCTTTTTGGGAAACATGGCTGTAAAAATTCTTTTTCCACCTGAAGCGCAAAAGGTAGAAAGCACTTTAAGAACCCTTGGACTTGGATCGCTTGCCGATAACGTTGTAACCAGCCTCAACCGTGCCGCTGAAGATGCTGCAAAAGAAGCGAAACCAATTTTCGTAGCTGCAGTAAAAAAGATGACCATCACGGATGCTACTAATATCCTTTTAGGTAACAATAACGCGGCTACAGAATACTTCAAACGGGTAACAACCGCAGAGTTGGTTAGCAAGTTCAGTCCGGTAATTCAAAATAGCCTTGATAAGGTAGGCGCTACCAAATACTATACAGAAGCTGCCAACCGATACAATAAAATTCCATTGGTAAAACCGGTTAACGCAGATTTATCGGCTTATGTTACCCAAAAAGCAATTGACGGTATGTTTATTCAGGTAGCGCAGGAAGAACTGACCATTCGTCAAAACATCAATGCCAGATCTACTACCTTACTCCAGAAAGTATTCGGCTACGCCGATAAAAAGAAATAAGACATCGAGCCATCAGGCTTATATTTTTTGCGATCCCGCTTCGCTCTTTCTTCGCTCCCGCTTCGATACCGCTTCGATACCAGGCGAAGAAGAAACGAAACGCGAACAAAGCGGATTCGGATCAAATCATATCATGTATACAAAAAGGAGCACAACAGGTACCGTTATGCTCCTTTTTCATTATGTTTAAAAAGTCATCCGTTATTAACCCTCATCGTTTATTTCTTCAAAACATACTTTTCCCAGGCTGATGAACCAGCCATCACAGTAAGGAAATAGATCGCCCTTTAGTGAGCAGTTTGAGTTGAAGTAAATAATGAAGCATATTCGACAGCAAAAGCCTTAAAGCATTTTGCCGGCCGGCCCGTAACTTCCTGTACGGTATCGTAAACGGCCGTTGCTTCAGCCCTGTCGTAATGGGCATAATCTTCAATTAAACCCTCTGCCTGCCATTGTGGAAACCCTGCGGCTAACAAACCCTGCAGCATTTCATCCGTTGTTACTTGAACAAACTGAATCGGACGGCCCACAGCATCGGAAAGAATGGCGGCCATTTGTGCATGACTTAAAGCTTCAGGGCCGGTTAAATTCAGCACCTGATTTTCAAAACCACCTTGTACCAGGACCTTGTATGCTACTGCTGCAATATCCCGCAAATCTATACAGCTCACAGGTGTGTCGCCAATGGAGGCAAAGAACATGCTTTTTTCAGCAATAACCTCTTTAAACCCCAGTAAGCCCTGCATAAAAAGATTTGGACGTAAAAAAGTATAGGTAAGACCAGCATCAATGATCTGCTGCTCTACAGCTGCATGATAACGAAGAAACCTGACAGAAGCATTAATGTCCGCAGCGTACTGCGAGAGTTTTACCAGGTGTTTTAGTCCTGCTTGCGCTGCAATCCGAACGAAATTGCTTTGCGTCGCTTCCGCAGTTGCGGATGAATCCGTAAGCAGAAAAGCCTTATCTATTCCTTGAAGTGCCTTTTCGACGATGGCATCATCCGTTAGATCGCCGAAAATCACTTCTGCATAATCATTTGCAGCAAGGGATTCGCTTTTCGCCGACTGACGGCTCAGTGCCCTGAAAGGGATGTGATTGGTTGTTAAAATATCAACCAACGCGGAGCCAACACGCCCTGTTGCTCCGGTTATTAGAACGTTTGGATTTTTAGTTTGTGACATAACGTTTAAGTTTATATCTCAAATTTCGAATTACCAGCCCCGCAAAAATTGTAAGAAAACGAAGCATCAAATGGCTTAGTCCCGCCCTATACAGAAGGATCCGGACTCCATTAACTTCCGGAAATTATTAGGCGTTGTACCGGTATAATACTTGAAATCTTTGATCATATGACTCTGATCATGATAGCCAAATTGCAGGATCAGCTCAAACCAGTCTACCTTTGCATCCTGGTTCGCTTCCAGAAATCGAATAACCGCTTTAAAACGCAGAAACCGCAGCAGTTCTTTGGGTGAATAACCGGTATATTTTTTAAAGCGCAATTGAATGGTTCTTTCGCTTAAAGCCGATTCTTCCGCCATTACCGCCACCGGATTTACAAGCGCATCATGAATGGCGGTAATTCCCGTTATCAATGCCTGGGTTTGGTGCTCCCTTGGATAGATATGGTTCAGCAACCAGGACTTCAATGTTTGTATTCGAAGCTCCGGATCAGCAACCCGGGCAAGTACAGCCCACAACGTTTCTAAAACCAACATCTGCTTCGCGATTTTTGAAGCATCGGCTTCAACTTGCACCTGATCAACCGGCAGTTTCAAGAAGCGATAAAAGCCGTCGTGAATAAACGGAAGGGTAATCAGATCAGCCCCTCCCATCAATTCGTAGGACATCATTTGCCGCAAGGGACCCAAAACTGCTATACGCTCAATTTTTCTAATCTTCGATTCAGCCCCGAAATGGTAGCGTACCGGACTGCCGAAGTTCAGCACCAACATCATCTCCAGGTTGGGCCCCAGATGGTAAGTACTGGCTTTAGAGGCTGCAGGCAATTGTATCGCATACAAATGACCGAGTATGTCGGACAAAGGCTTATCGAGCAGATATCGTTTGCCTGCAGCATCCATATTTTGTTTATTTAATCAGCTCTAAGGCCTTTTCCATAAATTCATCCCGGCCTTCAGTAACGCCTTTAATGGTTTCTTTAACATATACATCGGGTTGGATCCCTATGCCTTGCAATTGGCTTCCATCCTGTTGTTTTACTTTCATCCCGGTAAATCGAATGGTATAACCTCCTGGTAGCGTAAAGGTCGTCACATTGCCATTTGCACCGGCCGTTGGTTGTCCTACGATGGTGGCAAGTTTATATTGTTTAATAAAGCCCATATAACTTTCCGCATAACTCACCGCGCCGCCTGCCGTCAAAAAGATGATCCTGGCCTGTAAATGTGGCTTAGTAGGTTCTAATGACCAGCCAAGCGCTTCATATGCAACACTTTCATAATCCGGCCTGGTAATTTGTGGCACAAACATCCATTTGTTGTCATCTTTAACGGTTAACAGGTAATTGATAAATTCATTGTTATTTCTTGGGTAACCCCTTAAATCGCAGATGATGGCTTTAGCCGTTTCAAGTTCCGGTAACCGCGCTTTAATGCTTTTCATTTCCGTTGTACCGATATTGAGATAGTAGACACCTTGATCCAACTTTTTAATGGTTGTGGTATCAATTACATTTCTAATGATGTTGCGTTTCAGTTGAACCTGTTTTTCTTCCCCATTTGCCGATAAGTATTTCAGTGTTAAATCGGATCCCCTGGCACCATTAAAAAGTTGTGTTAATGCCCTTACATCTTTCCATTGCTCAGATCCGGAAGTGGTGCTTCTCAGGGCCTCGAACCGTTCCATTGCTGGTTTGCCATCAATCTGGGTAATCACGTCGCCTGGCTTTAACCCCAGATCTCCTTTGGCTGCTGGTAAGCTGTCTATTTTAGCCATCACCAATTTACCTTCCACAAATTTTGCGGCCAGAGGCACATTAAAGTAATTCATATAATCTCCACCACTAACATACACGTGCCCGTCTTTTAGTTTTTCCGTTAGCTTACCTAATAGTTCCAGGTATTGTTCCGAATTCTTAATATCATAGGCAGCGCTCAATGCTTTAGGTAACTGGGGGATCCAATCCGACTTCACCTCTTGATGGTAAGGGTAAAAATGTTGAAAAATGTTCCAGGCAATCATAATTCCGGATAGGCGGACATAAGGATCCTGATCACTGATTTTATCAGGCTGTGCCTTGCTTATTTTTTCATTCAAAGCTTTCAGAATAAGAGCATCAGCAATTGGATAAGTTGATTTTTCATCACCCATCAATACCAACGGCACAACGATGCTCAAGTCATTACCAATCGCTTTGGTAACAGAGGCACCGAATGTTGCTTTTTCATCAAAAATTTGCTTTTCAACCTTGTAAACGGTGTTATCCGCCACCAATAAGGCATTTTTACCATCCGGTACATCCTCATTAACCAGTTTATAATTATATCCGGCCGAGCCCATGATCCAATCTTCTGGCTTGTCTGCTGTGCCTGTTTCAAATGATGTATTTTTAATGGGCACATTCGCCCATGTACCATTTTCTTCCAGTTCAAGCTTAAAGTTATCCACCCACATCTTGCCCATGCCTTTTAAGAAAGCGCCAAATACAATGCCTTTGGCATCCTGATCTACCAGGCCAATGGTCTCATAGCGATTCCATTTATCGCTTTTAATTGGTCTGGCATCCATATTATCAAAAAAGCCCATTTTATTACTTGACTTGTCTACACGAAGCCACATCTGTGCCTGTCCGCTGCTTACGGCTGCTTTGATGCTTGCACTAAGGCGGATCCTTTTTCCTCGAAAAGGCGTTGCATCCATAAAGCTGGTTACATTGCCAAAACCACGGGTGCTCATATCTATCGTGGCGACTTCCCTGTTGGTACGGATGCTTTTATACATGCCCGGCCCAGCGCCATGCCCATAGTGTTGCCAGGTGATTTCCTGATTGTAGGCCGCATTAACAGGCGTTATGGATTTCACGTTAAAAGACTTTGCTTCTTGTTGCCCGGTGATAAGCACAGATGGTGCAATAGGATTGAATAAGGTGTTCAGCTTTTCCTTTAATATTTTGCTGTTACCCGCATTCTCGACTTCTTTGGCACCGTAATATAAAAAGTGCTCCCAATTAACCTTTGAGGCTTCTTCTGATGGATGGAAGTACCTGACATAGCCATAAACCTTTGCAAAACTGCTGAGGTTGGCCACTTTTTGTTCTTTACTGATCTGGGCTACTAATTGGCTGCTTAGAAATAAGCTGAGCACTGGCAAGAAAATGTATTTCATATTTAATTACGTTAATAATTAAATGTAAATAAATATACCTTCCTCGCTATAGCCTTTACATAAATTAACAAATTAATTTACCGCAAAAAAAGCCACCGTGTTTATGAAGTGACCCCAAAAGGTTGGACGCTTATTGGGGGCATTTCAGTTAGGGGTGGCTTTTGGTGCGGTATAAAAGATTGCGCTATGGGAGCAAGGTGTCTTTTATGTTTTCAATGATGCCTTTATCTGCAACAGCACCGGTCATCTGCTGTTCCTGGGCAAAACCTTTAACATCCGGTGGGCCAAGTTGCGGTTCACCACCAAAAGGCTCAGCGGCTACATACCTGAACTGACCTTTACCATCAATTGACGGACCACTTGCCCAACGTGCATCCGGCGCCACGGTTGGCTTTTCAATGTTTGTAGACACAAAAGCATAATCAAAAGCAGTTACATGATCAGCCATTGGGAAGGTATTCGGAATTGGCACATTGGCCTGTACACCACCCAGATCTTCCAGCACAGCCAGCCATTGGTTCTGGTGCATCGCATCTCTGGTAATCAGGAATGAAAGCAGGTCTTTCATACCGGGATCATCAGTTAAACCATAAAGTCTGGTGGCCAGTACACGGCCGGTAGATTCTGCCATTACATTGGCATCAACAGCCATTGCAGCCAAACCTGAGGAAATGACGTGCCTTGGGTCCATACCACCAAGAATATTGCTTACAATCGGATTTTCACCAGCAATTTTATCTTTCAACTCATGGGTTGCACCTTCCAGGTTCAGTGCAACAGCAGTACACAACATTTCTATATGCGCCATCTCCTCTGTACCGGTATCCAACAGCATATCACGGTATTTATTCGGCCCCCGATTTCCCCAGGCCTGGAAAAGGTATTGCAAACAGACCCTGATCTCTCCTTCGATACCACCAATCGCTTGCTGTAGCAATTTTGCAAACGCGGGGTTTGGTTTTTCTACGCGTACCTTGTACTGTAGGTTGTTGTCATGATAAAACATAGTTTAATTGAGTTTTGGTTGTTAATGATTTAGTTAACAAAAAACAACAATCTATATTCCATCGTTTTGGGTGCAAACAAGTTCAGGTAGCGATTGGGTAATTTAGGGTATAAGGATGCGTTAAATGGATGTTAACTAAAGAGATAACCCGAATTTCTACCTAAGCTTTATACTTATCTGCCATAAGCTGACTGATCTGGCGGGCATCGGTAATTACGGATGCTGGATAGCCGAGGGCAGATAATATGGCGATGCCATTTTTGTTTTTAAGCACGCCCGGCTTTATGGTATAATCAAACTGTAGCCTTTCTTCCGCAATCACTTCTTCAAAAGAATACACGGAAAATTCCGAACCAAGAAATTCTGCAAGTTCAAGGTCATGCGTAGATACAAAGACAAATTTTCCCTGAGCACGGAAGTAAGATAAGATCGCTTTGGCAGCTGCTACCCGCTCTATGGTATTCGTCCCCCTGAAAATCTCATCTATAATAATCAGACTGTTTTCCGCTAAGCCACTTTTCTGAAGGATTTCGAGTACAGATAAGGCTTCAGCCTGGAAATAACTCTTATGCGCATGCAGGTCATCACTCATCCGGATGCTGGTAAACACTTCCAGCATCGGCGAACGGTAGGTTTGTGCACAGGCGGTAAAAAGTGTTTGGGAAAGCAAAGCATTTACGGCAACAGCGCGGATAAATGTGGTTTTGCCCGACATGTTTGATCCGGTAATTAATACACCCTGATGGGAAGTTACCTTAATGGAATTGGGTACACAATCTTTGATTAAAGGGTGATATAAAGCTTGTATTTCAATTGCTGTGCCCTGCTCAAACTGCGGTTTTGAATAGTAAGGTAAACTTATCCGCATAGACTGGATGGAAATGGCAATATCAATCCTGCTTACATACCTGAAAATGGTTTCAATCTGCGCCCGGTGTTTATTTACCTGTTTAACCGATACTAAGAACATCGCCGGTTCAATCAACAGCACCGTTTTAATGAGCTCCCAGAGACCAGAAGCCAAATCTGATGGGTCTCGGTTGATGTTGTCTTCAAAGTTTACATAACGCAGCGTTCGCCTTAATTTTTCCAGTTCCTTTACCGACTTATCCAACAGTGTATTTTCCGGTAGCGAAACAAGCTTGCGCAGCTGCTCCGCAACCAGCAGCAGCTTGTGGAGTTGTGGCAATGAATGTACATACCTGGAAATCTTACGCTTATTACCCAGATGGAGGTAAAAGTTGAAAAAGGTTATGCCTAAGAAAATAACAAATAGCCACTGATTTTTGTAAATGATGCTCAACGCCAGCGAGCTGATCCATAACAATCCAGCAAAGCGAATGTATATAGCCAGTCCTACGGTATATAAAGCAGAAAATGGGCTGAGCAATTCATAGAGGTAGTAGGCATTCTTATGACTTAAACGGTAAAGTGCCCGCTCTGCAGCTAACCGGGTGTTCGGATCTTTAAATTGATCTACCAGGGCATCCATCTCCAGCAGGGGCTCCAGTCTTTGCTGGGGTCTGTTCAATAAATGATAGAGGTATTGCTGGCCGGGTTTAGAGTTGGTGCGGTCTGCAAAGGTAAAGACCTCTTCAAGATCTATATCCAGGGCAGTCTGATCGGAAAGGTTTCCGCTCTTCTTGTCCAGAAAATGATGTAAGGCAGCGATTAACTTAAAGTCGAAAGTTTCCGTCTTTATTTGCCCCCACTTCTTCTGAATGGAAGCGCTTTCTTTTGCTTGTACCTGTCGGTTTTTTATAACAAAGAATAAGATGAGAAGCGCAAAGGCGCCTAAGAACAGGCCGAGGTATAGCATTTTCTAAAATTATGTATTCCGGGCAGGATATACAAAGCCGATCTATAAATTCAAGATAATCAAGCACCTTTAATTAAGCAGCCGTCATAAAACTGCTGTAACTAGTTTAGGATAGGGATGGATTTTAAATTAATAACCGTTACTTTTATAGAAGTAATAACATAGAAAATATTGGATTTTAAAGATTTTAATTTTAACCCTGACTTATTAGAGGGTTTACTGGCGATGGGCTTTCGTAATGCCACGCCAATACAGGAACAAGCCATCCCGTTAATTCTTGCAGATAAAGACTTAATTGCATGTGCACAAACTGGTACCGGAAAAACCGGCGCTTATCTGCTGCCTGTGATGAACAAGATCAGCCTACAGAAAGAACGTCATAACAATACCCTGATTCTGGCACCAACCAGAGAGCTTGCTCAACAGATCGACCTTCAGGTAGAGGCCCTTTCCTATTTCACCAACATCAGCTCCTTAACGGTGTACGGTGGTGGTGATGGCATCGCTTATGAACAACAGAAGCGCTCCATGCGCGAAGGTGTGGACATCATTATAGCTACTCCAGGACGTTTGATTTCACACTTATCCTCTGGTTTACTTAAACTGGACCAACTTCAGCACCTGGTATTGGATGAAGCGGATCGTATGCTGGATATGGGTTTTTATGATGACATCATGAAGATCATCAGCTTCCTGCCAGAGAAAAGGCAAACTGTGCTTTTCTCGGCGACCATGCCTCCAAAAATTAGAACCTTAGCGGCTAAATTGCTGCATAAGCCAGAGGAAATCAGTATCGCAATCTCTCAACCCGCAGCAGGTATTAACCAACAGGCCTATTTCATTCATGATAGTCAGAAGGTAAAACTGTTGACCAAACTGATGGATCCGGAAACTTACCCAAGTGTTTTGATCTTCGCTTCGACCAAGGAAAAAGTGAAAAACTTAGGCAAGGTATTCCGTGGATTGAAATTCAAGGCAGAGGCATTTCATTCTGATCTGGATCAGAAAGAACGGGAAGCGATCCTTTCGGAATTTAAAAACAAACGTGTACCGGTTTTAATTGGCACAGATGTACTCTCCAGAGGTATTGATGTGGAAGGTATATCACTGGTCATCAATTTTGATGTGCCACATGATCCCGAAGATTATGTACACCGCATTGGTAGAACAGCAAGAGCTGCAACAACCGGTACAGCGATAACTTTGGTGAACGAAAAGGACAAGCGCAAGTTTGCCAACATTGAAAAGCTGATTGATAAACCGATCAACCGCATTCCACTGCCAGAATTCTTAGGTCCGGTAACAGAAACAGAAAGCCCGGAAAAACCGGCTAACAATAAGCCAAAGCGTAAATTCTTTAAAAAGAAACCGCAAGCAAAATAAACTATGCCAAATTTAGCGCCTTTAGCTGAACGCATGCGCCCGCAGAACCTGGACGAGTATGTCGGACAGAAACATCTGGTAGGACCAGATGCGGTGCTTAGAAAAGCCATTCAAAGCGGACAACTGCCATCCATGATATTCTGGGGGCCTCCGGGGGTGGGTAAAACCACCCTGGCTTATATCATATCCCAAACACTGGATCGCCCTTTCTTTAACCTTAGTGCCATAAATTCGGGTGTAAAGGATATCCGGGAGGTTATCGATAAAGCTACGGCACTAAAAGACAGCTTGCTTGGGCTCCCAATCCTTTTTATAGATGAGATACACCGCTTCAGCAAATCCCAACAGGACAGTCTGCTGGGTGCGGTGGAGCGTGGACTGGTTACCCTGATCGGTGCCACCACAGAGAATCCTTCATTCGAGGTTATCTCGGCCTTACTTTCCCGCAGCCAGGTCTATATCCTTAAATCACTGGATGAAGCAGAACTTAAAAATTTACTGGAAACTGCCATTCGTGAAGATGTGGTCCTCAAGCAGAAAAACATCACTTTAAAAGAACATGAAGCCTTAATCAGGCTCTCCGGTGGTGATGCCCGTAAATTGCTGAACGTGCTCGAAATTGCCATTAATGGCATTGGCGGTGATCAGATTGTGTTAACGAACGAAAGCGTACTGGAACATGCACAGCAGAACCTGGCTTTATATGATAAAGCTGGTGAGCAGCACTACGACATCATCTCGGCTTTCATCAAATCCATCCGTGGATCTGATCCTAATGCTGCGGTGTACTGGCTCGCCCGCATGATAGAAGGTGGAGAAGACCCGCTATTCATTGCCCGCCGGCTGCTGATCCTTGCTGCTGAAGATATTGGAAATGCCAATCCAAATGCCTTGTTGCTGGCCAACAATTGCTTTCAGGCCGTTAATGTAATTGGCTTCCCGGAGTCCCGCATTATCCTATCGCAGGCCGTAACCTATCTGGCTTCGTCCGCTAAAAGTAATGCGGCTTATGAGGCCATCAATAAAGCACAGCAATTGGTAAAACAAACCGGCAACCTGCCGGTGCCCTTACACATCCGCAATGCGCCAACCAAATTAATGAAGAACATTGGCTACGGTAAGGATTACCAATATTCGCATGGCTATGAGGGCAATTTCTCCCCACAGGAATATATGCCGGAAGAAATCAGCGGCACCAAACTTTATGAGCCTGGGAAAAACCCTGCGGAGGAGAAATTAAGGGAAAAATTACGACAAAACTGGAAAAACAAATACAACTATTAATATGCTGAATACATTCTTAGGTCACCAGTGGAAGAGCTTTTTCCGTTCAAGAGGTAAAGGAACCAACATTGCCGTGCAGATCGTTATGGGGCTGCTTATTTTATACCTCCTGGTCTGTGCCCTCGCTGTTGGATTTTTTATGGATAAAATCCTTCATCAGGTTTACCCGGACAGGAATGTAACCGAAGTGTTTAATGGAATGATCTTGTATTACTTTGCATTAGAGTTTCTCTCCCGTATGCAGTTGCAGGAGCTGCCCACCATTGCCATCGTGCCCTACCTGCACCTAAGAATCGCGAAACGAAAGCTGGTGAACTTCTTAAATGTAAGGGCTCTGTTTTCAGCTTTTAACATCATTCCGGTATTCGTATTCTTCCCTTTCATCATTTTTAACATTTTCCCGACCTACGGAACCTTTGCCGGCATCATGTACCTGATTTCGGTATTGTCGCTGGCGTTCTTTAACAATTACCTGGCACTGTATGTAAAAAGATTATCCATCTCCAGCGCACGTTTTGTGATCATTGGATTTTCCGTGCTGATAGCTTTAGCACTGCTGGAATATTTTAAAGTATTTTCCATTGCCGCAGTATCCAATTGGGTTTTCAGCCAGGTTGCACATCAACCTGTTATTGCCTTTGTATTTCCATTACTTGCTTTCGCCATTTTTAACATCAATGCCAGGTATTTAAGGAACAACCTTTACATGGAAGAGCTTTCTGCCGGTGAAGGAAAGAAAACCAGCACAGATTACCCTTTCCTTGATCGGTTTGGTGATGCCGGAACACTTGCCGCGCTGGAGATCAAATTAATTCTAAGGAATAAAAGATCCAAATCGACCGTGTCCAAAGGATTGCTATTTATCTTTTACGGCTTCCTTTTATACAATAAGAAATACCTGGAAACGAATGATTTTAATATGATGCTTTTTGCTGCCATCTTTATGACCGGAAACATGGTGCTGCTGTACGGACAATTCATGTTCGGCTGGCAAAGTGCGGAGTTTGATGGTATGCTGGCAAACAAGGTCAGCATCCGTAATTTCTTCCGGGCCAAATTGCTCCTATTCAACCTATCTTCAACCGTATTAACCCTGATTGTAAGCCTTTATGGCTTCATCAGCTGGAAGATTCTCGTGATACAATTTGCAGCGTACCTTTACAGCATGGGTATTGCGCCGATTTTGGTGATGTACTTTGCAACTTACAGCTATAAAGCAATAGATTTAAAAAAGGGATCAAGCTTTAACTGGCAAGGTGTAGGTGCAACTTCCATGCTGATGAGCTTGCCAATCTTCCTGGCCCCTTACCTATTCTTCCTACCTTTCAGTTTAAACGGCAAACCTTTCTGGGGCTTAGCGGCCTTAGGCGTAGCAGGTTTGATTTGTTTCCTGACCAGAAACTTCTGGATAGGGGTATTAGTGAAAGCATTTAACAACAGAAAATATAAAATTGCCGAGGGCTTTAGAGAAAAATAATGATTGTAGAAATTAAGAACTTAAAGAAGATTTACGCGGATCGTACCGTTGTAAACATCCCTGAGCTGCAGATTAACGAAGGGGAAACCATTGGACTGGTTGGTAATAACGGTGCCGGAAAGACAACATTGTTCCGCATGCTGCTGGACCTGATCCGCCCGAATGAAGGTGGTATCTTTTCAAAAGAACAAAATGTAAGCACTACAGACGACTGGAAAAACTACACCGCTTCGTTTTTAGATGAAAACTTCTTGATAGATTACCTGACACCCGAAGAGTATTTCATCTTTATTGGCAGCTTGCATAACATGAGCCGGAATGATGTGGAGCAATACCTGCAACGCTATCTGGAGTTCTTTAACGGAGAGATATTAGACAGCGGCAAATACATTCGCGACTTTTCTAAAGGGAACCAGAACAAGATTGGTATTGCTGCAGCATTGATGCAGAACCCGGAACTACTGATCCTGGATGAGCCTTTTGCTAATCTTGATCCAACAACCCAGATCAGACTTAAAACCCTGGTTAAGGGCCTTAGAACAACCCATAAAGTTACAACCATCATATCGAGCCACGACCTGAACCATGTGACCGATGTTTGCGAGCGGATCATATTATTGGAAAAAGGTGTTGTGATCAAAGACATTCAAACTACAGAAAATACGCTTAAAGAGCTTGAAACTTACTTTTCTGAGTAAATCTGTATAATAAAATGTGCAATTTTGCTTTTAGAAATAATAAAGTGTGAAATGTTAATTTTCCTTTATGCAAAATTCTTGTTAGTTAACAATAATCTGAATTAACACGAACTTGGCACCAAGATTGATTTAGCAAGCAAAACAAAAGAATATGATGATTTCAAAATTTAAAACAGCAACATTAAGTATAGCACTCGCTATTGGTGCAATGGCATTCCAGTCATGCGACAGTTTGACTAAAACACAAAAAGGTGCAGGTATTGGCGCAGCAGCTGGTGGCGTAATTGGTGCCATCATTGGTAAAAAAGCAGGTAATACTGCAGTAGGTGCCGTTTTAGGTGGTGCAATCGGTGGTACTGCTGGTGGTTTTATTGGTAAAAGAATGGATAAGCAAGCAGCTGAAATTGAGCAGGCATTGCCTAACGCAGAAGTTATCCGTGAAGGTGAAGGTATCATCGTAAAATTTGATTCAGGTATTTTGTTCGATTTCGATAGCAGCACCCTGAAAGACGCTTCTAAAGACAACATCAAAAAACTAGCAGCTTCTTTAAATGAGTATCCTGGAACTGACATCAAAATTATTGGTCATACCGATAACAAAGGTACTGAAGCATACAACCGTACTTTATCTCAAAAAAGAGCAGCAGCTGTTAAAGCTTATGCAGTAGCGCAAGGCGTACCAACTGGAAGATTAACAACTGAAGGTAAAGGTTTTGCAGAGCCGATTGGTGACAATACCACTGAAGCTGGTAGAGCAACTAACCGTAGGGTAGAGATTGTTATCGTTGCAAATGACGAGTTAAAACAACAAGCTAAAACTCAAGGTTAATCAACCTTTAAATATTAAAAAGCCCCCGTTGCAATGCAGCGGGGGCTTTTTGTATTAAAGAAATTTGAATCTTTTACAATAGTGCCCCTTCTTTTGGTTGAAAGAAAAAGTACTAAATTGTTTCTTTGAGCGGGCAATTAACGTTTTCTATTAGGAATAATTAAACGCCTCGATGAATTACATTTCGTCGCCGTATATTTCTTCGAAATAAGTAACAGCCAAAGACTTAAGCAGCAGTTCCTGCTCCATCATGGCAAATGCCGGAACTGGTTTAATCAGTTTCCAGTGCGGCCAGCCATCCTGGTCAAGCCCTTCCAGTTCATAAAAGCCCATTTCACTTAGCAGTCGGCAGGTGGCTATATGCATCAGCTCTTCTTTTTGCCGTTTACTATATTTCCCAGGCCCTTTGCCAAGTTCCTGTACACCAATAAGAAACAGGATTACTTTTAAATCTGGTACATCAGAATCAAATTCCTTCGCTATTTTTTGCTGCAAAATCTTCCATTTTGCATGAATTTCTGCAGGTTTCATGTGGCAAAGATACGCTTATATGCGTACTTTTAAGCTATGGAGAAGATCATCAACACCGGCCTTTTGGCCTACGGAATGTCTGGAAAAGTATTTCATGCCCCCTTTCTAACCGTTCATCCCGGCTTTAATCTTTATGCCGTTACAGAACGTCATGACAAAAAAGCGCAGCTTGACTATCCTGACGTTAAAAGTTTCAGCAGTGTTGATGAATTGCTTGATGACCCATCCATCGAACTTGTAGTGGTTAATACCCCCAACTTTACCCATTACGACTACACCAAAAAAGCCTTGCTGAAAGGCAAAAATGTACTGGTAGAGAAACCATTCGCCCCAACCGCAGCCGAAGCTCAGGAGCTCTTTGATCTGGCCAGGGAAGTAGGGAAACAGGTATTCGTTTATCAGAACCGCCGCTGGGACAGCGATTACCTGGCCGTTAAGAAAATCATCGACACTGGGCGCTTAGGCAAAATTGCCGAGGTACACATCCGTTTTGATCGCTACAGAAACACCATAGGCCCCAAGAGCTTTAAAGAAGAAGTGGTACCGGCAACCGGTTTGCAATATGACCTTGGGGCACATCTGTTGGATCAGGTGATTAACCTCTTCGGCAAACCCCTGGCTTTTTACAAGGTTCTCGGCATGAACCGTAAAGGCACCAAAGTAGATGATTATTTTCATTTTCATTTGCAGTACCCGGATAGTCTGCAGGTATTTGTATGCTCCAGCATGCTGGTCCCGGATCCGCAGGCGGCAATCGTAGTACACGGAGAAAACGGCAGTCTCATTAAACATCGTGCGGATGTACAGGAAGTTCAACTACTCGGCAATATAAAACCCGGGACACCGGGCTACGGGGACGAACCCAAAGAACTGGCTGCTGTGCTTACCCTGATGAACGAGGATGGCAGCAAAAGCAAGGAAACCATCTTATCAGAGCAAGGCAATTATACTGCCTTATTTGAAGATTTGTACCAGGCCCTTGTAAACAACAAAACCTACCCCGTAACACCGGAGCAGGTTTTGCTTCAAATCAGCATCCTGGAAGCAGGAGCCGGCTATCATCGCTTATAAATTATTTAAGAGCGCATTGATAAAGGCTTCGGGTACTTCCAGATGTGGGATGTGCCCGCAATGCTCAAACTCAATTAATTTTGCGCCTGGGATCTTATCTGCTGTTTGCTTGCCGAGCAGTTTATATTGCCCGTGCTGCGCTTGTTGCTCCGGACTAAGGCTGGCTTTGCCCACAATGGTTTTATCCTCCCGGCCAATAAAAAGTACCGTAGGCACTTTAAGGTTTTTGAATTCATGTACCACCGGCTGCTCAATGATCATGGTATAGGTCATGGCCGCAACTTTGGCAAATCTCGGGAACTCCTTACTGTAACTGATACCACCTGCAATGCGAACCAGTTCATCATAAGCTGGCTTCCAGCTGGTAAAATAAGAGCTTTGATAGTATTTCCGTACACTTTCAGGGCTGGCCTTCAGCTCTGTCTGATATTGCTTTTCGGTATTGGTATATGGAATGAATTCCCGGTAATCTTCCAGGCCTATCGGATTCTCCAGCAGTAACTTCTCCGTGTTTTCGGGAAACATCAGGGCATATCTTGTCGCCAGCATGCCACCCATGGAATGTCCCAGAATAACTGATTTATCAATGTTGAGGCTTTTCAGCAAATCCCGGTTCCAGCTTGCCAACTGATGGAAACTGTAGTGAATATAAGCCTTGCTGGACTTCCCAAAGCCAATCTGGTCGGGCACAATCACCCGGAATCCTTTTGCACTCAGCGCTTTGATCACATTGGTCCAGTAATAACCACCAAAGTTCTTTCCATGGAACAGGACTACGGTCCTACCGTTGGCATTTTGAGTGGGTTGCACATCCATATAAGCCATCTGAAGATTTTGACCTTCAGCAGTTATTGGAAAATGCTTCACCGGATAAGCATAGTTGACATTGCTGAGGTTGATGGATATGGAATCTACCTTTTGCGCAAGCGCAACGCTTCCAGCGCTTGTCAGCAATAAAAAGAGCAGCATTTTTCTAAACATAAGATCTGTTCGTTTAACTAATTACTTCGGGTATTAATGGAAAACGGAAGAGTAAAGCCAAATGTTATGTTTCGCCCGGCATTATATATACCAAATGTAGGATCTTCTTCACTTAACCGGCCTGGTTTAAAGCGGCTCAAGTGATCATAATAAGCTTTGTTCAGCAGATTGCGGCCAGCGACATAAATGGTAAGGTCCTGCTTTTTATTAAGCTTCAGCGTTGTTCCTATGGCGGCATTTAGCAGGGTATAGCCAGATGTCGCACTTTCAAACGCATCCACCTTACTTTGTTTGAAGAAATTATCGATGCCCACCGAAATGTAGGAATGTGCGGTACCATTGATTTTTGGCTCATAACGGAACTCATTGCGTAAAGATGCTGCCGGTATAAAAGGCAAAGACTGTTTGGTACTGCGATTACTTGCCCTGGTAAAAGCAAAAGAATTTTCAAAGTGGATAAAGCTTACCGGATGCAAAGTTAAAGAAGCTTCTATACCCCTTAATAAAGCGTCTGCCTGCACAAAGTTAAACACCGGGTAATCTGTTCCATCTACGTCAATAAATTCGCCATTGGAGTTGTAATAGATGTAATTGTTAATGGAGTTGACAAACCCACCCAGGCTCGTACTCAGGTACGCATTCGAATACTCAAAAGAAGCATCTATTTGGTTGCTGCGCTCCTGCTTTAAATTTGGATTACCGATTTCATAACGGAACGCACCTTCATGCACGCCATTTGACGAAAGTTCTGCGATATTAGGACCACGGAAAGCCGTACCGGCATTCGCTTTAAAGCTCAAGGCATCGTTAAATTCATGGGTATATCCTGCAGCGGCACTGATGTTGGTAAACTCGTTGTTCACCGCAGGGAAGGCGATTTCGTCTCCTTCAAAAGCGTAGGAATTTAATTTGCGGTAGTCTAACCTGGCACCCACATTAAAGGTGTTTTTGTCCCAGGTTTTCTTTACAAAAGCAAAGCCTCCGTAACCCTGACTATCATAATCCGGGATCAGTTGCTCTTCTGCACTGGTATTTAGGCTATGGATAAACTCACCCGACAGGCCAAATACAGCAGCCCAGCCGTTTTGTTCTTTCAGTGTGTATTTGAAGTCGTAGCTATAAGCATAATTATTCAGAAACAATGCCGGGCCCTCCCCTTCAGATTCCAA